>Ga0209415_10004498_pt1 | contig 25494 bp, 22 predicted proteins | sample PeaSoiSIISIP2007_FD_187696 | JGI IMG/M metagenome (GOLD analysis project Ga0209415, IMG submission 187696) | Peat soil microbial communities from Weissenstadt, Germany - SII-SIP-2007 (SPAdes) (version 2) | ecosystem: Environmental > Terrestrial > Soil > Wetlands > Peat | place: Germany... | reverse complement strand
GGGCTACCGAGTCGATCCACCGACCGAACTCCAGGATGCCTGAGCGCCCAGCGGTGTTTTCAACCCTGATACAGAGCCCTGGAATCAGGTTGCGACTTGTAAGACAGGATACTAGCGGACGAATTCTACTTCCACCCGCTTCGGGATGAGGCCGGCCTCGAAGCCCATGTCGAGCAGTTTTTGGGCGGCCTTCGGCACCACGTCGCCCGCGTCCAGGGTGTAGTGGTTGACGTACATGCCGACGAATTTTTCGGCCAGCCGCGGCTCCATGTCGCGCGCGAACTGCAGCGCATACTGCAACGCTTCGTCGTGGTTGTCGAGGGCGTACTGGATGCTCTCCCGCATCAGGCGGCAGCATTCGCTCTGCATCTCGGCGCCGAGCGAGCGCAGCAGCACGTTGCCGCCCAGCGGCAGGGGCAGGTCACAGGTCGCCTTGAACCAGCGTCCCAGGTCGACGATGCGGTGAAACCCCTCGCGGTCATAGGTCAGCTGCGCTTCGTGAATGATCAGGCCGCAATCCGCCGCGCGATCGCGCACGGCGTTGGTGATCTGGTCAAACGGCGTCACCACCGCCTCGAAATCCGGTTCAAACAGCTTCGCCGCCAGATAGGCCGTAGTAAGCGTGCCCGGGATGGCGATGCGCTTGCCTTTCAATTCCTCCGGCTCCATCGGCCGCGTGGCGATGATCATCGGCCCGTACCCGTCGCCGATACTCGATCCGCTGGCCATCAACACATATTTGTCGGCCACGTACGGGTACGCGTGATAGGAGATCGCGCTCAGGTCATAGAGGCCCTCCATAGCCTTCCGGTTGAGGCTTTCGATATCCTCCAGCACGTGGCGGAACGTCACTTTCGACGAGCGCACCTTCTTGGTGGCCAGCCCGTAAAACATGAAGGCATCATCGGAATCGGGGCTGTGAGCGCTGACAATTTCCCTGGGCGCAACCGAAGTCATAAGAGAGGCAACAATCCAGTTTACACTACCCAACGCTGCGCTCCCGGAAATGATTTGTGTGCGGAACCGCGTCACGCGCGTCGGCCGTGGGGCCGGGCAGGCCCGGCCCGCCTCTCCGTGTGGCCCGCGAGCGCCCAAATAACCCACGGTGGTGTCCACAAACGGGGTCTGGCGAACGTTTCCTGTTTGAGAGCAATAATTGTCGTGACAACCTCATTACATCGGTCGCCGCGAAGACAAGGACTGCATGAACGACCAGCACCGCGAGTATGAGCGCCTGATTGCGCCCATCGAAGACCGGATGATTCGAGCCGTGTGGCGTGTCATACGGGATCCCAACGACGTGGAAGACGTCTTCCAGGAAGCCCTGTTAACGGTTTGGAAACGGTGGGACCGCATTCGCGTGCACCCCAATCCGACAGCGCTGGTCCTGCAGATCTGCATCAACGCGGCCCTCGATGCGCTGCGGAGCAAAGCACGCCGCCAGCGATGGGTGGAGTCTGGCGCCACGGCAGAAGACCTCGCCGATTCCTCGCCGTCCGCCATTCAGAACATCTCCGGCGCGGAGCAGGATGCCGAGGTGTTTCGGGCAATTGCGGGTTTGCCGAAGAACCAGGCGCGGGCCATCCTGATGCACGCGGTGGAGGAGATCCCTTATGGCGGCATCGCGGCGGTGCTGCATTGTCGCGAAGTGACGGTACGCAAGCATGTGGCGCGCGCCCGCGCCAAGTTGCGCACCTTGCTCTCCCATTTGATCCCGGCAGTCCACAAGGAGGAAGGCAGCCATGCGTGACCAAAACGAGAACGGTGAGATCGATGAGCTGATTCGGAGGAAAACACAAGTGGAGATTCCAGCCGAAGTCGAGGATCGCCTGCGCCGCAGGCTGGCGGAGTTCCGGACGAAAGTGGAGCAACGGAAGCCGAGCCGCTTTCGGTCTTTTGTATATTCGCTCTCCTTCCCGCCGGCCGTGCGGGTGACGGCAATGGCCGCAGCCCTCCTGGTGGCGGTCGCCGTGGGACTGGTGCTCATGCCACGGGAGTCCAATGCAAGCCGTGTTTATGCAGCGGCTGCAGAGCAACTCCGAAGTTCTCAGTCCCTGGAGTACACCATCGTGCTGAACGACATGCCCTATGTGGCGGTGGATTTCAGCTACGCCGCTCCCGGATACCGGCGGCTGAACTGCTCCTGGGGCATCGAGGTGAGAGCCGATAATACCACCGGCAAGCAGATCGTTCTGATGCACGGCACGCGGATGTATCTGGCTGAATCCGGCAAGCAGGTGGAGAGCCTCGCAAACTCCGAGGACGTGGTGGAACAATTGAGATCGCTTCCGCCCGCAGCCGACGAAGTGCTCGGTGAGCGGCGAGCCGGAGGCAAGCGGCTGATCGGTTACCGATTGCGCCATGAGCACACGGGCACTTCCATCACCAGCGCCACGTTTCCAGGGCTCAAGGCATTCGATATTTGGGTGGATGCCGGAACGCGGGAGGTCGACCACGCCGACATCGCCATTCAGGAACAGGGCAAGCCTGTCCACCAGATGCACATCCAGAACATCCGCATAGGCACGGAGATCAATCGCTCGCTGTTCGACCTGACTCCTCCGGCGGGGTATACCGCGATCGCAGTGCCGGGCGCCGCACCGGGCGCGGGCAAGCCTGCTCCTATTCAAAACGCGCTGGTGTTGAGCGCGGAGATCCGGCAGGGCGCCGCGCTGACAGCCGTGGTGCTGCCGATGACGGGGTCCTATACGCAGACTCGGGCCGCCCTCGATAGGGTTGAGTCTTACCTTAAGACGGAGGGCGTGACTCCCGCCGGTCCTCCACTCGGACGCTTCGGGTCTGAGCAGAGTTGGGATGCCGGGTATCCTGTGCAGCCGGGCACGCGCGTCGAAGCACCCTTTCAGCTCGTGTCTTTGCCGGCGGCGCCGGCTGCATCGGTGGTCGTGAAGGGTCCCTGGGGAGCAGACTCGGACGCCCGCTGGGGCGCCTTCCTAAAATCGGTTGTGGAACAGGGCTACGCGCCGGCCGGGCCGCCGATGGAAATCTGGTCCGGCGACGACGGGAAAGTGCATACTCAATCGACCGAGATGCGGATCGCGGTGTCGAAAGCGAAGTGAGCGTGTGTCCATGCACCGGCGGTCTTTTGCCGCCGGTGCTTTTTTTATCATTGTGTGGCAGCGGCAGCGCGCTTCGCCGCGCGTTACGTATCCATAAGCTAAGCTCAATGGGATGCCGAACCTGCTAGACCGGTTGGACGATTGGAAGCGCCGCTTTGGGCCGCCGGAGACAGGCCAACTGGAGCGGCTGCTGGCGGCGGCGGCGAAATACCGGGTGCGCGATGCCGTCGGCTTGATTCGCCTGCATGAAACGCTGCTCTTCCTGCGGGCTTATCCGCGGACGCCGGAGGTGGCGCGGCTTGCCGATGCGATTCTGTTTGCGTTCGCGGACCGTGTGGCTCGCCTGCGCGCGGCGGGCGTGGACCTGGAGCCGTTCGCCGAGCCGGAAGTATCGGGCATCGCCGGCACGGACCTGACCGCGGTGTTCAGTTTTGAAGTGGCGCGCAGCCTCGTCGCGCGCCACGGCCGCGCTATCGAACTTGCCTGGGATGGGCATGACGAAATCGATCGCGTCGGCCCGGACGCGGCGCAGTTCGCGCCGCTGATCGCCGAAGAGTGGCCTGTGGAAGCGCACGTTCCTTTCGAGCGCTGGCTGACGGCGGCGCGCCCGCGAGCGCAGCGCGAGCTGCCCTGGCTGCTGGAACGCGTACGGACCGCAGCGCCGAACCGCATGGCCGAGCGATACAACGCCATGGGGCTGCCGCTCACCTTTGAGGTCGGCCGCGAAGTTTCGCGTTCCCGCCAACGCGCGCCGGTGCGGGGCCTGTTCTGCCACAGCGAGCCGCTGATCGCGCGGCGCGACGTTTCGCTGGCCCGCGAGCTGGCTGCGCCGCCGCTCGCGGTGAAGCGCCTCGCGCCCGCCGACACGCGAAAGATGCTGGATCTGATCGTCGACATCTCGGCCATGCGCTTTCGCGAGCTGTACGGCTTCAGCCATCCGGACGAAGCCAGCGTCTTCAGCGCCGACGCCGGCCGGGGCGTCCAATTCGTCTTCTTCGGCGTGCCACCCCGCTGGCGGCTTCCGCTGCGCGCCTACCACGCGGGCATGTTCTTCAAGAACGGTGTCCCGGCAGGTTACGTGGAGTTGCTTTCGTTTTTCGATCGCGCCGAGGTGGGATTCAACCTGTACTACACCTTCCGCGAAGGAGAATCGGCGTGGCTCTACGCGCGACTGCTGCATTTGTTCCATCAGGTGCTGGGCGTGAACTGTTTTTCAGTGGACCCTTACCAGATCGGCGACCAAAACTCCGAGGCCATCGATTCCGGCGCCTTCTGGTTCTACCGCAAACTGGGATTCCGGCCGGTGGATACGCACCTGGCCGCGCTCGCCAGGCGCGAGGAGGAACGCATCGCGCACACGCCCGGCTACCGCAGCTCGCGCCGCACCCTGCAGCGCCTGGCCAAGGGATACGTTCTGTTCGAAGGCCCCGGAGCAGAACCCGGCCAGTGGGACCGGTTTACGATCCGCCATGCAGGGATCGCGGCCACGCGCGCCCTGGCGGCACAGTCCGGCGGCGATGCCGGGCGCATTCGGCATGCCGCGGGCCGCTTCGCAGCCCGTCATTTCGGCGTGGAATCCACCTGCGGTCTGGCGCTGACGTTGAGCGCGATTCCCGGCGTGGCGAGTTGGACCCCAGCCGAAAAGAAAGCCGTGGCGGCGATTCTGCGCGCTAAAGAACGCGGCTCGGAGACACGCTACCTGCGTTTGATGCAGCGGCATGACCGGCTGCGGGCAGCGTTTCTGGAACTTGGGCGTTAGCGGCGCGCTTTGCAGCGCCACTGGATTCGGTCCTTCGAGTTCGCCTGCGTGTAAGCAGATATAATCATCCTTATACCTGATACAGCGGCTCACCGCGATCCATAGAACACGCCAGTCGGGACCATGAGGTTTTCTATAGTCATTCCAACGCGCGACCGGATCGAGCTGCTTTCCGGCTGCCTGGAGGCGTTGGGCAAGGTCGATTATCCACGGTCCGAGTTCGAGGTGATCGTGGTCGATGATGCCGGCACGCGTCACGCCGTGGCTGGCGCTGTGCCCACGCCGGCAGGTGTGGCGATACGTTTCCTGCGTCGGGAGGAAAACGGCGGACCGGCCGCGGCTCGGAATCTGGGCGCGCGCCACGCGGCGGGCGAGTACCTGCTGTTCACCGACGACGATTGTTGGGCGCGGCCGGATCTGCTGCGCCAACTCGACCGGATACTGGACGAATCTCCCGCCGTTCTGGTAAGCGGCCGCGCGGAATTCTTCCCGCGGGAGGATCTGGCGGCAGCGGCCACCCAGGCAATCATGGACACGGTCTACGGATATTTCAATCCCGATCCCCGCGACGCGCGCATTTTTGCCGGCCCCTGTCTGGCAATCGGCGCCACGCGGTTTCACGCCCTGGGCGGGTTCGACGAGTCCTACCGGACATACGAAGACTACGACTTCTGCGTTCGCTGCCGGGGCGAAGGAGTGCGCCTGGTGTATGCGGCCGAGGCCAAGGTAGTGCACCACACGTCTCCTGGTCTGTGGCGGTTCTGGATGCGCCACTACCTTTACGGCCGTGGCGCCTACCGGTTCCACAAAGCGGAGGCGGTGCGAGCGGGGACCTCGCTCCAACTGGGGCGGGCGGCCTTTTTCCTGGGCCTGCTGACGGCGGGCTGGCGGCGCTGCACGCCATTGCGCGGCACGGTGGTGGCGGCCCTGATCGCCCTCTCGCAGATCGCCAGCGGGGCGGGGTTTCTAAGCGAATGGCGCTCGGCTCACAGCTCGAATGGCCGCAGCAGGTGACTCTCAAAGCTGCAACTACTGATCGGTCGGTCGGCGAATGGGCAGTTGTGGCAGAAGCTCAGATCGGCGGGGGTGTCGCGGATGGTCTTGCGCACGGCGCGGGCCTGCGCTCCAAACCAGATCTCGGAGAATGACGTGCCGCGGGCCATTAGGCCGTAGGGCCGGCTTGCGTTGTAGTCTTGCTCACAGGAGACGACGGTGCCATCGGCCAGCAGTGTGGGGAACGTGAAGGCGTGCTGGCAGACGAAGTCGGTACGGCGCGCGCGCTGGCCGCCTTCGTAAGAGTAGGGGCGCAGGCCGGCCGATTGCGGCAGCAGTTCGCCGTGAGCGCGCTGGTCGGCGGAATCGATGATGGAGAGGCTCCGCAGGGAGACCATGTCGAAGTCGTGGTCGGCGGCGAACTGGCGGAGATGCGGAACCTCGTGCTCATTGTGGCTCATCACCAGCACGCGCATGTGGAGAATGGGCAGGCGCGCGCCGCTGCGGCGCTTCCAATCGGCCAGGGCACGGACGCCGGCGAGAGCGGGGGCGAGGCGCGCGCCCTTGCGGTAGACGGCGTTGGTCTCGTCGGTGAGTCCGTCCAGAGCGACGATGAGATAGGTGGGCGGATTCTCCCGCAGAGCGCGCTGGACGCCGGGTTGATCCAGGTTTTGCCCGTTGGTGGAGATCAGCGTAGTGAACGGATAGCGCGCTGCGATGGCCAGCACGCGCTCCAGTTCGGGATGCAGCAGCGGCTCGCCCCAGGCCCACAGGCACGCCATCAACAGATAGGGTCCCACTTCCGCCATCGCCCGCTCGAAGAGGTCCACATCCATGAACTGCGCGGGCCGGATCAACTCTCCGGTGCCCACCGGACAGACAGGGCAGCGCAGGTTGCAGCAGGTCGCGAGTTCGAACTGCATGTTTAGCGGCCAGGCCCAGGGCGACAGCCGGCGGTGGACCAGGTTCAAGCCAGCCTGCATCGTGTTCAGGCGCTGGCGCCGGCTCATGCCGCGCACCGTCATCGGCATGTAATCGAAGACGAAGGAGTGACGGCCGCGCATGGCCAGATCCCAGGCGACCCGCGGCGCGCCTGCAAAGTGCTGCCAGCGTTCCCAGGATCTCACCGTGAACCCCGCGAATTGACCAGATCGGTCCCGGCGCGCCGGCTGGAATGGAGCTGAATTACCGGGACCAGGGCTGAATTCGTGTCGAGACGCTCGCAGTGCTTTGGTGGCATCAAGTATCGGTGAATGCCCAAGCTGGCGCCTGGCAAAGCCGCTGCACTGAACGGCTTACGCGGTGGGCTGGGCCTTTTTTGCGGCGCGGGAGACCTTGTACTTCCGCTCGAATTTGTCCACGCGGCCGGCGGTATCCATCAGCTTCTGTTTGCCCGTGAAGAACGGGTGGCAGGAGGAGCAGATTTCCACGCGGATGTCGCCTTTGTGCGTCGACTGGGTCTTGAACGTGTGGCCGCAGGCGCAAATCACGTTCACCGGGGCATAAGCAGGGTGAATTCCGGCTTTCATTTTGTTGCGGGGATCCTTTCGGAATTTCAGTATAGCAAAAAACATAAACCCCCGTGGCCCTGTTAGGATCCACGGGGGTTGATAGCCTTGGAAAACCTGAGGCTTTGGTTGCGCAAGAGGCAGCCGGTCCACAGGAACTTGACCCCGCCAACTGGTAGCGGGCGTCGGCTACGTTAGAGGCTCGACTTTAACAGTCGGCCACCTCCTGCGGTCGCTTGTTACTTTCCATCTTCGCTGGACCACCTCCTTTCCCAGTGATAAAAAAATATTCGCATGGAGACATTGCAATGTCAATACTGTTTTCTATATGCAGGTCTGATTCGCGGACCGGCCGCGACATGTAGTATTGCGGTTACAGATTCCGCGCTGCGTACCGGCACATGGCGAGCCCATCCATCAGCTTGAACGGCAGCCGGCCGGTGGTGTAATGCCCGCAAGGAAGCGTGTAGACCTGGTGCGGCAAATCCATCTCGCGGAAGGCGCTGAGCACCTGTTTCGAGTAGACCGGCAGGAAGCTGGTGTCGTGCTTGGCCCAGATGAGCAGGCTGGGCATCTTGCGGTTTTCCATGCGGCGCAGGTAAGCGGCCGGGCTGATCGGCGACCAGTAGCGGCGCAAATCGTCCTGTCCGACCTCGGTGCCGAACCCTTGGCGCACGTGCTGGGTGGAGAGGCCGGTCCAGACCACGTCGGAGAAGTACATGGAGACGTGATTGAAGATGCCCAGCTTGATTCTGGTGTCATGCGCCGCGGCGATGAACGCCACGCAGGACCCCAGGCTGGTGCCCAGGATGGCCAGCCGCTCATAGCCCCGGGCGGCGAGCCAGTCCAGGCAGGCGCGCGCATCGATCACCGATTGCCGGGAAGCGTGAATGGTGCGGCCCAGGTTGCTCGAGACGTGGTAATCGGCGCGTTCCAGCTCGGCCGGCATGCGCTCGGCGTGGTAGGCCATGCTCATGCGCAGCGCGCTTACCCCGAAGCGGTTCAACAGCTTGGCCAGCCCGACATGGCCATCCACGCCGGCGTTCCATTGCGGCAGCACCAGCACCGCCCGGCCGCGGTCGCGCTCGGCCGGAAACCATAGCGCGTGCACTGTGTTGTTCTCCGGGTACGGCGTCTCGGCCGGACTGGTGAAGGTGAGATGGCCCTCGCGCAGTTGATAGTCCGCCGGCGTCTGGTAAGAATAGAAACGATCCGAATCGGCCACCGCCTCACGGGCGAAGCGGTCGAGCGCTTCGCGTGCATGGCCATTCACGCGGTCGGGCAAGCCCGGAAAGTCCAGCCGGCCGAGCCAGTCCAGACCCCATTCAAACGGCCGCACCACGCGGTTGGTGTCGCGCATGGCCAATTTGCGTTCCCATTTGTCGATCCAGCGGCCGTAGATCCCAGGCATGTTGTGTGCGGAGAACTCTTAGTTTAGCGTGAAGCGAAGGTGGGGCATATCTTCACGCCCAAAGCGTCTCCGGCCGCTGTCCAACGCGCGGCCTGGCGGAGCACCATCCGGGTCGCCGAGAATCCCGAGACAGTGTTGGAAGCGCCGGCGTCTTGAAACCCTGGGGCCGGGATCTCCGCGATGCCACCGGTTCAGTGGACAGTAATGTTGTCGATGTAGTGCGCATACTCCGGCTTCACGTTAAACGGCGGCTTCTCGCCGGCGATTACGTGCGACTCAATCTGCTTAGCGGTCTTGCCGTCGCAGAGAAAGTAAACGAACTCGTAACCAGCAGCGGCTGACCGCCTGGCGGCGGCCCAATTGCCGTGCCCTTTGACGTGTTTTCTAAGCCTGTCGCGAATCGAGCCTGTCGAGATGCCTATATAAACGACCTGGCCCTGATACAAGATTTGATAGACACCAGAACTGGTTGGCGCATGTTGTCCGACGGCCGATTCGGTGAAAGGGAACGGCCCCATCCAGGTCCTGAAGTACTTGTCTTGATACATGGTGGCCCCTCATTAGTTTGCGTTAAGCACAGTATAGTCCCGGTGGCCACGGGCAAAGCCGAAAAACGGAGGAACTCGGGCCACAAAACCGTCCCTCATTCCTGGGAGGACCGATCCAAAGGCAGCTTCACGAGGTCAGGCCGCGGCCAGCGAATACCGTTCGCGCGCTTACTGCTCCACCCAAACGATTACTTCCGTGTGGATCGCGGAGGCAGTCTGCGGGTTGTAAGCCAACGGGGCGGCAGGGATACCGTTGATTGCCACTGCCAGGGAGATCGCTTGTAAGCCGGACGCGGCTATTCCCGGAAGCTGGATGGCGAACTGATCGACTCCGGCAATCGAGCCGGGCACGGTGAATAGCGGACCGGCAGCCAGCGAAGCTACATCGCCATTAGGCACCAACGCCGAGCCTCCCCGCACATCCACCTGGCTGCCAATTGGCCCCGCATTCGAGCCGGTGATGCTTCCAGTGACGGGGAAGAAACCGTTCGGCTCTGCCGCCACGCCGTTGAGAAAAACCGTAATCGTACTTCCCGGCTTGGCGGGATTGCCGCACCCGTTCAGCGAGCCGTCGCTATTCAGCGCGACCAAGGAGGCGAAACCGCTGAACGCCACCGGGACGCAGTTCGGCGGCGGCACGCCTGTATCGACGAACAGAGACGGGCTGCTCTGGGCGACCGCAAACGTCCGGGTTGCCGCGACCGAGTAGGCGCTGGCCGAATCCGGAGCGATGGAAACAGTCATCACGGTTTGCGGCGCCACCTCCAACGGCTGCTGCACCTCGAACGGAACCTGTGCGTTGATCTGGCTCGAAGAGACATAGAGCAGCGGCGCCGGAACGCCATCGAACGTCACCTGCACGTTGCCCAGAGAAGTGGGAAACAGAGTCTGGCCGGAGGCGGATCCCGCTATTCCCGTCTTCGGACCGAGCTCATAACCGAAAAGGGTCACGAGCTGGCCGGGTGCAACCGGGCCGACCAGCGCCAATGTGGCGGCGTCGGTGACGCAACTGAGCTGTGGGCCCGAGGGCGGCGTCGAAAGATCGAATGCGGCGAGGAACACTCCCGCCGCCGCACGTTGCGCGGCAGCTTGGCTGAACACGACGCCGGGCGAAAGCGGGACGTCCGGAGATGCGCTGTCGCCTGCCAGCAGGATGCGGCCATCCGGCTCGACCGCCAGGGCCGGTTTCACGTCGAACGACACGGTGGTGCTCAAGAGTTCGGTCGCGGCTACGCTCCCATCCTGTGCGTTGAAACGCTGGACATAGGCGCTCGATGGCACGGTTGTTCCGTTGGGAAGACACGCGGCGGGGGTATTGCCGGCGGGTGGAGGAGCTAGGCCGTACGCGCTGTAAGCCGGCCCGGTGAGCGAGTAGCCGCCCACCACCGGATTGCCATCGGCATCGAGCGCCAGAGAGCCGCCGCCCTGCGGGACCGACCAGAGCAGCTTCGATCCGGTGGGGTCCAGTTTCGTCAGAAACATACCGATTCGGTCGCCGGCGCCCGGCGCGGCCGTGTAAGGATAATCTGTCGTCGAAGTGGTGGCTCCCGTTACGTACGTGGTTGCCATTCCCGTGACATAAGCGTTCCCGGCGCTGTCCACCGCCAGACCCGAATTGTTTGCGCCGCTCGGTCCGGAAAGGTAGGTGGAGTAGAGCAACTGCGTCCCGTCGGCGCTGAGGTGCGTAACGTGTTGCGCGCTCGAAAAGTCGCATCCGAACAGGCCTCCCGGGAGGCAGATGGACGTATACGTGGTTTGGTATGCGCCCGGCGTGGTGGGATAAGGATAGAGTCCGCCAGGCACCGTGCCCGCGAGGAAGATGTCGCCCTCCGGGGCGATTGCGATCTGGCTTCCGGAGACCCCCAAGGCGGCGAACACGACCTTGGTCCCGGAAGGATCGAGTTTGACGACAAATAGATCGTCACCGACGAACACGGCAGAAGTGGGAGTGTAGCTTTGTAGCCCGACGCCGGAGATGACGACACTGCCGCCGCTATCGACTGCGATTGCCGTGGGGTTCGCGGAAACGGCGCCGGCGAACAATGTTGCGTACACCACCGCTCCGTTCGGGTCCAGTTTGATCGCGAACGGGACGGCCCCGATCGAACTGGACCCGCTGAAACCGGAAGTAACTGGAAAATCGTTCGATGTAGTATTGCCGGTGATGTAGGCGTTGCCTTGCGCATCGACGGCCAGCGCCCCTGCTACGTCATTGCCGCTGCCCAGATAGACAAAGTAGGCGGTGGTGGTAGCGTTGGGGTCGAAGCGGGCGGCGAAAAGGCTCGTCGCTCGGCCTGGAATCGGGCTGTTGGCGACCGTCCCCAGAACGTAAATGTTGCCGGCTGCGTCGTGACCCATACCCTGCAGGGTTGCGTTTGCGAGCAGGAACGTGGAGAACGCGGACGGGGCCGAAGCCGCAAGCGGCCCGCCTGCGAGGCCTAATGCAACGGCGACAAACGCCGCGCGGGCCGGGTCATTGTGCCACGGCAGGGCACGCCGGAGTAATGCCAAGCGCCTGATTTTCATGGCTGAAGGTTTTGCACCTCCCTTGCTAACCGGCAATCGAAGCGCCGTTTCCAGCCATGGTCCAAAGACCGCTCCCGACAGACGCAGAGCAGAGGGTCATTTTCCCTGGGGCAGCCGCCAACGGTCTAAAATGGTAGGCGAGGATAGTTCCATTGCCACGCCAGTTCGACGTAGTGATTGAGCGGGATGCGGAGGGGTATTACGTTGCCTCCGTTCCGCAACTTCCTGGCTGCCACACGCAAGCTCTGTCTCTGGACGAAGTGGCCCTGCGTATTCGCGAAGCGATCGAATTGTGCCTTGAAGTGCAGGGCGGGCCGGATCAGAGCCTCGAGTTCATCGGCATCCAACGCATAACCATCGCGGCATGAGCAGAACCCCGCGTATCGCCGGTTCCGAGCTGGTATCGGCACTGGCAAAGGGTGGGTTTGCGGTTCTCCGCATCCGCGGTAGTCATCACTTCCTCAGGCATGACGATGGCCGAAGTACGGTAGTGCCCGCACATTCGGGCGAGACCATCGGGCCAGGGCTGCTCCACAGAATCCTACGCGACTGCCAATTGAGCGTGGAAGATCTACAGAGGCTGCTCTAGACTGGGCCCTTGTAGGGTTGAGGCATGCCTCGACCTCAGGCTGCGAATACAACGTTCCCGTAATTGCAAAAGTGACGTACTAAGCCGCAACTACCCCAGCGGCCCTGCCTGCGCGCCCAACACTATGACCCGGCCTGCAGCCTGGGCTTGCCGTTTGGCGCGGAGTTAGAATAGCTGCTGCTCCTGCTCTATGCAGATCGAAGCAACGGCTTGCCAGCTTCGCGTGGGTCTGTTCAGCATCGGCCTGGATGCTTACTGGCCCCAATTCGATGGGCTGCTGGATAAGCTGGCCGGGTACAACCGGCGCGTCGCCGAGAGGCTTGAGCGCCCGGGCGTCACGGTGGTGAACCTGGGGATGATCGACACTCCGCAAAAAGCGGCGTCCGCGGGACATGAGTTCCGGCGCGCCGATGTCGACCTCATCTTCCTCCACGTCTCGACGTACGCTTTGTCCTCGACCGTGCTGCCGGTGGTACGCCGCGCGAAGGTGCCGGTCGTCATCCTGCATCTAGCGCCCGGCGACGCCATCGATTATTCCTCTTTCAACAGAATGGGCGATCGCGGGCGGATGACGGGCGAATGGCTGAGCTGGTGCCAGGCGTGCCCGGTTCCAGAGATCGCGAACGTTTTCCGCCGCTGCCGCGTGCCGTTCTTCCAGGTGACCGGGAAGCTGGAGGACGATCCCGCCGCCTGGGACGGGATCGCCGGCTGGCTCGACGCGGCGCGCGTGGCCGCGGTGATGGAACACAACCGGCTCGGGCTGATGGGCCACTACTACGGCGGGATGCTGGATATTTACTCCGATCTCACCTTGCAGTGCGCCACCTTCGGCGGCCATATCGAGCTGCTCGAAGTGGATGAGCTGGCCGCGCTCCGCCGAGCCGTGTCCGAAGCCGAGGTTGAGGGGCGCGCACAGCACTTCCACGACGTTTTCGACGTGCAGCCGGATTGCCCGGTGGACGAACTGCGGCGCGCCGCACGAACCTCGGTGGCGCTGGACCGCCTGATCGAAATTCATGCGCTCGGATCGCTGGCTTACTACTACCAAGGCACCGGCATAGCGGAGAACGAGGACGCCCTCAGCTCTATCATCCTGGGCACCAGCCTGCTCACGGCGCGCGGCATTCCGGTGGCTGGCGAGTACGAAGTCAAAAACGCGCAGGCGATGAAGATTATGGATTCTTTCGGCGCCGGTGGGTCGTTCACCGAATTCTACGCCACCGACTACCAGGACGATGTGATTCTGATGGGGCACGACGGCCCTGGCCATCTGGCGATCGCCGAGGGCAAGACCAAGGTCCGGCCGCTCGGCGTGTACCACGGCAAAGTGGGCCGCGGGCTATCGGTGGAGATGTCGGTGAAACGCGGGCCGGTGACGCTGCTTTCGGTGGCCGAAGGCGCGGAGGGCCGCCTGAAGCTGGTGGTGGCGGAGGCTGAATCGGTGCCGGGCCCCATCCTCGAAATCGGCAATACCAACAGCCGTTACCGCTTCCCCATTGGCGCGCGCCGGTTCGTGGAGGAATGGAACGCGCAAGGGCCGGCCCATCACTGCGCCGCCGGCGTTGGGCATATCGCCTCGCGAATTGAGAAACTCGGCGCGCTGCTGGGGATCGAGGCGGTGCGGGTGTGCTAAACGTGGCGCACGTTCTCAACGTGCCGTGTCCGCACTCATGCGGACACGTTTCTGGCCCGGCCCGAACCAGGCGTCCCCAGGAGTGGGGACGCGGCACGCACGAGTGCGTGCGCCACAGCCCAGGAGAATTATGAAGCTAATCGTGCTCGCAGTGTTCGTCGCCGCCGCAACTGCGGCGTTTGCCCAGAAGATCGACGTGCAGTGGGACAAGGTGGAGCGGGTCTCGAAGACTACGGCGACTTTGCAGGTGGTGGTCAATCCCCCGCTTCGCCGTGGATCCGCGATTCACGACCGTGTCTTCCGAGAACTGGAACGCGTCGGCGCCGACTACGTGCGCTACGTCCCGTGGCTGCCTTACCCGAAGCTGGCCGTGGCCGAACTGGAGCCGCCAACTAGCGAGAAGACTTTCTGGGACTTCTCTCTGATCGATCCCATGACGCTGGACTTTCTCAACGCCACCAAGGGACACCCAATCATCTTCAACTTCAGCACCATTCCGCAATGGATGTTCAAGACCGCCGAACCGGTAAAATATCCGGCCGATCCGGACCAGGTCATCTGGAACTACACGCAGGGCAGCGAGCTGCGCGATCCTTCCGGCAAAGAGCTCGGCGACTACTATGCGCGCCTGGTGAGCTGGTACGCGAATGGCGGCTTCACCGACGAACTCGGGAAGCGGCACGAATCCGGCCATCACTTCAAAATCGCGTACTGGGAAGTCTTGAATGAGGTTGATTTTGAGCACGAGATGACTCCGGAGCAATACACCGCGCGCTATGACGCGATGGTCGCAGCCATCCGCGCGGTGGCGCCGGAAATCAAGTTCGTCGGCCTGGCTTTGGCGGCTCCATCCGACAATCCGCGGATGTTCGAGTATTTTCTCAACCCGCAAAATCACCGGCCCGGCATACCGCTCGATATGATCTCGTACCACTTCTACGCGACCCCGTCGGAAGATGAGAGCCCCGCGGTGCAGCAGTTCACGTACTTCGACCAGGCGGACCGTTTCCTCGCGACAGTGAGGTACGTCGAAGCCATCCGGCAACGGCTGTCTCCGGCTACCCAGACCACCGTGAATGAGATCGGCAGTATCCTGGCCGGCGATCCGAATGGGAAGCCCCCGATCCCGGATTCGTACTGGAACCTCTCAGGCGCATGCTACGCGTACGTCTTCGGCAACCTGGCCGCGATGGGAATCGATGTCGCCGGCGAATCGCAACTGGTCGGGTATCCCACCCAGTTTCCCAGCGTGTCGATGGTCGATTGGTCGAGCGGCGCTCCCAACGCGCGGCTTCGAGTTCTGGAGTTGCTGAAGGACAATTTCCATCCCGGCGACCGGATCGTGAAGACATCGAGCGGCACTTCCGCCGTCTACGCGCTGGGGATGATCTCGCCCAAAGGAGAGCGCAAGCTTCTGCTGGTGAATAAACGCGACCGCGATGTGGAGCTTACCCTCGCCGGCCGCGCCACCGAAGTGCAGTTCGTGGATCAAACTACCAAAGACGGCGCTCCCGGCCGGCAGGCGATGGGCGCCAGGAAGCTGACGCTGCGCGGCCTCAGCGTCGCGGTGGTAACCGTGGCGGCGGAGTGATCTGAGACGCGACCGCACGGTAATTAAGAAAGGTATTCCATGATGAAGACCTTGACGATCCTGAGCCTTATATCTCTGGCATTTTCCGCATCCTCAACGGCTCAATATCAGCACCCGTTTCAAGACCCCGCGCTCGACGCGGAGAAGCGCATCGACAACGTCCTCTCGCTGATGACGCTGGACGAAAAGATTGCCAGCCTGGGCACCTCGGGCGTGGCCGTTCCACGGCTCGGCATTCAAGGCACCGCGATCGGCGAAGCGCTCAGCGGTGTAGTTCTCGGCGGGCCTATGCAGAGCCTGCTGGAAGCGATTCCCAACGTTCCGGAAAGCGCCAAGACGTTGCCCACGCCCACCACGCAGTTTCCGCAGGGCGTCGGCCTGGGGCGCACCTGGGATCCGGACCTGGTGCACCAGGCGGGCGCGGTGATCGGATCGGAGGCGCGCTACATTTTTGAAAACGGCAAGAACGCGAAGGCATTTCTGGTGCTGCTCACGCCCAATGCGGACCTGGCGCGCGACCCGCGCTGGGGCCGCACGCAGGAATCCTACGGCGAGGATCCGTTCTTCAACGGCACCATGGCGGCCGCACTCATTCGCGGCATCCAGGGCGACGATCGCAGGTACTGGCAGGCCGCCAGCCTGCTCAAGCACTTCCTGGCCAACAGCAACGAACATGGCCGCTACGGTTCGTCGTCGGATTTCGATGTGCGGCTGCTGCGCGAATATTACTCGGTGCCCTTCCGCATGGGATTCGTGGATGGCGGAGCCCGCGCGTACATGGCCTCTTACAACGCCTGGAATCACGTGCCGATGACGGTGAATCCGATTCTCGAGAACATCACCGTGCGGGAGTGGGGCGTCGATGGCATCATTTGCACGGATGCCGGGTCGCTCGGCAACCTGGTGAGCCCGCACAAGGCCTATCCCAATCTCAAGCAAGCCGCGGCGGCTTCCATCAAGGCCGGGATCAACATGTTCCTGACCATCTTCGAAGACTACAAAACAGCGGTCAAAGACGCGCTGGCGGATCACCTGATTGCCGAAGCGGATATCGACGCGGTGCTGCGCGGCAGCGTGCGCACCGCGCTGCGGCTGGGCCTGCTCGATCCGCCATCGATGGTCCCTTACGCGAAGCTGAAGGGCGCGCCCGACCCGGTGAATTCGCCGCAGCACAATGCGATCGCATTGCAGGTGGCGCGCGAATCGGTGGTGCTGCTGAAGAACGCGCAGAAGCTGTTGCCGCTGGACCGGCACGCCATTAAGACGCTCGCCGTCATCGGCCCGCGCGCCAACGAAGTGCTCCCGGATTTCTACGGGGGCGTGCCGCCGTACGCGGTGACGCCTTTGGCGGCCATTCGGGCCAAGCTGGGCTCGGGCGTGGAGGTCCGCCACGTGGTGGACAATACCGACGGCGCGGCGGTGAAAGCGGCGCAGTCCTCCGACGTGGCGATTGTGGTGGTGGGCAACCATCCCACTTGCGGCCGGACCGCGCAGCAACTGCTGCAAGGTCTGATGATGACCGGCGGATGCGCCGTCCCGAGCGCGGGCATGGAAGGCAGCGACCGCCAGTCGCTCACGCTCGAACAGGAGGATTTGGTCCAGCAGGTTTACCAGGCTAATCCCAAGACGGTCGTCGTGCTGATCGCGAGCGCGCCCTTCGCGATCAACTGGACGCAGCAGAACGTGCCGGCGATTATTCACATGAGCCACAACAGCCAGGAGGAAGGAACTGCCATCGCCGACGTGCTGTTCGGCGATTACAACCCCGCCGGCCGGCTGGTGCAGACGTGGCCGAAATCGATCGACCAGTTGCCGCCCATGATGGATTACAACATCCGCCACGGGCGCACATACATGTACGCCAAACAGGAGCCGCTCTACCCATTCGGATTCGGCTTGAGCTACACGACATTTCAATACGCGAATTTGCGCACCAGCTCACCGGCCCTGGAGGCTGGCGGCGAGGTCACGATCAGCGTGGACGTCGCCAATACAGGCGCACGCGATGGCGACGAAGTGGTGGAGTTCTACGTGCGGCACCTGGGCTCGAAGGCGGAACGCCCGGCGCGCGAGTTGAAGGGCTTCCGGCGCGTCAACGTTCCGCGCGGGCAGACGCGCACGGTCGTGGTGCCGTTGAAGGCCGAGTCGCTGGCTTATTGGGACGAAGCCCAGAACAAATTTGTGGTGGAGCCGGAATCGGTGGAGATCCTCGCCGGAGCTTCCTCGGCAGACATCAAACTGAGGAAGACGATTCAGGTAGTGTACTGAGCCCGGGCGCTGCGTGGGTCAGACCCCAATCAGCGCCAACTTAGCGCTGCCTCGGCAAGCCCGGAGGGCGAAAGAAAGCAGCCCCAGGCGCGAGCCTGGGGAATTGCAGACACCTTGGACAGCCCCGGAACGGGGCGGAAGGCTTTCTCGCCGCCGGGATTCTTACGCCCCGTTCCGGTGCTGGCTCGGGATGGCTCGGACCCACGCCTTGCGCCGTGGGCTACGTGCCTTCGCCCTCCGGGCTTAGAAAATGACCCGGGGCGAGGTCTTCCCGGTCCATTAAAATCGTAAACTTAGCGCTGCGTGGGGCAGACCCCCTGGTCTGCGCGGGACGCCCGCGTCCCGCCGTGCATGGCGACAGACTGGCCAGGGAGCCGTTCGCGGACCCACTACCCGGCGACGCTTAGTGCGGTGACGTCAGCGGCACAAATAGCGCGGTTGCGAACGGCCGGGTGTCGCTGGTCAGCGCCTGTGTGATGCCGGTCGTAGTGTCAAACAATTCCAGCGTCGTCATCATGGGGCAAGTCGAGAAGGGAATCATGATCGCTGTCCCGGAAGCGATCGGACCGGTGACGATCGGGTTGCTTTTTACCACGCCGCGGATCTCGAGGCGAAAGACGACTGTGCCGGCGGGAATATCGCTGAGGCTGAACGTCAGCGATGCCGCCGTGCCTGGCGCCAGGTTGGCCACCTGCAGCGATTTCCGCACGGTGCCCTGCGCGTCGAGAAACTCGAGGTCCACCGGGCAGGCAGCGACCGGGGTGGTCGTTGTGGTCGTGGTGCTGGCAGGAACGCCGGCCGTGTTGAGAACGTTTAATTGCGCCGTTTGCGTGGACGGCATCAGGCCTACCATGCCCGTGGTTACCGCGGATTCAAAGGTTGGAGTGGCGGTCTGCGCCGTGGCCAGGCCGGCGGAAACTGCCAGGGCCAACAGCATACTGGTCCCCATAGCGTAATACTTCATACAGACTCCTTAATGCAACGGATCCTGGGGACGCGGCCAGCCCGTGCTTGTCAGCTTATTTCAACCCAGGCGGCGGCGAAAAGTTGCCGTTAGTCGGGTTGTTCATGACTGCGGCGGAGTGCTTCGGGGCACGGCGGGCCGGCGGCACGGCGCGCCGGGCACGCCCGGCCCCTACCGGACCAGCGCCTGCGCCACGCGCGAGGCCAACTGATCGAAGGTGAGGATTTCGTAAACCGTGGGGTCCGACATGATGCGGGCCACCAGCGCGGCATGCATGGCATGGCCGGCGCGCTCAGCGATCACGTGCCCCAGCAGCGGCTTGCCGAGCAGCGCCAGGTCGCCGATCAGATCGAGCGCTTTGTGGCGGCAACATTCGTCAGCAGCCCGCAGCCCGTCCTGATTCATCACGCCGCCGTTCGTGAAGCACACCGCGTTTTCCAGCGATGCCCCGCGAATCAAGCCCATGTTCCGCATCTGCGCCAGGTCCGCTTCCCAGCCGAACGTGCGCGCGAACGCCACTTCGGAAGCGAAACGCGCCGGCGTCACTTCCAGTTCCAGAGATTGCCGGCCCACCGGCTCCGGATAATCGGTGTCGCAAGTCAGACGGAAACTCTCCGCCGGCAGGATGCTGATCCGCTTTCCCTTGTCTTCCACCGAAATCGGCCGGCGGATCCGCAGGTACCGGCGCCGGCGGCGAAAATGCTGGATTCCCGCCTCCTCGATCAGCCGGACGAACGGCAACCCGCTGCCATCCAGGATCGGCACTTCCAGGTTGTCGATCTCCACATAAGCGTTGTCGATCCCCATCGCGTAGAACACGCTCAACAGGTGTTCGGTGGTGGAAATCAGGACGCCCTGGCGCATCAGGCTGGTGGCATAGCTGACGCGTGCGACGTGCCGCCAACTGGCAGGAATCGCGAAATTATCCAGGTCGGTGCGGAGAAAAACGATTCCGGTGCCGGCCGGCGCCGGTACCACCCGGATGCTCACCGCGACGCCGCTATGCAACCCCACTCCCGATGCTTCCACCGGGCGGCGGACCGTCGTCTCAAACCGCAAGGAATTCCCTTTCGCGCATAGGCCTTTCAATGTAGCACGCCAAAACCCTAATCCTATATGATTGATTATAAAAGAACGAGTCGAATATTACCGTGTCGAATTCGCTACACTTTGCCTTGGGCTTGTGGTGCAAACGCTCCGTAATGTCGAGCGCGCCGTCCAGCGGGGCGGACCGACGCGGCTGTTATACTCATAGGTTCCCGTGTTCCATTCCATTGAAAAGCAGGTCGCGGACGCGTTTCGCGCGCACATACAGGCGCGCTACGGCGTGGACTTGAGCGTCGTCATCGAGCAGCCCCGGCAAAGCGATTTTGGCGAAATGGCGGTGCCGGCGGTGTTCCAGCTTGCCAAACAATTGCGCCAGCCGCCGAAGAAAATTGCAGCCGAGCTGGCCGCCGAAATCGGACCGATTCCGGGCGCGGCGGCGCTGGAGGTTGCGGGCAACGGCTACATCAATATCCGCCTCGACCGCGGCGCTTATGCGGCGGCGCTGCTGCGGGGAGCAGGCGACGCTGCCGCCGCCGCCGGCGAGAAGATCATCGTCGAGCACACCAATATCAACCCCAACAAAGCGGCGCACATCGGCCACTTGCGCAACGCTACGCTGGGCGACACGTTTGTGCGCATGCTGCGCGCTTCCGGAGCGCGGGTCGAGGTGCAGAACTACATCGACAATACTGGCGTGCAAGTGGCGGACGTGGTGGTGGGCTTTCATTTCCTGGAACAGAAAACGACGGCCGATGTCGAGGCGCTGCTTGCCAACGCCGCCGTGCGGTTCGATTACTACTGTTGGGATCTCTACGCGCGCACTTCGGGCTATTACAAAGAGCAGCCGGAATCGCTCGCCTGGCGCAGCCAGACGCTGCACGCGATCGAGGCTGGCGTTGGCGAGCTGGCCACGATGGCGCACCTGGTGGCGGACGCCATCGTTCAGGCGCACCTGAAGACCATGTTGCGGCTCGACGTCGAGTACGATGTGCTGCCGCGCGAAAGCGAAATTCTGCACCTGCAATTCTGGGCCGCTGCGTTTGAGCAGCTCAAGCAGCGGAAAGCTATTTACCTGGAAAGCGAAGGCAAGAACGCCGGCTGCTGGGTGATGCCGGGACTTTCCGAAGAGGGCAAGGTGATCGTGCGCTCCGATGGCACGGTGACGTACGTGGGCAAGGACATCGCCTATCAACTCTGGAAGTTCGGTCTGCTGGGCAAAGATTTTCACTACCGGCCGCTGATGACTTATGCCGACGGGCGCGTGCTCTGGGTGACGACGGACTCGCCTACCGCTGGCGAGCACCAGTTCGGGCACGGGTCGCGCGTCTATAACGTGATCGATGCGCGCCAGTCCTACCTGCAGGACGTGGTGGCGGCCGGGCTGCGCGGTTTGGGATACGCGGCGCAGGCGGAACAATCCATCCACTTTTCGTACGAAATGGTGGCGCTATCGCCGCGCTGCTGCGCCGATCTGGGAATTCCGCTTTCCGAAGAGGACCGCCAGCGGCCCTACGTGGAAGTTTCCGGGCGCAAGGGCCTGGGCGTCAAAGCCGACGATCTGATGGACAACCTGATCTCGAAGGCGCTGGTGGAGGTGGATGCGCGGCACACGGATAAGCCCGCTGCCGAGCGGCAGCGTGTGGCCGAGCAGATTGCCATCGGCGCGCTGCGCTATTTCCTGCTCAAATTCACGCGCACGTCGGTGATCGCTTTTGACTTGCAGGAGGCGCTCAGCTTCGAGGGCGAGACCGGCCCCTACGTGCAGTATGCGGCGGTGCGGGCGCGCAACATTCTGCGCAAGCTCGAAGAGCGCGGCGAGACGCTGCCGGATTTCGTGGCCGAGCTCTCGGGCGGGGCGCTCGTGCGGCAACTGCAGTCCGAAGATTTCTGGCAAGTGCTGCTGGCCGCTTCCAAGGCCGACTCGGCGTTGGAAGGCGCCTTGACCGCCGGCGAACCGGCGCATGTCGCCAGATACGCCTTCCAACTGGCGCAGGCCTTCAACAACTTCTATCACCAGTACCCGATCCTCCAGGAACAGAACCGCGAAAAGAAGGTTTTCCTCCTGTGGATGACGGATTTCTTCCGCCGGCAACTGGAACGGACCGCCAGCATCCTGGGAATTCAGATTCCGGAATACATGTAGACAGTGGGGCCGGTCCCCGGCCGGCCAACGCCGGGCGCCAGCCCGGCCCTTCTTTTCCGAGTCCGCCAAAAAGCGCAAAGCCGGTCAAGCAGTTCCGCGCTCGCTGGCCTACACTTTTGGCTGGGAGGCGCTCATGATCCTTTGGAAGCGTGCCGCGGTGCTCGGGTTGTTGAGCTGGCTGATCCCCTTCGCCATCTCGTTTTTTCTGTTCCCGTTGAAGCAGACGAACGCCGCGCTGTTCGAAACCCTCATGAATCTCATCTTGCTCCTCACCGGCGGGGCGCTGCTCAGCGTCTATTTTCGAAGCCGGCCGGTTGCGCTGCGCGAAGCGGTTGTGGTGGGCGCGCTCTGGGTCGCGATGAATCTCATGTTCGATTACCCGATGTTCGCTTTCGGGCCGATGAAGATGACGGTGTCGGGGTATTATTCGGAGATCGGCCTCAGCTACCTGGCCTTTCCGGCGCTGGCCTTCGGGGCGGCGCGCCTGGCGCGGCGATGAAGGCCTCGACCGAACAGGACTACCACCAGCGGATCGTCCGCACGCTGGTGTTCATCCAGGGGCATCTGGACGATGACCTGGAACTGGACCGGGTCGCCGCCGTGGCGGCCTTTTCGCGTTTCCACTTCGCGCGCATTTTCCGGGGCCTCGTCGGCGAAACGCTGCAGGAGCACATCCGGCGGTTGCGGTTGGAGCGCGCCGCCCGGAACCTCAAGCAGCACGACGAACCCATCACTCAGGTTGCATTGGAAGCCGGATTCGAAACTCACGAATCCTTCACGAGGGCATTTGGAGCCATGTTCGGAGTACCACCTTCCGCTTACCGTGCCGCGAACAAGCCCACCCCAGAGGCGGCTTCCGGCACGCACATCGATGACGTGGCGGGTTACCACCCGCCGGACTACGGCGACGTTCCACCGCCGGAGGTCAAAGAGCTAGCCCCGGTGCGGGTAGTTTTCCTGCGCCATGTTGGCCCCTACAGCCAGGTCGGCGCCACCTGGGGCCGGTTGATGGCCTGGGCGGGAATGCGCGGGCTGCTGGGGCCGGGCATGAAGATGTTCGGCATCGTTCATGACGATCCGGATGTGACGCCGGAGGACAAGATCCGCTACGATGCCGCGGTGGCCGTGAACCGCCCGGTCTCTCCCGATGGCGAATTCGGCGTGATGGAATTGGCCGGCGGCCGCTACGCCGTGGCTACCCATCGTGGACCGTACGCGGAGTTGGGGAAAACCTACCAGCGCATCTACGGCGCGTGGCTGCCCAAGAGCGGATATGAGCTGCGCGATGCGCCGGCCTTTGAGCAGTACCTCAACTCACCGCAGAGCGCCAAGCCGGAAGACCTGCTGACGCTGATTCACGTGCCGGTTGCAGGTTGATCGAGAGGCGCCGTGGGGCGGACGCCCTCGTCCGCGCGCGACCTCCTGGTCGCGCTCCTCTGCGTCGTATGCCGTCCCTAGCTGGCGTATTTCTGCTTCCATTGGGCGAGTTCGCCGCCAAGACCGTTCTTCACGCTGACGTATTGCTCGTTGTCGATCTGGTTGGCGCGCTCGCTGGGATCGGCAGGCAAGTCGAACAGCTCGTTGGGGCCCTTGCCATCATTGCGCAGAACCAGGTTGTATCGCTCGGTGCGCGCCATCGCGGTATCGCGATACTGCCCGAAGACCGTGTTGCGCCAGGTCTGCTTCTTAGGCAGGCGCTTACCGGTGGCCAGCGGCAGGTAGCTGCGCCCGCACAGGTTGCGGCTGGGGACGGGAGCCGAAACCAGATCGCAGAGGGTGGGCAGCAAGTCATAGGTGCTCACCGCCTCCATCCGCACGTCCTGTGCCGGCACATGGCCCGGCCAGCACCACAGCAGCGGCACGCGGACGGATTCGTCGAACATATTGACCGGATCGGAAGCGTCGCCGGCGCTCCATAAGCCGTGGCGGCCGAGCAGGGCGCCGCACGAAGAAGTCAACACAACCAGCGTGCGATCCACCAGTTGCTTCTGCGAAATCCTGGTGGTCAGTGCGCCCACGTTGTCGTCCATCATGGAGATGGCAGCCGCGACTTTCCGCAGGCTTGCCACGCGATCCGCGAGCAGTTCCTTGCCGCCACGCGCATTGGCTGCGGCCGCTTCCACGCTGTAATTATCGAATTTCTCGTGGGCGTACAAATCCAGATACTTCGCCGGAATGTTCGCGTTGGGGTGCGCGAAAGCGGTGTAGCGAACGGTGAGGAAGAACGGTGCGCCATCTTTCGCCTGGTCGATCAGCGCCAGTGCGCCCTCCGGCTCAGCGCTGTGGCAGGCGTAGCCGGCCGCGGCCAGGACTTTGTCCAGTGTGACATCGGAGGCCGAAATCGTCCCCGCGTCTCCCAGTTGCATGGGAGTGCGGCCCGTCATCAGAGTGGCGAACCCGGGCCCGGCGGCGGGCACGGCCGTGAAGTGGTTCAGGAAATGCGTTCCCATTTGCCCCAGCCGGTTCAGATTCGGCGATTGCACCTCTTTGTTGCCGTAGGCGCCCATCATCCATGAGGGCAGGTCATCGGCCACCAGCAGCAAAATGTTGGGGCGCTCCTCGACAACCTTCTTGGCAGCGATGGCAGGCAGCGCGAGGCTGCTGCAAAGAAAATGACGGCGGGAAATGGGCATGGCTGACTAACAGTATAAGGGGATGACGGCGCGTCCCGCGGAGCGGCGCCGGTGTCCACGAGCATCTTGTAGACTGTTTATTGGATATATGGCGCAGAGCAATATCACTTCCGACCCCAAAGTAATGATGGGAAAGCCAGTCATTGCCGACACCCGGATCACCGTTGAACTGGTGCTCGAAAAGCTTGGCGCGGGTGAGAGCATCGAGCAGATTCTCCTGGAGCACCCGCGGCTCACCGTTGAGGGCATCCGCGCGGCAATGGCCTTCGCCGCCGAGGCCCTGCGCGCCGACGTTGTGTACCCGCTGGAGAAGCTCGCCGGGTGAAGTTCGTCGCGGACGAGAGCATCGACAAACAGATCGTAGAACGGCTGCGTGCCAACGGCCACAACGTCGAGTTCATCGCCGAATTAGAACCCGGTGTCGACGATGAAACTGTACTGACTCGCAGCCGGGAACACGGTGCAGTTCTCCTCACTGCCGACAAGGATTTTGGCGAGCTGGTGTTTCGGCAGGGGCTGCTTCATTGTGGCATCCTGCTGGTTCGACTGGCCGGGCTGAGACCCGAGGTGAAGGCCGACATGGTTGCGTCCATCGTGGAACGTCATGCAGAACCCCTGAGGCTTGGGTTCGCCGTTCTCACGCAGCAGGCCTTTCGCATTCGCAAGCGGATCTGACTGTAAGCCAAGGGACCATGAGCCGGCAGGATCGAATCCAGGAGAAAGAACGAATCTGGTGGACGAGATGGGATTCGAACCCACGACCCCGGCGTTGCGAACGCCGTGCTCTCCCAGCTGAGCTACTCG
>Ga0209415_10004496_pt1 | contig 25504 bp, 25 predicted proteins | sample PeaSoiSIISIP2007_FD_187696 | JGI IMG/M metagenome (GOLD analysis project Ga0209415, IMG submission 187696) | Peat soil microbial communities from Weissenstadt, Germany - SII-SIP-2007 (SPAdes) (version 2) | ecosystem: Environmental > Terrestrial > Soil > Wetlands > Peat | place: Germany... | reverse complement strand
CGCGAAGTAGGCGCGCCGGCGGGGGTGGCGGAGCGCCACCGGGGCGTTGTCGAGGATGGTCGGGAGCTGGGCCTTGATCACCGGCCGGTAGAGGTCGAATGGCGGGGCCTCGTCGGCCTCCGAGATCACCGTGACCGCCGGGTCGTGGAGCTCGACTCCCCCGGGAGCCTGCGGCTCGGCCGCCACCACCCCGTCGACTCCGATCACCGACTCGTGCTCCAGGCGGGCCAGTCGCTCGACCAGCACGGGGTCCTGGACGACCACCTGGGCTGTCCCGTGGGCGTCCCGGAGGATGAGGAAGCTGACCCCGGCGAGGCGCCGGAGCCGGTGGAGCCAGCCCTTGAGCTGCACCCGCTCACCAACCCGCGCGCTCAGGTCGTCGGTCCAGACACGGTCGGTGAGGTGAGGGATCAAGGTGGACTCCGGCTGGGTGGAGAGATCGCTGCGACTGGCGGTCGATTCTAGCCGGGGAAACGCGGTGAGGAGCGAGAGCCGCGGGCTCGCGCTCCGAGCGGAGGAACCCCCGGGACGCTGCCGGAGGTCAGCGTGTAGCTGCTCGTGGCGGGCCGGGGGGGTGCCGCCACCGTAGACTGAGCCACCAGCCATGGTCGCAGCCCTCTTCGCCGTCGCCGCCCTCCTGGTCGTGGGCACCATCGCCCTGGTGCTCGCCGCTCGCGCCCGGGCTGCGGCCCGCCCGGTGGCGGCGTCACCGCCCAGCCTGACCCAGGTGCGCACCGAGGCGGCCGCCATCGTGAGCGCGGCCCGGACCGAGGCGCTCGCGGTCCGCGAGGCCGTCGCCGAGGAGGTGGGGATCCGACGGGCCGCCCTCGAGGCCGGCGAGGCGGCGCTGGCCGAGCGCGAGCGCACCTGGCGAGACCGGCGAGCCATCTTCGACGAGCGCCGCTTCGCCCACCGCAAGCGGCGGGAGGAGATCGAGGCTCGTGCCGCCGAGGTCGACGGCGTCCGGGTCGAGGTGCGACGCACCATCGCAGAGCGGGCCGCCGCCGACCTGGAGACCGCTCGGGACATGGTGCTGGAGAAGCTGGACGCCGAGCTGGAGGCGGAGCGGGCCGAACGGGTCGCCCAGCTGGTCGTCGATCGGACCGGGGAGCGGGAGACCACCGCCCGGATGCTGCTGGTGGAAGCCGTGGAGCGGCAGTCCGAAAGTCACGTCGACAGCGCACCCCGGCTCTCCCCCATCGACCTGGACGGGCTCGACGAGGCGCGCCGGGAGCGGATCCTCACCGCCCTCCAGGTGGTGGCGGCGTCCACCGGCACCGACCTCGGGATCGACAACGAGAGGGGGCAGGCGACGCTGCGCGGGCTCGACCCCGTCGGCCGGGAGATCGCCCGGCAGGCCTCGCTCGAGGTGCTCGACCGCAGCGTCCAGGCGGCGGACGTCGCGCCGCTCGTGCTGCGCACCCGTCGCCGGCTTTCCGCCACGATCGCCGAGCTCGGTGAGCGCGCCCTCTGGGAGATGGCGATGGAGGGGCGCCCTGAGCTCGCCGAGCTGCTCGGGGTCCTCCACTACCGCTTCTCCTATGGTCAGAACGCGCTCCTGCACTGCAAGGAGACCGGCTATCTCTGCGGCGTGCTGGCCGCCGAGCTGGGCCTGCCCCAGGCGGCGGCGCGCGAGGCCGGGACCCTGCACGACATCGGCAAGGCGGTGGATCACGACGTCGAGGGGTCCCACGCGATCATCGGCGGCGAGCTGCTCCTGGTGTTGGGCAGAGACCCGTCGATCGCCCACGCGGTCAAGGCGCACCACTTCGACGTCGAGCCCTCCACCGACCTGGCGATGCTCACCATCTGCGCCGACGCCATCTCGGCCTCCCGGCCCGGAGCCCGCCGTGACACCCTCGCCGCCTATCTCGCCCGGCTCGAGCAGCTCCAGGGCATCGCCACCCGGCACCCCCAGGTGGAGCGGGCCTTCCCGCTGCAGGCCGGGCGCGAGGTCCGGATCTTCGTCAGGGCCGGCCAGGTGGCGGACCCCGAGATGCCCGCGCTCACCGGGGAGATCGCGCGGGAGATCGAGAGTGAGATGCAGTACCCGGGGGTGATCAAGGTCACCCTCATCCGCGAGACCCAGGCCATCGCCACCGCCCCGGTCCAGGTCGGGCGCAGCGTGGAGCCGCTGGAGCCGGTCCTGGCGGGGGCCGCCAACAAACGACGGCGCCGCCGGCGGAAGCGCAAGGGGGCCGGGGAGGGCGAGCCCGGCGGCCCCTCCGAAGCTGCCGGTCCAGCCGACGTCGAGTAGCCGCGGAGGCCTCGAAGCCAAGCGGCGAGGGGCGAAGCGAGCTGAGTGCGCCAGGGATGACCAAGCGCCGGGCATCCGGACGCCGGCTTCAGGGCACCTGGCGCCCATAGCGGAGATGGCTGGATGCGGCGCCCAGCAACCTGAGGGACACTGGACTAACTAGGATCATTGGCGACCCCGGGCCGGTCGCGGTGGTCGCCGCTCCCGACGGCCCTACAGCGACGGGACGGGCGCACGGACAATGGACCATTTCTGGGACCCCAGCCACCTGGCCGCGGTGCTCTTCGCGCTGGCGGCCGGAGCGGGCTTGGTCGTGGCTTTCCGGCGCCGGCCGGGGAACTGGCGGTACTGGGCCTGCGTGGCACTGGGAATCGCGCTGATCGTCAACCAGACCGCCGACTCCTTCCGTTGGGTCTGGGAACACAACGGGTCGATCCGCTACGACCTCCCGCTCAACCTCTGCGACGTCGCCGCCTACGTCGCCGGGATCGCGCTGGTGGTGCGGCGCGGCCGGTGGGTGGAGACCGCCTACTTCTGGGGCATCGGGGGCAGCACGCTGGGGCTCCTCTTCCCGGACGTGGTGCTCCACCCGCTCTCCTACGCCTACTTCGAGTACTACGTGGACCACGTCGGGGTGGTGCTGGCCGCCCTCCTCCTGGTGGCAGGTCTCGGGCTCCTGCCGGCGGCCGGCGCGTACCGGCGGATCTGCGCCACCACCTTCGGGTACGCAGCCCTGGTGGGGCTCTTCGACCTCCTCGCCGGGGCCAACTACTTCAACCTGCGGACCCAGGGGGCGGCCGGCACCCTGACCCCGCTGGGCATCCTCTCCCCCTGGCCGTGGTACCTGGTGGAGATGACGCCGGTCGTCCTGCTGGTCCTGCGCACCCTGGACATGCCGTTCCGTCACGGGGAGGCGGCGCAGACCCCCTCCCCGGTCGCCGGCGCCGCAGCCACCTGAGCCGGAGACGGCCTCCCCGAAGGCGGGGGGCGGGGGCGGAGACGGTGTGGGCCGGGGTGTCAGGAGGCGGCTGATGAGCTCCCGCCGGCGAGGAAGGAGAGGATCACCTCGGCGGTGAGCCCCGGGGCCTCGTGGAAGAAGAGGTGGCCGCAGCCGTCGAACCAGTAGCGCCGGGCGCCGGGGATGAGCTTGGTGAGCGTCTCGGCGTTGGCGAGCGGGACCAGGACGTCCTCGGTGCCGTGGAGCACGAGGGTCGGAACCGCGATCTCTCCGAGACGGCGGCTGACGTCGGCGTCCCGCGAGGAGCGGAACTGGGCGGTGAAGGCGCGGCCCGGGATCGGATGCGACGCCCGATGGGCGACCTCGTCCTCGATGAACTCAGGGTGGTCGCGCTGGAAGCGGGGGGAGTAGAGGACGGTGCAGGCGAGCCGGTACGCCACCGCCGGCGTGGCCGCGCCGCGCCCGAGCAGGGCCGCGGTCGCCTCGGGCGCCGCGGGGACGGCCGCATGGCGCCCCGGACCGGTGGCGGCCAGGACCAGGCGGGTGACCCGGCCGGGGTGGAGGACGGCGACGTGCTCGGCGGTCAGCCCGCCCATCGAGGCCCCGAAGAGATGGAAGCCGGGCGCCCCGGAGGCCGTCGCCACCGCGACGCAGTCCGCCGCCAGCCGGGACATCGGGTAGGGGCCGGCGGGCACGTCGGAGTCGCCGACGCCGCGGGGGTCGTAGACGATCACGCGGTGGCGCCGGGCCAGCGCCGGGATGATCGGTGCGTAGACGCGGCGGGTGGCCCCCAGACCGGGGATCATCAGCAGGGGCTCGCCGTCGCCGCCAACGCTGAACGCGAGCCGCACCCCGTCGTCGGTGACCACGAACCGGTCGAGGGTCGGCTCCGCCACGGCTCCGGATCGTAGGTCACGGCTGCGGAGCGACGTCGGCGATGGGCCGCTCGGACCTCCCCCCGGCCGGGGCCCCCGCCGGGCGATCGCGGCCCGACGGCCCGGGGGCGGCTCGGACGCGCCACCATTGGCCCGTGCCGCGCCTCTTCGTCACCCGTGAGCAGCTCAGGGATGGCACCCTGGCGATCGACGGCGAGCCCGGCCGGCATCTCGCCGCGTCGCTGCGCACCCGCCCCGGCGACCTGATCGTGGTCGTCGATGACGCCGGACGGGAGCACGGGGTCCGGGTCGCCGCCGTGCAGCCGGGGCGGGTGACCGGGACGATCGTCTGGTCGCGGGCGGCAGCCGGCGAGCCCCTCCTCCACCTCGAGGTCGTCCACGCGCTCATCCGCGAGATGGATGAGGTGGTCGCGGCCCTGGCCGAGATGGGTGCCGCCGTCATCCGCCCGATCGTGGCCCAGCGCAGCGTCAGCCGTCCCGACCCGGTGCGGGCCGCGGCCCGGACCCGGCGCTGGGGGGAGATCGCCCGCAAGGCGGCGGAGCTGGCCCATCGCGCCAGGGTCCCGGCGGTCGAACCCGTCAGCGACCTGGAGAGCGCGCTGGCGGAGCTGCCGGAGAGCTCGCGTATCCTCGCCTGCATGGTGGGCGCGCCGACACCTCTGGCCCGTCTGGACGTCGATCGGGGCCGGCCCGCGGCGGTGGTGATCGGCCCCGAGGGAGGGCTGGTCTCCGCCGAGGCGGAGCGGCTCCGCGCCGCGGGCGCGGAGCTGGTGCATCTCGGCCCCCGGGTGCTTCCGGCACGCCGGGCTGCGGTGTTCGCGGCCGGCCTGCTCCTGGCCCGTGCCGGGGATCTCGACGACGCCGTCCCGGCGCCACCGGCACCGTGATCGCCGGCATCCCCCCGGGTGGGGCCCACGGGGCGCACCGTGCACCGCACTCGGCGGCGCCGGTGGGAGCGCTCCGGGTGGCGCTCACCACCCTCGGCTGCAAGGTCAACTACGCCGAGATGGCCGACCTCGCCGGCGCGCTCGCGGGCCTCGGCTGCGAGGTGGTCCCCGAGGATGAGCCCGCCGACGTGCGCGTCCTCAACTCCTGCGGGGTGACCCTCCAGGCGGACGCCACCACCCGCCAGCGGCTGCAGCGGTTGCGCCGCCAGGACCCCGACTGCCACCTCATCCTCACCGGCTGCTCGGTGGACGCCAACCCCGAGCGGTACCTGGGCACCGGAGAGGGCGGTCGGCCGGCGCTCCCCCACCTGGACGCCGTCTTCGCCAACGCGGAGAAGAGCCGCATCGCGGACCACGTCGTCGCGCTCGCCGCCCGGGTCGGGGCCACGCCGCGGCGGCTGCCCCCGGCGGGGCTGCGCAGCCGCGCCTTCCTCAAGGTGCAGGACGGCTGCGACCACCGCTGCACCTACTGCGTGGTGTGGCGGACGCGGGGAGCGTCGGCCAGCGTGCCCGCCGAGGTGGTGCTGTCCCGGGCGCGCGCGGCCGTGGAGGCCGGGCACGCCGAGCTGGTGCTCACCGGCGTCGATCTGGGCAGCTACGGGCGTGACCGCGGGTCCGACCTGGCCAGCCTGGTGAGGAGCCTGCTCGACGGACTCGACGGCGAGGTGCGGCTCCGGCTCAGCAGCGTCAACGCCAACGACATCTCCGAGCGGCTGGTCGCCCTGAACCGGGACCCGCGGCTCTGCGCCCACTGGCACATCCCCCTGCAGAGCGGCAGCGACCGCATCCTCCGGGCCATGCACCGCGGATACCGCCGCCAGCGCTACCTCCGGGTGGTCGAGGGCCTGCGGAGCCGGGACCCCGACACCGAGCTGACCACCGATGTGATGGTGGGCTTCCCGGGCGAGACGGAGGCTGACCACCAGGCCACGCTGAGCCTGATCGCGGAGGTGAGCTTCCTCGGCTGCCACGTCTTCCGCTACTCGCCTCGTCCCGGCACCGCGGCGGTCGGGCTGCCGGACGGCGTCGACGACGGGATCGCGCGCCGACGCAGCGCGGAGATCCGGGCGGCGGCCGCCGCGACCGCCCGCAAACGGCGCTGGCGCGCCGTCGACGCCCTTCATCAGGTGGTGTGGGATCGTCTGACGCCTGCGGAGGCCCACGGACTGAGCGCGGGCTATCACGAGGTGGTGGCGGTCCCCGACCCGATGACGCGGGTCGGAGGTCTGCAGACGGTCCTGGCCAGCGGGGTCGAGGGAGATCACCTGCGCGGCGTGATCGTCCCGGCCGCTGCCGAGGACGCGGTCTGATGCGGGTCGCCGTCGTGGTGCACCCCAGGGCGAGCCGCGAGGCGCTGCGCTGGGACGGCCGCGAGCTCTCGCTCTGGATCACCCAGCCCCCGGTCGAGGGCGCCGCCAACGCCGCCGCCCGCCGGCTGGTCGCGGAGTGGCTCGACGTCGCGCCGTCGCGGGTCCGCCTGGTCGGCGGCCGCCGCAACGCTCACAAGCTGTTCGAGGTCGAGGGGGCCGACGCGCTTCCCGTCTGACGACGAGCGCATGCCTCGCCGCGAGCGCCATTTCCTGCAGGCGGGCTGGCCACGGTGGCACACTGCTCCCCACCAGCGGTGCCTCCGAGGCCCGCCGGGGAGGGGCCGACCTGAGTCGATCGGTTGGCGCAAGCCGTGGCTTGCCGGCAGGGCCCCGTGACCATGGTGGCGGGGTCGCATGATCAGGTGGGCGCGCGCCCTCGGGGTGGTCGTCGCAGCGGTGGCGCTCTCGATCACGGCCGCGGAGTCGCTCCGCTCGCCGGCGACCGCGGCCTCGGCGAGTGCGGTCACCCGGCCCACCACCGCCGCCGGCTCTCCCACCGCCGCACCGGTGCACCTCGACTGCACGACTCCCACACCCCGGCCTGCACGGCACCGGCGGACGCCGGCGCCGACCACCGCGCCGGCCACCCCGCCGGCCACCACGCCGGCCACCACGCGGGCTGAGGCCGCGGCCGTGGCGCGGCCGTCACCGGCCGCCTCCGCGACTCCGAGCGCGGTCGCCGCGGGGGTGCCCGCCCCCAGCCCGCCGGTCAACCCGGCGACCATGCCGGCGATAGCGGAGGCTCCGGCCCCGGGACTGGTGGTCCCCGCCGTGGCGCCGAGCCCTCAGCCGGTGTCGGCCGTGGTGGTGCTGGCCGGCCTGGTCGCGCTGGCGGCACTCGCCCTGCTGATCCTCGGTGATCGCCTGGTGGGGTCGCAGCGCCGGCCGCCGCGCCTGTGAGCTCGCGCGAGCTGCTGGGGCGCGGCTCCCGATCGGAGCATCCCCAGGACCACGGGCCGCCGTCGCCACCGGAGCGGCCGCTGGCACCCTATCCGCCGCCGGCCGGTCACTCGGACGGGGGGCGTGGCCGGGTGATCCGGCGGCGGCGCACCGCCCTGCTGCTGGCGGTCATCGGGCTCACCCCGCTGCTCGCGGCGGCGCTGCTGACCTCCGCCATCGGCGGCTCCGCCATCACCGGCCAGGTCAACGCACGGCTCTCAGGGGCCAGCCGGCAGGCGGCCGCCTATCTCGAGCAGGTGATCACCAATCGCGTGGCCGCCCTCGACGCGGTGGCCAACCAGCTCCCGGTGCTGGCCACCGCCGAGGGCAGCCCCTCGGCGGACGCGGCGACAGCGACCGCGGACCTCACCGCGCTCATCCATGCAGAGACGGCGAGCCAGGGCGTCGTCCTGACCGACGCCGGCGGCGAGAGCGTTCTCCAGGCCGGGCCCCAGGACCCGCTCTCCGCCCTCGCCCCCGGCTGGCGCGCGAGCGCTCTCCGCGACGGATTCCTGGCCGTCGCAGTGCCCGCGTCGTTCACCGCTCCGGCGGTGGCGGTGGCCGTCCCGGTCCTCGAGGGGGGCGGAGCGGCCGGCGGCTTCCTGGTGGAGGACTACGGGCTCTCCGGCGCGGTCGCGTCGCTCGAGTCCTTCGCCGGCCCTCAGGGGATGGGCCTCCTGGTGCTGAACCGGAGCGGGGGCCTGGTGATGGGTGTCGAACCGTCCGGCTCGGGCAACGCCCGGCTGACCACCTCCTGGACCCCTCAGCCCGCGCTCACCTCCGAGGCGGCCCTCGCCCTCAGCAGCCGGAGCGTCGAGATCGACGACAACGGCCCGAGCGGGCCCGCCGCCTACAGCCCGGTGGTCAACACGCCCTGGGTGATCCGCTCCGCGCTGCCCGGCTCGGCGCTGGCCGCGGTGTCCAACCTGCGGATCGCGGTGTTCAGCATCTGCGGCGCTCTCGCCCTCCTCTTTCTCGCCGCGGTGAACCTGGTCAACCGGGAGCTCCACCTGCAGGAGCAGACCGAGGCGGCCCTGATCGTGCAGTCGGCGGTGATGGAGCACGCGGCCATGCACGACCCGCTGACCGGCCTGCCCAACCGCCTGCTCTTCAACGATCGGCTCCAGCACGGCATCTCCAACGCCCGCCGATCAGGCCGCCCGCTGGCGCTCTTCGTGCTCGACATCGACGGTTTCAAGGCGCTCAACGACGCCCTCGGGCACACCGCCGGTGACACCGTTCTCAAGGAGACGGCCGCCCGGCTGCAGGCGTCGGTCCGAGTCTCGGACACGGTCGCACGATTGGGCGGCGACGAGTTCGTGATCGTGGCCGTCGACGCCGATCCCGCTGACGCCGAGCTGATCGGCGCCAAGGTGCGGCAGCGCATGGAGGACCCGATGCTGGTCGACGAGCGGCCGATCCCGGTGTGCCTCAGCATCGGCCTGGCGGCGTTCCCCGAGGATGGTGGCGAGCCCTCCCAGCTCCTTCGCCGCGCCGACACCAACATGTACCGGGAGAAGCGGGCGAGAAAGGCCGCCTCCGGCTGAAGGGTGAGAGCCGAAGGCGGCCGTGGAGAGGACCGGTCGGGGCTCAGCTGGCGGCCGGCTGCCCCACCCTCGCGGTCTGGGTGGTGACCGGTATCCGCTTGGGCTGCGGCTTGGCGACGCGGGGCACGGTGATGGTCAGCACACCGCGATCGAAACCGGCGGTGATGCCGTCGGGCCGGATCTCGCCCGGGAGGCTGACCTGGCGGAAGACCGAGGCCACCCTCCGCTCGCGGCGCACGTAGTCGCCCTCGGCACGGTCGTGCTCGGCGCGGCGCTCGCCCCGGATGGTGAGGACGCCGTCGTCATAGGTGACCTCGACCTCCTCCGGGCTGAACCCGGGCACCGAGGCCTCGAGGACGTAGCTGCTCTCGGTCTGGCGGATGTCGACCGGGAGGGTCAGATGCTCGCCGCCGCCGTCGCGGGTCAGCGGTTCGCCGAAAACCTGTTGGAACAACTGGTCCATCTGCTCGTGCAGGCTGGACAGCTCGCCCCATGGGTTCCATCGCACCATCGCCATCTCACATCCCTCCTTGCGATTCATGCGAGTGAGGAAGACTGAATCTGAGTCCTCTGTACCAGCTCGCCGGAAGGGGCTAAACATGCGGCGAGCGCGACGATCACCCGGTGGCGACGGCCTGCCCGCAGCGGAGGGGGATGGGGGACGGGACGGTCACTCCGCAGGCGCGAAGAAGTCGCGCAGGTGGTCGAAGAAGCCGCGCCTGACCTCGACCGGCTTGCCGTCCCGGCCGCCCAGCTCCTCGTACAGCCTGCGATCCCGGGCCGAGACGTGGGTCGGAACCACCACCCGGACGATGCAGACCTGGTCGCCCCGCCGTCCGGTCCGGAGGTGGGGCACGCCATGGCCGGCGATCTTGATGACCCGGCCCGGCTGGGTGCCCGCCGGAAGGTCCAGCACCGTCTCGCCGTTGACGGTCGGGACCGTGATGTGGTCGCCGAGCACCGCCTGGGTGACCGTGACCGGAAGCTCGTAGACGAGGTCCTGGCCGCGCCGGATCAGCTGCGGATGGGGGGCGATCCGGAAGCTCAGGTAGAGATCCCCGTGAGGCCCACCCCGCGGCCCGGCCTCGCCCTCGCCGCCCACCCGGACCTGGACGTCGGAGTCGACCCCCGCCGGGATGCTCACCTCGATGGTCTTGCGCTCCTCGACCAGACCCCGGCCGCGGCAGCGGGTGCAGGGGTGGTCGACCAGCCTGCCCTCCCCGTGACAGCGCGGGCAGGCGGTGAGGTTGACCACCTGACCGAAGATGGACTGCATGGCGCGGCGCACCTGACCGCTGCCGCCGCACTCCGGACAGGTCGGGGGGGTGGTCCCGGGCGCCGCGCCACTGCCCGCGCACTCGGGGCAGGTGTCGGCGCGGGGCACCTCGACGGTGCGTTTGGCGCCGAACACCGACTCCTCGAAGGTGATGTCGACCGCCATCCGCAGGTCGGCGCCGCGCCGCGGGCCGGCGGCTCGACCCGAGCGCCGGCCCCCACCGAAGAACATGTCGAAGAGGTCGAAGGCGGAGTCGAACGAGAAGGGGCCGAAGTCGGGCATCTGCTGGCCGCTGTGGCCGAAGGTGTCGTAACGCTGGCGCTTCTGAGGATCGCTCAGCACCGAGTAGGCCTCGCCCACCTCCTTGAAGCGCTCCTCGGCCCCCTTGTCGCCCTGGTTGCGATCGGGGTGGTATTCCATGGCGAGCTTGCGGTAGGCGCGCTTCAAGTCGTCGGGGCTGGCATCGCGCCGCACCCCGAGGACCTCGTAGTAGTCGCGCTTGACGGTCGCCATCAGGGCTCCATCTCGGGAACGGCCTCTCCGCCGCGCCGGGGATGCGCCACCCGGACCAGGGCGGGCCGGAGCAGCCGGTCGTGGAGACGGTAGCCGGGCTGCAGCTCGGCGATCACGGTGTCCTCGCTGACCGCATCGGACTCCTCTCCGCCGATCGCCTCGTGCACCGCGGGGTCGAAGGGCGCGCCGACCGTCTCGACCGGCTCGACCCCGACCGTGGCCAGCGCCTGCTCGAACTGGGCGACCACCATCCGGAGGCCGTCCTGGAGCTGCTGGCCGTTGCCGTCCGCTCCCGAGTGACCGATGGCGCGGCGCAGGTTGTCGAGCACCGGGAGCAGGGCCAGGGCGGCCTCCTCGGACGCGTAGCGCGAGCGGTCGGCGAGCTCCTGCGCCTTCCGCCGCCGGAAGTTCTCGAAGTCGGCGGCGAGCCGGAGGAGCTGGTCGTTGCGCTCGGCGAGCTCGCGCCGCAGCGCCTCCACGTCCGGCGCCGGCGGGGCCGCGGTCACCATCGCCGTGGAGTCGGCGACGTCGGGGGAGAGCCCTCCGGTCATCCCCGCGCTCTCGTCGCCGCCGGCGGGCGGGGGATCGCCTGCGTGCTGTCCACCGGTCGCTGGCTGGTGCGTCCCGCCCGCCGGCCGGCCAGGGCCGCTGCTCCGGTCGCCGGGCACCGCCGGGTGCGAGGAGGCGTGGATGGCCCTCCCATCGGCGGTCCGCCTGGGATGCTCGCTCATCCTCGATCTCCTCTCTGCGCGGCCATGGTCAACTGAGTACCCGGGCGACCGCCTCACCAACCCGATCGGCGACGAAGCGGACCCGGGGGGCCACCTGGGAGTAGGGCATCCGGGTCGGGCCCAGCACGCCGACCGTGCCCCCCCGTCCCTCGCCGGCCCGGTACGTGGTCAGCACCAGGCTGCAGCCGTTCAGCTGGGAGATCCCGGACTCGGTGCCGATCACCACGGTGACCGGGCGGCCGAAGGATGGCGCGGACTCGCCGCGTCCGGTCTGCCAGGCGCCTCCCTGCCCCGGCCTGGAGCCGAGCCGGAGTCCGGGCGCGCCTCCGCCCGGGCCCGCCTCCCGGCCGGCGGCCTGGACCTCGAAAGCCGCCGCCAGCAGCTCGCCGAGGACCCTCTCCTCCTCGACCAGCTCCAGCACCTGGGCCAGCCGCTGCACGTCGCCGAACTCGGGCTGGTGCAGGAGGTTGCGCACCCCGTCGTGGACGATCAGGGTGTCCTGCCGCGACTCGACCGAGCGGAGGAAGGCGGCGATGTCGGCGACGACCTCGGAACGCAGCGGGTGGCCCGCCTCGCCGCCCCGGCTGCGCTCGATCTGGGCCCCGTCGAGGCCGACAAGCTCCTCGTTGAGCGTTCCGGCGAGGCGGCTCAGCTCCTCCTGGTCGGCCGTGCGGCTGAGGGCCATCGGATGCTGCCGGATCAGGTTGCCGTCGAGCACCAGGATCAGCAGCGCATGGCCGGGGTCGAGCGACACCAGGTCGAGGTGCTTGACCTCGACGCTGCGGGCTTGGGGGCCGGTGACGATGCTGAGCGCGTCGACGGCCACGGCGAGCACCTGGGCGGAGAGCTCGAGGATGCCCTCGATGTCGGCCGGCATCACGGCCAGGCGCGGCTCGAGCTGACGGCGCACCCCACCCGGGAGCCCCTCCTCCTGCATCAGGAAGTCGACGTAGTACCGGTAGCCTCGATCGCTCGGCACCCGCCCGGCCGAGGTGTGCGGCTGGAGGAGATAGCCGACCTCGACCAGGGTGGCCAGCTCGTTGCGGATGGTGGCCGCCGACCAGCTCGCGAGGTGAAGGGCGAGAGCGTGCGAGCCGACGGGCACCCCGGTGGCGGTGTAGTCGGCCACCACCGCCTCGAGGATCTGCTCCTTGCGGGCGTCGAGTGGGATCCAGCTCTCCATGGCTCTCCCGGACCGGCGGCCCCACGGGGGACCCACCTTAGCACTCGCTAGTCCTGAGTGCTAAATCCTAGCACCGGACCGGTCGGGGAGCTCGCCGGTCCCGGCATCTGCGGCCGGCCGGGGGCCCTGCTGCGCAGCTCGCGGACCCAGTGACGCCCCTCGCCGGCATGCGCGGAGTGGAGCAGGTCGAGCACCTCCTGCGCCTTCCAGCTCTCCATGGCCAGCACGGTGCCGCGCGACAGACCGGCGCGGAGCAGCTCGGCGGCAACGGTTTCGGGCACGGGCTGACGGCCTGGGGAGCCAGGAGTTTGGCGCATGATTGACGCAATCCTGGGGCAAGCGCAGGGCGCTCCGAAAGGCCTGCGGCGACACTGTGACCCGCCCGTCTTGGCCGGGCATCCCGGCTCAGCGACGGCGTTACAGATGACCACAGCGCCGCCATCCGACCTGACGGCGGCGCCGGCCCGGAGCCGGTGCGGGAATGCCGCCGCGGTCAGGCTACGAGCTGGCGGACCAGCTCGTCGAGCAGCTCCTGACCCCGCGCGGTCGTCCCCACCCGGCCGTCGCGCCGCCAGAGCAGGCCCGCGTCGACCAGGTCGCCGGCTCGCCCGCGCCACGCCGGGCCGACCTCCAGACCCTCGGCGAGTCGCAGTCCCAGCAGGACCCGCTCCGCCTCCGCCTGGGCGCCGCCGAGCGCCTCCCACGCCTCGAACGGCAGCCCACCGTCCGCGCCCGGCGATCGGGCCAGGTAGGCGGCAAGGCTGCGCCCGTGCCAGTAGCGGAGGGAGGCGGCCGCCGGCGGCGCGGGGATGCCGAGCGCGGGTGCGAGACCGGCGGGGAGGTGCCCGTGGGCGCCCAACCCGACGCCGAGGTAGTGACCGCGCCGCCAGTACACGAGGTTGTGGCGGCACTCCTCACCGGGACGCGCGAAGTTGCTGACCTCGTACTGGCGGAGACCGGCGGCATCCAGGACCTCGACCGCGATGCGGTGCTGGCGGAGCGCCGCCTCGGGGTCGACCGCCGGCTTCTCGCCGCGGCGCACGCTGGCGTGGAGGGGCGTGCCGGCCTCGACGGTCAGCTCGTAGGCGGAGAGATGCCCGGTGCCCAGGCCGGCGACCCGCTCCAGGGTCGACCGCCACCTCGCGTCATCGAGGCCGGGCACCGCGTAGATCAGGTCGCAGCTGATCCGGGAGAACCCCGCCGCGCGCACCTCCCCCACCGCGGCGATCGCCCGCTCGCGGTCGTGGACCCGGCCGAGGAAGCCGAGGATGTCGGGCTCCAGGCTCTGGATCCCCAGGCTCACCCGGTTGAAGCCCGCCTCGAGCCAGGCGACCGCACGCCCCTCGGTGGTGCTGGAGGGGTTGGCCTCGAGGGTGAGCTCGCAACCCGGGGCCAGGCTGAAGCCCTCGCGCACCTGGTCGAGCACCCCGGCGAGCCGGGCGGGGTCGATGAAGCTGGGCGTCCCGCCGCCCACGAAGACGGTGTCCAGCTCCAGCCTTCCGAGCCGCGCGGCGAGGGCGCGCAGCTCGGCGCGGAGCGCCTCGACGTACTCCGCCTCCCGGTCGCGGCCGGGCATGGAGACGAAGTCGCAGTACTCGCAGCGTCGCTCGCAGAAGGGGACGTGGACGTAGAGGGAGCGGACCTGGCCCGCGGCGGAGACCGTCTCCGCGCCCTCCACCGGGGCCAGGTCTGGGCTCACCGGCCGGACGGCCCCGCCATGCCCTGGCGCTGCCGCCTCCGGAAGAACATCCGGGTGATGGCCGGATAGGCGAGCGGCACCAGGATGAACCCGGACACCACCGCGACGACCTCCGCGACCGCGACGCCGGCCCCGCTCGTGGACCCCAGCGTGCTCACCTCCAGGAAGTAGACGAGAGTGTCGACCACCGCGATCAGGGCGCCGAAGACGAAGGTCTCGAGCAGCCCGGGACGGGCCTTCTTGACGATGCGCACCGCGAACGGTCGGGACACCCAGGCGGCCACGGCCAGGATGATGATGGAGATCTCGGAGATCGCCAGGCCCACGATGCCGCCGATCAGGCTGCCCGTCGTGTAGAGCTCCTGGACGACCGGGGTGCCCGGCTCGGGCGGCGCGGGCAGGGCGCTCGCCAGCGTGAGCCGGTAGGAGGTCGAGTCGACGGTCTTGACCGTGGCGGGCTGACCGCCAAGGCTGATGCCGGCCGCCACGAAGTCGACGCCCGCGCCCCCGGCGAGGGTGAGCTGGGTCGTGGTGGGCGCCGGGCTCGCCGCCACCGCCGCGCAGACGGACACGGTGCCGGGTCCGACCATGCTCTGGGAGACCGTGGTCCCCGACGACGGGGGAGCGGCGAGGGGGGCGTCCAGGGTGATCCGGTCACCGTCGACCGCGGCGATGTGGGTGACCGTCGAGCCCACCGTGAAATTGATGCTGGGCCCGCAGAGGAAGGTCTTGCCGGCGCCGCTCGCCACCGAAAAGCTGGTGGTGGTGGCCGCCGGGCTCTTCTGCACCGTGGAGCTGGTGGTGTCGGTCAGGCCGATGAGCAGCCCGATCACCACCACCACCGCCCCCGCGATCCCCGAGAGCACCAGGTAGTCGCGCCGGTTCCAGGGCACGCTGGGCAGGGACGGGGCGGGCGGCATCATCGGCCGCAGCGCCCGCGCCGACCCCGGCGGCGGCGGCGGCGGCGGCGCGAAGAGGGTCGCCATCAGCCCCCGGCGGGGCGGCGGCAGCGGCTCGGGCTCGGGCTGGACGACCGGCGACGTGGAGCTGACGGTCCGGGAGGGCCGGCGCTTGCGGCGGTGGCGGGGCGGGGCCACCCTCAGGCGCCCCCGCCGGAGGAAGGTGCCGGGTCCGTCGAGGTTGTTGCCAATTGTGTCTTCATCACTCCTCGTCCATCTGCAGGACGGCCATGAATGCCTCCTGCGGGATCTCCACGCTACCCACCCGCTTCATCCGGCGCTTGCCCTCCTTCTGCTTCTCGAGCAGCTTGCGCTTGCGGGTGATGTCCCCACCGTAGCACTTGGCCAGGACGTCCTTGCGCATCGCCGAAACCGTCTCGCGGGCAATGATCTTACCGCCCACCGCAGCCTGGATCGGGACCTCGAAGAGCTGGCGGGGGATCAGCTTGCGGAGCCGCTCGGCCAAGCGGCGGCCGTGGAGGTTGGCCCGGTCCCGATGGACGATCATGGAGAGGGCGTCGACGCGCTGCCCCCCCACCATGATGTCGAGCTTGACCAGGCGCTCGGCCCGGAACCCGGTCAGCTCGTAGTTGAGCGAGGCGTAGCCGCGGCTGCGCGACTTGAGCTGGTCATAGAAGTCGTGGATGATCTCGCCCAGGGGGAGGTCGTAGACCAGCGCCACCCGATCCCCGGTCTGATGCTCCAGGTTGCGGAACTCGCCTCGCCGCTCCTGGCATAGCTCCATGATCGCCCCGACGTGGGCGGTGGGCACCAGGATGGTGGCCGTGCAGCGCGGCTCCTCGATCTCCTCGATCGCCGAGGGGTCGGGCAACCGCTCCGGGTTGTCGACCGGGACCACCTCGCCGGTGCGCAACCGGATCCGGTACTCGACGGTCGGGGCGGTGGTGATCAGCGAGAGGTCGAACTCCCGCTCCAGCCGCTCCTGGACGATCTCCATGTGGAGCAGCCCGAGGAACCCGCAGCGGAAGCCGAAGCCCAGAGCCGCCGAGGACTCCGGCTCCCAGACCAGCGACGCGTCGTTGAGGTTGAGCTTCTCGAGGGCCTCCTTCAACTCCTGGACGTCGTCCGAGTCGATGGGGAAGATGCCGGCGTAGACCATCGGGGTGACGCTGCGATAGCCGGGGAGGGGCGCGGCCGCCGGGCGGTCGGCCAGGGTGACGGTGTCGCCGACCTTGGAGTCGCGGACGTTCTTGATCGAGGCGATCAGGTAACCGACCTCGCCCGCGCCCAGCCCGCCGGTCGGGGTCATCGCCGGGCGGAAGACCCCGACCTCGTCGACCACGAACTCCTTCTCGGTCGCCATCATCCGGATCCGCTGGCCCGGGCTGATCGAGCCGTCGAACACCCGGACGTAGACGACCACCCCCCGGTAGGCGTCGTACTTGGCGTCGAAGATCAGGGCCGTGAGCGGAGCCTCCGGGTCCCCCCGGGGCGGGGGCACCCGGGCCACCACCGCCTCCAGGATCTCGTCGACCCCGGTCCCGTCGCGCGCCGAGGCGAGGATGGCGCCGGAGCCGGGAAGGCCGACCACCTCCTGGATCTCACGGCGGACCAGCTCGGGGTCGGCCGCCGGGAGGTCGATCTTGTTGATCACCGGGATCAGCTCGTGGTCGTGCTCCAGGGCCAGGTCGACGTTGGCGAGGGTCTGGGCCTCGACCCCCTGGGTGGCGTCGACCACCAGGATCGCGCCCTCGCAGGCGGCCAGTGCCCGGGAGACCTCGTAGGCGAAGTCCACGTGACCGGGGGTGTCGATGAGGTTGAGCTCGTAGGCGCGGCCGTCCCGGGCCGTGTACTCCATCCGGACCGCCTGGGCCTTGATGGTGATGCCCCGCTCCCGCTCCAGGTCCAGGGTGTCGAGCACCTGAGCCTGCATGTCCCGCGGAGCGACCGTGCCGGTCCGCTCCAGCAGGCGGTCGGCCAGGGTGGACTTGCCATGGTCGATGTGGGCGATGATCGAGAAGTTGCGGATGGCGTCGCGGCGGACCGGGGGCACGCCGGGCATCGTATTCGAAGCGGGGGGCGCCGCCTCGGCCCACACCGCCCGCCCGGCGCACCCCGGCGGCGCCCAGCGGCCCGGGGCCAGCCGTGACAGGAGCGCCGCTCAGTTCACGTCCACGTGGACCAGGTCGAAGGTGCTCTTGTAGGCGCTGCCGTTGCTGACCACGTAGCGCAGCTCCAACCCGGAGGCGGCGGTGGCGCTGTTGATCACCGCGACCACCGAGACGGTCTGGGTGGCCAGGGTGGTGGTCTCGTTGGCGATCGAGAAGGCGGTCCAGGTGGCGCCGCTGTTGGCGGACACCTCGATGTAGGTGGTGGTGCCGGCGGCCGGGGTGGCGCTGGCGTCGGACACCAGGGTCACCACCGCCGAGGTCACCGGGGCCCCGGTGGCCACAACCGGGGTGAAGGTCCACTGCAGGTACTGGGTGGCGACCGGCGCAAACCAGGTGGAGCCGCCGTTGGTGGTCTCTCGGAGATAGCCGGCGCCGCCCGTCCCGTTCGAGCCCACCGCGTAGCAGTTGAGCGCGGAGAGGCACTCGAAACCCCAGATGTCGTAAGTGGTCCCGGAGGTCTGGGCGGTCCAGCTGGTGCCATTGACGCTGGCCACGATCACCCCGGCATTGCCTCCGGCCCAGCAGGCGGTGGCGGAGTAGCACTGGATGGCGTAGAGGGCATCGGTGGTGCCCGAGGTCTGAGCGGTCCAGGTGGTCCCGCCGTTGCTGGTGGCCAGGATCACACCGGCGCCCCCCGCTGCCCAGCACTGGGTGGTGGAGACGCAGCTGATGCCGTAGAGCTCCTGGGTGGTCCCCGAGGTCTGGGCGGTCCAGGTGGTGCCCCCGTTGGCGGTGACCAGGATGACCCCGGCAGCTCCGGCCGCCCAGCACTGGGTGGCCGAGACGCAGCTCACCTCGTTGAGCACCTGGGTGGTCCCCGAGGTCTGGGCGGTCCAGGCGGTGCCGCCGTTGGCGGTCACCAGGATGACCCCAGCAGCTCCCACGACCCAGCACTGGGTGACCGAGACGCAGTCGATCGCGTTGAGCTCCTGGGTGCTCCCCGAGGTCTGGGCGGTCCAGGTGGTGCCGCCGTTGGTGGTGGCCACGATGGTGCCGGTCGCCCCCACCGCCCAGCCGTCGCTGGCGTTGACGAACCAGCCCCCGTACCAGATCGGATGCGACGGGGTGGTCTCCTCGGTCCAGGTCGCGCCGCCGTTGCTGCTCCCCCAGATGTAGCCCTGGTAGGTGTACGCCCAGCACTGGCCGGCGTTGGCACAGCCCATCCAGTCGGGGGACTGGCCGCCGAGCAGGGTGGCGGCGGCACCCCAGTTGGTGGTGTCGGTGTAGGTGGTGCCGCCCGCCGTCGCCATGGCGGTCAGGTTGGCCGCGGTGAACGCGGTGCCGCCGGTGCCGATGGTGTCGTCGGTGCCCCCTGTCGGGGCCAGCGACAGCGCCATGTCGACGCTGGGGGTGGCCACCCAGCCCGGAGGCCCTGAGAACACCTCGTAGTAGTACTGGGTGTTGTAGGCGGCGGTGGCGTCGGTGTAGGTGGTCGCGGTCCCGGCCAGGGTGGCGATGGTCGAGTAGGTGCCGGTCGGCGCGGTCGCCCGCTCCACCGTGATCCCCGGGCTGCCGCTGACCGCCGTCCAGGAGAGGGTCACCGTGCCCGAGGTGTCGTTGCAGGAGGAGTAGGGCGTCGAGCCCCCGCTGCAGTGGAGGGAGGCGACCGGCACCGCGGCCGCGGTCACCGCGGCGACGGAGTTGGTGGGATTCTCGGTCAGCCCCTGCCAGGCGCCCAGGACCCCCCACCCGACCAGGGCACCGGCTCCCACCACCGCCGCCAGCGCGGTGGAGATGAGCTGCCAGCGCCGGAGCCGGAGACCGCGCGCGGAGACGAACATGGCACCCTGACACTAGGCGCGCCGAACGACGCGAGAGCGGCTCTGGCGTCACGCCTCCGTCACCGCCCGCAGCAATCCGATCACGGCTGGCGGAGAGGACCGGGAGCGGCCAACGCCCGGCGCCCGGGAGGCCCGATGCGATCATGGGCGGCCGTGCTGGAGCTGATCCGCGCCCTGCTCACCCGCCGGCTGGAGCCCGTCCACCGCCTGCTGCTCGCCCAGCTCGTGATGTTCGCGGGCATCGCGGCCCTCTTCCCGGTGGTGCCGCTCTACGTCCGGGCCCACGGCGGCAGCTCCGCCGACATCGCCCTCTTCGTGGCCGGCCCCCTGGTGTCGAACACCCTGGCCCAGGTGCCCGCCGGCCATCTCGTCGATCGGGTCGGCCGCAAGCCGGTGCTGATCGGGAGCCGGCTGGCGTTCGCGGTCCTCTCCCTCGCCCTCTTCGCCAACCTCGGTCCACTCTGGCTGCTGGCCCTGCTCCGGGTGGGCCAGGGCGCGTCCAGCGGGGCCTACCTCCCGGCGCTGCGGACGGCGCTCGCCGACCTCACCCCGGCCGGGCACCGGGGCAGCCGCTACGCGCAGCTCCAGGCCTGCGAGATGGTGGGGCTCCTGGTCGGCCCGGCGATCGGCGGCGCCATCGCCCTCTGGCAGTACTCGGGGATCTTCGCCGCCTCGGGGGTCTCGGTCCTGGTGGGGCTCGGCACCCTGGCCCGGATGCCGGAGACCCGCGGGATGCCGGGCTCGATGGTGGGCGATCCGGGTGCCCCGGCGCGCCTCCCCGACCCGCGCGAGGCGGCCGGCGCGGGGGTGGACCCGGGCCCGCGGTCGCCCGAGGCCGGGACTCCCCCACCCCGGTGGTGGCTGCGCCGGTCGCTGCTGCTGCCGGCGGCCACGCTGGCCGCGGTCGGCGCCCTCTTCAACATGTACGACGTCGTCTGGCCCCAGTACCTGAGCGCCCGCGGCTACGACAGCCTGGTGATCGGGTTCTCCATCTCCCTCTTCGCGGTGCCGATCCTGCTCCTCGCCGAGCGCGCCGGGAGGCTCAGTGACCGGGCCAACCGGCGGGCGCTGGTCCCCGCGGCGCTGGTCGTGGGCGCGGCCTGCGCCGCCACCTACCCCCTGCTGCGCAGCATCTACCCGATCCTCCTGGTGGGGACCGTGGAGGCGGTGGCCTGGGTGGTCGTGGAGCCCTCCCTCTACGCGGTGGTCGGCGACTCCGCGGAGGTGGCGATCCGTGGGCGCGCCATGGGCCTCGGGGGGTTCTTCGAGGCCGGCGGCGGGGCCCTCGGAGCGGGGGTGCTCGGCACCCTGTACGGGATCGCCGCGCCGCTCCCCTTCCTGGGCGGCGCCGGCCTGTGCCTGCTCGCCGCGGCCGCCTGCGCGGCCGGCCTGCCCGCCCACCGGGCGATGGCGCCTGAAGGGCTCGAGGCCGGTCCGGCGTGAGCCGGCTCAGCCTGACCTCGGCTCAGCCGGTCGAGACGGCGCGGAATGCCAGCAGGAGGGCCACGACGAAGCCGGCCACCAGGGTCCACGCCTCCCGCCGCGGGGCCGTCCCGCGGGTGAAGAGGAGGGTGAGCGGGAGGGTGACCAGGGTCAGCGGCCCGTACATGAGGTGGAGCCCCTCCGCCGGGCGCTGGCCGGCGATGAGCAGGCTGATGCCGCCGACCCCCTGCAGCACCACCGCGGCGAAGGCCAGCCAGACGTAGGCGCGAACGGTGGGCAGCAGGCTGCCATTGCGAACCGCCAGGGCGCCGACCACCACCCCGGCGGCGAGCACGATCAGCAGGGCGTCGCCCAGCCGCTCGTGGACGCTGACCAGCACTCCGAGCGCGCCCGACGGCTGGGCCGCCAGCAGAGCCCATCGGGTCATCGCAGCACCACCTCGAGCCGGCTCGAGGGCAGGCTCGTGTAGAGGCTCCCGACCGGCGCCCAGCCGGCATCGGTGCCGGAGGGGACCAGGAGCGCCAGGTGGTCGCCGATGCGCCGCCGCCAGCCGTGCGGCGATGCGGGCGGGGTGAGGTCGACCGGCTCCCCGTCCACCAGGGCGCCATGGGTGGCGTCCACCGCGGTCGCGAAGGCGTCGACCAGCTCCCACCACGAGTCCTCGTCCACCCGGAGCACGACCTCGTCCATGCCGGGCAGCGCCAGGGCCGCCTCGACCACGGCCCCGCCCGAGGTCACCACCGACTCGAGATGGACCGCGAGCCCGCGCCAGCTCGCCTCCTGGGCGTGGACGAGCGGCTGGCCCCGGCCCGTCCCGAGGCTGCGGAAGCGCTCGCTGACCCGCAGGCCGAGCCGTCCCAGCTCGGTGAGAGCGATGCTGAGCGGCCAGGGGCCCGCGCCGGCCGGCTGGCGGCAGCGCACCCGGATGCAGCTCTCGTCCACGGTGGGGATGTGCACCCGCCAGAGGGGGACGCTGGCGGCGGAGGTCTGCGCGACCGCGGAGCTCCCGTCGGCGTCGGCGGCCGGGCCCTCGTCGCCGTCGGGGGTCGCGTCCTCGTCACCGGCCGCCGGGAAGCGGCCCCGGGCCGGGGGATGGTCGTGGGCCGGGAGCGGGATCATGTGCCCTGGGTGGTGTCAGGAGGCACGCAGATATTGGCACGCAGCTGGCTGGCGTCGGTGACCGCGCCGCCCAGGGGCAGGGCGACGGCGAACGTGCCGTACTCACCCCAGGTGACGTAGCCGGTGGTGCGGATCGGCGGGTAGATGAGGACCACGGTGACCGTCTGGCCGGGGTCGATGCTGACCGAGCAGCTGCCGTCGATGGCCACCGTGCTGAGCCCCGCCAGCGGATAGGCCGGGTAGTAGAACTGGTTGAAGGTCGACCTGCTCACCCCGGGGGGGCAGAGCGCAGCCGCCGCCCCGGCCTGGCAGGTGGCCCAGGACGAGGAGGCGATCTGGAGGTCGTCGAGCTCGGGGCTGCTCCCCGCCAGACCGGCGTTGGTGAGCCGGAAGCCGACGGCGGTCAGCTCGCCCAGGCCCGCCAGCGGCGCCCACGCCCTCTGAGCATGGAGCTGCGCGGCGAGCGGGCCCATGGGGATGCGCCCCATCAGGGTGACGCGGATCGGGTCGGGGTTGACGTAGATGCCCCCGTCCGGGCTGGTGCTGTAGGTGGCCGAGGCCAGTGTCCGCGGGTGACCGCTGCTGGGCACTCCCACCTGGGCGGCGGAGAGGGTGGGCTGGCCGCCGCAGGCCGCGACCAGGGTGGCCAGGCCGGCGAGAACCAGGGAGCCGAACGGGGCGGGGGGGGCCCGGCGGGCGCGGCGCGACGCCGTCGCGGGCGAGAGGTCACCTCGAAGCACAGCCGGCGATCGCCTCAGCGGCGCTCCAGGAGGGGCCGGCTGAGCAGGCCCACACCGGCCAGGACGACCGCGATCGCGGCGGCGCTGACCAGCAGGACGGTGGCCGGAGAGAAGGCCGGCGTCCCGCCCAGGGCTCCGATGAAGGCGCTGCCGAGCTGGCTGAAGGGGTCGATCAGGGCAACGGTCCAGCCCCACCCCTGCCGGGGCACTCCGGTGAAGAGGCCCCCGAAGAAGAGCAGCGGCGCGAGCAGGACGCAGACGTCGAGGAGGACCTCGCCGACCCCGCCGGCGAGGCAGGCGACGACACACCCGAGCAGGCTTCCGGTCAGCAGCCCGGCCAGCACGGCGACGACCAGGCCCGCCCACCCCAGGGGGGTGGCGCCGCCTGCGATGGCCACCAGCAGGACCACGGGGAGGAGCTGGATCAGGTCCACCAGCGCCCCCGCCACGATCACACCCCCCACCACCCGCCAGCCCGGACGCGGCACCAGGGCGAGCCGGACCAGCAGCCCGGACTGGCGGGCCCGGGCGAGGGTCACCGCGGTCCCGACCGCCCCGACCATCGCCGTCAGCACGGTGAGCAGCATCCCGGCCCAGAACGTGGGCGCCCCGCCGGCGATGAGCGGCAGGGCCAGCACCAGCGGGATGCCGACCTTGAGGGCCAGCGAGCGGCGCCGGGCGGCCACCACCAGCAGCTCCCGGCCCAGGGTGCCGCGGGGCATCAGCCGGGCCAGCACGGCCTGGCGAGGGGCCACCGCCGGGCGGGCGTGACGCCGGATCGGCACCGCCGCGTTCACCGGCGGCCTCCGGTGGCGGCCACGACCGGCTCGACCTCGTCCTCGCGACCGACCAGGGCATGGAAGCACTCGCGCAGGTCGGGACGCCGCACCTCCACGGTGCGCACCCCCGAGCCGATCGAGTCGGCGGCGGCGACCAGGTGGGAGAGGGCGGCGTCCTCCTCCAGCTCGGCGATCACGAGCCCGTCGGCGGCGGACACCAGCCGGACCCCGGAGAGGCTCGCCACCCGCTCCGCCACCACGACGGTGAGGGAAGCCTGAGGCCCGTCCTGGCCCACCCGGAGCTCGACGATGCGGCGCCGGGGCACCTCGGCGAGCAGCTCCTGGAGTGGTGCCACCCGGAGGCAGCGCCCCTGGTGGAGCATGGCCACCCGGTCCGCGAGGCCGGCGACGAACTCGGGATCGTTGCTCGCCACCACGCTGCTCTGGCCCGCCTCCGCGCGGGCGCGGAGCGCCGCCGTGACGACGGCCACACCATCCGGGTCCAGCCCCGCGCTGGGCTCGTCGAAGAGGGCCAGCGCCGGGCGGTGGGCGAGTGCCTGGGCCAGCGCCAGCCGGCGGCGCAGGCCGTAGGAGAGCGTCCCGACCGGCTCGTCCGCCCGGTCAGCGAGACCGAGGTCGGCGAGCGTCTCGGCGGTCTGCCTCCGCGCCAGCCCCGGGTCGGCGACCCACTGCCGGCACCAGAAGAAGGTGGACTGGCGCAGCGAGAGGGTGCTCTCCTCGACGGGCTCGTCGGCCGCGTAGCCCATCCGGCGACGGGCCCGGCGCGGCAGGGGGTCGCCCCACCAGGTCACCCGCCCCGCGTCGGGCCGGTCGGCGCTCGCGATCAGGCGAAGGAGGGTGCTCTTGCCGGCCCCGTTCGATCCCATCAGGGCGAGGATCTCGCCGGCATGGACGTCGATGTCGATCGGACCCACGCTCCGGCCTCCCGGGTAGCGGCGGACGGCGCCGGTGACCACGACGCTCGACGCCCTCACGGCCGGGCGGGCCGCCGGGACCCGCTCCGGCGCCAGCAGCCCGGTCATGCGCCCACCTCCAGCAGGGTCCTCACCTGAGCTGCCACCTCGGTCGGTTTGAAGGGCTTGCGGATGACCCCGGCCGCGCCGGCGCGCACCGCCCGCTGCGCGGCCTGCTCGTCGTCGTGGTCGCAGATGGCGAACCAGCCCACCCGGGGGGCGGCGCCGCCGGCCATCCACGCGCGCGAGTCCCCGCCGAGGTCCACCTCCACCAGGGCGATGTCCGTCTCCGGCGCGGCCGGCGCGGCGGCCCGCAGCCAGGTCACCGCATGGCCCTCGCGGCGCAGCTTGTGCTCCAGGATGCGGCCGACCATCGGCTCTCCCTCGAGGATCAGCAGCTCACCCATCTCCCCTCCCCCTCGAGAACCCCCCCGGTCGCCACCAGCTCCCACGGCTCGTAGAGGCGGAGCCGACCCTGCTCGTCGACGTCCCCGACGGCGATCAAGGCGCCGGTCAGCTGGTGGGCGTCCAGGGCCTCCCGCGCCGCGCCGGCGGGGGTCACCCGATAGGCGATGACGTCGGAGCCGCTCGCCGCGATCTCCCAGCCCAGCTCCTCGAGATGGGCACAGACGAAGCTGACCGCCCCCAGCCGGTGCGCGATCCGCTCCTTGAGGGCGGCGAGAGCGGCGGCGACACCGACCTCCCCCCTGGCCATGTCCACGCGCGAGCTCTGCAGCGCCTGCACCTCGTAGAGGCGGCGCATCCACTGCGGCCAGGGAGGGGCCAGGGCGGCCGCGAGCTCCTGCTCGGCGGTGCCGAAGACCCGCATCCTCACCGCGACGCTGCCCAGCGGCAGCTGCATCGGGAGGATGCTCACGGCCGGATCGGACGCTGGTGGAAGTGTGCTCATGGCCCGATGGGACGCTGGCTGAGGGGGATGTTGGGGGCCGGCTGCTGGAGGATCACCTGGTGGCTGATGGTGATGTTCTGGTTGACCAGGTAGGGGCTCCGCGAGCTCTCCCGGATAATCCCCATGATCAGCATCATCAGCCCCACCACCACAGCCATCCCGATCAGCAGCCGCTGGCTGCCGCGGCTCGCCTGACCCATGGTCATGGGGGTGCGCACCCGGGCCCGGACGAAGGAGGTGATCGCGTACAGCGCGATCAGCATGTCCGCGATCAGCACCATCACCTTCCACGGGAAGAAGAAGCCGAGCGGGTCCTCGAGACCGCCGTCCCAGAACGGCTTGGCGAGATGG
>Ga0209415_10004495_pt1 | contig 25505 bp, 16 predicted proteins | sample PeaSoiSIISIP2007_FD_187696 | JGI IMG/M metagenome (GOLD analysis project Ga0209415, IMG submission 187696) | Peat soil microbial communities from Weissenstadt, Germany - SII-SIP-2007 (SPAdes) (version 2) | ecosystem: Environmental > Terrestrial > Soil > Wetlands > Peat | place: Germany... | reverse complement strand
CGGAGATGGCCCCTCCGCGTACGATACCTTCGGATCCAGTGAGGGCGTGGTCCCCGTCGAAATCGGCGATCATCATGCCCAGCGAGCCGGTCCCCATGAAGGCGTTGAGGGGACGATCGAAGAATAATCGCGTCGAGGTTCCGCCGGTTTGATGGGTCAGGTTCCTTCCGAGTGTTCCTTTGGCGGTCGCCGGATCGTACGGAGTACCGATTTTGGAGAGCGCCAGGAGCTTCACGTTGTTCAGCGTAAATGTCGCGAGTACAACTTGATCGGCGGGCTGAAATACTTCCTCGCCGCTCGCGTCCACGTACTGGACGCCGGTCGCGTGGCCGTCTTTGTGAACCACACGCCGCACCCAGCATCCGGTCCGCATGGCGAAGGTCTTGCGGCGCGTGAGAATCGGAAGAAGCGTATTGGTGGGCTGCGCTTTCGCTCCGATCATGCAGCCGAAGCGCTCGCAATACCCGCAATAGGCGCAACCAGCGCGCGAAATCCCGTCGGGATTGCGATATGCCTCGCTGGCATTCGCCGCGGGCAACGGATAAGGATGGTAGCCGAGTTTCTCCACCGCTTCCTTGAACTGCAACCCGGCCCAGGATGTCTTGAGCGGGTGCAGCGGGTATTCGCTGGTCCGGGGCCCTTCGAAGACGTTGCCGCCCGCGAGTTTTTGCCCGCGAATGTTGCCGGCCTTTCCGCTGACGCCGAGCATCTGCTCGCCGCGCCAATAATACGGTTCGAGATCGTTGTAGGTGACCCCCCAATCCTGGACCGACAGATTTTCGGGAAGGTGTGCCGCTCCGAACTTTTCCCTCAAGTGAGTTGCCAACACGAATTGGGTTTCGAGGAACCGGAAGGACATGCCGTTCCAGTGTTCGCCCGCGCCGCCTACGCCCGAGCCGGGTAGAAAGGAACCGTACTGCCGGACGGGAACGGATGGGTCCCGCACCGAGTGCCGGTGCGTAATGGTCTCCTCCGCGATGTTCTGCATCAGGCGGAGGCGGATTGCATAGTCGAGCTCGTCCATTCCGGCCGCGTAGTCGGAGGTTTTTCGTGGAGCACCACGCTCGAGAACCAACACCGAGAGAGACGTGCGGCCGGTGATTTCTTTCGCCATCGCGAGGCCGGTCCAGCCGCCGCCGACAATCGCAACGTTTACAGGTTTGAGTGTTTTCATTTCCGGACCATCATGTATCCTATCATCCAGCGGATGCGGGCAGGGCCGGGGCCGCACCGGTACCTGGCAAGGCGCCGGATGGTGGAGGAAACGTCCGCTGACGGGGGAGGCTACTGCGGTCTGGCCACCCACTTCTCGATCTGGCCGTTGGCGTTTAATTGCGCCGCGAAGTCCTGCACCATCGTTCGTGTGGCCATCCACGGAAAGGAGGAATACTGCAGGGACAACCGGTATTCAGCGCGCTTGAGCGGCGCGGTGATCGGGTACCCCACGCTGCATTGTGCTTGCATGGACTGACGCGCGCGCAGAACCCGCGCGAAACCGCGTCCTACGGCCTTGTAATCGCCCAGTGGCGGCCCAGCCGCCAACTCCACGGCCGTCGGGTCGCAGGTGAATTCAATCTGCCGGAACGGCAGGAGTGTTTCATTTTGGATGGTGACAGTCAATAAGAATGGATCGCGCGGATCGGCAAAAGTGGGCGTCGCGATACTCGGCCGGGACATTAACATCCCGACCGTTGCGCCAATGACCAGGATCGCGGCGGAACTCCACAGTTTTCGCCGGGACAGTTGTTTCATGGCGGCCGGAGCCGGGTCAGGGCCGCTAAGGGGAGTCGTCGAACGTGGCGTCGGCTTACGCCCTCGCGAGATCGGCATGAGACGTGGTGCGACTTTGATCATAGCAGGACGCAAAAATACGGTTGGCCGCTAGGGACGACGTTCTAGTGTTCTGAGTCAGAAGTTCGTCATGTAACTCGCGGTGGGGCGGAGGACCAGGGGGTCCGCCCCACAACCCAAATTTTTCAATGAACTTCTGATTCAGGACACTAGTCCGAACTGTAGTTGATCTCCAGCCTCCGCGCGCGCCAGCCTGCGATCCCCAGCACGATCAAGGAGAGGATCGCAACGCTCGACACGGCGACCGTGGCTGTGGCGGGTTCGGCGGCGGAGATCAGCAATCGGAGCGGACCCGGTACGTCCTGATTCGGGGGAGCGACCACCGGACACAGCGACTGTAAATAGAAAATCAGGCTGAGCTTTTTGAGTGCCGCCGGCAGGAATACATTCGCGCCTTCCCACACCAGCACCATCGCCGCGGGCACGATCGGGTTACGAAAAACCAATCCCGCCGCCAGGAACACACTGCCGTAGCCGACACAGGCCAAGACGGTTACGCCGAGATACGACGCGATTTGACTCGGACCTTGTCCATGGAAGTAATCCCCGAGCGTTCGGCCGTCGAAATGCCAGAACATGGCCAGGAGCTGGAGGGCGGTGGAAGTGGTGAAGATCGCGACCGTGGCGGCGAGCCCGGCCAGATATTTCCCGATCAACAGAACTTCGCGGCGGATGGGCGCGAGCAGATAGTAATGCAGACTCTTGTCGAGCAACTCGCCTCGGAACAGATTCGTGAAGACTCCGACGCAGCCGAAGAAAATAGCGAAGCGCAGGTAGAAGAATTGGAACATGGTCGCGAAGACGATGGAGTCCTGCTCGAGCGTGCCTCGTTCCGTCTCGCTCACGCTCGCGAGCGTGCCGTCTTCAAAACGGAGCACGAATTCCCGGGTTCCGTCGGTATAGCTGTCGAGGTCTATCTCGCGCATCCGCCGGCCTGCGGACCTCCGGTACATGCGCCGCACGGAGTAAGGCTCGCCGAACTTTTCCTTCACCTGCCGGCGCGTCAGTCCGGTCTCGACCGATCGCAACGCCTCGCCCGAGATCGGATGCGACGCGGCCACGTCCGCCAAATGCTGGCGATCGTGCATCACCGTGACGGACCGGCCCGCCGAGAGCCACACCGGAGCAAGGGCCAACAGGTACACCCACACGCCACGACGCGAAAAGAATGTCTTCCTCATCTCCAGGCGGAGGACCGCCAGAATTTGACTGGACCACCGCGAGATCATTGCGTTTGCCCCTCGCCGCCGATCAAATACTCATAAACGGAATTGACGTTGTCATCGGCCGGAGTCACGCTTTCGATCTCGATTCCACTGAGCGCGATGCGATTCAGCATTCGGTAAAAACTGTCGGGATCGCGCGTCTTAACCAGTAGTCCGCCGCCATCGGCGTGCAGTCTGGCTTGAGCACATGGTCCTGTTCGAACGCTCTGGCCGCCACGGCGCCGGGCTGGCTGCAGCGGATCAGCACCTGCATCGGCTGTTCCTGGATCTCGTCACGCACGCCCTGGATGTGACCTTCGGCCACCACGTAGCCGTTGCTCAAGAGGATCACTTGATCGGAGATGAGGTCCACCTCATGCAGCACGTGGCTGGAGACGATCACGTGACACCCGTCCGCCGCGAACCGGCGGAACAGGTCGATCGTTTCCGAACGAACCAGGGGGTCGAGACCGTTCAGCGGCTCGTCGAGCACCAACACCCGCGGGCCGTGTGCGATCGCTTGCGCCAGCTTGATGCGCTGCCGCATTCCTTTGCTATAGGCCGCGACTTTCCGGTCGGCTGCATCGCCGAGCCGCACTTGCTCGATCGCCTCCGAGGCGCGCCGCTCGCATTCCGAAAGTGAATAGCCGAACAACCGGAGGAACGAAACGATAAATTGGCGTCCGGTCAGCCCTCGGGGGAACGAATCGAACTGTGTCGCATACCCCACCAGGCGGAACAACCGCTCGGAATCCGAAGGGGCAATATCCAGCACGCGGATTTCGCCGCGCGTGGGGCGAACCAGGCCCGTCATCAGGTTCATCAGAGTGGTTTTTCCGGAGCCGTTCGGACCGACCAGGCTGGTGATACCCGGCGGAATCGACAGCGTGATCCGATTGACACCGAGCACCTCGCCGTAAAACCGCGAGACGTTTTCAAAGGTGACGTGGCCGCGCCCGCCTGCCCGCCCCCCTTCCGGTCTCGCCGCCTGGCCGTTCATTTGACCACCTCGAAGGCCCGGATGCGACGGGCGAGCAGCCACAGGCAAATCAGGCAGGCCGAGCCGAGCACGATCCAGGCAGATGCCGGGGACATCTCCAAACCAGCGTCGTAGCGAAACAAGTTGGACCAGACGGTGTGGACCACTTGCACCAGGTCGATCAGCGATCCGTTACTGGTGCGCATCACCGCGTTGATGGCCGACCCGAATCCGGCTCCGGCAAAGTACACGGCCAACACCAACGCTCCCGCGGACACTCTCCACTTCACCCACGCCGAGAGCGCAAGCGCGATCAGAGACAGCACTACGCACCAGACCAGTAGCCCGGCCAGGATCGAGCCCGCCATCCAGAGATGGCCGCCAGTCCAACTCCATCCGGCGAGACTCGATTGAATCGCAAACAGGATCAGGCCGGGAACCCACGTGATGACGGAGAGCAGGCACACCAGGACGGTCAACTTTCCGGCCACATATTCCAGGCGCGAAAACGGCCGGCAGAAGAAGAGGGGCAGCGCGCCGTTCACCAGATCGGGCGAGATCAGGCTGGGGCCTACGAACGCCGTCAGCAGGTAGGCCGTTGCGCCCTGCACGTTGCAAAAGTAGTAAAAGAACCTTCCGTTGATATCCAAGTACTCGCTCGCGGGAATGTTGAACGCAGTCAGGAACGAGAGATTGTGGGAGACATAAATGAATGCGGCGCACGCCATCGGATAGAAGAAAGACGACGCGAAGAACATCAACAGGAACTTGGACTGAAACAGGCGGGCGTAACTGAATCGGGTCAGGATCAGGAACCGCGACCAGCCGGGAGTCAGCGGTCCGGCGTAGCCCTTATAACTGCGTTTGTAGACTGCCATTCAAACCTTCGTGCGTGCGGTGGTGGGATGCGCCCGTGCCATCACGCCATGGCTTTCAAGAAAATGTCTTCGAGCGTGTCGCGGCGGAAATTCACACGCCGCAGTTGCAGGTCGCGCTCGGCCGCCAGGCGGTAGATTTCGCGCATTTCGAATCCCAGTGGCAGCGTCATCTTGAGCCGCCCCGAACTCGTCTCGATACCCTCACAGCCGAGCGCGGCGAGCGCATCGGCGAAACCGCCGTCGTTACCAGGATGGCCGCCGCGAGTTTCAATCTCCACAAAGCGGAGGTTCAAGCGGCGCTCCTGTTCGAGATTCGAATAGTGGACAATCCGGCCTTCCTTCAGGATCAACACCTCTTCGCAGGTTTCCTCGACGTCGCGCAATAGATGGGAGCACACCAGCAGATGCATCTCCCCCGAATCCCTCATCTCGCGGACCAGCCGGATCATGCGCTGGCGCGCCGGAGGATCCAAACCATTGGTGGGCTCGTCGAGCACCAGCAGTTTCGGGCCGTGCACAATCGCCTGGGCGAGCTTGGCCAATTGCTTCATTCCCAGCGAATACGTGCCCAGCATCCGGTATCGCGCCTCGCCCAACCCGACATAGAACAGCACTTCGTGCGCCCGCTCGAGGGCCGCTTCCGGCGGCAGTCCGGAAAGCTCCCCCATCATCTTGATGAAAGACACGGCGCTCATGTTCGCCACGAAGGCGTCGTTCTCGGGCATGTAGCCGACCAGGGTCCGGATGTTCCTCGTCGCGCGGCGAATGTCGTGCCCGAGCACGGTGGCAGAGCCGCCGCTCGGCGGATAAAAACCCAGCAGCGTCTGGATCAGCGTGGACTTCCCGGCGCCGTTCGGTCCCAGCAGTCCGATCGTGCGGCCGCCAAGCGAGCCCTGGAGGTCCTTCAAGATCTCGCGTTTTCCCAGCCGTACGCTCAGCCGGTTCAGCTCGATGATAGCGTCCATATTGAATATTCAGGTGGATCTCGCCGACGCCTGCCCCCTTGCTCTACGTTCTGTGGGACAATTTGTTCCATGCAGGCCGGCAGCGGTAAACCCGGCCCCCGGGCTACCAACCCTATATATAGGGGGTATCTCCGGGATACCCCAAGATTCAGTAGTCTTGACGCTTTACTTTGCCCTTGATTAGGTTTAGCATGGTTTCACCCCCCGAGAACGTCTCCATGAGGAGGGCAATCTCTTGCTGAAGCTAAAACGCGTTGACATCCAGGGCTTTAAATCATTCTACGACCGGACGGAGATGCGTTTCCATGGCTCGGGCGTGGCGGCCATCGTCGGGCCGAACGGCTGTGGAAAATCGAATTTGAGCGATGCGATCAGTTGGGTCCTGGGCGAACAGAGCGCCAAGAGCCTCCGCGGGACTCGAATGGAGGACGTGATTTTCGCCGGCACGCGGGAGCGCAAGCCGCTGGGCATGGCACAGGTAACGCTCACCATGGTGGATCCGGCGGCACACCTGCCGGTGGAGACGCTGCACGTTCATGCGGGGCTCCCAGCCGCCGGGCATGCGAACGGACACGCGAACGGACATGCCAACGGGGCCGCAAATGGTCACGCCAACGGACATGTGGCCGCGCATTCAGCGGGGCATGCCAAGCCCGACGAGATCACCATCACGCGCCGCCTGTACCGGTCCGGCGAGAGCGATTACCTGATTAACGGCCGCACTGCTCGCCTGCGAGATATTCAGGATCTGTTCATGGGCACGGGTCTTGGACCGGAGAGTTACGCCATCATTGAGCAGGGACGCATCGGCCAGATTCTTTCGAACAAGCCCGCCGACCGGCGCGCTGTGATCGAGGAAGCGGCCGGGATCGGAAAGTACAAGACCCGCAAACGGCTGGCCGAGTCCAAGCTCGAAAGCGCGCGGCAGAACCTGTCTCGCGTCTTTGACATTCTCGAAGAAGTCGGAAGGCAGGTCAATTCCCTCAAGCGCCAGGCTTCCAAGGCGCGCCGTTACGAAGAACTCCGCACGGAAATGCTGGGACATCTGCGCCGCGCGGTGTCCGGCCGTTTTCGCATGCTGGAGCGCGAAGCCTCGAAGCTCGCGCTGGACCTGGGTCAGGCCCAGACTACCTTCCAGCGCATCTCGGCCGAAGTGCATGAGAAAGAGAAAGAGCAGACGCGCACGCAGGAATCCTGCTACCGCACCGAGGCGGAACTCACCGCGGCGCGGAGCCGCGTGGCCGAACTGAATCTCGAATCGGAGCGCACGCGAGGCCGCCTGGAGTCGCAGGCGAAACAGATCGGCGGGATTGACGAACGTCTGGCCGCGGGCGACACGGAGCTGCAGGATCTGGAAACCCGTCATCAGCGCGAGGCGGCCGAACTGGCGGCGCATGCCGAAGTGCTGGCGTCGCTTGACCGCGAGAGCGTCACGGCGCGAGAACGCCTGCAATCGAAGACCGAAGAACGCGACGCATTGCAAACCGATCTTCGGGAGCGCGAGCGTTCTCTCGAGACCGCCCGCCAGCAAGTCCTGCGGCTGCTGGGCGAGGCCTCGGCGCTGCGCAATCAATTGGCGCAGACGGACGAGTACCTGGCCGCAACCGAGCGCGACGCGGCGCGCGCACGCAAGGAAGAAGAGTCGGCGTTGTCGGATCAGGAGCGCATCGGGCATGTGAAATTGGAGTTGTCTTCCCGGCTCTCGGCGCAACAGTTGGAGCTTGGGTCTCTCGCCGGCCGCCGGCGTTCCGTGGAGGAAGAGCTGAAAGCCGGCCAGCAGCGCACCGTGGCGGCGCGGCAGAAGCTCGAAGAAGTTCGCGGCATCTTGTCTCGCCAAAAGGCCCGCCGCGATTCTCTCGCCGAGATTCTGTCCCACCGCGCTTACACCACGGAGTCGGTGAAACGGCTGTTCACCGGTATTGAACACGGCCAGATCGACGGATTCCGCCCGTCCGGAGTGCTGGCGGATTTTGTCGAAGTCACCGATCCCTCCTGGGAAAAAGCTTGCGAAGAGTTTTTACACGAAGAGCTCGAATATGTGGTCGTCAAGGGCTGGGGCGAGGCGGAGCAGGGAGTGGAGCTGGTGCGAACGGGTGCGGAAGGCCGCGCAACGTTCCTGGTCCATCCGGAAGCGGACGCAGTATCGCCGGGCGCCCCCGATCTCTCGAGCGAGCCAAACGTCGTCGCGGTGCTCGGAGACACCCTGCGATTGACCAACGGTCTATCGCAAGCCCCCCAGGGATTGTTGCCGCGGCTGGCCCGCTGCTTCCTGGTGTCCGATCGCGGCGCGGCGCGGCTCCTTGCGGTGGCGCATCCCGATTGCTATTTTTTGCTCCAGGATGGCGTGAGCTATCACGGCCACGCAGTCACCGGCGGCCGTAAGAATGCGGGCGGTCCACTGGCGTTGAAGCGCGAACTGCGCGAGCTGGGTGGTCAGGTGGATGCTCGCGAGCGCGAAGTGGATGAGCTGACGGCCGAGCTCGAAGAACTGGAGCGCGCAACCGCGCGCCTGGCCGAGGATTTGGAGCAGGTCCGCGGCCTGCAACAAGCGCAGGAGAAGGACGTGCTCGCCCTGGGGCACGAAGAGCGAAAGCTGGCCGAGGAGTACGCTCGCGTCGGATCGCGTCTGTCGGCGGCCCGGCTGGAGCTCGAACGGCTGACCCGGGAAGATGAGCGAGCGAGAGCCCAGCGCGAACGGAACCAGGCGCTGGTAGCGGAGAAGGAACAGGCTCGCTTCGACCAGGAGAAGTCCCTCGAAGTCTCGCGCGGCGAGTTCGAACGTTTACAGACTCACGTCCACGGCATCAACGAGGAATACTCGGCGTTGCGCGCGGACCTGGCCGGTCTGGATGAGCGGGCCCGGTCGCAGAGAACCTCGGCGGCCCGGATCGAAGCGCAACTTTCGCACTTGACGCTAAGGCGCGAGGAGCTGTCCCGCGATCTCGAACGGCTCGGCGTCGAACGGGCGCGCCTATTGACGGACAACATCGAGCTGGATGAACGCGCGTCGCGGCTTACCGGGGAAACCTTGGCGGCCGTGGCGGCGGTGGAGCAGCTTACTGCGCGCGAAACCGAAGGCCGCGCGTTGCTTGCCGCCCTCGATGAGAGTCTAAGGACGCTTCGACTGGAGACGCAGACGGCCCAGGAACGGCGGTCGGAGATCGAGCTGGAGCTGGTCAAGAAGCAAGCCGAACTAAAGTACCTGGATGAAACCAGCCGCAAGGAACTGGGGATTCCGGCTTCGGAAGTGGCCTCTCCGGAAGCCGCACCGTCCGGGGACGCGTCATCGTCTGAAGCCGCCACGGAATTGGATGAAGGCGGAGTCGCGGAAGCTGAGCAGCGGTATCAGGAAGTGCGGGCCCGGATCGAGGCGTTAGGCCCGGTGAATCCGCAGGCGCTCGAAGAGTTTCAAGAGGCGCAGCAGCGGTACGAGTTCCTCAATACCCAGCGTCAAGACCTGCTCGATTCGATTCGCGACACGGAGAAGGCCATTCAGGAGCTGGATACCGAATCGCGCCGCAGGTTCAAGGAAGCCTTCGAGGGCATCAACACTCACTTCCGGGAGATGTTTCGCACTCTGTTCGGAGGCGGCCAGGGCGAGATGCGCCTGACTGACGAGACCAACCTCGCTGAGAGCGGAATCGACATCATGGCGTCGCCGCCGGGCAAGCGTCTACAGCACGTGGCCTTGCTATCGGGCGGCGAAAAGTCGCTGACCGCGATGGCGCTACTGATGGCCATCTTCCGCTACGCGCCGAGCCCGTTCTGCATCCTGGACGAAGTGGATGCTCCGCTCGACGAGCCGAACATCGAACGGCTGAACCGGCTGGTGAAAGAGATGTCGCTCGACACGCAGTTCATCGTCATCACGCACGCCAAGCGGACCATGGAAGTGGCGGAGACGCTGTACGGCGTCACCATGCAGGAGGCGGGAGTGTCGAAGCTGGTCAGCGTGAAGTTCGAGCCGCTGCCCCAGGCCGCCGCTCCTTCGCCCCCAGCGGCCCTGGCCGCGGTGTAGCGCCGCTGGGGTAACATCGTTCTCTCCTAAGTAACAGCCCGCAAAACGGAGCGCGGCGGCATTGTTGCTTGGCTGAAATGAGGGGGGTGCGCCGCACCCTTTGCGGGCTAGATCGCCAACCATGTCGAAGGCTGCTGTGGGCGGTCACACGGTCAGAGACTAGTTCGGATACGACCCGGCAATGTAATGATTCAGGTGCTGAATCTCTTCGGCTTGGCGCTGTATCGTCCAGTTCACCAGGTCGCCGATCGAGAGTATCCCTTCGATCGTTCCCTCGTCCACCACTGGCAGATGCCGGATGCGGCATCTGGTCATGAGTTGCATGCAATCGTCGATGCTGTCGCCAGGTTTGACCGTCGTTGCGGGGCTGGTCATGATTTCCCCGACTTGGGTTTCCTTCGACGCTTTTCCCAGCAGAATCACTTTCCGCGCGTAATCACGTTCGGAAAGAACACCGCATAATTCCCCATTCTGCATGACCATCACCGCCCCAATGTCGTGATCCGCCATCAATCTCAAAGCGTCATAGACGGACATTTCTGGAGCGACCGAACAGATCCAGCCTCCCTTTTGATCCAGGACTGCACGAGCCGTATCGGCTATTTTCATGTGACCTCCTGCGCACTCAATAATATGCCTATGGTTCGGCGTGTCAAGGGCCTGCTCCCAAGGAAACCCGACGCTATTTGACAGAATTACCATCGGGATTTTTCTATAGAAGAGCGAGTGCCACCGCAAGAATGTGATAGTAGCCAGCAACCCATTGACAGGCTGCGCCGCGGGGCGTATCATCCTTTCGTGAACCAACGAAGCGAATATGTGCACCGGCAAAGGGCCGGATGATTCATCCACCGGAAGGAGGTGTCCAATAGAACCTGACAACAGAAGGGGCGGCGCAGCTTGATCGATTCCGCGGAGGTTGGGAACGCGCACGACCGGATATGGCACGTAGTCTGCCGCGCTTTTATGCGCAACTAGATGGCGTCACCGCAGGCCAAAGGAATCTTCGAGTGTTGCCGCCCCTTTCAAATTGCAATAACGTTTCCCTCGCCGCTCGCGTTTTGAATTCACTTTCCGTGTGATTGTACCTTCCCCCCTCTAAACCGCCGCCGCCGGCAAGCTTGCCATCGCCGATCGAGTCTTGCCACGAAGGCGAGAGCTCGGGGCAGATCACCGGTCTCGCGTGGCACGAACAGATGGGCGATCCTACGATTGGAGGCGGGAGGTTCTCATGCAGCGGATGATCGGTCGCATAGAGGCCGGCGCGGCGCTGGCCGTTTTACTCTTGCTGGCAACGGGCGGCTCGTTGGCAGCGCAGGAATTTGCCGGACGCGAGAAACTGCGCGCGCACTCGGATGAATTCCGCAAAGACGTGATCAGGGTCACCGGCGGTGTCTACGTGGCGGTCGGCTTCTCGGACGCCAACTCGGTCCTGATCCAAGGCGACGGCGGGTCGATCATCGTCGACACGACCAGCGACGTGACGGATGCGAGCGCCGTGAAGGCGGAGTTCGCGAAACTCTCCGCCGCGCCGGTGCGCGCGATCATCTACACGCACTCCCACCCGGATCACACCGGCGGCGCGACCGTCTTCGCCGGGAACGACCACCCCGAGATCTACAGTCACCAGCTTTTCGTCGACCGCGTCCCCGACGTAGGCCGAGCCGGCCGCGACGGCGGCGACCAGTTCGGCTCGTCCCTGCCGGATTCGTTGTTCATCAACGCCGGTACCGGCATGGAGTTCGGACGGCGACCTGCACCTACCGGCTACCTCCCTCCGACCCGCACATTCAGCGGCGACCGGTTGGAGGTCACGATCGCCGGTGTTCGGCTGCAACTCCTCCACACACCTGGAGAGACGCCTGAGAACATTGCGGTCTGGCTGCCCGACAAGCGCGTGCTGCTACCGGGTGATGACTTCTACAAGGCCTTTCCGACGCTGTACGCGATTCGGGGCGCCCGCCCGCGTCCGATCGAGCAGTGGGTGGCCAGCCTCGGCATGATGCTCGACCTCGGCGCCGAGTACCTGGTGCCGGGCCATACGCGTCCCATCATCGGGAGCGCCAACGTCCGCGCAGCGCTGACCACGTATCGCGATGGCATCAAATCGATACTCAACCAGACCGTTGAGGGCATGAAGAAGGGCGAGCGGCCGGACGAACTGGTGCAGCACGTCAAACTTCCCCCAGCGCTGGCGGAGAGCCCTTACCTGCAGGAGTTCTACGGCACGGTGGCCTGGGCGGTTCGCGCCATCTACACCGATTACGCTGGCTGGTTCGACGGCAATCCGACCAATCTCTTCCCACTACCCGCGACCGACCGAGCGGCCAGAATCATCGAGCTGGCCGGCGGTCGAGACCAGGTGCTGTTGAGGGCGCGCGGGGCGGTGGTCAACAAGGACTTCCAGTGGGCCGCCGAATTGACAGATTACGTGCTGGCGGTCGACGGCGGGAACGTCGAAGCAAAACGACTAAAGGCGACGGCGTTGACGGAGCTCGGCGAGCGGCAGTTCAGCGCCATCGCGCGCAACTACTACCTCTCTGCCGCCCAGTATCTGCTGCGCGAGTTACCCGCGCGGTGAGGTGCCTAGTAAGCCGTCCCGGCGATTTCATCAAAGTATGGCAAGGTTGTGGCGCACGCACTCTTGCGCGCCGCGTCGAGACTCGTCTCGACGCCACTGTTGTGAGCTGGAGCCTTGCGTCGGCAGGAGTGCGTGCGCCACGTCGGCGGCCCCAATGGCCCCTGAGAAATCCGCGTTAGACAATGCGCACGGCGAATAGATCTTGCCCGTTCAAAGCCAGCCCAACTCCGCACAACGAAAGCATTGTGCGCGATGATATAGAAACCCTCTAGCGAATGTCACTCCTTCCGTTTCTCAACCGCGTCACCAGCGGTATCGATCTATCCGTCGAGGAAGCCCATGAGGCCATGGGCGTTCTGCTCGAAGGCGGCGCGCCGGAGAGCGTCATTGCCGGATTCCTGGTGGCGCTTCGAATCAAAGGAGAGACCGCTTCCGAACTCGCGGGATTCGCCAGGGCCATGCGCGAGCGCGCGATTCCGGTCGAAACCGGCACGGATGTGATCGATACCGCCGGTACCGGCGGAGAGGAGCCGAGCACGTTTAACGTCTCTACCGTGGCCGCAATCGTAATGGCGGGCGCCGGAGCGCGAGTCGCCAAACATGGCAACCGTTCGTTTTCGAGCCGCAGCGGGAGCGCGGACGTGCTGGAAGCGCTGGGCGTGCGGATCAGCATGACTCCGGAGGAGGCGGTGAGAGCCGTACGGGACATTGGAATTGGATTCTTGTTTGCGCCCCTCTTGCATCCTGCCATGAAGTATGCGCAGCCGGTTCGCCGGGCATTGAAAATGCGGACGGTTTTCAATTTCCTCGGGCCTTTGGTGAATCCCGCCCGCGCCGCGACTCAGCTCATCGGCGCGCCCTGGCCCGATACGGCCGTGATCATGGCCGAGGCGCTCTGCGAGATCGGCACTGGACACTCCTTCGTGGTTCACGGCCACGACGGCCTGGATGAAGTCTCCACCACGGGCCCCACCGACGTGTACGAAGTCTGGACCGGGCGCGTGGAGAAGCACGTGTGGACACCGGCGGACTTCGGAGTACCGAAGGTGTCCCGCGACACGCTACGGGGCGGCGATCCCGCTTATAACGCCCAAATCGCCCGGGACATTCTGGCGGGAACGCCCGGCCCTCCACGGGATATCGTCGTGGTGAACGCGGCGGTTGGGCTGCTCGCGGGAGGGCTCGTGACATCGATCGCGGAAGGCATGCAGGCCGCGGCCCGATCCATCGATTCCGGGGCGGCCGCTGAGCGTCTCGCCCTGCTGCAGGAACACTTTCCGGTACGGTGACCGGCTTTGCCTTCTTTCACGCGTGCCTGGGCGCAGGAAAAGACGAGAGGCTGCCGCAGCTAGCTAGCCCGCAAAGGGCGGGCACCCTCATTGCATCCAAGTAAGCCGCCCGGGCGCTCCGTTTTGCGGGCGGTTACTTAGGAGCGCACAGCGCGGGACGCGCTCGCTGGTGAGTGAAAACAACAATCGCGGCCCGCTGCGTTGTGCGCGATGTTTACTGGGAAGCCCCGGCCACCGGCACCACATTGACGGCAACTCCGGATGTCAGGGAATCCGGTGGATTCACGATGACGGAGTCTTGGTCCGTGATGCCCGAGGCCACCTCGATTTCCGTGCCGAAATCGTGCCCCAGGACCACTGGAATGAGGTCTGTCTTTCCGTCGCGCACCACACCCACGCGCATTCCGTCGCTGCGAAAAATGAGCGCCGTTACCGGAATGATAAAAGCGGGATTCTTGGCTCCCAGCTTCAGGTGAACCTCCGCGTAGGCGCCCGGCAGCAGCGTCCCCGACTTGTTTTCCACATCGACTTCAGCCAGCAAGGTCCTGGTGGTCGAGTCGATCGAGTCGGAGGTTCGCACTAACTTGCCAGGGAAGCGTCTACCCGGAAACTCAGTCAGCGTCAGATCCGCCATCACTCCCGGCACCGCGGAACGGGAGTAAACCTGCGGAACGTTGACATACACTCGCAGCGTGTCGATCGCGGCCATGTGAAAGAGCTCCTGGCCGGTGGTCCCGCTGCCCGCGTTGATCAATGCGCCGATATCGGTTTTGCGGGCCGTGATCACACCATCGAAAGGAGCGTAGATCTTCTCAAAAGACACCATATCCTCGAGCCGTTTGACGTTGGCGCGGGCTGAATCCACCATGGTTTGGTTAGCCCTGAAACTGGCGGCGGCCTGATCCGCGTCCTGGCGCGCGATGGCATCCTGCTGCAGCAAGGCTTGATACCGGTTGGTGGTGATCTCGGCTAGTTTGAGATTCGTCTCCGCGGTTTTGACGTCGGCGCGGGCCTGTTCCAGTTGCTTGTCGATCTCGGGCGTTTCAATGTCCGCAAGCAACTGGCCAGCCTTCACGTGCGCGCCAATGTCGAAATACCAGCGCTTCAGATACCCGCTGGTGCGGGCGTAGATCGGCGCGTCGGTGAATGCCTGCACGTTGCCGGGGAGCACGATTTCATCCTTCATCGCACCCATCTTCGGGTGGGCGACGGCCACGCTGGGGATCGCCAACTCCTGCGTTTCCTGGCGTAGAGCCGTGGCCGCCTTTACTCTCGCGCCCACTCCCCTGAAAACCATCCACGCGACCAGCAGGACGACCACCAAAACCACAAGGATCCACGCGATGGTCCAGCCCGGTCCGGAGGTCCGTTGAACCGGCTCCACCCTCTTTTCAGTTGGTCTTTCGATCATCGCGCTTTTGTCAGATTGCATTGGTTCTCTTGGGGCCCCGATGCAGCAGGCTGAACACCGTCGGGACGAAAAACAAAGTGGCCACGGTCGCAAGCGCCAGTCCGCCGATGACGGCGCGTCCCAGCGGAGCGTTTTCCTCGCCCCCTTCGCCCATGCCCAGGGCCATGGGAACCATCCCGATCATCATTGCCAGAGCCGTCATCAGGACCGGCCGGAATCGAGTGAAGCCCGCGTCCAGGGCCGCATCCGTCGCGCTCGCTCCTTCCGCCAGGCGCTCCTTCGCAAAGCTTATTACCAGAATACTATTTGCCGTGGCCACGCCGACGCACATGATCGCTCCCATCAAGGCGGGGACGCTCATCGTGGTCCCGGTGACGAACAGGCAGACCACGATTCCCGCCATCGCCGCGGGAAGCCCGGTCATGATAATGAATGGATCGAGCCAGGACTGAAAGTTGACCACGATCAGCAGGTACACGAGCACGATCGCAAGCGTCAAACCCTGCAGCAGACCCTGATAAGAGGTCCGCATGGTGTCGATCTGGCCGCGAACGAACACCTGCGCTCCACGCGGAAGAGACGCGCGATGGGCGTCCACGATGCGCGTGATATCGGCCGCGATCCCGCCCAGGTCGCGGCCCTGCACGTTGCCGTAGATGTCCACGGTCCGCTGGGCGTTGTAGTGAGAAACGACAGCCATGGCCGAACTACGGCTGATCGAAGCGACGTCGCTGAGAAGTTCCGGTTGCGCCGTCCCCTGCGCGGTGATCGGAATGTTTTTCAGATCCCCGAGGCTCGAGAGCGAATACTGCGGACCTTGAGTCACCAGGTTGTAAGTCACGCCGCTCCGGGGATCCAGCCAGTAGGTGGGGTTGGTTTGGAAACTGCCGCTCAGGGCGACCAGAGCGCTGCTCGCAATGTCGCGCGCGGTATATCCGCTTTCGGCGGCCTTGGTCCGGTCCATTTCGATGAACAGCCTGGGCTCATCGAATACCTGCTGGATGCGCAGGTCCGCCGCGCCCGGTACTTGACGGAGTTCACTCAAAAGATTGCTGGCGAAGGCGCGATTGGCGTCGATGTTCAGGCCGACCACCTGCACGTCGATCGGCGCGGGCAACCCGAAATTCAGAATCTGGCTGATGATGTCGGCGGGCAGGAAGTAGAACGAAGTGCCCGGAAATTCGCGCGGCAGTTGCCGGCGCAATGCGCGGACATACTCCTCGGTGGGGCGGTGGTTGGGCGCTAGAGACACCAGAATGTCGGCATCCATGGAGCCGATGGGAGCCGAGTTGCTATAGGAGAGATTGATGGAGCTGTAGGGCAGCCCGATATTGTCAATCATGCTGGTCAGTTCGCCGGGTGGGATTACACGTCGCATGGCCGTCTCCACAAGGTCGCAGAGACTCGCGGTTTCCTCAATCCGGGTGCCCGACTTGGCGCGCAGGTGAAGTTTGAACTGACCCGCATCGGTACTGGGGAAGAAGTCCTGACCCAGCCACGGAAACAACAGGAACGTGGAGCTGCACACCGCCAGGAAAGCCAACGTAAAGACCGCTCGATGACGGATACAACCCGCGACCATGTTGCGGTAACCCAGGCGCATCGAGTCGAACCCACGCTCGAACATACGTTGGAACTGGGCAAAAACATTTGTGCTCGACCCGTGACCGCCCGTCTTCAGGAGATACATCGCCATGGTCGGGACCAGGGTTCGCGACAGGACGTAGGAGGCGAGCATCGCAAACACCACCGCTTCCGCCAGCGGAATAAACAGAAAGCGCGCCACGCCCGTGAGGAAAAACATCGGTAAAAACACGATGCAGATGCACAACGTGGAGACCAGCGCCGGTAGCGCGATCTGCGCCGCGCCGTCCAGAATACCTTCGTGAAGGCCTTTTCCCTGTTCGAAATTTCGATCGATATTTTCAATGGTGACCGTCGCGTCGTCCACCAGGATGCCGACGGCCAGAGCCAATCCTCCCAAGGTCATGATGTTGATGGTTTGCCCTAGCGCGCTGAGAATACAGATCGAGGTCAGGATCGAAAGCGGAATGGAGACGGCGATAATCAGCGTGCTCCGCCAGCTCCCCAGGAACAGTAGAATCATGGCTGCGGTGAGGCATGCCGCCAGGATTGCTTCCCGAACGACACCGTTTACCGCCGCGCGCACAAACAACGACTGGTCGGCGATCGGCTCGATCTTCAGCGCCGGCGGCAGCGCCGCGGAGATACGTGGCAGCGCGTCCCGGACCTCCTGGGCGATGTCGAGAGTGGAAGCGTCGCCCACCTTTTGGATGATCAGAAGCGCGCCTCGCATCCCATCGCGCCGGACGATATTGGTCTGGGGAGTGAATCCGTCGCGGACGTTGGCCACGTCATGCACGTAAATCGTCGTGTTGTTCACCGCCTTGATGGGAACGTTGTTGAGGTCGGCGATGGTCTTCGGGCTGCCGTTCATCTCCACGTCGTACTCGAACTGGCCGATTTTCGACGATCCTCCCGGCAAGATGAGATTTTGATTCCCGATGGCGTTCACCACGTCCTGCGGCGAGAGCCCGGTGGAAAGCAACTGCGGAAACTGCAGATCGATCATCACCTGGCGTTGCTTGCCGCCATACGGCCAGGGAATCGCCGCGCCCGGAACGGTTGCCAGTTGGCCGCGGATGAAGTTCGCTCCCAAGTCGAACAGTTGCTGTTCCGACATCCCTTGGCCGGACAACGCGAGCTGAAGAATGGGAACGTTCGAGGCGTTGTAGCTGATGATCAGCGGAGGAACGGTCCCCGCCGGCATGGTGCGGAGGATCGGCTGCGCGGATGCCGCTACTTGCGCCACCGCCGCGTCAATCTTGACGTTGGGATGGAAAAAGATTTTGACGACGGCGACCCCATTGAGAGTTTGAGATTCGAAGTGATCGATGTCGTTCACCACCGTGGTCAGAAAGCGCTCGAAATTGGAGGTGATTCGCTGCTCCATTTCTTCGGCGTTCAGACCGGTGTAGGTCCACAAAACGCTCACCACCGGGATGTCGACGCTGGGGAAGATATCGGTGGGCGTGCGGAGTATCACGATCGGACTGATGATCAGGATCAACAACGCGAGAACGATGAAGGTATAGGGCCGTTTCAGTGCGACGTTAACAATCCACACGCGGTTTACTCCCGTTTATCAGGTTGGACATACCGGTCCCCCGGCGAAATGCCATGATGTTCAAATTATCTCACCCGCGAAGCGGGCGGTAGTGGTTTCTGAGTGCGCGACACAGAAACGGGCGAACTGGCGAAGTACACGTCAGTCGAACGAATCTGCCCGTACCCCGTATTTACAGTTGCCGGGCGATGGTGGGGCGGACCCCGGGCGGACCCCCGGGTCCGCGGGTGACCCCCCGGTCACCCAACCCGCGCTCGACCACGGATATGCACTGGCTTCCCTGGCCAGTCCCGCCCGCACCGGATTGTCTTCGATGTAGTTCTGGTGGCCGCCCTGGGGTCCGCCCCACCAGGCAAACCGCTTCCAAGTCGTGCACCCCAAATGCCGGCGGGGGGTGCTTGTCAGCGGGATGTCATCGGCTCCAGCCCGCTTTTTTGGATCGCCGCGACGGCCGCCCGGGAAGCGAGGAAGCGGATGAGCGTTTTGGCCGCCTCCGGATTCTTGGATCCGGCGGCCACCCCGGCGGAGAAGACAGTGATTCGTTGCACCTCGCTTGGCAACGCCCCGGCAATCTCTATGCCGGGCACGGGGAGCAGTTCGCTGATCTGCTGGAATCCGATCTCGGCGTCTCCGTTTGCGACCACCGGTCCAACGCCGCTCTGGTTGTCGATCCTCTGGCACTTACCCTTCACCTGATCGGCGATTCCGAGGCGCTGAAACAGCTCGGTGGAGAGATAAACACCGCTTGCGCTGGCGGAATAAGCGATCGACTTGGCGTCGAGCAGCGTGCGGGTAAGCGCCTCGACCGTGCGGATGTCCGGCTTCGGCGCTCCTGCCCGAACGGCCATTCCGATCCTGGATCGGACCAGATCCACCCGGCTGCCGGGGACCACTTTGCCTCGTTTGACCAATTCGTCCAGCGCCGAGGCGGCTAGAATCACGACGTCCGCCGGCTCGCCACGCTCGAGGCGGCTGGGAATAGAGTCGGGAGCGCCCCCCATCGAGGCTCCGTAGGAAGTCACCACCTGGTGATGGGTCCTGCGTTCAAACTGCGGGACCAGTTCCCGATACGCCGCCGTGAACGCCCCCGAGGTCATCACTTTGATTTCCGCCCCGCTCGCCGCACCGGCCAGAAACAGAATACTTGCGAGCAAGCCCGCAAAGGGTGCGGCGGCACGCTCATGACAAGCCAAGTAACGATGCCACCGCGCGGAGTTTACCCGCTCCGGGTTTTGCGGGCTGTTACTCATAAGAGCGCGACGCTCCCCAGGGCATTCTCATCTCTTCGGCTTTCTCATCAGGGATCTATTGCAAGGAAAATGCCAGTAGAACATTACCGGGCATGCTCGAGTAGCCCGAGTTCACGTACACCATTCCGTCCACCACCGTCACGCCCGTGGAGCTAAACGATCCGCCTTTCGCCGGTATTCCGTTCACGGTGGGGAAGTCGCGCAGCGCGTCAAAATCCCACACGACCTGGCCCGTCTTCGCGTCGAAGGCCCGCAGATGCCCATCCATGGATGGCGAAAATACGACCCCGGCCAATACGGTCGGCGGCGACTTCTGCGAACCGGAACATCCCGGCTTCCCGCCGCAGGCAGGCTTCGGAGGAGGGGCATGCCACACCACTTTCCCGGTGCCCGCGTCCAGAGCAAACAGTCCGCCGCCGCTAGTGGGCTCTCCGGGACGCCGATCCGAGACCGGCGCGAATACCAGCCGCTCGATCGGGCTGTAAGCGACCCCCCACTGGATGCCTCCGTCCGGGCCGCCCGTGCCGATCCGCGTTTGCCATACCACCTTGCCCTTCCGGCTGGGATCGAACGCCCACACCACGGAAGACTTCTGGCCGTCGAGCAGCAACTGGCGTCCTCCATCCAGATCCACCAGGATCGGCGAAGCGCCGAAGTCCACATCCGTTCCGTGATTGGGCGGACAATTGCCCTCCTTAGGGGATCGGGGACCGCAGTCCCAATTGAACATATCCGGCTCGGCTTGTTGCGACCAGCGGATCGCGCCCGTGTCCATATCCATCGCCACGATCGCGTCGGCGGTCTTGATATCCGGATCGGAGTATCCATTGCCGGTGGCGACGTAGACCAGTTTGCGTTTGAGATCGAGAGTGGGCGACGACCAGATGGTCGCGCCCGAAGGTCCGTAATATTGAACGCCGGTCTTGCTCTTCCGTGTGGGCTTCGGCTCCGGCGTCGTGTAACTCCTCCAGACGATTGCGCCATCGCTGGCATTCACCGCCACTACGTTGCCACGGAACGTGCAGCAGGAGTAAAACTCGTTCGCGCCGGCGTTTTCCTCCTGCGACGCGATGGGCACGTACAGGCGGCCGTCATGAAGTTTGGGCGTCCCGGTAATGCGCGTGAACGCCTGATCGTCAAGCTTTTTCTGCCAAATCAATTTGCCGGTTTCGGCGTCGAGGGCGTAGAAGTTCGATTCCAAATCCCCGATATAAGCGCGCGGACCTGGGCCGATCACCACCGCCGAACGCACCATCGCTTTGGCCTGGAACATCCAGTAGATGCAGCCGGACCGCGCGTCCAGCGCGTAGATGGTGCCATCGTTGCTGCCGGTGTAGACGCGGCCGCCCACCACGGTCGGCTGGCCATAGGCGGTGACGGTGTCCGGGAATCCGAACGCCCATTTCACCTTGAGCGAGGGAACCTGCTGGGCCGTGAGCCCGGCCGTCTGCGCCGGTTGGAAGCGAGTATTCCGATCGTCGACTCCCCATCCATTCCAGGAGGAAGATGTTTCGGCAGGCTTGGCGCCGGCTGGGCAGAAGCCCTGCATCACGGGAGGCGCCGTGGGTCCCACTTTGCCCAGGTAACGCGCCACGGATCGCTTCTCCTCGGGCGTGAGCGAGGCGCCCTGCGCTTTCATAACGCCGGTTTCGAGCGATGTCACGATCCTCTCCCATGGCATCTGCCCCATCGCGTCGGGCAGCGGCGCATGTGTTTCGCTGCTCTTGTCGTGGCATTGCTGACAGCGGGCGATGAAGACCCTGGTGCCTTCCTGCGCCGGGCACAGCGCCGCAGCCGCGAACATCAAAGCCACAACTCGTGACGTACCCATCTTCCAAAGCTCCTTCTATTTCGTTCAGTACAGCGATTCTGCCCGCGGTTCCGGCTACAACCCCAACGACGCCGGCAGCACGACGCGCTTGCCGGAGCTCCAGTCCTCGATGGTGAGCTTGTCTCCTTCTAGTTTCACATCGTCCACCCGGCTGAACCCCTCGGGAACCGTGGTGTAGAACATCAGGAACCGGGTTCGGATCTTGGATTTGGCGGGCAGCCACTGGAATGTAGGAGTACCGAACAGCGGGTTCATCGCGACGGTCTCACGATGCGAGATGTCAAAGGGTTGCGTCGAGAACTCCATGCCGCGCGCGGCCTTTTCGTCGCCGGTATAGTTCATCCAGCTCATCACCCACGGATATTCCTCCCGCCGGAACACGTATCCATAGAGCAACCGTTTCTCAGTCTGCAGGGCGGTGACAAAGGCGAACGTCCGCTGCGGGTCCATCTGGCAGCTGGCCAGATCCAACGCGTTGCGGTCGGTGGGGATCAGACGTAAATCGGCATGGCGACCGTCAGTAGTAGGCGCCATGGGCCATTTGAAGTCGCGGTCGTAGACCAGCCGTCCGGGAATCGGACCGGGCTTGTAAGGGCGGACCCGGCAGTACAGCGCGGGCATATCAACCACCACCTTGCCTGGTTCGAGGAAAGGCGGCGTGATCATGGCATGCTCGGCCCACGAGACCGGCCGGTCGATGCCGAGCTGGCTTTGAAGCTCATTCGTCACGTACACGATATTCTCGCCTTCCGCGACTTCGAAGACCCGGGTGAGAATCTCCTGCGCGAGCGGCAGCGTGATTTGCGTTACCAGGGAGCGAAGCGGTCCTGAATCGCGACGGGGTACCAAAGTGACCGGCTGTCTCTCGGCTTCCCCATGAAACGGGATGCCCGCCGATTGCTCCTCGGCCGAGGGCGCGCCGAATCCGTCGAGCGCTAGAAAGTGCCCCGTGGATCCGAACGGGCTGAGCGATTCTCCCTGCAACAGCACCAGATCGGTGAACCTGCCGCCTCTGGGCGCCAGCGTAAGTTTGAGTTTGTCATTTGCCAGGATCATTTCCGTGCTCCCGCCGGCGGCGGACGCGTTTTGCCGCGCAGCAGGCGCCGCCGCAAGCGCTCGCGGCTGATAGGTCTTACTGAAACCGTTCCTTTGATTGGTGATGGTGAACACGCCATCGGTCTGCGCGGAGAGTTTGATCGATTCGTGATGGTCCAAGTCCGGCGAGCTGGCGGAACGGTCCCTCGGATTCAAATTCGCGATGAAGTCGCCGGGAGGATTCCTGTCCCGGCCTCCGGCAACCGAGAAATGCGACTGCCAGATGTCTTCGAGCCCCGGCGAGGCGCGCAGGACCGGCCAGGTTTCCGCGTCTCCGCCCTTGGTCGCTCCATTGCCCATGATCGCGACCCTGGGCCGCAGAGCCTCGAGCAGCACCGGTGTCATCCCTTTGAACTGGCCGTGGACATTCACGATGTACGCATCCACGGAACCGACCAGATTGTTCGGACACACCAGGTCGTAATCGTTGTGCGCTTCGAGGTCGGCGAGGTCGATCATTCGGAACTTGCCAAACGTGAACAACAGGCCGACCGACATATTGTCTTCGGCATCCGACGGAATCGCCGGCTCCTGTTTCGTGGTTGCGCAGGAGGAATTGGCCGCGCCTCCTCCTTGAACGGGCTTATCGATCGTCTTCCCGGCGGACGTTACCACCCGAACGTCCACGCCTTTGATGGGAATTGTGTCGCCCGCCTGGACCGCGATATGGTTGATCTTGCCGAAGAGAGCGGCGTACGGACCATACCTCTGGTCGACGCCCTTGCCGGAGGTCGTAAGAGCGCCGTGGTCCACAAGATGGCCGACGGGAAACCTGGCGGCGAGCGAGGGAACGTCGCCCAGATGGTCGGCGTCATAGTGCGAAATCACCAGGTAGTCGATCCGGCTGAGGCCCGCCGCTTTGGCGGCATTGACGATCACATCGGTGGATGCCGGGCGATTCTCCGATTTGGCCCAGCCCACGTCGATGAGCATGGACTCGCCGGATGGCGAAACGATCAAGAAAGCTTTGCCGCCCTCCACATCGATGGTGTAGATATCGAGCGTCTTGGAAGCCGGCACGGCGAAGACGCCGAGAGCGGTCAGCAGCAGAAGCGCCGCGGTTCCCAGCGGCTTAAGCCGGCGAGCCGGCTGTGTGTGCATCGCGTCCCGCGAGAGCATGACTAACCTCCGCCGGAGTGTATCACCATTGGAACCCTGGTGCGTAATCGGGCGGACAAATCGGGCGGACCTTACGAACACGGTCCAGGCATCCGGCTGGTTGCAGGAGACAATGAAAGGACGAATGCTGAAGGAAGCTTCCTACTACTTGCGCATGGCCGCGGGAATGGCGCAACTGCAGCTAACAGCCATGCCTCCAGATCCGGCGGCTGCCATCCGGGATCAATTCGAGCATCGCGAAGAGCGCTTCCTGCAAATGGCGCGTCACGTCCTTGAGAATCGGCGCAATCTCTACCGCCGGATCTTCGACGTTGCACACTGCAGCTACGCCGATCTGGAAGCAGGCGTCGTGAAGAACGGGCTGCGCGAAACTCTTGCTCGGCTTCTGGCAGCGGGCGTTTACGTTACCCACGACGAATTTCGCGGACAAACCCCCATCGTGCGCGACGGAAAGCAGATCGAGTGGAGCGCCGGGGACTGGACCAATCCATGGGGCCGGGGTCTGATGGAATTCACCACCAGCGGGAGCACCGGACGCCCACTTGTCACCAGGATCGGTGTCAAGTCCCTTATGTATCGGCTCGCGCATGAAGCGATCGACGTTACCGAACACAACGTACGTGCGCGGGCGAGGGTCGTGGTGGGCGCGATACTGCCTTCCTCCTGGCCGATCCGCAGACAGCTTCTTTGGCACCGCCTGGGGATGTCCACGGATCGTTGGTTCGCGCTCTGCGGGCAGGGGAGCAGCGCCGCTTATCGCGGAATGACGGCTTTCCTGGTGGCGCAGTTGAAACTACTCGGCGCCCAGGCGCGATATCCCGAGTACCTGCCGCCAAATGACTTTTCAATCGCGGCCAAATGCCTGGCCCAGTTTCGCGCCGAGGGAAGGCCGGCTTATGTTCGGGGAGCGGTCAGCCTGGCCACGCGCATCGCGGCGGTCGCCCGGGAACGAGGCTTCGATATCAGCGGCACGCTCTTCAGCGTTTCGGGGGAACCGCTCACGCAGGCCAAGCGCGAACTGATGGAAAGCACCGGATCTCTCGTCTATCCGTTGTATCTATCCACCGAGATAGGGGACCTCGGCTATTCCTGTCCCGCCATGAACTCGGGGAACTGCGTACACCTTTGCGAAGACTCCGTGATGCTGATCCCGTTCCGGAAGAAGAACATGGAATTCGATTCCGTATTTGCCACGAATCTGCTCTTATGGAACCCGCGCATTCTCATCAATGTGGAGACCGACGACACGGCGGTGATCGAGAGAGTAACTTGCGATTGCGGCTTCCAGCGTGCAGGCTTCACCATGCAGGCCCGGGATATTGTTAGCTACGGCAAGATCACGAGCCAGGGCATGACGGTTCAGGCGACCGATCTGATCCAACTGCTTGAATCCGACCTGCCTGCGCGGTTCGGGGGCGCTCCGGGCGACTATCAACTGGCCGAGATAGAAGGAGCTGCTCAAACCGAGATGAGACTCCGCGTGAGCCCGCGGACCGGCGTGTGCACGGTGGAACCCGTGCGCGAGTTCTTTCTGGAAAGGATCGGCAAGCTCTACGGAGGGCGCCTTTCGCAAAACGTCTGGCAGTTTACCGATGGATTCCACGTCGTGATTGAGGAGCCTGAGACCACGTTCACCGGCAAGGCACATGCGATACGCCATCTCAGCAAGTTCTAGCGCGATGCTCAACGGCTGTGTTGGCGATAGCTGCGAAGCGAGTCTTCTAAGATAGCAGCCCGCAAATCGGAGCGCGGCGGCATTGTTACTTGTTTGCACTGAGCGTGCCGCCGCACCCTTTGCGGGCTAGGAGGTTGCTGAAAAAGCCTTCTGGCCGCAGATAAACGCAGATGGACGCGGATTCGAAAACGGCAAGGACTTTGTTTTCAA
>Ga0209415_10004493_pt1 | contig 25521 bp, 22 predicted proteins | sample PeaSoiSIISIP2007_FD_187696 | JGI IMG/M metagenome (GOLD analysis project Ga0209415, IMG submission 187696) | Peat soil microbial communities from Weissenstadt, Germany - SII-SIP-2007 (SPAdes) (version 2) | ecosystem: Environmental > Terrestrial > Soil > Wetlands > Peat | place: Germany... | reverse complement strand
GGGTGAGGGGGCTCGCGCCGGCGACCACACTACCAACCGCGTCTTAGCTTCGCCGTTGGCGCGGCGCTTGGCGAAAGAAGCCGGCATCGATCTTCTCCGCATCGCCGGTTCCGGCCCCCATGGCCGCGTGATCGCGCGCGACGTGGCGGCGGCGAAAGAAGGCAAGGGCCTGCGCGCGCCCGCTGCGGCGGCTGGCGCTCCCGCGGTCGCGCCGTCGATGTCGGATGCGCAAATCCGCGCGCTCTACGAAGAAGGCAGCTACGAGCTTATTCCCCACGACGGCATGCGCCGCACCATTGCGCAGCGGCTCACTGCCTCGATGCAGACCATTCCGCATTATTATCTCACCGTCGACTGCGACGTCGGCAAGCTTCTCGCCGCCCGCGAGGAGATCAACGCCACGGCGCCGAAGGACAAGGATGGCAAGCCCGCTTACAAGCTTTCGGTCAACGATTTCGTCATCAAGGCCTTGGCGCTCGCCTTGCAGCGCGTGCCCGATGCGAATGTCAGCTGGACCGAGGCCGGCTTGCTCAGGCACAAGCATTCCGACATCGGCGTCGCGGTGGCGCTGCCGGCGGGCCTGATCACGCCGATCGTCCGCAACGCGGAAACGAAATCGCTGTCGGCGATCTCCAACGAGATGAAAGAGCTTGCCGCGCGTGCGCGCGCAAAAAAACTGAGACCGCAGGAATATCAGGGCGGCGGGTCGTCGGTGTCGAATCTCGGCATGTACGGCATCAAGGACTTCACCGCGGTGATTAACGCGCCGCAATCGACCATCCTCGCGGTCGGCGCGGGCGAGGAGCGCGCGGTGGTGCGAAACGGCAAGCTCGAAGCGGCGCAGATCATGAGCGTGACCATGTCGTGCGATCACCGCTCCGTCGACGGTGCGCTTAGCGCGCAACTGATCGGCGCGTTCAAGGCGCTGATCGAAAACCCGGTGATGATGCTGGTGTGAAACCCCATGGCTGAAACAACCTTCGACATCATCATCATCGGCTCCGGTCCCGGCGGCTATGTCACCGCCATCCGCGCCGCGCAGCTTGGCTTCTCCACGGCCATTGTCGAGCGAGAATATTTGGGCGGCGTTTGCCTCAACTGGGGCTGCATCCCCACCAAGGCGCTGCTACGCTCGGCGGAAATTTTTCACTACCTGCAACACGCCAAGGATTACGGGCTCTCCGCCGGCGAGGTCAGCTACGATCCGTCGGCGGTGGTCAAACGCTCGCGCGCCGTATCCAAACGGCTCAATGACGGCGTCGGCTTCCTGATGAAGAAGAACAAGGTCGCCGTGATCTGGGGCGAGGCGACCATCGAGGCGCCGGGCAAAGTCACGGTGAAAGCCGGACGCAGCGAAGCGCCGAAGGGCACGCTGGGCGCCGGTTCCTATGCGGCCAAACACATCATCCTCGCCACTGGCGCGCGGCCGCGAGTTCTCCCCGGCCTCGAGCCGGACAAGAAACTGATCTGGACCTATTTCGAGGCCATGGTGCCGGACCGCGTGCCCAAATCGCTTCTCGTCATCGGCTCCGGCGCCATCGGCATCGAGTTCGCGTCGTTCTACCGCACGCTCGGCGCCGAGGTGACCGTGGTCGAGGTGTTGCCGCAAGTTCTGCCGGCGGAGGACGCTGAGATCGCCGCCTTCGCGCGCAAGAGCTTCGAGAAACAGGGCATCAAGATCTACACCGGCGCCAAGGTGACCAAGCTCGACAAGAAGAGCGACGCCGTCACCGCGACCATCGACGACGGCAAGGGCGGCACGCAGACGCTCACCGTCGACCGCGTCATCTCCGCGGTCGGTGTCGTCGGCAACATCGAAAATCTCGGCCTCGAAAAGCTCGGCGTGAAGACCGAGCGCGGGTCGATCGTCATCGACGGCGCCTGCAAGACCAACGTGCCCGGCATCTACGCCATTGGCGATGTCGCCGGCCCGCCGCTGCTCGCCCACAAGGCCGAGCACGAAGGCGTCATCTGCGTCGAAGCGATTAAGGGGCTGCACCCGCATCCGATGGACCGGCGGCTCATTCCCGGCTGCACCTATTGCTCGCCGCAGATCGCCTCGGTCGGACTCACCGAGCAGGCGGCGAAGGACAAGAAGCTCGATATCCGCGTCGGCCATTTTCCCTTTGTCGGCAACGGCAAGGCGATCGCGCTCGGCGAAGATCAGGGCATGGTCAAAGTCATCTTTGACAAAAAGACCGGGCAGCTTCTCGGCGCGCATATGATCGGCGCCGAGGTGACCGAGCTCATTCAGGGTTACGTGATCGCGATGAATCTCGAGACCACGGAAGAAGAGCTGATGCACACCGTATTCCCGCATCCCACGCTCTCGGAAATGATGAAGGAAGCGGTGCTGGATGCTTACGGGCGGGTGTTGAATATTTGACGCGCACGGCCGCCTTGCGGATGCCCGCTCCGACTCGTAAGTAAAGATCGACGCCATTGGAGCTTCCATGACGGTCGTGATCGACACGCTCGGCGGCGCGAGCCGCCCGCGCCATCCGGAAAAGGCGCATCGGCCGGACCAGGCAAGCCCGCGCAAGCCGGATTGGATCCGCGTCAAGGCGCCGGTTTCTCCGGGTTATCTCCAGACGCGCGACATCGTACGGGCGAACGGCCTGCACACGGTCTGCGAGGAAGCCGGCTGCCCCAATATCGGCGAGTGCTGGGAGAAGAAGCACGCCACCTTCATGATCATGGGCGACACTTGCACGCGCGCGTGCGCCTTCTGCAACGTTAAGACCGGACTGCCCAGCGCGCTCGATCCGGCCGAGCCGGAGCACGCCGCCGAAGCCACCCGCAAGCTCGGTCTTGCGCATGTGGTCATCACCTCCGTCGACCGCGACGATCTCGACGACGGCGGCGCGGCGCATTTCGCCGCGGTGATCCGCGCCATCCGCGAACGCTGCGCGGGGACCACGATCGAAGTGTTGACGCCGGACTTTCTGCGCAAACCAGGCGCGGCCGAAACCGTCCTTGCCGCGAAGCCCGACGTGTTCAACCACAATCTCGAAACCGTGCCGTCGAAGTATCTCACCGTGCGCCCGGGCGCGCGCTACTTCGCTTCCGTCCAGCTGTTGCAGCGCGCCAAGGAGCTCGACCCCACGATCTTCACCAAATCGGGAATCATGGTGGGGCTCGGCGAGGAGCGGAACGAAGTGCTGCAGGTGATGGACGATCTGCGTGCGGCGGACGTGGATTTCCTCACCATCGGCCAATACCTGCAACCCTCGCGCAAGCATCACCCGGTCGTCCGCTTCGTCTCGCCGGAGGAATTCAAGGCGCTGGCGACGATCGCCTATGCCAAAGGATTCGCTTTCGTCTCGGCGAGCCCGCTGACGCGCTCCTCGCATCACGCCGGCGAAGATTTCGCCCGGCTGAAGGCGTTGCGGGCGGCGCGCTGATCGATGCCGCAATTGTCCACCACGAGGCGCGTGCGTCATGCCGCTGCCGACATGTTCGATCTGGTCGCCGACGTTGAGCACTATCCGGAATTCGTGCCGCTCTGCCAGTCGTTGCGTGTGCGGACGCGCACCAAAGAGGGGAGCAAGGAGGTCATCGTCGTCGACATGACGATTGCCTATAAACTCGTGCGGCAAACATTCACCAGCCGCGTCACCCTTGACCGGCCGAACTTGCAGATTCTGGTCGAATATCTCGAAGGCCCGTTCCGCCGGCTGAACAACACCTGGAATTTTCGCGCGGTGGATAGTCGCGCCTGCGACGTGGAATTTTTCATCGCCTACGAATTTCGCAGCCGCGCCCTGGGGATGCTGATGGGGGCGATGTTCGACACCGCCTTCCGCCGCTTCGCCGCCGCGTTCGAGCAGCGCGCCGATCAGGTTTACGGCACGCGGGCGGCGTAATGCTCAGCCCGGCGATACTTTCGCTGCCGGACCTAGTCGGGCTTCGCCAATAATTCCAGCAAAGCGAGTGCTTCAGCGACGGAACGCTTGCGCACGCGGCGCCGGCCGATCTGGCCGTAACGGCGCATGCGCGCGAGGCGGCGGCCGTCGCGGCTTGCGGTTGCGAAATAAACGAGGCCGACCGGCTTTTCCTTTGAGCCGCCGCCCGGACCGGCAATGCCGGTGATCGCCACTGCCACATCGGCCCGCGAATTTTTCAGCGCGCCCTTGGCCATCGCCGCCGCGGTCTTAGCGCTGACCGCGCCGTGGCGCGTCAGCGTTGACGCCGGCACGCCGAGCATCGCCTGTTTCGCCGCATTCGAGTAGGTGACGAAGCCGCGATCGACCACGTCGGAGGAGCCGGCGATCTCGGTGAGCGCCGCAGCAACCAGCCCGCCGGTGCAGGATTCCGCCGTCGCGACGGTGAGGCCGCGTGCGCGAAAAATGTTAAGCACGCGCTTGGCCGCCGCGCGCTGCGCGGCATCGATCACGATGCGCTCCAGGGCAATCGCAAAGTCGCGGTCGCCATGGCCATGATGCCTTCGCCGCGGCCGGCGAAGCCGAGCTTCTCGCTGGTGGTCGCCTTGACCGCCACGCGGTCGACGGCGATGCCGGCAATGGCGGCGATGCGCGCGCGCATCGCATCGCGATGCGGCGAAACGCGCGGCGCCTCGCACACGATTGTCACGTCGAGATTGGCGATCACGCCGGAACGCGCGCGCACGCGCTCGCAGGCGAAGTCGAGGAAGCGGTCGGAAGACGCGCCTTTCCATTGCGGATCGCTCGGCGGAAAGTGCGTCCCGATATCGCCTTCGGCGAGCGCCCCCAAAATGGCGTCGACTAGCGCGTGCAGCACGACGTCGGCGTCGGAATGCCCGGTCACGCCGCGCGAATGGGCGATGCGGATGCCGCCGAGCATGACGTGATTGCCCTCGCTGAAGGCGTGCACATCGAAGCCGTTGCCGATGCGCATGTCCGCGAGCAAAGCGCTGCGCAAGGCTTCGGCGCGGGCGAAATCGTCCCTGGTCGTGAGTTTCACGTTGCCGCTCTCGCCGGCGAACACGCTGACGCGATGTCCCGCCCATTCGGCCAGCGCCGCGTCGTCGGTGAAGTCCTCGCGGCCGGCGGCCGCGGCGCGACGATGCAAATCGCTGATCAGCCCGTAGGCGAAGGCCTGCGGAGTCTGCACCGTGCGCAGATGGCTGCGATCGAGCGTTTCGGTGACCATATCATGCGCGTCGATCCTTTTCACGGTGTCGGCGATGGCGATTGCCGGCACAGCGGCGCCGTGAAGTTGCGCGGCGGCGATCGCCCGCGTGATCAACCCATCGGAGAGGAACGGCCGCGCCGCGTCGTGGATGAGGACGAAATCGGGCGCGCTCTTGCGCAACGCTTCGAGCCCGGCGCGCACGGAAGCCTGCCGCGTGGCGCCGCCCCAAACCGGGGGCAACAGATCTTTCAGTCCCACGGTCGCCGCATGGAAGGCGTCCGCATCGTCCGGATGGATCACAGGCTGCACCGCGCCGACTTGCAGGTGGCCGAGAAAGGCGTTGAGCGTCGGGCGGATCACCGGTTCCCCGGCGATGTGCCGATACTGTTTGGGCACCTCGCTGCCGGCGCGATGGCCCCGCCCGGCTGCGACGATGACAGCCGCAACCCCGCCCGTCATGAACTTGGCTCCGCTTGCGATTCCGGCATGGCTTTAGCGCATGTGCCGGCATTGTGCGAACTGCCCCGGGCGGGGGGCGGAAAGCCGGCGATTTGCCTCATCCACAGGCCAGCTATGCAGAAGGCCCGGAAGTTGACCATATTGCAGTGCAGCACTTGCACGACCTGCGGATTTGGCTAATCTATATGCAGAGCCGTGACGACGCCTAATTCGTGTGCACCCCGACCGTCCCCTACGTTCTTATTCGCCGGATGGCGGAAATTGGGCCTTTTGCCAATGCCTTTTGCCGAAACGCGGCCGGTTGAGAACGTATTGGAACCCACTGGCGAGGACGCTGGCATGAGGACCGCCGAGCCGATACTGACGGCGACCGCTGCGGACGCGGTGCTCAACGCGTTGCCCCACCCGGTGATCGTTGTGACTTCGGACGGCATGGTGGCCGACGCCAACGTGGCGGCAGAATCGTTTTTTGAGGTGTCGCTGCCGCTGTTGCGGCGGCATTTGCTGCGCGATCTGGTTCCGTTCGGCAGCCCCTTGCTCACTCTCGTCGACCAGGTGCGCGCCAGCGGCGCTGCGGTCAACGAATACAAGGTGGATCTCGGCACGCCGCGCAACCCCGGCGACCGCGCCGTCGATCTGCACGTCGCGCCGTTGCCGGAGCGGCCGGACTATGTGGTGGTGATGCTGCAAGAGCGCTCGATCGCCGACAAGATGGATCGCCAGCTCACCCATCGCGGCGCCGCGCGCTCGGTGATCGCGCTCGCCGCCATGCTCGCGCACGAGATCAAGAATCCGCTGTCGGGAATCCGCGGCGCGGCGCAGTTGCTCGAGCAATCGGTCGAGGACGACGATCGCACGCTCACCCGCCTGATTTGCGACGAAACCGACCGGATCGTGAAGCTGGTCGATCGCATGGAAGTCTTTGCGGACGAGCGCCCGGTCGAACGCGAACCGCTCAACATCCACGTTGTGCTCGATCATGTGAAGCGGCTCGCCCAGACCGGGGTGGCCCGGCACATCAAGTTCGTCGAAGACTACGATCCTTCGCTGCCGCCGGTGCTGGCGAACCGCGATCAGCTGGTGCAGGTGTTCCTCAACCTGGTTAAAAACGCCGCCGAGTCGATCGGCGACAGCCCCGGCGGCGAGATCGTGCTCTCGACCGCGTTTCGTCCGGGCGTCCGCCTCTCGGTTCCCGGCGCCAAGACCCGAATTTCTCTGCCGCTCGAATTCTGCGTGAAGGACAACGGGCCCGGCGTGCCCGAGGAACTGATGCCGCATCTGTTCGATCCGTTCGTCACCACCAAGCCCACGGGATCGGGGCTGGGGCTGGCGCTGGTCGCCAAGATCGTCGGCGATCACGGCGGCATCATTGAATGCGAGTCGCAACCGCGACGAACCGTCTTTCGCGTGCTCATGCCGATGTACACCCGCGACGGTACCGAGCCGGACCGCGCCATCCAGTCACGAGGGGATCATTGATGCCAGCGGGAAACATTCTCCTTGCCGACGACGATGCGGCGATCCGCACCGTGCTCAATCAGGCCCTCTCGCGCGCCGGCTACGAAGTACGCTCCACCGGCAACGCGGCGACGCTCTGGCGCTGGATCAGCCAGGGCGACGGCGACCTGATCATCACCGACGTGGTGCTGCCGGACGAGAACGCCTTCGACCTGTTGTTGCGCATCAAGAAGGCGCGGCCGGATTTGCCGGTTCTCATCATGAGCGCGCAGAACACGTTCATGACGGCGATCCGCGCCTCCGAGCGCGGCGCTTACGAATATCTGCCCAAGCCGTTCGACCTCAAGGAACTGATTGCCATCGTCGGCCGCGCCTTGTCGGAGCCGAAGGAGCGGGTGCGGGCGCCGGTCAAGGCCGAAGATTTCGAGTCGATCCCGCTCGTCGGCCGTTCGCCGGCGATGCAGGAAATCTACCGCGTGCTGGCGCGGCTGATGCAGACCGACTTGACCGTGATGATCTCCGGCGAATCCGGCACCGGCAAGGAATTGGTGGCGCGCGCGCTGCACGATTATGGCAAGCGCCGCACCGGGCCGTTCGTCGCCATCAACATGGCGGCGATCCCGCGCGACCTCATCGAGTCGGAATTGTTCGGCCATGAGAAGGGCGCCTTCACCGGCGCCAACACCCGTAGCGCCGGCCGCTTCGAGCAGGCTGAAGGCGGCACATTGTTTCTCGACGAGATCGGCGACATGCCGATGGAGGCGCAGACCCGGCTTTTGCGCGTGTTGCAGCAGGGCGAATACACCACGGTCGGCGGCCGCACGCCGATCAAGGCCGATGTGCGCATCATCGCGGCGACCAACAAGGATTTGCGGCAGCTGATCCAGCAAGGCCTGTTCCGCGAGGATTTGTTCTTCCGCTTGAACGTGGTGCCGCTGCGGCTGCCGCCTTTGCGCGAGCGCACCGAGGACATTCCCGATCTGATCCGCCATTTCTTCGCGGTGGTCGAGCGCGAAGGTTTGCCGGCAAAGCAAATCGATCCGGCCGCGGTCGAGCGTTTGCGCCGGTATCGTTGGCCCGGCAACGTGCGCGAACTGGAAAATCTCGCGCGGCGGCTGGCCGCGCTCTACCCGCAGGAGACGATCACCGCCGCCGTGGTCGACGCCGAATTGTCGCAACCGGCGCTCACCGCGCCAGGCGAGAGCCCGCGCGGAGATGAAAACCTGTCGAGCGCGGTCGAGCGCCACCTGGCGCGATATTTTTCCGGCTTTGACGAGGGCCTGCCGCCGCCCGGTCTCTACCACCGCATCCTGCGCGAAGTGGAGGCGCCGCTTCTCTCCGCGGCGCTGGCGGCGACCCGCGGCAATCAAATCCGCGCCGCCGACCTCCTCGGCGTCAACCGCAATACCTTGCGCAAGAAGATCCGCGACCTGGAAATCCAGGTCTATCGCTCAAGCGGCGGGTAAGCCCGACATCTGCGCCAAGGAATTGTCGCAATCGGGCAACATTGTTGTATAAAAGCATCACTGGGGTGAATTTGGGGGGCGCCATTCGTCCTGCCCACCAAAGTCCTGTGTTCTTAGGGCATCAATGACGACTGCCGATCAAGTCGCGTCGCTTAACCCGGCCGCGGCCGCATCCGGCCCGGCGGCACCGCTGGACCCGGCGGCCGCGGCGCCGATGCCGGTCGCCTCGCGGCTGATCGGAGCGGTAGCGGTCGGTCTCGCCCTTCTTTCCGCAACGGCGACCTTCGTGGTGCTAGCCGGCCTGACCCCGATCGCGCCGGTCCACGAAGTCGTGGTCGAGCTTCTTCTGGCCGATTTGGCCGCCGGGCTGTTGCTGCTCGCCATCATCGGCCGCGAGGTTTGGGTGGTGGTGCGGGCGCGAAGGCGCGGCTATGCCGGCTCGCGGCTGCATGTGCAGATCGTCGGCCTGTTCGCCGTGATCGCCGCGGTGCCGACCGTGCTGGTCGCCGTGGTCGCCTCGACGACGCTCGATCGCGGCCTCGACCGGTTCTTCTCGACGCGCACGCGGGCCATGATCGAGCAATCGCTGATCGTCGCCGACGCCTATGTGAGCGAGCACGCGCAAGCGATCCGCGGCGAGATCATGGCCATGGCGTTCGATCTCGGCCGCGCCAAGCCGATGTTCGACACCGACCGCGAGCGTTTCCAGAAATTTTTTACCGCGCAGGCCACCGCGCGCGGCGTTTCCGCCGCGATGATCATCCGCGGCGACGGCTCGACGGTGGAGCGCGCCGACGTCACCATGGACAAGGCGATCGTGCTGCCGTCGGCGAAATTGCTCAGTCAGATCTCCGAAACCGAGCCGCAGGTCGCGCTCATTCCCGAAGGCGACCACGTCGCCGCCGCCATCAAGCTGCACGGTTACGACGACATGTATCTCTACGTCGCGCGTTTGCTCGACCCGCGCGTCGTCCAGCAATTGCGCGCGACCCAGGAAAGCGTCGGCGAATACGCCAATCTCGAAGCCCGCCGGCTCGGCATCCAGGTGGCGTTTGCGCTGATGTTCGCCGTCATCGCGCTCATCGTGCTGCTGTCGTCCGCCTGGATAGGGCTCGATTTCGCCAACCGGCTGGTCGCCCCGATCCGCCGGCTGATCGGTGCCGCCAACGTCGTCTCCACCGGCAATCTTCAGGTCCGCGTGCCGATCCGCCGTTCCGAGGGCGACCTCGCCCAGCTCGGCGAGACCTTCAACAAGATGACGCAGGAATTGAGCACGCAGCACGACGACATCGTGCGCGCGCGCGACGTGATCGACAGCCGCCGGCGATTCACCGAAGCGGTGCTCGCCGGCGCCAGCGCCGGCGTCATCGGCGTCGATGCCGACGGCGGCATCACCATCCTCAATCGTTCGGCCGAACGGTCGATTGCGCGTCCGGAAAGCGAGGCGCTGGGACGGCCGCTGGCCGAAGTCGCGCCCGAACTCGCCGATGTCTTTCAATTGGCGCGCAACGGCAATCAGCGCCTGGTGCAGCGCCAGGTGACGGTCAGCCGCAACGGCCAGGAGCGGAACTTTTCTGTGCGTGTCACCAGCGAGCAGGCGCCCGAATCCGAGCACGGCTACGTCATCACTATCGACGACGTCACCGAGCTGGTGCTGGCGCAGCGTTCCTCGGCCTGGGCCGACATCGCGCGCCGCATTGCGCATGAGATCAAGAATCCGCTGACGCCGATCCAATTGTCGGCCGAGCGTCTGCGCCGCAAATACGGCAAGACGATCGTCGACGATCCCGCCGTGTTCGAACAGTGCACCGATACCATCATCCGCCAGGTCGACGACATCAAGCGCATGGTCGACGAATTCTCCCGCTTTGCACGCATGCCGAAGCCGGTCATCGCCGCCGAGGACGTGGCCGATACCGTGCGCCAGGTGGTGTTCCTGATGCGGGTGGGCCATCCCGACATCGACTTCGCGGTCGATCTTCCGGCGGAGGCGATGCCGGCGCGGTTCGACCGGCGGCTCATTTCGCAGGCGCTCACCAACATCATCAAGAATGCCACCGAAGCGATCGGGGCGGTGTCGCCCGCCACGGTCGGCCGCGGCCGTATCGCGGTGAGCGCCTGGCGCGACGGCAAGGATGTGGTGATCGACGTGATCGACAACGGCATCGGCCTGCCGAAGGAGAACCGTGCGCGGCTGCTTGAACCCTACGTGACGACGCGGGAGAAGGGCACCGGATTGGGCCTCGCCATCGTCGGCCGCATTCTCGAAGAGCACGGCGGCAACCTCGAGCTTCGCGATGCGTCGGAAAAGATCGCCGGTGCGCGCGGCGCCTGGATGCAGCTGCGCTTTGCCGCAGAAATGCTCGACGCTCCCGCCGCGCCAGCGCAACCGCAAACCGCGGCGGTCTGATCATGGCGTTCGACATCCTGATCGTCGACGATGAGACGGATATCCGCGAGCTGGTCGCCGGCATCCTCCAGGACGAGGGTTACGGCACCCGCACCGCCGGCGACGCCGACCAGGCGCTGGCCGCGGTGATCGCGCGGCGGCCCAATCTCGTGTTCCTCGACATCTGGCTGCAGGGCAGCCGGCTCGACGGGCTGCAATTGCTCGACCTGCTCAAGCAGGACCATCCCGATTTGCCGATCGTGATGATCTCCGGACACGGCAACATCGAGACCGCGGTTTCGGCGATCAAACGCGGCGCCTACGATTTCATCGAGAAGCCGTTCAAGGCCGACCGGCTGTTGCTGGTCGCCGAACGCACGCTGGAGCATTCGCGGCTCAAGCGCGAGGTGAGGGAGCTCAAGCAGCTCGGCCCGCTGGCCTCCACGCTCGTCGGCCATTCGCCCGCCGCCAATCAGTTGCGGCAGACGATCGAGAAGGTGGGACCGACCAACAGCCGCGTCCTCATCATCGGCCCCTCGGGCAGCGGCAAGGAACTCGCCGCGCGCACCATCCACGGGCTGTCGGCGCGCGCCAACGGACCCTTCGTCGTCATCAACGCCGCCGCCATCATGCCGGAACAGATGGAGGTCGAGCTGTTCGGCGTCGAGGCGGGGAACGGCACGCAAAGCCGCAAAGTCGGCGCGCTCGAAGAAGCCCATGGCGGCACGCTGTTTATCGACGAGATCGCCGACATGCCGCGCGAGACGCAGAACAAGATCCTGCGCGTGCTGGTGGATCAGACGTTCCAGCGCGTCGGCGGCAGCACCAAGGTCACGGTCGACGTGCGCATCATTTCCTCCACCAGCCGCAACGTCGAGGCCGATATCGCGGCGGGAAAATTCCGCGAAGACCTTTATCACCGGCTGTCCGTGGTACCGATCCGCGTGCCGCCGCTCGCCGAACGGCGCGAGGACGTCGCCGAACTCGTCGAATATTTCATGACCCAGATATCGCAGATCACCGGGCTGCCGAAGCGCAACGTCGGCACCGATGCGCTGGCCGTGCTGCAATCGCATGACTGGCCCGGCAACGTGCGCCAGCTGCGCAATAACGTCGAACGGCTGATGATCCTCGCCGGCGGCGATCCGGAAGCGGTGATTACCGCCTCGATGCTGCCGCAGGACGTGGGCTCGATGATTCCGGCGATGCCGAACGGCAACGGCGGCGAGCATCTCATGAGTCTGGCGCTGCGCGAGGCGCGCGAGGTGTTCGAGCGCGAATATCTCTTGGCGCAGATCAACCGCTTCGGCGGCAATATCTCACGCACCGCGGAATTCGTCGGCATGGAACGCTCGGCGCTGCACCGCAAGCTCAAGGCACTGGGGATAGACTGATGACGGACTACGGACGACAGAGGACGGATGAAGATAATTGCCCTTCATCGTCTTATGCCTCCTCCGTCGTCTGTCCTCTGTCATCCGATCTCCGATGAGCCGGATAGCGTACGTCAACGGCCGCTATCTGTCGTTCCGCGACGCCAAAGTGCACGTCGAGGATCGCGGTTATCAATTCGGCGACGGCGTCTATGAAGTCTGCGAAGTCAGGGGAGGGCGGCTGATCAACGCGCGGCGCCACCTGGCGCGCCTCGATCGCTCGCTCGGTGAACTGCGTATCCGCGCGCCGATGTCGACAAAGGCGCTTGGCGTCGTGCTGCGCGAAGTGGTCGCGAGGAACCGCATCGGCTACGGCGTCGTCTATCTCCAGGTCACGCGCGGCGTGGCGCGGCGCGATCATGCTTTCCCGGCGCCGGAGGTGAAGCCGAGCCTGGTGGTGACCGCCCGCGCGCTCAACCGCGCGCGCAACGAGGCGTTGGCGGCCAACGGCATCGCGGTCATCAGCATGCCCGACAATCGCTGGGGCCGCGTCGACATCAAGACCATCGGACTTCTTCCCAACGTGCTGGCGCGGCAGGCCGCGATCGAGCAAGGCGCGCGCGATGCCTGGTTCGTCGATCGGGACGGCGCTGTCACCGAAGGCGCTTCGGCGAATGCGTGGATCGTCACGCCGGCGGGCAAGGTGGTCACGCGGCCGGCGGATCGCGCCATCCTGCGCGGCATTACCCGCACCGTGCTGTTCGAGGCCGTCAAGGCGCAGGGGCTCGCCATCGAGGAGAGGGCCTTCACCCTCGAGGAAGCCTACGGCGCCCGTGAAGCTTTCGTGACCGCAGCGACGCAAATCGTGCTGCCGGTGGTGCGCATCGACGGCCGCCTCATCGGCAACGGCAAGCCCGGTCCGGTGGCGACGGCTTTGCGCCGCGCCTTTCACGATTTTGCGGAGGCCGGGTGAAGGGAGCGGCAGGCCATTTGTTCTGCGAATGGCCGGCCCGGGAGCACAATCGTCCCGTCGCCTGCCAACTTGGGCTTGCATCGCCTGCCGCACTGCACTCTAATGTTTGGCTTGGCAAGAAAAGACCCGCGGGGTAGGGGCCCGCGGTACAAGAACGGAAACAACGGCCATGGCAGCCGACCGCGCACAAAACCTGCAAGACACCTTCCTCAATCACGTCCGCAAGAGCAAAATCCCGCTCACCATTTTTCTGGTAAACGGCGTCAAGCTGCAAGGCGTGGTGACCTGGTTCGATAATTTCTGCGTGCTGTTACGGCGCGACGGGCATTCGCAGCTCGTCTACAAGCACGCGATTTCGACCATCATGCCCGGTCATCCGGTGCAGCTCTTCGAAGGCGCCGAGGATGCGCCGGCTGAGGAAAAGGTCTGATTGGAGCCGCGCCGTCGCGACACGCGCGCTGACCGCCTGAGCTCTCCGGGTACGGCCACCGGCCGTGCGCTGGTCATCGAGCCGGTGCTGCGGCGCCCGGCCGGACGCGTCCCCGCAAGCGAGCGCATGCCGGCCGCCCGGCTCGACGAGGCGGTCGGTCTCGCCCGTGCGATCGACCTCGACGTCGGACACTCCGGGATCGTCATGCTCGCCGCGGTGCGGCCGGCGACTTATCTCGGCAAAGGCAAGGTCGAGGAAATCGCCGGGCTGGTGAAGACGGAACAAGCCGGCATCGTGGTGATGGATTGCGCGCTGTCGCCGGTGCAGCAGCGCAGTCTGGAAAAAGCGTGGGGCGTCAAGGTGCTCGACCGCACCGGCCTCATCCTGGAAATCTTCGGCCGCCGCGCGCGCACGCGCGAAGGCGCGCTTCAGGTCGAACATGCGCATTTGACCTATCAGAAGGGCCGATTGGTCCGCTCCTGGACCCATCTCGAGCGCCAGCGCGGCGGCTTCGGATTTCTCGGCGGTCCCGGCGAGACCCAGCTCGAAGCCGACCGGCGCATGATCGAGGAGCGGCTCGCCAAAATCGAAGCCGAGCTGGTCAAGGTCAAGCGCACGCGCGAACTGCATCGCGAGAGCCGCCGCCGCGTGCCTTATCCGATCGTGGCGCTGGTCGGCTACACCAATGCCGGCAAATCGACTCTGTTCAACCGCATGACGCAGGCCAAGGTCGTCGCCGCCGACATGCTGTTCTCGACGCTCGATCCGACGTTGCGCGCGGTCGCTCTCCCGCACGGTGGCCGCATCATCATTTCCGACACGGTGGGCTTTATTTCCGATCTGCCGACCATGCTGATCGCCGCCTTCCGCGCCACGCTCGAAGAGGTGATCGAGGCCGACGTCATCCTGCATGTGCGCGATATCACCCATGAAGACGCGGAGGCGCAATTGGCCGACGTGGAAAACGTCCTGCGCCAGCTCGGTATCGATCCGCAGGAAGTGTCCAACGGCAAACGCGCGTTGATCGAGGTATGGAACAAGATCGACCGGCTCGACGCCGAGCAACGGGCGTGGCTACAAAATCTTGCCGAGCGCCGTCCGGCCGAAACGCGGTCGGTGCTGGTTTCGGCGATCACCGGGGAGGGGATCGACATGCTCTTGGCCGCGATCGAGGCGCGGCTTGCCGCCGGGCGAGAGCTCATCGAACTGGTGCTCGAAGCGGCCGACGGCGCCGGCGTCAGCTGGCTGTATCGCCACACCGAGGTGATCCGCAAAACGGTGGACCTGGAATCCGGCCGGGTCGCCATGACGGTGCGGACCGAGCCGGGCAGGGCACACGAGGTGCGGGAGAAGTTTGCGCACTGATCGTCATTGCGAGCGAAAGCGAAGCAATCCAGCGGCTGATCATCTATGTCCTGGATTGCTTCGTCGCTTTCGCTCCTCGCAATGACGACGTGGTCACTCCCGCGTCTTCGCCTCGTCCCACAGCGCATCCATCTCGGCGAGCGTGGCCTCTTGCGGCGCTTTTCCGCGCGCGGCGAGCGCGGCCTCGATGGCGGTAAAGCGGCGCTCGAATTTCCGGTTGGTCTCTCGCAGGAGCGCTTCCGGGTCGGCGCGCAAATGCCGGGCAAGATTGACCGCGGCGAAGAGGAGATCGCCGACTTCGGCGGCCACAGCCGGTGCGTCGCCGTCGAGCGCCTCCTCGATCTCATCGGCTTCCTCGCGGATTTTGCGCAAGACCGCGCGCGGATCGTTCCAGTCGAAGCCGACCCGGCCGGCCTTGGCCTGAAGCTTCAGCGCGCGGGTCAAGGCGGGGAGCGCAAGTGGCACGCCGGCGAGCGCGCTTTGCTTCATTGGTGGCTCGCCGGCGGCCTTTTCCGCTTTCTCCTCAGCCTTGATCTCCTCCCAGCGGCCCTTGACGGCGGCCGGGTCGAGGGTCCGCTCGTCGCCGAAGACGTGGGGATGCCGGCGGATGAGCTTGGCGGTGATCGCTTCGACCACGTCGCTGAAATCGAAGGCGCCCTGTTCCTGCGCCATGCGGGCGTGGAACACGACCTGCAACAGCAGGTCGCCAAGCTCGTCTTCAAGGTCGGCGAGATCATTGCGCGCGATGGCGTCGGCGACCTCGTAGGCTTCTTCCAGCGTGTAGGGCGCGATCGTTGCGAAATTTTGTTGCAGGTCCCACGGGCAGCCGGTTTTCGGCGTGCGCAGCGCCGCCATGATCTCGATGAGCCGGCCGATATCGCGGGAAGGGGTCATGACGGGGTCTCGCCTTTGCAGGCGCGGACCCTAGCAGACCCGGAATGCGTTCGTCATTGCGAGGCCTGAAAGGCCGAAGCAAGCCAGTGGCTCCTCTGGATTGCTTCGCTCCGCTCGCGATGACTGGGGCGGCGTTTACTTTTCCGCGGCGCCGGTTCGAACAGGAACCAGGTGCGCCGCTCGGTGCCGTCGATGAAGTTTTCCAGAAGCCCGGCGGTCGCCGCATCCTCGTGCTTTTCCGCGAGCTCATGACATTCGCGCATCGATGCGGCGATGTGCTTATTGTCGTTCATCAATTCGCGGAGCATGTCGTGCGCCGGGACGAAGGCGTCGTCGTTGTCGCTGATGGTCTGCAATTTGGATACATGCCCGACGGATCGGAGCGTCGTGCCGCCGATCTTGCGGACGCGCTCGGCGATGTCGTCGGTGGTGCCCAAAATCTGCTCGGATTGCTCGTCGAGCAGCAAGTGGTAATCGCGGAAATGCGGACCGCTCATATGCCAATGGAAATTCTTGGTCTTGAGGTAGAGCGCGAACGCGTCGGCCAGTATCTCGTTGAGCTTGGCCGAGAGCGCGCGGACGGCTTCGTCGGGAAGATCGGTCGGGGTCTCGAGGGGCGGGCTGGCCTTGCGGCGCGTGTCGAGGGCTCGGATTTTGTTCACGGCGTTCACCTTGCGAATGTGCGATGGCGGGAAAAATTGCGCGCCCGAGAGTTCCGTCTCCGTGCCGCTCGGGCTGGTGTGATGCAACGAAGCATCCGTGCGCTTGGTTCCACGGGCGCCGCTGCGGATGCCCGGCGCCCAAACCTGCCGAGCAGGCCGGAATGGCGCGGTCCAGGCGAAATTAACGAATGAGGGCAGGGAATTGTCGCAGGATGCAAATCCGGCTTATGAAGCTATCATTCGCATAAGGCATATTATGGAATATTCTTAGGTAAGCCTTGTGAGAGGCTCGTTTCCGCGACGCTGAATGTCATTCCATCGTAGGCCGGCTCGACACGGGGCGGCAGCTCCATGCGGAGCGCTTCATAGTCGAGGTCGGAATGCAGGTTGGTCAGGATGGCGCGGCCGGGCTTGACGCGCTCGATCCAGCCGAGCGCGTCGGCCACCGAGAAATGGCTCGGATGCGGCCGGTAGCGCAGCGCATCGACGATCCAGATGTCGAGGCCGGCCAAAGCGCCAACGCTTTCTGCGGGCAGGCCGTTGAGGTCGCAGGAATAGGCGAAATTGCCGAAGCGAAAGCCGAGCGAGGGAATGTCGCCGTGTTGCTGCAGGATCGGCAGCGCCGCGATCGGCCCGCCCTGCCCTTTGATGGTGACCGGCTGGCCGGCGGTCAGCCGATGCTCGCGCAGGATCGGTGGGTATTCGCTGCCGGGCGGCGACTTGAAGCAATAGCCGAACCGGCTGTGCATCATTTTCGCGTTATGCTCGTCGAAATAAACGTCGACCAATTGCCGGCGCTTGATGAAATAGGCGCGCAGATCGTCGATACCGTGGGTGTGGTCGGCGTGCTCGTGGGTGTAGAGCACGCCGTCGAGCCCATCGACGGCGGCGTCAAGGAGCTGCTCGCGCAGATCGGGCGGGGTATCGATCAGTACCCGCGTCGCGCCGGATGACTCCCCACGCTCGACTAGAAGCGAGGTGCGCCGGCGGCGGTTCTTCGGATTGTTCGGATCGCAGTCGCCCCAGCCCAAAGCCGGCCGCGGTACGCCGCCGGACGAGCCGCAGCCGAGAATGGTGATTTTCAGCGTCATGCGGCCGGAGTCTTGAGGAACGGCGGCCGGGCAAACGCGTCCAGACCGGCGGGGCGGGGCACCTTGCCGAACAGGCGAAAGAAATTCTCCGAAGTGGTGCGCGCGATCTCGTCGAACGATACGCCGCGCGTCTGCGCCAGCACTTTTGCCGTCTCGACCACATAGGCGGGCTCGTTCCGTTTGCCGCGAAATGCGCCCGGCGCGAGATAGGGCGCATCGGTCTCGACCAGGATGCGATCCGCCGGCAGTTCGGCGGCGATGGCGCGCAGAGCCGTTGAGTTCTTGAATGTCAGGATGCCGGTGAAGGAGATAAAAAGGCCGAGCGCGATCGCCCGCCTGGCGAGATCGGGCCCGCCGGTGAAGCAGTGTAGCACCGCCGGGAAGGCGCCCTGCCCCGTTTCCTCTTCCAGAATGCGCGCGGTATCGGCGTCGGCTTCGCGCGAATGGATGACGAGCGGCAGCGCGGTCTCGCGTGCCGCGGCAATGTGCGTGCGGAATCCGCGCTCCTGCGCCGGCCGCGGCGAGCGGTCGTAGTGGTAATCGAGCCCGGCTTCGCCGATCGCCACCACCTTGGGATGCCGCGTGCGGGCGACCAGATCGGTCGCCGTGACGCCCGCTTCCTCATGGGCGTAATGCGGATGCGTGCCGACAGAGGCATAGATGTCGGGGAAGCGCTCGGCGATGGCAACGAGTTCAGGCTGGCGCGCAACCCGCGTCGAGATCGTGACCATGCGGGCGATGCCCGCATCGCGGGCGCGGGCGACGACCGCGTCGAGCTCAGCGGTGAAGTCGGGAAAATCGAGATGGCAGTGGCTGTCGATCAGCATCTTATTGCGCCGCGCGCGCCTCCGGCTCCACATAGCGCGGAAACACCGGCGCGGGCGCTGGAAGCTTTACGCCGGCGGCAATGCGGTGCTTGCCATCGAGGAAAGCGAAATTCCGCTCGCCGGCCGGCACCGCCAGCAAATCGAGCAATTTGTCCGCCGATGCGGGCATGAAGGGCAGCGCCAAGATCGCGATCTGGCGCAAGACTTCCACCGTCACGTAAAGCACCGTGCCTTGCCGCGCCGGATCGGTCTTGGCCAATGCCCACGGCGCCTCGCCGGCGAAGTAGCGGTTGGCGTCGGCGACCACGGCCCACACGCCATTGAGCACCTGATGCAGTTGTTGCGTCGCCATGGCCTCGCGCGCCTTGCCGATTATGGCGTCGGCGGCGGCAAGGATCGCCTGATCATTCGCGCTCAGCGTCGCCGGCCTCGGCAGCACGCCGTCGAAATTGCGCGTCACCATAGTCAGCGAGCGCTGCGCCAGATTGCCGAGATCGTTGGCGAGATCGGCGTTGATGCGGTTGACGATGGCTTCGTGGCTGTAATTGCCGTCCTGGCCGAACGGCACTTCGCGCAGGAAGAAGTAGCGCAACGGATCGACGCCATAGGCGTCGGCGAGCGCGAACGGGTCGATCACGTTGCCGACCGACTTCGACATTTTCTCCCCGCGGTTGAACAGGAAGCCGTGGGAAAAAATCCGCCGCGGCACTTCGATCCCCGCCGACATCAGGAAGGCCGGCCAGTACACGGCGTGGAAGCGCACGATATCCTTGCCGATCACATGCAGGTTCGCCGGCCAGTATTTCTTGAATGTCTCGCTCCCGGTGTCGGGGTAACCGACGGCGGTGATGTAGTTGGTGAGCGCGTCCACCCACACATACATGACATGCTTGGGATTGCCGGGGACGCGCACGCCCCAGTCGAAGGTGGTGCGCGAGACGGACAAATCCTGCAGGCCGCCCTTGACGAAGCTCATCACCTCGTTGAACCGCTCGCGCGGCAGCACGTAATTCGGCCGCTCAAAGAGCTTGAGCAGCTTGTCCGCGTAGGCGGACAGGCGGAAGAAATAGCTCTCCTCCTCGACCCATTCGACCGGCGTGCCGGTCTTGGCCGCGACGCGCTCTTTCTGCTCGTTGAGCGCCGTTTCATCCTCGGTGTAATAGGCCTCGTCGCGCACCGAATACCAGCCGGCATATTTGCCGAGATAGATGTCGCCATTCGCCTCCATGCGCCGCCAGATTTCTTCCGACGCGCGGTGGTGGCGCGGCTCGGTGGTGTGGATGAAATCGTCGTTCGAGCAATTGAGCCGCTCCACCATGGCCTCGAACAGCGGCACGTTGCGGTCGAGCAATTGCCGCGGCGTCAGCCCTTCGCGCACCGCGGTCTGCTGGATCTTCTGGCCGTGCTCGTCGGTGCCGGTGAGGAAATAAACGTCGTAGCCATCGAGCCGCATGAAGCGGGCGATGGCGTCGGTGGCGATCGCCTCATAGGCGTGGCCGATATGCGGCGGCCCATTCGGGTAGGAGATCGCCGTGGTGATGTAATAGGGCTCGCCGGCCATTCGTATCGTCCGCGCAAAATAACCAATGGCCGGGCAAGGCCCGGCCATGACTCGACATTAGGTATCAACCGCGCGTGGCCTCGGCAAGCAAGCCGAAGACGCCGAAAACCAGCGGTTTTCGTTCCAGATTGTATTCGGCGGCGTCGCTGGCGGCCTGGTTGATGCGCTCGAAGGCCTCGGCGAGACGGGCGAGCCGGCCGATCTCGGCGTCGTTGCGGTCGAGCCGCCGCGCCAGCCATGCATTGACCGTATCGAGGAACGCGGCGAGCGGCTGCGGATCGGTTCCGGCGAGCGCATCACCGATCGCGTGCAGCGCGTTGCCGTCGAGCGCCGGCAGGCGTTCGAGCGCGGCAAGCGCGCGCTGGCGCAAGTCCAGGGCATCCTCGTCGAGGAACGCCAAAGCGCGGGACACGCTGCCGTCGGCGGCGGCCGCAGCGGCGGCGACCTCCGGATCGCCGGTCGGGCGCCCCATGGCGGCCGCCAGCGCCGCGGCGACGTCGGCTTGCGCCAAAGGCCGCAGCGTCAGCGTGCGGCAGCGCGAGCGCAAGGTCGGCAATACGCGCGCCGCCGAATGGCAGACGAGCAGCAGGATCACCCGTTGCGGCGGCTCTTCGAGAATCTTGAGGAGCGCATTGGCGCCGAAGCGGTTGAGTTCGTCGACCGCATCGACAATGGCGATGCGCCAACCGCCCTCGCCCGCGGTCGCGCCGAAAAACGCCACCGTGCGGCGCACGTCCTCGACGGCGACCTGCTGGCGCAATACGCCTTTTTCATTCGGCGTGCGCTCGAGGACGAGGAGATCGGCTTGCGCTTGCGCCGCCATCCGGCGCGCCACCGGATGCTGCGGATCGACCGCGAGCGATTTCGCCGCCAGCACTTCGGGCGCCGCCGGATCGGGATGAGCGAGCACGAAGCGCGCCATGCGGTAAGCGAGCGTCGCCTTGCCGATGCCTTTCTGCCCGAGGAGCAGGAAGGCGTGCGGAATGCGGCCGCTGCGATAGGCGGCAAGAAGCGCTACCTCGGCGGCGGCGTGGCCGAATAAGGTTTGCGTCAAGCGCGGCGGCGGCGCTTCTTCGAATTCAGGCTCGGCTTCGCTCATGAGGCCACGTCTTCCAGTCTCGCGGGCGCCTTGGTCGGTTCGAGCCGCGCATTGACGGCGTCCCAGATGTGCTTGGCGACCGTCTTCTTCGGCACGCTGGCATCGATCACCGCGAAGCGTTTTGGCTCGGTCTTGGCAAGCGCGAGATAGGCCTTGCGCAGCTTGTGGTGAAATTCGAATTCTTCCGCTTCGAAGCGGTCCGGATTTTTGCCGCGGCGGCGTCCAGCCGCGCGCTTGAGCCCGATGGCGACAGGCACGTCGAGAACGAGCGTCAGATCCGGAACCAGGTCGCCGACGGAAACGCGTTCGAGCGCCTTGATGAAGCGCTGATCGACGTCGCCGAGAACGCCCTGATAGACCCGCGTGGAATCGGCGAAGCGATCGCAGATGACCCATTTGCCCGCCTCGAGCGCCGGCAGGATGGTGCAGCGGATGTGGTCGTCGCGGGCGGCGGCGAACAGCATCGCCTCCACATCGGGGCCGAACGGTTTGGCCGCTCCGGACAGGAGGACATGGCGGATGATCTCGGCGCCGGGCGAGCCGCCGGGCTCGCGGGTGAGTGTCACGCCAAGGCCAAGCGACTCCAGGCGCTGCGCCAAAGCCACGGCTTGAGTCGACTTGCCGGTGCCCTCGCCGCCTTCGAAAGTGATGAATCTGCCGCGCATTTCAGGTCCCGGGCCGTTCCAATAAACCTCTTTACTCCAAAGCGTTACGGTTCGATCTTCGGATACGATACGAAGGAGCGATGGCGCGGCTTATATAAGCGCGGTCCGCGACCGACGCAGGCAACCGGCACGCCATCATAACCGCTTCACGCCGGCGCGAAACAGACCGATCATCAGTTCGGTCGCCGCATCCATGGCCCGTTGCGACATGCTGCCGGGACCCACATCCTCGGCGGCCTTGAGCGGCACTTCGAGCGCGAGATTCTCGCCGCGCCACACCCTGAGCTTGCCGATGCTCTGACCCTTCACAACCGGCGCCGGCACCGGGCCAGTATAGACGATGCGCGCCAGCAAATGCTCGCCGCCGCTACGCGGCGTCATCACCCGGATGGTGCCCGGCCCGACCAGCGGGACGTAGCTGGTATCGCCGCCGAACACCTTGGCCTGGCCGATGGTCTGTCCTTCGGCGAACAGAACGCGGGCCTCGAAGCCGTGAAAGCCCCAGTCGAGCATTTTGCGCGCCTCGTCGGCGCGCTCTTTCTCCGATTTGGCGCCGGTCACCACGACGATCAAGCGCAAATTGTCCTGCACCGCCGAGCCGACCAAATTGAAGCCCGCGTCGGAGGTCTCGCCGGTCTTGAGTCCGTCGGCGCCGATGCCCATGCCGAGCAAGGGATTGCGGTTCTGCTGGCGGATGTTGTTCCAGGCTAATTCGCGCTCGGCGAAATACGCATAGAAGTCGGGATAGGTCTGCATGATGTGGCGGGCAAGCTGCGCCATTTCCCGCGCGGTGACGCGCAAATTCGGATCCGAATAGCCGGTCGCATTGGTGAAGGTCGATTTTTCCAGCCCGATCTCCCGCGCGCGCTTGGTCAGCATGGCGCCGAATTCGGCCTCGTTGCCGGCCAGCCCCTCGGCGACCGCGATGCAGGCATCGTTGGCGGAATCGACGATGATGCCGTGGAGGAGGTCGTTGAGCTTGATGCGGCTATGGATGGCGGCGAACATGGTGGAGCCGTGCGACGGCGCCCCGCCCTTGCGCCAGGCGTTCTCGCTGATGGTGAATTCGTCGTCGAGCTTGATGTGGCCCTGCTTGATTTCGTTGAAGACGAATTCGAGCGTCATCAGCTTGGCAAGACTCGCGGGCGCGATCAGATCGTCGCCGCCTTTGTCGAACAGGAGGCTGTCGCTGTCGGGATCGAGCAGGACGGCATTGGGCACGCTGGTCTGGTAGCCCTCGTCCTTCTTCGTCGCCATGTTGGACGCGGCGTCGCCGGCGACGACGGTCACGAGCAACAGCGCGGCCGCCGCAAGACATGCTGCAAGACGAGCCGGCCAGAAAACGAGACGTTGCCCGGTGCGCACGACCGCCTCCCTTGCGGGTCTGCAAGATCAATACTCACGGCAAGTTTTCTTGCGCAATAGGGCGTGCGCAAGGCGGCAAGGCACAGACGCGACAAAGGAAGAGTTAAATCAATAAAGTCCGCGGCCGTTGAGGAGCTGGTCGGTGGCGTCGTGCGCGGCGGGCGAAGCCGCATACGACATCGACCGCGCCACGGCCGGAAGCGCCGGCAAGGAATCGTCGGCCGAGGCGCTGGCGAAATGGGGATTGCGTGCGATCGAGGCGGTCGAAGCGGCCCCGGCGGGAGCGAGCGGGGTCGCCGCGAGTCTGACGGTGCCGGGCAGCGGCGCCGGCTCGTCCTGCCGCAGTGTTGCCGCAAGGATACGGTCGTCGGAGCCTTCGAGCGGCGCGCGTCCGACATATTCGACCCGCACCCACGCGGTGCCCGAGGCATGGAAGCCCAGGAGGTGCGCCGCCTTGGTGGAAACGTCGATGATGCGGTTGCCGTGATAAGGGCCGCGGTCGTTGACGCGCACGATGATCGAACGGCCGTTGGACAGGTTGGTGACGCGCGCGTAGCTCGGCAAAGGCATTGTCGGATGCGCCGCCGAGATGCCGTTGAGATCGAAGACTTCGCCGTTGGCCGTCTGGCGGCCGTGGAAGTCGTCGCCGTACCACGATGCAAGCCCAGTGGCCTGATAATGCGGGTTGTCTTCCGGATAATACGTCTGGCCGGCGACCGTATAAGGCGCACCGACCCGGTATACGCCGCCGCCCTTGGGCACCGGATCGCCGCCGGTGACGACCCGCGGGCTGGCGGCGACGCCATAGCGCGGGTCGACGCTGCCCGAGCAATTGGCGAGCGCGACGCAAAGCACGGCGCAGGCGCCGACCGGCACAACCCGTTTGACTGAAGCACTAAGCCTGCCCCGCATCGTCCCCGATCCCCGCCGCCAAGGTATCAAGCCCGAGCGTGGTCAGATTGTGGCAAAAATGCGCGGGAGATTTTGGATAGTGAATGGAGGGTTGCGATGCCCGCTTGGCCGCTATGCCTCGCGGGCACGCAACATTGTCCTAGACGCCGCTCACGACCGGCACATTGGCGTAGGTCAGAATGAGCAGGAGAACGAGACTGCCGATGAAAGCCCCGAAAGTGACCCGTATGATAACTGGCCAGACTGGCGCGAGTTTGTCTTGAAGATACTCACCAAGCGTCATTGCAAGTGTCGACATTGGCAACAGTGCCTTTCTCGATTCGTTGCTGGAGTTTTTTTGGGGGTTTGTCGCGGACAACGATGCGTCCACTTCGGGCGTGCTTTAATCACATGCGGGTTAAGATGTCTATAACGGCCTAGCGTTTTGTTCGCCGCGTGCACGCGACCAACAATCGTGGCAAAATCGTGAATGGAAGGGGTGGCCGAGTGGTTTAAGGCGCCGGTCTTGAAAGTCGCTCGCGTTTGTTGCTCTGAGTTCCAACGCGTATCAATTAGCCGTTGTTTTTGGCTATTCTCGCACCCTGACGTGGTGATTGGTGTCACACTATACTAGGGTGTTCTATGGCGTTTGGATCCGAATACTAGGGTGTTCTATGGCGTTTGGATCCGAAGTTGGGTGCGCTGATTCTCGGCGGTGAAAAAGCGACGGCAGCGATCTATGGCTAGACCACCACGCGCCCCGCCGGCCGGCGAACGATTTTCTCATGGCTTCGCGCTCATGCGGCAGGTGGCTTTCCTCAAGCTGCGCGCGTCGCTCAGCGCTGATGTGCTTGGCGTCCTGGGCGTCGATGCGAATGTCGATGCGGTCGGCGCTGTACTCGTTCAGGAAGCGGTATGTCAGCTCGCCGCCACCCTTCAATTGGCGTGTAGGACAAAAACACGATGCCATCAGTCGCGGTCGTGCGCGCAATCAACCCGCTGTAGATTTCCTCGCTACACCGCTCGTCAATCCATATCCAATCGAGGACTCCGCCTTCATCTTCTCGAACGCGGTCCGGTCTTCGGGCGGATACTCCTTCGTCGTCAGAATCGTATAGAGCACTGCGACGAAAAACACCACCGACCCGATGTAGAAGGCCAGCCTCACCGCAGGCGGAATCGGACTCTTGACCGTTGCTTCGTTGCTGACCGCAAATCCATTGGTGAGCATGTACGGCAGCGCCGAGGACAACACCGCGCCCAGCCCAATGAGCAAGCTCTGCATCGCATAACCCCGCTTGCGCTGCTCAGTGGGCAGCAGGTCGCCCACGAACGCGCGGAACGGCTCCATGCTTATGTTAACGGAGGCGTCGAGCATCCAGAGCAGGCCCGCGGCCATCCACACCGTGGAGGAGTTGGGCATCGCGATCAAGGCGCA
>Ga0209415_10004492_pt1 | contig 25522 bp, 27 predicted proteins | sample PeaSoiSIISIP2007_FD_187696 | JGI IMG/M metagenome (GOLD analysis project Ga0209415, IMG submission 187696) | Peat soil microbial communities from Weissenstadt, Germany - SII-SIP-2007 (SPAdes) (version 2) | ecosystem: Environmental > Terrestrial > Soil > Wetlands > Peat | place: Germany... | reverse complement strand
GGAGTCACGCCGCGATTGAGCATCTCGCAGATGGTGTCGATGGTGATGGCGCGCACGCCCGAGTTGCCCTTCGCCAGCGAGTTGGCGCGCAGCAGCATCATGGCGCGCGTGTCGGGAGTGGAAAGCGGTTCGCCAACGCCGACGGCGTGCGAGCGCACCAGGTTGATTTGCAGTTCGCGAACCTGATCACCGGCGATGTGCACATCGCTCAGCTTGCCGACGCCAGTCGTGATCGCGTACGAAATTTTATTGCTGGCGACCAGGGCGTCGACGACACCGCGGGCGCGGTTGACGGCCTCGCGCGCGTCGGGATCGAGCAGGACGGGGCGTTTATCGGCGGCGACTTCACGAACCGCCTCGAGAGTCAGATCGTTTCCGTTGATGTGCAGAGCTTTCAAGAGCAGGTCCCGGATTCTGGTTTCGAGTTCTTCACTTTCCTTGCAAGACCACTTTGAACGGATACAACATCGCCGTCATCACGCCCTTCTTCACCGCCGGATCGGCGTTCATGATCTGGCGGGCGGCGTCTTCGGACTCGGCGCGGAAGATCGTAAGCCCCATCGTATTTTCATCGGTAGTCAGGGCGCGGCCCACAAGAATGATTACGCCTTGCGCGGTGAGGTCCTGGAGGTAGGCGAAGTGTTCGGCTACTATGGCCTGTTCCGAATCGGTCGGTCCGGTGCGGAGCATGTCTCCGCGCACCAGTTGCAGCCTGTAGAGGAACTCTGGCATCGGGCCTTTCTTTCCTATCTCCACTATCTCTACTATTTCCACTATTTTTCCATCGCGGCGCGGAACACGTTCAAATATTTTTCCGGCAGGGCGCGGGGCTTCATCCTTGCATCGGCGACGATATGCGTGGTCTCACCTTCGGCCAGCAACTCGCCAGTTTCCGCCCTGAGCAGCTCGTATCCGAAGCGGATCACTTTCTCCCGCACATGTTTCAGATACGTGCGCACGATGACTTCGTCATCATAATGGACGGGAGCCTTGTAGCGGCACTGGGCATCGACTACCGCAATGAAGCAGTCGTCTTCGCGCTCCATATCTTTGTAGCTGAAGCCCAATTGGCGGAGGAGTTCGACGCGTCCGACTTCAAACCAGATGAAATGATTGGAATGATAGACGACGCCCATCTGGTCGGTTTCGGCATAACGGACGCGAATGCGAGTTTCATTCACTGTTTCGTTGAGATTCACAGACATCGATGTACGGGGCCGGCTCATCGGCCCGTCCACTTCGGCTTGCGCTTTTCGAGGAACGATTCGATTCCTTCGCGGAAGTCGGCGCTCTGGCGGATGCCGACATTTTCGCGGATGGCGGCTTCAATTTGCAAATCGAGTTCGGCGCGTGCGTGATCGGTGAGCAGACGCTTGGTATGGAAAAGCGAGAGCGGGCTATTCTCCGCCAACTGCGCGGCGAGTTCGCGGGCACGGTCGAGCAGCTTTTCCGGAGGAACAATTTCGTTGATGAGGCCCATCTTCAATGCTTCCGCTGCGTCAAAAATGCGCCCCGTAAGCAGCAGGTCGCGAGCGATTTTCTCGCCGACCTGGCGCAGGAGAAAAGTTGAGACGATGGCGGGAACGAATCCGATTCGGACCTCGGTGTAGCCAAACTTGGCATCTGGCACGGCAAGCGTGAAATCGCAGAGCAGCGCGAGTCCGGTGCCGCCGGCTATGGCAGCGCCGTTTACCGCCGCAATCGTTGGTTTAGGAAATTCATAGAGCGAACGGAACAGGCTGACCATGGTTCGTGAATCTTCAAGATTTTGCTCGGGCGTACGGCCGATCAGCGATTTCAGGTTGTCGAGGTCCATACCGGAACTGAAAGCCTTCCCTGCGCCGGTTAAGATCAGGATGCGGGCGGAAGACTTGTTCACTTCATCTAGAGCACGAATCAGATCGTGAATGAGTTCGTAGCTGATAGCGTTGCGCTTGTCGGGCCGGTTGAGGGTGACGGTGGCGACAGCGGAGTCGAAGGCGAGTTGGAGAGTCTTGTAGGTCATCGTAGTTCTCAGTCCGCTGCCGCTCTGTTTTTATACCGCGTTCCGATTTCGGCTGTCGCTCTCAACAATGCGTCCAGTGGCTTCAGCGTGGGCAATTGTGCTCCGCGGCCGCGCAGGGTTTCGATTACTGTTTCCGTTGGAATATTCCCAACCAAGTCATCCTGCGCGAAGGGGCATCCGCCCAGGCCGCCGATGGCGGAATCGAAGCGGCGGCACCCAGCTTCGAAGGCCGCGAGGATTTTGGCGGCGGCCTGGTCGGGGCGGCTGTGCAGGTGAACTCCGATTTCGAGATAGCCGTACTTCGCCATCACCGCGGAAACTACTTCGCGAATCTTTTCTGGCGGCGCTACACCTACCGTGTCGGCTAGCGAGATCACGCGAATCTCCTGCAACTCGAGCAAGGCTACAGCTTCGACAACTTCATCGACGGTCCAGGGGTCGCCGTAGGGATTGCCGAAGGCCATCGAGATGTAGACGACCGTCTCGAGTCCGGCTTCGTCGGCTTTCTTCTCGATCTTTTCCAGTTCCTCTATGGCGTCTTCCAAAGTTTGCCGTTGATTGTTCTGCAGAAAGGTTGGTGAGATCGAGTACGGGAAACCCAGGGTGCGCACGGCATCGGTCGCAATCGCCCGCTGCGCTCCTTTTTCATTGACCACGATGCCGATGATTTCCACGTCGTCGGGCGGGTCGAGTTCCTTCAGAACTTCTTCGGAGTCGGCCATCTGGGGGACGGCGTTGGCCGAGACGAAGCTGACCGCGTCGATATGCTTGAAGCCAGAGCTAATCAGCGCTTGCAGGTAGCTTACTTTTAAATCGGCAGGGATCTGGCCTTTGAGGCCTTGCCAGGCATCGCGGGGACATTCGATCAGTTTGACCGCTTCAGACATTGACGATTGTCTTCTTTGTTCGGTAGCCGAGCCGTCTTGCAGTCGCATCTGGATTTGCATTCAGATGAAACCGGTGATAGACCTCTGATCCTTCCGCGATTTGTTGATCCATGACTTCAACAATCTCTAGAACTTGATGAAGTTTCCAACTCACCATCTCACCATAGACATTTGTATATGAATGTTGATGCCGTTTGCACACCTGATGGCCCTTGACAGCTGCAGACGATGGCGTACTCCTAAAGAGAAGAATCGACTCTTCTAAGAGCGTTCGAACGGAGCTTGCATCTTTACGCCCATGATCCGCTCGGTACAGCGCCCGCACTGCGTACCAACCTCCAACCTCGCGCACCTTCGCCATGAACAGTCCACCTCTATCCGTGAAGCTGTGTAGCATAGGAGCCGCACGGCCTAGGTTTGTAGCACTCCCACCTTAAACTCGGGCACGTCCGGATTCAGCGACGCCGCTTCGAGTGCCTGCGTGATGGCTTGCCGCGTCTCCATCGGGTCGATGATTTTGTCGATCCACAAGCGCGCAGCGCCATACCGGGGGTCGGTTTGCTCTTCGTATGTTTTCTTGGTTGAGTCGAACAGCTCTTTTTTCTCTTCTTCGCTCAACTTCTTGCCGCTGCGCTCCAGTTGCTTCACTTTGATTTCCACCAGGGTGCCGGCGGCGGCATCTCCGCTCATGACCGCGTATTTCGCGGAGGGCCATGCGAAAACGAAGCGCGGATCATAAGCCTTGCCGCACATGGCGTAGTGTCCAGCGCCGAAGGATCCGCCCACGATCACGGTGATCTTGGGGACGACGGAGTTCGACACCGCATTCACCATCTTGGCTCCTGCTTTGATGATGCCACTCCACTCGGCATCGCGTCCCACCATGAAGCCGTTGACGTCGTGGAAAAAGACAAGCGGGATCAAGTCCTGGTTGCAATCCATGATGAAGCGGGCGGCTTTTTCGGCGGACTCGGTGTAGATGACGCCGCCGAACTCGACGCGCTTGTGGCCTTCGTGGTCGGTTTGCTGCGCGTGGAGTTTCTGGTTGGCGACGATGCCAACCGCGAAGCCTCCTATGCGGGCGTAGCCGCAGATCAGGGTTTTGCCGTACTCGGGCTTGTATTCGTCGAAGCGGCTTTCATCCACGATGCGCGCCAGAATTTCTTTCATGTCGTAGGGGCGCGCGGACGAGGCATCGTAGGCGCCGTAGATTTCTTCGACCGGCATTGCCGGGTTCACGGGCTTCTTGCGATCCCAGACGGATTGGCGGCGGTATCCCCACTTTTCGATCAGCGAGCGAATGCGGCCAATGCAGGCTTCGTCATTCGGCTCGCGGAAGTCGACCGTACCGCTGATGGCGGAATGCATAGCGGCTCCGCCTAATTCTTCGGCGGAAACTTTCTGCCCGATGGCGGCTTGCACCAGCGCGGGGCCGGCGAGGAAGAGGCCGCTGCCGTCGGTCATTAAGACGTGGTCGCACATCACAGGGAGATATCCGCCTCCGGCCACGCACATGCCCATGATGGCGGCGATCTGCGGGATGCCCATGGCCGACATGACCGCATTGTTGCGGAAGACGCGCCCAAAATCATCGGTGTCGGGGAAGACGTCTTCTTGCAGCGGAAGAAAGACCCCGGCGGAGTCGACGAGGTAGATGGTCGGAATGCGGTTTTCGATGGCGATGTTCTGCGCGCGGATGACTTTCTTTGTGGTCATCGGGAAGAAGGCGCCAGCTTTCACGGTAGCGTCGTTCACGATGAGCATGACCATCCGGCTTTCGATGCGGGCCAACCCAGTGATCACACCGGCGGCGGGTGCGCCTCCCCACTCTTCGTACATTTTGTGCGCCGCATAGACTCCGAGTTCGAAAAAAGAGCCGGGGTCGGCGAGCAGGTTGATACGCTCGCGAGCGGTAAGGCGCGATTTGGCGTGCTGGCTCTCGATGGCTTTCGCGCCTCCGCCCTCGCGGATTTTTTCCTCCTCGTTGCGGACCTGGGCGACGAGTTCGGCGAGCGCGCGCATGTTGGATTCGAAGCGGAGAGAGCTGGGGTCAAGTTTGGTGGGAAGGACGTTTTCAATCGAGAGAGCCGTGGAATCGGTACGTTCGCGCATGAGGGCTGATTTCGAGACTACTTACGAAACTCCTTACTATACCAGCGGCGCGAACCGCGGAGCGCATTGAGATTGATGAAGACGACGGCGATTCGAAGTACGGCGTGCGGGCGCGAGACGGGCGCTACAATCTACACATGTTGCGGAAACTCGCATCCCGGCCCGACTGGCAGATCGCGCTGGTGACGACCGCGGCGCTGCGCCTGTTTTATACGGCGACGGCAGCGGCATTTTTGCCGTTTTTGCATCCGGATCCAGCGCTGATTCGCAGCAACGCACTCACCGAAAATTTGCCGGCGCCGCACGGTCTGCATTATGCGTTGCTTGGAATTTGGGAGCGCTTTGACACGCTCTGGTTCTTGCGCATCGCGGAGCATGGTTATGACCGGCCCATGGCGGTGATTTTTTATCCGCTGTATCCGGCGGCGATTCGTCTGGTGAGTGGGCTGGTGCCAGCGCTGGCGGCGGCGCTTCTGGTCTCGACCGTGGCGTCGTTCTTCTTATTCTGGGGGCTGCTGCGTCTGGCGGGTGACTTGTCGGAGGTGGGGAAACTCCGCACGCTGTTGCTGATCTCGGTCTGGCCAACCAGCTTCGTTCTTTTCGCGGGCTACGCGGATTCCCTGACCATTGCGCTGGCTGTCTGGGCGGTCGTTTTTGGCCGTAAAGCGCAGTGGGAAGCGGCAACCGCCTGCGGGTTGCTGGCGGGAGCCGCGCGACCTTCGGGTGTGCTGGTTTTTGTCCCGCTGGCAGTGATGGCGCTGCGCAGCCGGCAGGTCCGGTCGCTGGTGGTAGCGCTCACGCCTCTCGGATTGTTGAGCTATTGGAGTTGGCTGCGGTGGTCGGGGCGACCTTCCGTGGTGGAAGCTTACCGGCTCTATCAGGGCATGACGATGGTTCCTCCGTGGAGGGGCTTGGCAGAGGCTGTGCGGCTGATCGTGACCGAACACGATGCCCTGTTGGCAATCAAGCTGGGCATGGTCGTCATGGTTGCGGTAATCAGCCTAAGGCGTGATCTGCGAACCAACGTGCGAATTGAGGACAAAGCGTTTGCGCTGGCGGTGGTTTTGCAGATGCTGATGTACACGGGGCGTCCGCTTCTGGGAGCGGCACGATATGTGCTCATGGTATATCCCGCGTTTCTGGTTCTTGGCGACTACGCCGAGCGTTGGAATGGGAAGCAACTCGGCTTCTATGTCACGGCGCTCGGGTTCCTGAACCTGGCGTGGATGTGGGCGTTTCTGAGTTGGTCGCTGGTGTTGTAGCGCGGTTTCCCGGAATCCGCTCTAGCTGGATGTGGCAGCTAGTCGATGCAGCGCTTCCGCAACGGGATCGCTGGCGATGGCATCCACCAACCCGATTTCAAGGGCGCGGGCGGCGGAGAGTTTCTCCGCGGCGATGAAAAGCTCGAGTGCTCTACCCTTTCCGATCAGGCGCGGCAAACGCTGTGTGCCTCCCCATCCGGTCATGAGGCCGAGAGCGGCGCCGCGATGTCCGAAAACCGCGTGGGGCGCGGCGATCCGGCGGTGACAGGCGAGCGGGAGATCCAGGCCTCCGCCCATGCAGTGGCCTTCGATGGCGGCGATGACCGGCGCGGGATAGCCGGCGATTGCGTTCATGAGAGCTTGTCCCATGGCGGAGAACTCGTAGGCTTCGGGGCCGGTGAGCACGGCGATTTCGTTCAGGTCGGCGCCGACCGAGAAAAAGAGGCGATTGCCTGCGATGATCAGTGGGCGGAGTTGCTTTTTCAGTTCTTCTTTCAATTGGTGAACGGCGGTGGTTAATGCGAGCACGCAGGCGCCGGTGAGGCGGTTAGTGCCGTCGGGCGAAGTGAGACGGAGGATGCATACGGGGTGGTCGGACTCGATGCGGAAGAAGGAGGAAGACACGGAAACATGATGCACTATCGGGTGCAGAAAGGGGGCGGTTCAAATAAGCGCTGTCCTACCCCCGAACTTTGTCATCCTGAGCGAAGCAAAGGACCCGCTGTTTCTTGCGTGCGGCAACGACGAGTCTCTCGCCTGGAGTTACAGCGTATTTGGATCGCAATCTAAACGGCCGGCACGCCCTGCGGCTTCACGTGTTCGCGGATGAACTTTACGATGTTATCCATAGGGGTGCCGGGCTGGAAGATGGCGGCCACGCCGATTTTCTTGAGGCCCTCGATATCCTGATCGGGAATGATGCCGCCGACCAGCACGAGCACGTCGTCCATTTTGTTTTGCTTCAAGAGGTCCATGACGCGCGGAACGATGGCGTTGTGTGCGCCCGAGAGAATCGAAAGTCCGATGACCTGGACGTCTTCCTGAAGCGAAGCGCTGACGACCATCTCCGGCGTCTGGCGCAGGCCGGTGTAAATGACCTCCATGCCAGCATCGCGTAGGGCGCGCGCGATGACCTTGGCGCCGCGGTCGTGGCCGTCGAGCCCGGGTTTGGCAACCAGGACGCGGATTTTTGGGTCAGTAGGCATCGAGATCATTTAACCACAGCGGGCCCGAGGGAGCACTGGGAGAATTGGGCGCTGCCGGAAGGCCTACCGGGCTTCGCCCGGCTTGGACGGCGAAACGGCCGTCCCCACACATTCCCAGGCTAGAATTTGACGCCCAACTGCCAGAACAGGAACGAGTACATATCGGTGCTCTCTTCGATCTGCTTGGTGACGGGCTTGCCTTGGCCGTGTCCGGCTTTGGTTTCGATACGCAGCAGAATCGGTTTTTTCTTGCTGGCGCCGTTCTTGGCTTCGGCTTGCATGAGCGCAGCCATTTTCTTGGCGTGCATGGGGTCGACGCGCGTATCGGTATCGCCTGTCATAAAGAGGATAGCGGGATACTCCTCGCCCGGCTTTACATGATGGTAGGGCGAGTAAGCGTAGAGCCACTCGAACTGCTTGGCATCATCGGCAGAGCCGTACTCTGAAACCCAAAGTTTCGCGATCTGGAAGTTCTGATAACGCAGCATGTCGAGCAGCGGCACAGCGCACACCACCGCGCGAAACAGGTCGGGCCGCTGCGTGATCATTGCGCCCATGAGCAGGCCGCCGTTCGATCCGCCCTGAATGGCTAGATGATCCTTATCCGTATATTTCTGTGCGATGAGGTATTCTGCGGCGGCGATGAAGTCATCGAAGACATTCTGTTTTTTCTCCAGCATGCCGGCGCGATGCCAATCTTCGCCGAACTCGGCGCCGCCGCGCAGGTTGGCGACCGCGTAAATGCCACCGTGCTCCATCCAAAGAAACATGCTGCGGCTGAAAGTTGGCGTCTGCGAGATGTTGAAACCGCCGTAGCCGGTGAGCAGGGTGGGATTCTTGCCGTTCTTCTCGATTCCTTTCTTGCTCACGACAAACATCGGGACTTTCGTGCCGTCTTTCGAGGTGTACCAGACCTGCTGCACGTCATAGGCGGAAGGATCGACAGAGGGCGCGTCAACCGTGGCCCAGAGCGCACTTTTCAGGTTGCTCACCTCAACCTGGGTCAAGTCAGCACGGTAGATCGACTGCGGCACAGTAAAGGACTGGAATCCGAAAAAGATTTCGTTGCGGTCATAGCGTCCGGAGATGCTGAAAACACTTCCGATGGCCGGCAGCGGAACGTCGGCAAGCTTCTTGCCGTCGAGCGCGAACAGCTTCAATTCGGAAGTGGCATTGTGTTCGTACTGCGCCAGCAACTTGCCGCCAGTCACACCCACGCCTCGCAACACGGCATCCGACTGCGGGATAATTTCCTTCCAGTTCTCGCGCTTGGCGTTGGCCGCGTCGGCAACAAAAGCACGATAGCGAGGCGCGTCTTCGTTGGTGGTGATGTAGAGTTTGCCCTGATAAAAATCGGCGCCGTACAGGAAGTCTTTGCCCACAGTGATTTCGACGGGCGGATCTTTCGACGTGAGATCCTTGAGAAACATTTCGGTCTTCGTAAAGCCGTGCCCCTCGTCGATCAGCAACCAACGGTCGTCTTCGGAAAGGCTGACATTCGGCCACGACTCGGGATCGCGGCCGGCGCCGAAAATCAGCGTGTCCTGTACCGAGTCGGCGCCGAGAGTGTGGTAGAACACGCGCCGGTTGTACACGTCCTGCCCCTCGGGCACATCTCCCTTCTGGGGATAGCGAGTATAGAAGAATCCGGAGTTGTCGCGCTTCCAGGCGAGGCTGGCGGCGCGCGTCCGCTCAATCGAATCGGGCAACAGCTTGCCGGTGGCAGTCTCGATCACCCGGAGAGTGCTGATTTCGGAACCGCTCGGCGAGGTGCCATAGGCGACATACTTGCCGTTTTCCGACGCGTACCACCAGTCCAGGGCGATGGTCCCGTCGGCGGCGAGTTGGTTGACGTCGAGCAGCACACGATCGTCACCATTGAGGCCCTCGCGCACGTAGAGGACAGGCTGGTTCTGGTTGCCTTCGCGGCGGGTATGGAAATAATACTCGCCGCCCATCTGCGGAGCTCCGACAGTGCCGATCTCAAGCAGTTGAGAAAGGCGGGCATTGATTTTGTCGCGCCCAGGGAGTGGGTCGAGGATGGAACGCGTGTAGGCAAGTTCCTGCTCGACGTAGAGTTTGGTGTCAGGATCGTTCGGGTTCTCCAGATAGCGGTAGCGATCGACGATCTTATGCCCCTGGACAGTGTCTTCGACCGGAGAGACCTTGGCTTGCGGAGGGCCGGAAATACGACCGGAAGGAACGGCGGAATCTTCGGCTCGGGAATCCGCGGCATAGACGGCGGCAACGACACCGACGAAAAGGACCAAGAAAAAAATCAGCAAACGCGAACCTTCCAGCATAGGCACCCCACTCCTGCGTGTGGACGAAACGCCGAGAAATAGGTTAGCAGAACCGCACCCGGACGAAGGTGCCCGCTGCCAAATCACGACGACGCGCGGTGATAATGCCCACAAACCAAGAATGGTGTTAACTCGGTCGGAATAGAATCAGGAGCAGATGCGATGGCGGGCGCATTGATGCCTGGCACGCTGCCGTGTGCGAGCCACCAATTGGTAAGTTTCCAATCCGCAGCAGCCTCTGATATGATTTTGCTGATCATGCAAGCACGCATCGAAGCGTGCTCCCACTCCTCAGTAGCTCAATGGCAGAGCATCCGGCTGTTAACCGTAACTGACAAACAATCTAAATGCCGTGCCGTCCGTCGCTTGCAATGTAAGTCGTTCCGAAAATATCACCTTGGTTGGGCTATAAGTTGGGCTATATTATCGCCCGCTCAGTAGCTTTCCGCTTTTGCATTCGGCCAAAGGCTCCGTGTACTATTTCGCTGTCCGTATTGAGGGGGTCTCAGCGCGGGAATCGGATGGGCAGGCGCGGTGCCTTCTTCCCCGCCTGCCCGCGCAAAAGTCAGTTGCTATGCTGCATCAACGACGCCTCTACTTTCGCACGCTCTGGCTTCCATCAGCTAAACACTAAGTTTCGCTCACCGTCACCATCAGTTATTCTCCAAACTCCCCCCCGACACTTTGGGCAGCAGTCCGGTTGATTATCCCAGTAGACGTGGCATTGAAGGCAGGCCGCAAATCCGAAGTATTTGCGGCAGCCGTAACAGAAGCTGTCGGTTGTGCTCAACGACCTGTACTTGCCGCACCGCGTACAAGCGGACATTCTCATAAGAAAGTTCATCTGCGTTGCGATAGCGATTGCGCGGTCGAAGTCCAAAGCAACTGCTTCGGTGATGGCGTCATCTAAACTGCGGCACTTTTCTGCCAGTAGTGGCACCTCATCTGGGCGGTCAGGGTATCGAGATTGCAGAGCAAGCCTCAGATATGCGTACTCTGTTTTTCCGGGATACCGCCTCCGCATCTCAAAGTACGCCTTCTCCATCATCCATACTGTTCCCATAGGTCGGCCAGTACCCCATTTGAAATACTCCTTCGCTCTGCCGAACATGCGGAAGCCTCTCCCTGAGAAGCCCAGAATCATAACATTTCCAGCGGAGCACACGCAGAACTTGCTATTTTCAGTGCGCTGTCGTCCAGCGGCGTCGCGGTATCGCAGCCAGTACTCGCCGTCAGAATGTCGCTTCGACTTCCGCAGCCACAGGTTGCCCGTTCCGTAGTTCGCACAACTGGCAGCGCGAATGGTGCGACCGCGTGGGGCTTGGTTTTTCAGTTGGGCTATTTGGGGCTGTGAAAAAATGCGCCGCTTCAGTTGCAGCAGGCGGCTCAACCCTTCCTTTTCCTGCGAGTGGGTGTGCGCGGGAAAAGTAATTCTCGCCTTCGCACCCCCGGCGGTACAATCCTCCATGAATCTTGAAGGAGGACACACGAATGTCTTCTGTCGCCACTCCGTCACAGCCCAGCGCTGATGGGCTACTCATCAAATTGAATAAGCGAACAAAGAGACTTTCAGTTGTCGTGATTATTCTAACCCTGATGTTTGTCGCGTTCTCAATATGTGGTCTCCTGCTGCTCAGGTGGAAACTGAAAGCTATTGAAAAAACACAGAAGGACTTGGCGTTCGACCAGTTCGTCGCTGGCTACAACGCCGGGCAGGACTTTGTGCAGCCCACCGTCAACACCATTCAGTTCTTGCGGCGTGGCTACTCGATAACGCTCGACAAGGTGGAATACAACCAAAACGGGTTACTACTCGGTGGACAGCTTGGAAATGCTACGCAGCTTTGGATAAGTTCTCTTGCCTTGAATTTCAGTGCCCGTCCATACCCGTATAAAATTCGGGACAAGTGGGACAAGGACGGGGCGGGCTTCTTTCCTTGGTGGGCAGACGATTGGAGTATCGGAAATGCACAAACCACCGTTGGCATATTAAATCCGGGTGGGACCACGGCCTTCGAAGTGACCATTCCAAACGTGAAACAAACATCGGACAGCATACAGATTGCGGTCTGGTTTTCGGGGGAGCGCTATCAATACTTGGGAAAGTAGAGAACGCGACCACATTCAAACTCGCGCCGAAGGCCGTTGAGCACAGGTGAAATCAAAGCTCATCGCCGGGAGTATCATTGACCAAGGCGCGTCCCAAACTTTTCTAGGAGGTGTCGCTTGCCTTTAAAACAGCGTCGGGCCAACCGTCTGGAATTGATAAACAAAATTGAAGAGAAACTGAAAGCTAAACTAGTTGTCTATTTCACTCCTGATTCGCCCATTGTTGGAGGTTTGATTGCGGAAGATGCACTACTGCCGATGTATGACCACCTGCGTGCGATGGGCAAGCAGCAGCGGATAGCGCTTTATCTTTATTCGCCGGGCGGCCAAATGGAAACCCCTTGGAAGCTCATCACGATGCTTCGGGAGTTCTGCGAAGAATTGCACATTGTTGTCCCGTACAAAGCCTACAGCGCCGCGACCATGATTGCCATCGGCACGGATAAAATTTGTATGGGCAGCAAGGCTGAGTTGGGTCCAATCGACCCATCCCTGACAATCAATCCCGCGCAGGTCGGCAAGGATGCTAGCGCGCCACGACTCCCCGATTTGGGAGTAGAAGATGTAGCCGCATATCTCACCTTTATAAAGGAGCGCGCAAAGCTCACCGACCAATCGGCTCTCGCCACCGCTGTCGGTGCCCTTGCAAGTCACCTGACACCACCCTTGCTTGGCAGGCTTGAAAGAATCTACTCCCATATCCGCTTAGTCGCTCGCAACCTGCTGGCGCTGCACAAGCCTCCGCTCGATGACAGACAAATTTCAGGAATCACGCAGGCACTCACGGAGAAGTTGTACGTTCATGGTCATGGAATTGGCCGAAAGGCAGCGCAGGAAATGGGACTTGACGTTGAGTGCTTGGACGGCGAATCCGACGAACTGGCTTGGTCTCTATATCGTGAATACGAGAGCGTCTTTAGGCTGCGGGAAACACGCGATGTTGAGTCATACTTTCCGCAAAACAGCGACGTGTACGAACGCCCCGACACAGTCGTGGCGTGTATAGAGTCAGTTCTACTGCTGCATGAATTCATCGGCAAAGTGCGCGCACAAAGGCTTCGAAACATTCCGGCGAACCCAACCATCAACGTCAACTTGGGCCTAAACTTCCCGGCGAACTTGAACCCTGCGCAATTGCCCCAGCAGATTCAGCAAGTCATCCAGCAAGTACTACAACAAGCAGCCCAACAGATGCAGGGGTTGGTGGCACAAGAACTTCAGCGACAGTCTCCTGCGGTTGGGATAGCGGCACAATTTATCGGGGGTGTATGGAGGGAAGTCGCTTAGGTGTGACTAGGGTGCTAGCCAACCTGCACGAAGCTATTTGACGAAATCAGCATGGGCTCTTGCGGCCCCGTGGCATCAGGCAGCGCGTACGGAGACCCCGTGAATTCCTCTTGCGGGCTGCCGACAACACTCGGCACTAGCGCAGAGTACACCGCTTTTTGTTCGCCCTGCTGAAATGCAAATTCTACAGTCAGCTTAATTTGAGGCATGGACACATCTCCTGCTTTTCTAACGCCATGAAATCCTACCATATCTGTCAATAGGGAAGGTGAATCGAACGTCACGCTGGGTAACACCACTTTCGATTCTAAGATGATTCTTGTTCCACCGCAAGTAGTTGAAGTCACCATTGGAAATTCCTTAGAAAGCAAGCACCTGCACTGGTCTGAGATGCAATTTGCTCGCCACGGCACTTTTTACTGCGCCCGACCGGGCGTCAATGTAATCCTTCTGTTTGGCGCGATTCAGCGCAGCGTCGAGCGCGTCCGTTCCCACGCTGGTTGATGTCCATTCCACTTCGATACCGTCATCGGTTCTTGCGGTCGCCATCTGTTCTCCTTCAGTGAAAGTACTTGCCCCTCACGTGCCATCCGACGCCCGCACCCGCACCATTCCTGCGCGTGTGCTGCCTGCCACAGAAAACTGCTTCCATTGTGTATCCATGTGTCTTTTCGTACTCTGCGGCTGCGGCTTCTGCTTTCTCCTGCGACTTGAAAACTGTAGCCAAGTCACAAACAGGTTCGAAATATACAATGTGCGTCTTTGATGCCATCAACCATCCCCACTGTTGCTTTTAAAAATTAATTCGGGCGGCTCATCGCAGCACGGCTGACCAAGCTGTGTTGTCTCTGCTCCCCGCCCGTTGCTACTGACTTCGGGATGCGGCGCAGCCGTCGAAGGCGTCGGGCCTTGGTGTCACTGCGCCGCTTGCGGACACCCGCGCGCGGCATATTTGCTTCAGGCCGCATTGCTGCACTCGCCAAGAGGGAAGGGAGTCCTCTCTCTTGAGTGGAGCGGCCTGAAAATTGTTAACTCTTTTTCTGCCGTGCCCTACCATCACCGATGTGCCAGCGAAGCAGCCACGGTCTTTTTACCGAACTTTCTGCCGTTCAATATCCGCAGCGATGGCGGCTTTCTTGTTCCGCTCGTGCGCTGCGGCAAGCAAATCCTTCAGCTTCGGGCGCACAGGTTCACTGGGCCAACCACTTTTGAGGAAAATCTCCTGCGCGTCGGCTACTCGCCGACTCATGTTCGCAGGGTCGTCAGCACCGACGCTGCGGATTTCCTTCTGTGTTTCGTCTTTACTAAGATGCGGCATTTTTTCTCCTGCTCGCTGCCAGCCCAGCAGCGGTTTTCTGGCGCAGAAATTCGATATATTCTTTTCCACGCGTGGTGACCTCAAGAAGTTTTTGCACCGTTTCCTTCAGGTCGGCGACATCCTGACGGAGCGCACCAACATCGCGGCGCACTTCTTTCTGTTCGTTTTCCAAAGCGCTCAATTTTTCGTGCACACCATATTTTCCCGCGAGCATAGAATCCTCACCTTTTTCTCCGCGCTCACCGCGCGGCCCTGCTGGGCCAACGACGACGGACGGCGTTTGATTTTTCAAAGCGACGTGCGCTTTCTGAAGTTCCAAAAATTCCGCCCGGGTCACAAATTTTTCTGGCGAGCACTTGCATTGACCGTCGCGACCTGCTGGGCCTTGCGGCCCGACTACCGTATCGCCCTTGTCGCCACGCGGCCCGACAATCGACTCGCCCCTGTCGCCCTTATCGCCCTTGACGTTCTGCCCGTCGCGCCCGCGTTCACCTTGACGCGGTGCGAGCGCTGCGACTTCGCGCCGCAAATTGATAATGTCGTTGCTAAGGGCGAGCAGCTTACCAGCCAACGGAAGGTCGGTGCTGAAATTCGTTTTCATGGCAGCGGCTCCACTTGTGGCCCGCATCGCGCGATTCTGAAATCACGGGCGCACGTCACCTGCGTCGGCACCAGAGAGAGCGCCTGCTCGAAATGTTCGCCGTGGTCTCTATCGCTTGCACTCAATACGTGCGCGATTTCATGCCGCATTGTTGTGAGCATCTCCGCATCGTCATCGAGCCACTTCGCCGACAAGTAAATCGTGCGGGCGCGGTACGAGCACAGGCCCATGTGCGTCGGGTTCTCTGGGAAGTCTTCAACGACACATACATTCCAGTTGCCGACGCCAACTTCAGCGAGCAAATTCAGGCACGTGCGAATTGCGTTCTCGATGGTCATTGCTGTCCGCCCGTGCTCGCGTCGTTCCAGTTACTGGCAAGTAAACATTCCAGACTCGCTTCGTCGTCCGTGTCATCGTTGAAATTGTCGGCGGCGCGGCGGTGCGCATCGCTGGCGGCGTAGTGAAGAGACGCGGTGTCGATGCTGCGGCAACTGCGCGCTTGACTCGCGTGGAACTCAGCAGCGCGGCGATGCCCTTCGGCATCCTTCGCGCGGCAGCCAGCAACTTCGACCTGCGCAATCGCGCGCGCTTCGTACTCACGGGCCATCTGGCGGTGATAAAGTTCGTCGGCGGTCAGCAAATAATCGGGCCGGGCGTCGCGGCGAAGGGCTGCAAGGATGCGCGCTTCGCGGGCGATTTCGAACGCTTGGCGGTTCGCTCGACTGCGCATCAAAAATGGGTCATAACCGTGCGCAGCGACGAAACGGTCTTCGAGAGACTGGCGACGTGCGGGAAAAAGAGTGCGCACAAAGTTTCTCGCAGCCATCGAGCGCTTCTCAGCGGCGGCGATATATTCGCGCGACAGCAAAGGCGTCGGACGCTTTTCGATTTGCGCTTTGCGGACTTCGATAATGCGGGCCTGCGCCCACGCGGGTGCGGTCGCGGCACTTACCCAACCCATCGCGCGGTTTTCCAAAAGTAATTCAGTGTTACTCATAAAGTGTTCTCCTTGTGCCCAGCGTTCCCCTGATGCCTTATCGTTTAACGAAGTCTTCAGGATTTCGATACAGCGGCTCGCCCGTCTTCTTGTTGTGGCCAATCAGAACAGGGCGGTGCTTGTTCGAGTCGCCGACGTATGCGGCTGCTGCGTGCATAGCAGCTTCGTCGGGTGGAAGTTCGTACAGTGTTCCATCGACAAGCTGGCGAAACTGCTCAGCTATTGCGGCTGGGCAATCGGCGGGCGGCGTCGAGTAGAACGTAGCTTCCGAACCCACACGCTTGGTAATTGCAGGCCGCGAGTATTGCGACGCACTGCCCTGCTGTATGCCCCATTCGATTTTCACGGGCACTGCGGGCGAAGAGAACTCCGACGCGAGCCTGTCTTGATATGACTTATACGGAACAGCAACGGCGCTGCCCTGTGCTATCAGGACTTGGGCAACGTGTGCAGGAAGATTCACGGTTGTACCGCGTAAATTCGGGTTGGGAACAAACTCAGTGTAGGTGATGCGCATGTGGTCTCCATTCGAGAAAGATTTATCGTTCAAGGCTGTGGTCTGCCCTCATACTGGCAGCCAGATGTGACGGCTACAATTGGCTACTGCGGCGTCTCCGTTTGTTCCTTCTCCTTCTCCAGCTTCGAGAGTTCTGTGCGGTACTCTTCGTCGGTCAGAACCTTCGCGCCGGGTGGTAAGATGTGCGTCTTATCGCTCACATCCACAAGCGCATTCGATGGCGCTGCGAGCACGCCAGTTTCTTCGATGTGCTCCGTGAAGACCTTCATCACTTCGTTGACTAACTCAGCGGCATTGTGACTCGACAGCTTCTTCGAGACGGCCACGTACTGCGCGAGAAACGTTTGTATCTCAGCGGGCGACTTCTCGCACTTAACCATTCCCACAGCGACGGCGAAAAGTTTTCGCGCTACGACTTCGAGTTCAGCTTTGTTCTTTGACATTTATGTCCCCGTAGTTTTCCCACGAACCGTGCAGTGGTTCGTCTTCGTATTCATGGCCTGCACGCCAGTGCGGTGTACCCTCTTCGTCGGTGTGACACCACGCGCATAATGCGAGCACGTGCCGCTCAGACGTGAACAAGTCAGGGCGTTGTCGCGGACTCCATAAGTGATGGACAAGGGTGCTCGCTTTCGTGCAGCGAATACCCTTGTCGATGCGCTGGCAAATCGGACGACCTGCCAGAATCCACTTTCTAAATACGAGCCAGCGGGCATGGTGGTACATGCGGTCAACAGCGTCGCGCACGCGCTTCTCTCCGCGAGCAGACGCCTGCTGATGCTCCGCACAGTATCCATCCTGCACGGATGCCCGCCCGCAGTGTCTGCACGCTCGTGGACTACTCATCATCAGAAACCCGGCCCCATCGCTCCCGGGTCATTGCCCTCAAAAGCGCGGTTGCGCCCGCCAACTTTCGAGCAATTGTCGAGTTGTTCGGCTCCGCCAAAGTCGTCAGAACCAAGGAACTGCGTTCGCTGTTCTACGGCAGCGACAGGCCGAACGGGAAGTTTGCTCAGACGCGCCCTGACTTCTTGGGCGGTGATGGGTTTCTTATCTTCTCCAAGTTTGAAACGGCCTTCAGCATCGACCACTTCGAGAAACTTCAGAAGGTTGACTTCCATCTTGCAGGTTGGGCACTTGAAGTCTTGCGCGAAGCACTCGTGCAACGAAAGAATGCGATGCTCTTTCCCGCAGCAGCACACGGCGGAGAAGCCCTTCACATTACCAGAGCCGTGGTCGATTTGTTGATAGTACTTACCCGGCACCAGACCACCAGAGAAGTTGTCGCGGTTGTAGAGTTGTCGGAGCGCATTGCGTTCCGAATAGACTTTCTGAATGTCTCGAAGCACAGGTATCTTGCTTGTGAGTTCGAACAGGATGTTAGCCATTGTATGTTGCTCCTTTTTGGTGAACTTGTTCTGGAAGCGGCGGCATCTTCTCGATACCGCCCTTACCGTCTGCCTTAGACCATTCGCCGTCTTCGCCCATGAAGTACATCCGTGCCACACCGCGCGGCGGGTTCGCAAGGTAGCGATGCCACGCCGTGACGATGCTGGCGATGCCGTCGATTTTTTCGTTGGGACTTAACTTCTCAGGCTTCAAGCCTGAGTGCTTTTCGGACTCGACGAAGACTACGTTCCCAGCCATCCACGCAAGAAGCGGCGCTCCGAAATGCACCAAGCTGCAACGCTGCACAGCGCTAAGGAACTCCTGCGAAGGCGCAGTAAGTTGCGAATACACCTGTGGTACAGACACGCAGGTGATGCCGCTTTCATTCAACTGCGCGGCCTGAGATGGGAACTGCCACGGGTCGAAGCCACACTCCATGACGCGAAATCTCGTGTTCAAATCGACGACGTACTGCTTGATGTCACGCAGGTCAATCATGTCGCCGGGGAGAAGCTGCAAAAAATCTGTTCGCGCCCAAACACTGAGTGGCACGCCCCAGCTTCGTTCCTTCTCCAGCAATCCAACTTCGGGTGCGAAACACTGGACGACCACGACCTGCCTGTCGATTGGTTCGGCACCTTCGGAGAACCTGCCCTTCGGGAATAACAAACAGACGGCGGTAAAATCGTTGCGTAATCCAATGTCGATTCCGCAATAGCACGGTGTGTCGGTGTTCAGTTGCAGGAACTTCGTCACAGCCTTTTTCGAGTCGGTCTCGCCAATGAGGTCGAAGCCTGAACACTTGTCCCACGACTTCGGCGAGATGCTGCCCTGACGTTGCAGAGTTCGCTCTGGTGTGATGTTCGCGTGGAACTGGAGAAAGTTATTCAGACCAGAAGGTGACTCTTCGAGTTCTGAAATCTGTTTGACGATGTGCTCTTCGCGCAGCGTGACTCCTAAGCTGGGGTTCGCCTTCCGCAGCTTGACGATGTCTTTCGGGTCGTCGCCGTCGTCTATTCTGAAGATGGCGGCGAAGACGTGGTCAGCGAGTACGATGCCGCGAAGTATGCGTTCCGCCCATGAGAATTTCTCGAACGCGAACGTCAGCTTGTGCGCGGGCGCAGTGGTGATTGCCAGCGTCAGCGGCTGCGTTCTCGATACAGTAGACTGCACGAGTGCATCCCAAGCGTTACGGTCGGCCCACACGCCGACTTCGTCCGCGATGATGCCGCTGGCGCGGACGCCCAAGAAGCTGCGGTCTTCACTGGCTAAGGGTTGGAACTTCGAGTCGGTATCGTTGACCAGTAATTCGTCAACCCAGCGCGTGACGTGCGCGGCAAGTTCGGGATTGTCGCCGACAGCGCGGCGGGCATCACGCCAGACAATTCGGCTCTGTTCGCGGACAGTGGAAGCTGCGTAAATTTCTGCGTACTTCTCTTGGTCGCATATCAACAGGAACTGAGCGACGATGCTCGCAAACTTCGTCTTGCCATTCTTGCGGCCCATGCTCAACCAGATTTCAGAATGCTTTCTCAGGCCCGATGCACGCTTGAACGCGAACATGGACGTAAGCACCCAGACTTCCCAAGGCAGGATATTGTCGAGACCGCCGAACTTCTTCGCATACGTCACGACGTTGCGGGCGGCGACAACATCCCAGTACGCGCCACGCAGGTGCCCTTCTTCGATGTCTTTCAGCCAGCGCTCGCACGCCAGCTTCATCAAGACGCCAGCGTCTGGGCTGGCGAGCGTCTCGCGGGCGTACTGCCGGGCGATGGTTGTCGCATCATCAGTAGCCCAGTCGTAGTCCATGCCGTTCTCTTCGAGCATCAGCGTCTGGTCTGGGCGCAGCCTGTCGCTGAAGCTGTCGCGCTCCTGCCTTACACGCTCGATGAAAGCAGCGAGCGAACTACCCGCGTAAACTGGCTCAGGAAAGCGCGGGCGTTTCCACGTGCCATGCAGGATGGTCTTTTTGCGCTCAGCTTGCCCTGCGAGTTCTGCTTCACAAAGTTCGAGCAGCGCTGCGCCGTCTGAGTACGCCAGCAATCGCCGCTCGTAAAGCCACTTCGAATACTTCTTCCAGATGGCATACAGCGGCTTGTTGTTCCACAGGTAAGGCGGCGTCGCTGGGAATCCAAGCTCGAAAATCTTCGATTCCTGCTTCTCGCGGGTGGTCGCAGTAGCTGCTGAAACTCGCCCGCGCATCTCCGAAATGTTCTTTCTACGACTCACAACTGCCCCTTTTCGTCTAAGAACAAACCTTAATCAAACGCAAACGCGGCGTCATACCTAACATGCACGACGAAAACCATCGCGCGGTGCGGAGTGGATGTCTGAAACCAAAAATGACCCCCCATACGGTGCCTTCTAAAATCGCTGCACTTTTGATGATTATTTTCAATGACTTCGAGCGCTCCTTTTGTTCTCGTGTTTCTTGCTCGAAATGTTGTGCGACTTCTGAAGGTTGAGAGCACAGCAGTTACCGAATCTGATTTGTAACTCAGTGTTGATGCTGTAACATGCAGCCAGATGACGCCTGTTACTCATAGGGTGAGGCTCCTTTGGCGTTCTGGTGAGTTATAGGCTCGTCTCTGCTGTTTGGGGTGCTCTGCCGTCGTTGCTTCACTCTGGCGTTGCTGTGCGCCAGCGCTGCGCTGCCGTGGTAGGTCGTACCAGATGATGTCGCTGGCATCGAGTCCGTCAGGCAGGTACATCTTGCCCTTGATGCAGTTCACGGGGCGAGCTTGCGGCGTTTGCGCTTCGGCGGTTCGGGTGCTTTTGGTTCCGGCGGCTGCCAATGGTAAACAGGCTCGGGTTCCCCGCGTGTTTTCCGTTCTGCTTTCTGACGCTCGTGGCGCTTTCTCTGTCGGTCGTCGTAATCCATTAAGCTCTCTATGCTCATAACTCATCTCAACCTGCCTTTCTGTGACGTTCACTAACTAAACTGGCAAAGTGTCAGCAGCCGACATGTGTGAGGGAGAGACCACCCATTTAGAAGTGTCAGCAAGTAGTTGCTGACAGTTGCTGACAGTTTGAAAATAACTACGTTAGAATCACTGATATATCTCATGTGTCTCCCCCTCACATTAGGCGACTGCTGACAGTTCATGGTCTGTTTTTCCCTGTTTGTCAGCATTGTCAGCGGTTTCTGTGCTGACACTTTGCCTTGACGACCAGTCCGATACCATCCGAATCTGCGCGGGTCTCGCATCGCGGCATTTGTCGTCTTTGACAATCTCAAGTTCTCCGTTGAACGCCATCGAGCGGATGGCGCGGTCGAAAACAGCCGGGCCTAAGCGTTGAGCGCTGACGCCACGGTACACATCTCGACGTTCGGCGGGTGCGCCATGTTGCGCGTGCTCTGCCATCCAGTTACGGATGCTGAACGCCATCCGTGCATCTGGGTTTTCGCCCGGGTTCGGCTGGAGCACAAGACGAGCGCGGGTCTGGTACTTCGCCATCTCATAAGTCGGGCCAAGCATGTCGGCAGTCAGGTCACTCCGTCCGTCGAAGCTGGCGGCTACCACGGCGCAGCGAAGCGCCAACTCTGCGACCCGGTCGTCGATGCCTTCTTTCATAATCCAGCGGTCGCGCTCATCGAGTACTGAACCGTCCATCCGAACTGGTACGAACATTTCGGTGTACAGGCTGTCTTCCGTGATTACAGACTGAACGTCGTCGAGCGGTCGCCATAGATAGCGGGCACCAGTCGGCGCTCTGCCGAACAGGAAACGGTCGTAGAGTCCGCCCGTCGTTGCCGAACCAAACAGGTCGCCGAACTGCTCGGTGACCAGCCCGCCCGCAAGCGAAAGGCGAGCGTTATATTTCACGTCTTTGCCCTTCGCCATGATTAGCTCGTCGGTGTCTTCGTAGAATGCCGTCGTCAGGAAGCGCGGAAAAGACGAGCCTTCAATCTGGGACTTTTCCAGTAGGTGGGCGAGTTCGTCAGGGTACAAAAGAATCGGACGCCCACCCATGTCGCCGATGCGCTTGACCAGACCTTCTGCGCTGCCTGCCTTGCACTTCATCAATCGTTCTTTCGGCGGCAGCAGTTTGAATGCGTAGTTGAACGCGCTCGACTTGCCTGTATGTACCGGGCCTTCGAGACATACGAATAGGTTCGCTCTGCTGTTCGTCTCCGTCGGCACTAATACCGAAGCAGCAGCCAGCAGCGCGAAATATGAATAGGCTCGTGGGAATGCGCTCATCTGCTCGACCGCGAGTCGTCCAAGTTTCCCGTCGAGCACTTCGAGCGGCACATCGGGAATGATGACGGGCTTCGGCTTCGCTGTTACGACCTGCACCATCGGCGCGGCCTGCGTGATGGTTGGCTCTGGCGTTTTTTTCACTTTGCGGAACAGTTCAGTGAGTTGTTCTTGTCGGTTCTCGATGGTGTTGTGAAACACGTCGATGGTGTTGCCCGTCCACACCATCAGCTTGCCTGCGCCGCCTTTGTACCCTGCGTAGATTTCGATGGGTGGCTTGTCGTGGTCAGCCGATACTTTTCCCCGGGCGACAAGATGCAGGCCCGTTCCGCTCTTCGAGATTTCGCTGTACGTATCGAAGGTCTCGACTAACTCTTGAGCCTGTGGTGTGAGTTCTCCAGTATCTTTGTTGCGGCAGCCGTCAAGGTCGATATAAACAAGGTCTTCATCCTTGGTAACCAGACGCTGGAAGCCGTTGTGCTTCGTGCCCGCACGGTTTTGTATCAGGTAGTCGAGCGGCCTGAAGTTGGCGTGGTCGCTCCACGTAATCGTGGGCTGTGGTGATGGCTTCTTCTTCGGGTCTTTGTCGGGCTTCAGGTAGTACTGACACCATAGCGGCTGTGTCCGTACTTCAGCGGGAATGTTTGAGAGTAGCTCAGTGCTGTTGGTCATGGTCCTGTCCTAGCGAAAAGGCGCAACGGAGTGGATTGAGTCCACCCCGTTGCAGGACAGCCCATTGCCGACCAAAGCGATGGGAACTCGTGGTACTGATGTCGTTGGGTGCAATGGTCATTCGCATAAGCTGTCCGTATTGACATCCAAGTGTTACGGGCATTTTTTACACTGTGGGCGCGAATCTCGCATAAACACTAGGCGAAACGCTGGCTTGCAGCGCTTCACTCGATAGATTTTTCTCATACCCGGTCTATCTGTCAGGGAAATGTGACACTGGGTTCTAGAGGCGAGCGAGTCGGAGCAGGACGACCGGGCGGCGCGGAACGGGCGGGCGATTTTGGGAGTTGACTCCCTAAAAAGGAAGCAGATTGCCGCTGTCGTCGAACAACTCGGGCTTCGGCGGTCCGGCCTTCATGGCCGCGAACTCGGCTTCCAGCGCCTCAATTAACGCCTGCTTTTGGTCATCAGAAACAGCGTTGAGAATGCGCTTGATTTTATAGAGCGCATCTTGCGCGATATTCGGTGTGGGAAATCGGCGCGAAACTTCTGCACGGGTCTGGGCAACCGTCCAGTTGCTGTCTTTAGCGAGCATCAAAATGGCGGTTGCAGCGTTGCTGTCAAACCGACTCTTTTTCTTCTCATCAAAATAGTGGACGCGCATTACCTCAATGTGGTGTGCAAATGAAAGACCTTCGACCTTAACACCACGGCGGACGACTTTGGCGTATTTCCGCAATGAAGATTCAGCGAGGTTCGTCGCCTTCGCTGCCTCTCCGACAAGCGCATCCCATTTCTGACGACGCACTGCATAATAAGCACGAAGCGCCCGCTTGCTTGTCGGCTTTTCGTCAAGAAAAAGTCCTTCACCACGCACGAGCCAGCGCCCTATTTCCCACGCCGACGTATTTGCTCTGGCCCCGAGCGCCATACCTTCGTCAATCCACTCTGCCTTCTCCTTCGCTTTGGCCTTCGCCTCCGCTGCCTCCGCGTCCACAATGTCGAATATTCCGTCTGCGCCGAGCACCATCACCGTTTTTCTCTTTGCCATCGTGTGCATCCTTCTGCCATTCATTTTCATTTTCCGGCGTGTCAGCGGCAGCAGCTAATTACGAAAGTTACGGTAGCAACCCCGTCACATTTCGGTGTCACGTCGATGCTGTAAAGGCATCCGACTGAAGTTTCCTGAAGTCACGAAAGTTTTGAGTTCCTGAAAAGGAAACAGGGCGCGTGCGCCATCCGAATGGAACGCAGCGCCCCAGTCGAACTCTCATTCGGAGCGTTCGATGTCCACATCACCAGCCATACCCGAGTTGCTGCTCTGCCCAGCCCACGGTATTCTTTCCCCTGCGACGAAAACGGCACGGCGGAAAAGGGGACCATCCTTGAGCCGTCGTACAGGACAGAGTGGAAGCGTGTTTCAACAGAATCAAATCTCGTGGAATCCAGCGGCACCAGCTTACGGGCGCTTCTGGGTTGATTTCCCAGAGGGCAGGAAGCGACGGGTAATCACGTTGGGCGTATGTGCCACGCGCACAGTCGCCAAGCGAAAACTCCGCGAGGTTATAGACGCCGAGGGCATCAACACTGAAAAGGCTCTCATTGTATCCACAACACCGGGCATGACGTTCCGCGAGCAGGCGAAGCGCTGGATTGCTTCACTTGCCACGCGCCGTCGTCGTCCAGTCAAACCCGCCACGATTTTCGGCAGCATGAACTCGACAAATGGATTTTGCCGACCCTTGGCGATATGCCGATGGGCGACGTTTCCAATGCCGCGCTCAAGCTGTTGATTGAAAGAATGGCGGCTGGTGGGTTGTCCGCAAAAACAATCGTGAACTACGCGCAGGTTCCAAAAATGGTGGTCGCGTCGGTGGTTACCGCCGAAGGCGAGCAGGTTTACCCGCGCAAGTGGAACCACGATTTTGTTGGGCTGCCCATCATCGACCCGAAGAAGCAGCACCGACCAACCGTGACGCAGGCGGAAGTCGGTAACCTTATCAGTCGCACCACATATCGTTTCGCGGTGCTGTTCGCCTTGCTTGCAGGCACTGGGTTGCGGGCGGGCGAGTCCCTTGCGTTAAAGGCGACCGACTTTTCGTCGGATTTTCGTGTGCTTCATGTGACACGGAGCATCTGGCACGGTCGGGAACAAGACCCAAAAACATCGGCGGCTATCCGCGAAGTTGACATCGCGGAACCGTTGGCTGCTGTGTTGCGGGTGTACGCAGAGGGCAGGGCCGGGTACCTCTTCGCCACGAAGAGCGGGCGACCGCTCGCGCAGCGTAACGTACACCGGGCAGCGGGTGTAGGTCTTCACGCGTTCCGACGATTTCGCACTGAAACACTTCGCCGAGCGTGCGTACCAGAAGACCTCATCGGATTGTGGCTCGGGCACGCGCCCAAGTCTGTGACTGACCTCTACGCGAACGGGTTGCAACATGACCGCGAATGGCGGCGTGAATGGTGCGACCGCGTGGGGCTTGGTTTTTCAGTTGGGCTATTTGGGGCTATAAAAAGTGCGCCGCTTCAGTTGCAGCAAGCGGCGTAAACCACAACGAGTGATATACTTGGACAACATCACTCCTCAGTAGCTCAATGGCAGAGCATCCGGCTGTTAACCGGAGGGTTGTAGGTTCGAGTCCTACCTGAG
>Ga0209415_10004491_pt1 | contig 25522 bp, 26 predicted proteins | sample PeaSoiSIISIP2007_FD_187696 | JGI IMG/M metagenome (GOLD analysis project Ga0209415, IMG submission 187696) | Peat soil microbial communities from Weissenstadt, Germany - SII-SIP-2007 (SPAdes) (version 2) | ecosystem: Environmental > Terrestrial > Soil > Wetlands > Peat | place: Germany... | reverse complement strand
CAGCTTGTCTGCCGGGGGGCCGAGGCGCTCAACACTCGGAATTTCACGCGAGCCATTGAACTTTTCAGCCAGGCCATCCACAGCGATCCGGATTTCGCCGAAGCGTATAACCAGCGGGCCATCGCCTATTACCTGTCCGAGGATTACCAACTCAGCATCGCCGATTGCCGCAGGGCCATCCGCCGCATGCCCTGTCATTTCGGCGCGTGGGCGGGAATGGGACATTGTCATGCCCATCTGGAGCAAATCTCGTCCGCCCTGGAATGTTACGAAAAGGCGCTGGCCATCAACCCGCACCTGCATTGCGTTCAGGAAACGGTTTGGGAACTGAAAAAGCGGCTGAGCCAGTCGTGAAATCCTTTGCTCCCTTGACCGGCAAATTCATCTTCGCCGTGCGGCGGCGAATCCTACTGATCCGTATCGTCGAGTCCATCGCGGTTGCAACGGCCATCGCCTCGGGGGCGGGCTTGGCGCTTTTGCCGATTGCGTGGTGGCGCGGGCAATCCGCGTTGCCGATGGCCGTCGCCCTGTTTCTGCTGGGATTTCTCTGCGGGCTGAGTTGGGGTATCTCGCGCCGTCCGACAGTTCTCCAGGCGGCAGTCGAAGCGGACCGGCAACTCGACCTGGACGATTTGCTCGGCACCATCGTGCAACTGGGGACCAACAGTGTGGAATCGGCATGGCGGGAATCCGTGGCCGCCTTCGCCGAGAACCAATGCCGATCACTAAAACCCTCGGCCGTCATCGTCAATCGGCTGGGGCTGCGCGCCTGGGCGGGCGTTGGAATCCTCGGGGCACTGCTTTTGACTTTTGCAGCATTGACCGCCCGGCCCGGCGACGTGACCGCCGCGTCATCCTCGGCCCTGGCTTACGTTCCGGTGAATTCGTCCCAGCCGCCCGATGCGGCCCCGGCAAACGCTAGTGGAGAGCCCGCGCCAGCAACCGCTCGACCCCCAGGCCCCGGCGGCACCGACGATGATTCCCATCGCGGCTTCCCGCAAAACCGCCCCGATGATTCGACCGGCGGCTCAAATGCGCGGCAAAATCCGCAATCGCATTCCTCCGCAACAGGTTCATCGCCGGGCAACGGCGTCGCCGTCACCCCCGCCCCGAAGCCTTCGGCCGAATGGCCGCAAAGCCAAAACATCAGCGGCGAAATTTCCCACGCGGGCGGCGTCGCCGCCGGCGCGGGCCGATCGGACCCCGGAGCCGGCATCCCGGGCGATACGAACGCAGCCATCGCGGCATCGGCGGAACCCGGCGCACATCCGGCGCCCTGGACGACGCCCGGCTGGCCCGCCGACGCGGAGGCGGCCCAGAACTCTATCAACGCCGGCCGCGTCCCCGATGCGGATGCCGATCTCGTGAGGGATTATTTTCAACGGGATTGAATTGGAAGGATATGCGGAATTTCCGGGAAAAAAGAAATTGAACCGCCGAGACGCCAAGACACCAAGGTGGGAATTGGATTGATTTCACCTTGGCATCTTGGCGTCTCGGCGGTTCAATCGTCTTCGATTTGATTCATCTAACGATAACTTTACTGATCGTGAAGATGGGCAGCATCAGGGCCAGGACCACTGTGCCGATGATTCCGCCCATGATCGAGATCATGATCGGCTCGATGTAGCGGGTCATGTCGGCGATGGAATGCTTCAGTTCCTCCTCGGCGTATCCGGCGACTTGCTCCATCACCTGCGCCAGCTTGCCGCTGCGTTCGGCGCTGTGGAGCATCTGCGAAACCGAACGGGGAACCAGCGGATTTGCGAACAGCGGGTCGGAAAATTGCTTGCCGGCCTGGATTTGCCGTGACACCTCGTCCCATAAGTCCTTGAAATACGAATTTCGGCACAGGTTGTGCGCTGTATTAACGCAATCCACGAGGCTCACGCCTCCGCCGGCCATGGTGCCCACGAGCCGAAGGCCGCGCGACAGATACAGCTTGCGGAACATCGGCCCCAGGAGCGGGACGTGCAGTTGGAGGTAATCAAACGCCCTTGCCCCGCGCGGATGACGCAACAGAAGGAAAATGCCCGTCGTCAACGTGGCCAGTCCGACGAGAATCAGGGGCCACTGAGTGACGATCAAATTGCTGATGCCCATGAGCATCAGCGTCGGCACCGGCAGGGCGGCCTTCTTGGCGGCATAAATCGCGGTAAATCGAGGCATCACGAACGCCAGCAGAAAGGTCGTGGTCGTCAATGCGAATCCCATCATGATGGCCGGATAAGTCAGCGCTCCGCGGACGCGGCGGATGGTCTCGTACTCGTCGCGCAGATAATTGGTGGCGCGTTGAAGGAGCTTGGCCATCATTCCGCTTTTTTCACTGGCGGTGATCAGCGCCACGAACAGGCGGGGAAACGCCCGCGGATGCTTCTGCATGGCCGTGCTGAAATCAAGGCCCGCCTGGACGTCCTGGCAAACCTCCTGCAGGATTTGTTTGACGTTCGGCTTTTCGGTTTGCGTGGCAATGCACTCCAGCGCTTCGCTCAGGGTCACGCCGGTGTCGATCATGATGGCAAGCTGGGTGCCGACGTGAATGAGGTCCTTGCGCGACATGCGTTTGCCGTGGGGGCGATTGCGGTCCGGCTCGGCGCCGACCGCCGCCGGCCTGATCGACGTGGGATATTTCCCCTCGGCGCGGATCATCCGCCCCGCCTGGGCGGCGGAATCGGCCACCAGCGTGCCGTTCAACGGCGCGCCGGCGTTATCGCGAGCGGAATAGGCGAAAGTGGGCATAAGGTTAAATTCGAAATTCGAAATTCGAATGACGAATCAAATTCGAAGACCCGAAATTCGAAACAAAGACCGTTTCATCATTCGAATTTCGAATTTGATTCGTCATTCGAATTTCGAATTTTGAGTTTTTTTCACGCCGTGACACGATAAATCTCCTCCAACGTCGTGATCCCGGCTTTGACTTTTTCCATGCCATCGCCGCGCAGGGTGGTCATGCCCTGCTTCTTGGTGATGTCACGGAGATCGTTGAGCGTCGCGCCCTGGCTGACGTGCTCGATCATCGCATCGTCGGGAACGAGCAGTTCGTAGATTCCGATCCGGCCACTGAAGCCCAGGTTGCGGCAACGGGGACATCCGCGGGCCTTGAATAGCGTATCGATGTTTCCGGCCAGGCGTTCGATCTGCCGCTTCTCGTTCACTCCGGGGACGTACGATTCCTTGCAGTGCTGGCAGAGCTTGCGGACCAGGCGCTGGGCCATCACGCCGACCAGCGTGGCGCCGACGAGATACGGCTCGATGCCGAGGTTGTACAAGCGGGTGATGGCGCCCGGAGCGTCGTTGGTGTGCAGAGTGCTCAGGACGAGGTGGCCGGTGAGGGCGGCCTGGGTGGCGAGCTTGGCGGTTTCGGTGTCGCGCACTTCGCCGACCATCAGGATATCCGGGTCCTGGCGCAGCAGCGCCCGCAGGGCGTTGGCGAAGGTGAATCCGGCCTTCTCGTTCACCTGGAACTGATTGACTCCCGTCAGGGCGTATTCGATGGGATCCTCGACGGTGCAGATGTTCACGTCACCGCGGTTGAGCTCCTGAAGCGATGCGTAGAGGGTGGTGCTCTTTCCCGATCCTGTGGGGCCGGTGACGAGCACGATGCCGTTGGGAAGATTGATCAGCTTGCGCCAGGCCTTGAGCGTATCGTATTCGAACCCCAGCTTTTCCAGGTTGACGGAGGCCTTTTCGTTGTCGATGACGCGGATGACGACCTTCTCGCCGTGCTTTCCGGGCATGGTGCTGACGCGCAGGTCGACCGGGCGTTTTTCCATCATCACGTGAATGCCGCCGTCCTGCGGAAGCCGGCGCTCGGAAATATCCAGCCCAGCCATGATTTTGATTCGGCTGGCGACGGCGGCGTGCATCTGGTGCGGGGGACGAATCTTCTCGGTGAGGCAGCCGTCGATGCGATAGCGGATGCGAAGCGAGGCCTCGCCCGGCTCGACGTGGATGTCGCTGGCGCCTTCCTTGACGGCGTTGTAGATGATGTAGTTCACCAGCTTGATGACGGGCGAATCACCGGCGGCGGCCTCCAGGTTGACCACGTCCTGGATGGGCTGCTCGATGACGTTGAATTCCTCCGGCTCGACCTCCTCGATGATGTCGTCGATGACAAAGACCTTGTCGGTGGGGAGATAGGCCTGGAGCGTGCTCTTGATGTCGCGCGCCGTGGCCGCGACCACCTGCACCTGATACCCGCTGAGCCGCTCGATCTCTTCCAGGAGAAAGACGTTGGCCGGTTCCGGCACGGCGACCGTCAACACGCCCTCGACCAGATAGAGGGGCAAAGTCTGATGCTTCTCGAGAAACTCCTTGGGAAGCACCTGGATGACTTTGGGATCGGCAATCTTCGGGCTGACGCGCGCGTATGGAACCGCGTAGGCCTGCGCCAGCGTTTCGACGATCTGGTCTTCGGTGCAGATTCGTAGCTCGACCAGCATCTCGCCCAGCAGTTTCTGGTGTCCGCTGCGCTTCTGCTCTTCCAGCGCGCTGTCCAACTGATCCTGCTGAATGAGGCCCTTGGCCAGCAGGAGTTGCCCCAGAGGTTTACGCTGCATCGTCGCAATCATGTGTGGTTCACCGCATCGTCTTTAAGGCCGTGGGGAGATCGGCCTGGCACTCGAACTCGTGGGCCAGGCGGGTGATCTCCAGAATCTTCTTGCAGTTTTCATCGAGGTTGACGAGCTTCAGGCGGCCGAACAAATCCTCGCATCGCCGCTTCATCCAGAGCGTGGCTTCCAGGCCGTCGCTGTCGATGAATCCGCATTTCTGAAAGTCCAGGACGAAATCGACGATCTGGCGTTGCTCGATGTGCTCTTCGAGCGATTTTTTGGAAGCCTGCGCGGCCTCGGCCAGGAAATCGCCCTGGACCTCAATCACGCAGACCTGGCTGTATTCCTCGCATTTGATGGGCATATTTTTCCCTCCGAGTCCCGGGTCAGGCGCAGCGCAGGTTCTGTTGCAGTTCTCCCAGGTACCGGACCCGGCCCAAGTTCGCCGCCAGGAGTTGTCGGAACTTCTCGGCCCCGATCCGTAAAAACGCCTCGGTCAGGGAAGGATCGAACTGAGTCCCCGAGCAGCGGCGGATTTCGGTGAGGGCCACCTCCAGGGGCATCGCCTTGCGGTAGGTCCGGTTTGAAGTCATGGCGTCGAAGCAATCGGCCAGGCAGATGATCCGCCCCATGAGCGGAATGTTTTCCGCGATCAGCCCGGCGGGATATCCGCGGCCGTCGTAGCGCTCGTGGTGATGAAGGACTCCGGGGATCAGATCGCTGATCTGCTTGATGTCCTGAAGGATTCGAGCGCCGATCTCCGGATGCTTTTTCATCTGCTCGAATTCCTCCGGAGTGAGGCGGCCGGTTTTTTGCAGGACGCTTTCGGGCACGCCGATCTTGCCGACGTCGTGGAGCAGCCCGGTCATGTAGACGCGTTCGCCGAACGCCTCGCCCATTCCCGCTTCGGCCGACAACTGCCGCCCCAGCAGCGCCACGCGCTCGCTGTGACCGCAGGTATAGGCGTCCTTGGCGTCGACCGCACTGGTCAGGCTGTGCAACAATCCCATCATCAATCCGTGCGAGTCGTCGAAGAGGATGGCGTTTTCGAGGTAGATCGCGGATTGGTTGGCGATGGAGTTGAGAAGCTTGCTGTCCTGGGAATCGAAATCGCCGCTGGATTTGTTCAGGGCGAACAGGCAGCCCATGACCATGTCCTGGCGCTGAAGCGGCACGGCCATCAGTTGGTGGACGTGTTTTCCGAGCCAATCAAGCGATTTGTCGGCGACCAGGTCGTTGACAAGCAACGGACCCTTGCGCTCGTGGAGCATGGGGATCAATTGCTCGGCCAGGCGATGGACGGTGCCGGGCGGAAGACTCAGCGCGCCGTATAGAACCGGCTCATGGCCGGGCAGGACCTGGCCGCTCAGGGCCACGCCCAATCCCTGCACGCCCATCACTTCCAACACGTCCAAACAGGCCTGTTTGAAAAAGTCGTTGGGCGGACGGTTGATGCGCATGCCGCCGCTGATCTGGTAAATGAGGCTTAGTTCTTCGTAGGCATCGGCCAAATGACCGGACAAGGAATTCATTTCCGACGCCAATCCCGCCAGCCGCATCTGGTCCTTGAACATGCCGGTGACCAGGCGGGTCTGACGTTGAATGGCTTCGTCGTTGTAGGGGATCAACTCCTCGGCCTGGTGGCGCAGCCAGGCCGCGTCCAGGCCGAGGCGGCTGCAAACGCGGAGGACTTCTTCGGCGAGATTGAAATCGACGCTGCGTGCGGCGAGGACGAGGAAACCGCCGATCTGCCGCCGCTCGACGCAGGGGAACACGGCCAGGATCACGCCTGGGAATGTGTCCCAGACAGTGACCGGCGAGGCCGCGTCGAGCTTTCGGATTCTATCGGCAAGCCCCGGATCGGTGGGATCGCCGTATTGCACGAGCGGCAGGACGTAGCGTTGGAAAAACACTGCCGCCTGCGCATCGTGGGAGACGACCGATCCGTCCTTGTCCAGGAGCATGAGGAACAATCCGCAGGATCGGACGCGCGCGGCGAGATTGTCCAGCACCGCCGCGGGAACGCAGTACGCGCCACCCGTGGCCACCAGCGGACGCTCTTGTGCCTGCAACGTCATGTTCTCACGTCTCGGAGATCGTTGTTTCGCATCCCGGCGGATTTCACGCCGCCGGTTCCAGAAGCACCTCATTCACCGTCGCCAATAGTTGACGCGGGCTGAACGGCTTGCTCAGCATCCGCGAAATTCCGCTCTGGTTCGTATCCTTCGGTTCCAGTTGATAGCCCCGCGCCGTCAGCATGATCGTGGGGATTCCCGCCGTCGCGGGGTCCTGCTTCAGCTTCTGGCACAATTCCAGCCCTGAAAGCTGGGGCATGTGATAATCGGTGATGAGCAGGTCGGGCCGCTCGGCCTGCGCAATCTCCAGCGCCTCCTGCCCGTCGGACGCCGTCAACACTTCGTAACCGGCGTTCTGAAGCTTCAGCGACACCACGTGCAGGATATGGCTTTCGTCGTCGGCCACTAGAATTTTCTTCGCTGCCATTGTTCTCCCGTTCGCCGGAGGCCAGGGCCCCGGCGGTATATCGCCGGGGGCCCCCGGCCCCGCCGGCTAATCAGACAAATCCAACTCGAAGCCGAAGCAGCTTCCCTTGCCTACGTGGCTCTCCACAAACATCCTTCCACGATGGACCGTCTCGATAATGTGTTTCACCAACGACAGTCCCAGCCCCGTTCCCTTGGCCATGTGGTTGTTGGCCTCGGCCCTGTAGAACTTATCGAACACAAACGGCAGGTCCTTGGGTGGAATTCCAACCCCGGTATCGCTTATGCGGGTGATAACCTTCCGCTTGGCCTCGTCCACGGTGGTCTGGACGGTTATCGTTCCCCGCTCGGGCGTGTATTTCACCGCGTTGCTGAGCAGGTTCAGCACGGCCTGATAGAGCATGTCCTTGTCCGCGCTGGTCTGATAAAACGCCGGCGTAAGCTGCTCCACGAGCGATATCTGCTTCATGCGCGCCTGCGGGGCGATCACCTCCAACGCCTCCTTGAGAATGACCATCAGGCTCTGCGGCTGCTTGTTGATCTGGACCAAGCCCGATTCAATGCGCGAGATATTCAGAATGTTGTCAATCAGCCGGCTCAGGCGGTTCGCCTCATTCTGAATGACCTCATAAAACTCACGGGTGGTTTTTTCGTCATCGGCCTCACCGTCGATCAGCATTTCAACGTAAGCCTTGATGCTGGCCAATGGAGTGCGAAGCTCGTGGCTGACACTGGAGACGAAATCGTTCTTCATCTCGGCGACTTCCTTCTCGCGGGTCATGTCGTGCAACACGGTGACCACCCCCGCGGGGGCGTCGTTGTCGTCGGCGACGGCGGATAGCGTGACCTTGAAAATCTTTTCCTCGCCCGGCCCCTTGATTTTGTGCTCGACGATCCGCCGGCCGGTCTTGCTGTTGCTTTGCCGCATGTCGCGGACCATCTCGACGAGCTTCTCGTCGCGCAGGACTTCCTCGACGCGTGCCCGGCGCGAATGCTCCAGGTCAAACTGGAACGTCCGGGCCGCCGATTCGTTGGCCAGCACCAGTTCGTCGAAGGTGTCGGTGACGAGCACGGCATCGGAAATGCTGTAGATGATCGCCTGGGCGTGTTGCCGCTCACTGGTCGCCACCTTCAGTTGGATTTCCAACTCCTTCATCTTCAGGACGGCGTCGGACATGCAGCGTTCGGCCGCCTCGACCATTTCGTTGACGGCGGAGATAAGCGGGCGAATTTCGTGGTTGTCGGTCTGGAGATCGTCCAGTTTCCCCTGGGTGGTCATGCGATGGATGGCGTCGATGAGGATGCGGCAATTGCGGCGGAAACTGGAGATGGCCAGCATCCCCGCCGCCCCGCCGGCCACAAATAACACCGGACCGAGCGTGCCAAGGTCCAACCGGCCGTTGGACCACAACGAATGGAGCGATCCGATCGAGCAGAGCATGCCTCCGACAAGACAGGCCACCATCAGAATCGAGAGGATTTTTCCGGAGCGCACCGACGTCTCCATGAGGAATTTCATTGGCGAACATCCAATCGCGCCAAAAGTTGGCCGGCCATTTCGTCACCAGGGTTCATCTTCAGGGCCCGCCGATAACACGCCGCCGCCTCCGGCGCGCGGCCCAGACGGTCCAGCGTCAATCCAACCATGCACAGACTCACCGTATCCGCCGGATCGAGTTGGCTGGCACGGGCAAAGGATGCATAGGCCTCGGTCAACCGATCCTGGCGAAGCTGCACGTAGCCGAGGAGCAAATGCGCCTGGCCGGCGGCATCGTCGATGGCCAGGCATCGGCGCAGGGCAAGCTCCGCGCGGCGCGGGCTGTCGAGCTGCAACTCCGCGCGGGCCACGCCAAGCCAAACGCCCATCGAATCAGGCCCGATCTGGGATGCCTGCTGAAAGCTCTGGAGCGCCTGGCCGGCATGTCCGGTCTGAAGCTGGCATTCGCCCAGTGCCGCAAGCAGATCGGGGCGCTTTTCAAATTTCCCGCTCGCCAGCATTTCCGACAAAATGCCCGCCGATTCGGAATACTGCTTGCCGTAGAACAGCGCCATCGCCAGGTGTTCCCTGATCGTCAGGTCGTCGCTGGCCAGGATGGCGGCCCGGCGAAGCATTTCGATGGCTTCGGGATATCGCTGCTCCTGAACGAGAAGCAATCCGACTTCGTCGCGAATCGCGCCGCTATGCTCGAAATAGGCAACCTTGGCCTGGAGCATCGTCAGCGCCTCGCCGCGCCGGTCCATGGCGACAAGCATCTCCGCCTTGGCCAGCACGTATGCCAAATCCGCGGGGGACTTGTCGCAGGCGTGCTGGTAAAACTCCAGCGCCCGTTGCGGCTGCTGCCAGCGCTGATAAACTACGCCGGAAAGATATTCCGCTTCCGCGCTGGCGGGGTCGGCCCGGCGGGCCAGGGCCAATTCCTTCTCCGCCGCCTCAAGCTGCCCCGCCTCGATGTACAGTTTTCCCGACAGCACGTGCGCCGCGGCATTGTCGGGGCACAGGCTGATCGCCTGGTCGATAGTAGACCGGCTCTTATCGAAGTTGCCGTTGGCGTACTGGTCCGCCGCCAGGCCCGACAGAACATTCGAGCGTGCCTCGTTCCAGTGCTTCATCGCGGTTTCCTGCGCCGTCGGATCCTTCGTGCTGGAGCACGCTCCAAGAAGGCACAGCAAAACAACGCTCAACTGACCCAATTTCCGCATGGCAACTCCATAAGTCTCAACTCACCGACTGCCCACGATCGCCGGCCTGGTCGCAGGTTCGAGGGCCGTTTCCGCCATGATCTGCCTGCGGACGAAACCGCGGATGGTCGAATTGTCGACGTCCGTGACCTGCACGCCGGTGATCTTTTCCTTCAAGTCGATGGCCTCGATGAAATTCGGATTGAGATTGATCGCGCAGTCCAAATGCCACAGCGCCAAATTCACGTTGGGTTTGGGCTTGGCCAACTCGGCGACCGCGTTTTCGTACGCCGTTTCCGCCAGCCGCTCGCGCCCGAACCACATCATTCCCTTCCGCACGCCCACGCGTTCCCTCTCCGCTTCCTTCATCTCCTCCACGCTCGACTTGTTGCAGAGCGAGTCGTCCTTGATGATGTGCGGCGTCAGCAGAATGATGATCTCCTGCCGCTGGGTCTGATCCGTCTTGCTTCTGAACAGCCAGCCGATCAGCGGAATATCTCCCAGCAACGGCACCTGGTTCCGGCTGGTCACGCTGACCTCGCGGAACAGACCTCCGATCACGATCGTGTTGCCGTCCTTGATCATGACGTTGCTGGTCACTTCGCTGGTGGTCTTGCTGGGCAGGTTGTTGGTCACGGAACCCGTCGAGTCTTCCGGATGGATTTCCATGCGGATGTATCCGTCGTCGCCGACGAATGGCCGGAAACTGAGAATCGTTCCGGTATCCAAATACTGAACCGTCTGGGTGGACGTGGTCTGTGTCACCGTCGTCGTTTGATATCCCAGCTCCTGGCCGACGTGCACCTCGCCGGCCTGCTTGTTCAGGACCAGCACCTTGGGATTGGCCAACACCGTGGTATTCGACACGGCTTCCAGCGCGGAAATGAACAGGGCCAGGTTGTCACGTATCACGCCGATCTGAAGGCCGCCCGGCGGTACGTTCTGGTCATAGTTTCCGCTTGTGGCTCCGACATACCCCTGGTGGACGGCATTCGCGGCCGTGTTGCTGCTCCCCGATGCGCTGCCGGAACCGGAGGAACCGGCGGCACTGAGGGTATTGAGAATGCTTCCGCTCAAAGCGCTCGTCAGCGGCGTTCCGCCGGCCATCAGGCTGGCGAAATTCACTCCGCCCATCAGCGAAAAGTCGATCCCCATCGAATTGTTGTCGGTGAGGGTGGCTTCGAAGATGGTGGCTTCGACCAAAACTTGCACGGGGCGGCGATCGACCTCCTGAATGATCTTGGAAATCTGCGCGAGGTTCTCGGGATAGTCGGTGACGACGATCATATCGACGCCCGATTCGCTGTTGCCGCCGGTGCCGACCGACGTGCCGGCGCCCCCGCCGCTGGCCGTGCCGCCGTCGCCGGTGTCGATTCCGCTGATGGCATCCTTGGTGATGGCGACCTGGGCGTCGGTGCTTTCGGCCGGTTTGATCAGGGCCTGGGCGTCGGCGGCGGGAATGTAATGCAGGGTGAACGTCTTGGTGACCGCTTTCCGCGCGGCCTTTTCCCGGTCGGCCAGTTCCTTTTGCGTATAGACGAATATCAGGTTGCCCTTCTGCTGCCACGCCATGCCGTTGCTTTGCAGGATGGCGTCCAGGGCTTCGGAGAGGGTGACGTTGTTCAGGTCCATGGCCGGGACGGTGCCGCGAACTTCGCGGCTTGGAATGATGCTGCGCTGCGCTTCGTCGCCGATCAGGCGCAGCACGTGGATCAAGCTGTCGTCGTTGCTGATCTGGATGCTGAAGGTCCCGGAATCGGAAGTGACGATGCGCGTTCCGGAGGGAGCATCGGGGGCGGCGGGGTCGTCGGTATCGCCGATCACCTTCACCTTGCTGGCGGAATCGGCAGATCCTGCCTGAGTTTCCCCGGCGGAAAATGCCGCCGGACCGTTATAAACGGCCAGCAAGGCACAAAAAATAAGACCAGTTGTTTTGGTCCAAATACGCATAGGGTTCCTTCATCCGGTCGGGCCGCTTCAATCCATGGAGACGGCCAGCTTGACGCCTTCGCGCTCGACAACCACCTTCCGCGGTTCGATCTTCAGCACGTGGAAGCCGGCGATGTTGCCTCCCTCGCGCACCATCTGCCCGTTGACTATGGCCCCGGGCGTGGGGCCGACGATGGTCGATTCCAGCTTCAGCGCCTCGGCGGCGATCCGGACGTTGTCCACCAGGATCTGCCGCTGTTCCTGTTGATCGGCTCGCGAGGACATCGACTTTCTGACAAGGTCCCAATAACCATTTTCCTGGGGCGACTGGGCAGCGGTCTTCGAGCCGTCGTGCGGATAGCAATCAAAAGGAATGGCAAAGGGATTTCGCGCCAGCGGGCCAACGGGCTGCCGCACCCATAACTGGATAGGCGAAGCGGTCTCGGCCGAGCGGTGCTGGGCCGGCGGCTCGGTCGGTCCCGGAACGCCGGACGCAACCGAGGTAACCGCTCCGCGCGCCGCGGTGGGGGCGTGGCCCATCACCAGCAACCGTGCCCACGCCACCACGAGGATCAGCACCAATCCGCCGACGGTCGACGACCGTCCGGGCGAAGCGCGAAACGCGCCCAACATCTTTTGCGGCCAGGACGTTTTAGCCGGGACGATCGGCATGGTCATCCCTCCGAGTAGTAAAGGTTCATGAGCAACTCGACCTGCACCTGGCCGTCGGCGCCGTTGCCCTGGATCGTCAGGCTCTTGACGCGGGTCAGCCGCGACAGGTCTTCCATCTGGCGCAAAAACGAAAAGACGTCCGCAAAATCGCCGGCGAATTTCAGGCTGATCGGCAGCTCGTAATACTGCTCGTCCCGCTTGGGCATCCCCGGCGAGCTGACGGACCATCCATTCAGGTTGTCGCGGCGCGCCAACTGGGCCATGTCGATCTGAAACTGGCCCAAGTCCCCGGGATTGGCGGGCAGCTTCTTGAAATCCGCCAGCTTTTCCCGCAGGCGATTGATGTCCGCCTGGACCAACTGCGCCACCCGCGCCTGCGATTGGGCGGTGGACAACTGGGTTTCTTTTTCAGTGATCCGGCCGGCCAGCGTCTGAAGCCGGCCCGTCTCGGGGCGATACACCAGCGCGTAAAACGCGATCGCCGTCACCAACACGGCGCCGGCCAGCGCCTGTTGAATCCGGGTAAACCAATGAATTTGCGTCTTCAAACTTGGCATGGAAAGTTCCTAGTCCTCCGCGTCGCTCAGCTTGATGCCGAACGAAATCTTGAAATCCGTCATCAGATGTCCATTCTGATGGACGTCCGATGTCTTGACGGAACCCTCGACGTAATTCGGGATAGCGGCAACGTGGATCATGAAAGTTCCCAGTTCCTCGACGTTGGGCGACACGCCGTGAAGGGTCACGAGGAGTTGACGGTTCGGCTCGGCATTGGCGGAGACGGCCTTGGGCTGGGCATTGGCCTGCTCCTGTGATTCCACCGCCACGTCCAACAGGGCCATTTCCTTGGGCATCATCTTTTCCAGCGCATCGACGAGGCGGGCCATGGGCACGTTCAGGCCCACGTGAGCCATCAGCTTGGCCTGATCCGACATCTGACGTTTGAGCGATTCCAATTCCCCCAGCTTCTGGAGTTCATAATTGGACTGAGTAAGCTGTTTTTCCCGGGTGCCGAGCAGTGTTTCCTTGGCGATCACGTTGCGGGCCGAGAGAATCATCCAAAGGCCCAGTCCCACGGCGACGACTATGGCCAGCCATGCCTCGACGACGAGGATGCGCCGCTTTTGGCGGAGGGTTGCATACCAGGGGGGCAAGAATTCCAGTTCACGCATGGAGGGCCTCCCGGGACACGGCGGCAGGCGATGGCGCCGGTTGCGTCGCCGCAGCCGACAATGCCGGCGCCGGAGGCGCGGCGGGGGCGGCCGCTCGCGGCGTCCCGTCCATCGGCGCGAATTTGCCGGCGCTTCTTTTGAGTCCCAGGCCCATCGCCACGGCCCAATCGCCCGACGGCTTGCGATGGTCAAAGCCCCGCATCGCCGTGCATTCAATGTTGAACAGCGGGCGCGACGGCTCGACCGGAATCCCCAAGACCGAATGCAGCATCGCCAACAATTGCGGATCGCCGCCTTCGCCGCCGCTGACGCGCACCTTCAGCGGCCGCTGGCCGCGGAACGTCACCGAGTGATACCGCAGGCAGAGCGAGACCTCGCGCGTCAGGCTTTCCATGGCGGAGCGCGAGGCGTCGAGGACGGCGAGCCGCACGGTATCGGGGTGTTCGGAGTCGGCTTGCTCCGACAAGCGCCGGCGCAGGGCGCGCGCCTCGTCGGGGCGGATGTCCAGTTTTCGGCTCACGGCCGAATTGAAATCCGCACCGCCCATCTCGATGGGCTTGAAAAAGCTGATGTCCCGCCCCTTGCCGATCAACACCTGGGTGCATCGGGTTCCGACGTCCACCAGGACGTGGACTTCCTGCTCGTCTTCGCGGCGGCGCACGAACCGGTCGACCGTGCGATACAAGGCGCACGGCTCGACGTCCAGCGAATCGATCACCAGCCCGGTGCGGTGAAGCTGCTCGACAAAGCGGTCCACGTCCGCATTCCGCGCGGCCAGAACAACGACCTCCTGGCGGACGTCCGATCCCTGTCGAACCTCGCCGGCGACGAGGAACTCGACGTGCGCTTCGGCGGTGTCGAAGGGGAAGGCCCCGCGTGCCTCGAAGTCGACGACGGAAGCCAATTCGCCGGGCGGCATGGGGGGCAGGCGAAGGTTCTTGACGTGAACGACGTGGCGCGGCAAGGCGACGACGGCCGACCGGCCGGCGAAGTTTCCGCCGCTAAGGAGCTCGCGGACGGCCAGCGCCGCCTGTGGAGAAATCAGCTCTGCCGGGCTGCTTTGCGCTCCGACGGCGCCGTCAACGTCGAGGGTCCGCCGCGCCCAGGCATGTACCACCAGCGATTGCTCGCGCGCCTCGAGTTGCAGCATCTTCACGCTGTCGTGGCCGATGTCCACGCCGATGGGCTGAATTTGAGGTCGATTCAATCGAAACATGTCGAATCCAGCTTGTAATTTCAGTTCACCGTGATCTCGCCGGTGTCCTGCGCCACCGAGACCGTCACGGAATAATTCGCGCTGTTCAGTTGGATGCTTCCGGTCCCCGTCAGCGGGGCCGGTGCGCCGGAACCATAGGAATAGGGAACACCCGTCTCATCAAAGGCGATCGTGCTCTGGCCGTTGAAACTGACGGCGCCGAGGTTCACGTTGCTGGCGATGTTGTTGGGGCCGGGCTTGCCGAAAGTCATCACGTAGGAGTTTCCGTTGATCGGATGGGTCAGAGGCTGGGTCGCCGGCCCTGCGGATGTGCCGTCGTAAAGGGTGTAGCTCTGGCCGGCCTGGTCAAAGGCAACGTATGCATATTGCTGCATGGCGATCGCCCGGTTCTGCGCATAGAGCAGGTCGCCCATGACGATCCGAGCGGCGGCGGCGGCGCTCATGTCGTCCTGGCCGGTGACCTCGGGCAAGATCAGGGCCGAAGCGATCCCCAGGATCAACACCACCACCAACACCTCGATGAGGGTGAAGGCCCGGGCGCGCGGACCGGGACCGCAAATTTGGTTTACAGATCGCCCACGCATAGCGCAACCTCGGTTGGCGGCCGGGCTTATTTCTCTTGATTGTCATCGGGCTTTGAAAGCTGGACCTGAAGTTTCCCGGACTGGAAAATCGAGAGCATCTTGTCCAGCTTATCGTCGATTCCCTTGAGCGTGTCGTTGCTGGTCTTGAGTTGGGCGATGATTTCCATCTGCTGCGCCCCCGCATCCGGGATTTGCGCCCGCGCCTTGGATATCGGACCGCCGAACCACTGGTTCAGGATCGTGATCACCTGCAAAACGAGCACCATGGTCAGGAGCTTGTGCGTATTCACGGCCTTCTCCATTTCGGCAAGAAATCTGAATCATTCGCTCCAGGCGATGATTTTCACGCCGGAGTTCGAAGCCCAATCGTTATTGTTCACGTCGAAATTGGGAATGTTGGTGTAAGCCGGGTTGTACGTCACCGCCATTGTGCCCTTGAAGGAGCTGTCGACCGAGTTAGCGGTGACCAGCAGTGCGCCGTTGATGGTGACGTTGGTGGCACTGTTCGTGGCGAGGCCGAATAAACCGCTGGCGACATAGGCCACGCCGGTGACGTTCAGGCTCGCGCTCGAGCCGCTCATCGTGAGCTTGGAATTGACCACCAGCGCCGGCAAATAGGTGTTGGCCTGCGAGGCCACGGGCGTGATGGCGATGGATGAAGTATTCGTCAGGTTTCCCGTTCCCCCGACGACAAGCGTGCCGTTAATGGTCAACTTCTTGGTCACACTGAGACTGCTCGTGGTGTAATAAATCCCCAGCGGGTTGGTGGGCGTGGGGCCCAGAGTAGTGATGGAGCTGATCGGACTGGAGATCAAGACGGGGTAACCTACCGTTCCCTGGTACACGTAGGGTAACGCGTAGTTGGTGACATTTGCCGCCGACGCGGGGGCCGGCGTTGGCGATGCGGCTAGGAGCGATCCGTTGGTCCAGGTGCCACCCGCCGTCACACTGGTTGCGTTGACATTTCCGCTGATGTGGCCGTTGTTTGTCACTACTCCGCTTGCGGCAATCGCCGCGGCGCTGGTGGTGGAACTGGAAAAGCTGGCGTTCGCCCCGACGGTGATCCCGCCGTAGAACCCCCCCGCCGCATTGATCTGAAAGGGTGAGCCGACCTGTATCTCGGCGGTGATGGTTCGCGTCACGGGTTTGACTCCCGCGGAGGAATCCGATGACCCGGTGGAAACAACCGAATAGCAGTGGTTGGATGGCGCGCCGACCTGAATCGAGACGCTTCCGGGTATGGTCGCGGCCGGCTGGGTCGTGGCGAACGTGGCGGTTACGGTGCAAGGCGGGCTAAAGGACGCCGGAGCATTGGCGGGATTGAGCAGGTAATACATCGCCAGATGGATTCCCGATTCCGCCTGGGCGCGGGCGGCCGCGGCGGCGGAGGCATTGGCGCTGGCGGTCGCCTGTACTGCGGCGGCCGAGAGCATCGCGTAGGCCAGTATTCCCGCCAAGGTCATCACCAGCACGACCAACACCAGCGCGATCCCCCCGCGGCGAGACCAATCCCGAGTTGGATGTTTTGCGTTCATTGTGGTTGCGTGGCCGGGCCGCGAAGCGTCGTGCTGTTGTAAAGAACCAGGCTCGTCGCCAATTCCATGCCCTTGATACCCCGGATCAACCCGTCGTTTTGTTTGAAGCCGATCGCAAATTCAACCACCGGCAATTGGGCGCCGGCGGCGCTGGGCCAGTAGGGATTGACGAATACCTGAAATCCCTTGACCTGTAGGCGCGTGCCGTCATTAGGTTGAATTCCCGGGCCGCCCAACGCCTGCTTTTGTAAGAAGGACTGCTGTGGAAATTGCGATACGATGGTCGCGAAGTTGCTCTGGGAGGTCAGTACCTGCATTTGATTTGGGTCCGACGACGACGCAGAGGGATTCTGATAGAGCCATAAAGAGTTGGTGGATGGATCGTATTGAATCAGGGCCATCTCGCCGAGATAGGGATCGAGTATGGCTCCCGATTGGAGTTTGTAGTTCTGCCAGAAGAAAATGCAGCCTGGCTGGGCGGAGTTGCCGTTGACGTCCCCGGCAGCGTAATAGCAGGCGTATTTCGCCCCCTGGAGGGCGTTCTGAACGCGAACGTAGGTCTGATTCGCCTGGACCTGGGTGGAGCGCGTAACGTCCTGATCGTTCCACCCCTGGGCGACGGCGCCCATGATCGCGGCGGCGCCGAGCATGACCAGCGCGACGATCACCAGACCGATTATTAGTTCGACCAACAGGAATCCCCCACGGCGACGCCGTAGGCGTTCCGGGAAGCTCAAGTACGGTTGAAATGGCTTCCTGGCGTGCGAGATTGCCGGCGATTGCGTCGCCACCGTTCTCCTCATTGCTGGGAAATCGGGTACTTGGCCACGAATTCGGGTATGGAGACGATCTGCCCATCGGGAGACCTGACGTTGACGTTCACGATGGCAAAATCGGTCGCGGGAGAGACGTTATCCGCAATGCCGTTGATGGTCGGCTGGGCGCCCACAACCACGGCGGTCTGCCGGGAGTAATTATCTTCGCCGGTCACGTCCAGCGTTCCGCCTTCCAGTAACGGCAGCGTGCTGCTGTTGTCGGAATAGCCGTTGTAAGCGCTGACGTCCGTGAATGAGCTGCGTGCCCCGCTGCCTGTTCCGGGGGGATTGCCATCGAACGGTTTGGAGACGATCTCGTCGACCAGTTGCCGGGCCAGCGTCACGGCCGTGGAAGTGGCGCGAACCGATTGGCTCTGCTGGTACGACGCGGAGACCGAACTCACCACTCCCACCACCAGAACGACCAATACCACGGACGCGGTAAGCGCCTCCAATAGCGTGAAACCCCTTCGTCTGGCTATTTGATTAGTAACTAGAATACGCCGCTCCGCTGTCATCTCTTCCCGTCAGGTTAGGTATCAGTTCCTGAGTCTGCGGCTTGTAAATCCATCCGGTGCTGCCATTGGGCGCCGGCATCGGCTGATTGTTGCCGATCATCTCAAACGTGCTCAACCCGTTCACTTGATTCGCCGGCACTTGCTTCAGGTACGGCCCATAGGGAAACGAGGTCGACCCGGAGGCGCTCAGGCGGAAATTGAGGTCCGAGTGCTCGGTCATCTGGGAGACGAGCTGGTCGGCGCTTGGGATCGAGGCCGGATTGCCGTCGCGATATCCCGGTGGAACGTCCTGGTGCTGGGCCTTGAATACCGCGATCTGAGTTCTCAGATATTGCACGTCGTCTTTGAGCCTGTTCTGGCGGGTATGCTGGCCGGCAATGGAGAACTGGGGGATGACCACGGTGGCGAGGATCCCCAGCGCGAAGACTACGATTAGGAGTTCCACCACAGTGAAGGCGCGCGGATTGCGCGCGGTGCGGAAACTCCGCCTTGAGCGGAATTGACGCAGGCAAGCCCAACGATTAATGGCCACCTCGCGGATCAATAGAATCTCCTTGCGTCAAAATCGGCAAAATGAAGAAGGCGGTTGATGGAAACCGCCTTGGCTACAGACCATTTTTTTGCGACTCGAATGTTAGTACGCCACAAAAGTGGCGCCCGTGCCCGTGCCGGCGATTCCTGTATTATTGGTCGCATCGGATCCATTCGTGCCGTAGATCAATCCGCTGCCGCTGTTATAATCGTAGACAAATCCATTGCCGGCCGCGCAAGTCAGGCCGCTGAGTGTCGTGGGGCTGGCGCCCGTCAGGCTTTGTCCGGCATCCACTACGCCGGAACATCCGTTGAGGGAGTTAGTCGGCGCCGCTTGCATGTAGGGGCCGTATGACTGCGCGGGGTTCCCATAGGTCGTGGGACCGGTCAGCGGCGTCCAGTCCGTCACTAGATTCGGCAGCGTATCGCCATGCTGCAATTTATAGAGCTGAATCTGGCTTCGTAGCGTCTGCAACGTGCTTTGCAGGCTGCTTTCGCGGGCGTTCTGGCTGGCATTAGTGAACTGCGGGATCACAATGGCGGCCAAAATCCCCAAAATGATCACCACGATCAGGATTTCCACCAGCGTGAATCCGCGACGTGCGCCGACGCGTCTGTTGGTCATTGGTCCACCTCCAAGTTGCATCGAGTTCCACAGACTCATCGACGGGGTCCGTAGTCAACTTAACCTTTGATCGGGCAAAGACAGATATGAGGAAGGAATGGATTGGATCCGTTATGGGACGAATTGCCGGGAAATGTCATTGGTCATTTGTCATTGGCCTTCGATTTCCATGCTAATGTCCAATGCCTGAGCCGAATGAGTGATCGCGCCGACGGCGATGCGGTCCACCCCGGTGAGGGCGATGGGACGGACCGTCTCCAGCGTCACCCCGCCGGAGGCTTCCAGCAACACCTTTCCCTTTTTGCCGGCGCGGTCGCGCAATTCCACGGCCGCCTGCATCTTGGGACAATCCATGTTGTCCAGCAGAATTGCGAAATCCCCCTCGAGCTTCAGGACTTCGCGAAACTGTTCCAGGCTCTGCACCTCGATCTCGACGAACCGGTCGATCCGCTCGGCCCGGCTGCGGGCAATCCGCTGCGACAAATGAAGAGCCAGGTCCTTCAGCGGAACCCCGGCAATATGGTTGTCCTTGACCAGAAGCCCGTCGAACAGGCCGGCGCGATGGTTGTACCCCCCACCGCGGCGGACCGCGTATTTCTCCAGGACGCGCAGGCCGGGCAGGGTCTTGCGCGTGTCGTAGATCCTGGCGCCCGTCCCCTCGACTCGCCGAACGAACCGCGACGTCAGCGTCGCCACGCCGCTCAGATGCTGTAGGAAATTGAGGATCACCCGCTCGGCCGACAAAAGGGACCGCATCGGTCCGCGCACCCGCAAGAGCGGCAACGACCTGGCGTCGCTGAACCGGCCCTCGAGAATGTCCAGATGAAAACCGGGAATCGGCTCAACCCGCAAGCGCTCGTCATAAGTGCGGCAGATCATCTCCACAATCGGCAAACCGCACGTCACCCCCACTTGCTTCTGCAACACCGTCCCGACCCCGATGGCGTCTTCGGAGACCATGAATCGGCTGGTGACGTCGTCTTCGCCGAGGTCCTCTCGCCGCGCAAGTTGAATGATCTCGCGGATGTCTTCGAATTTGGGAAACTGCAAGGGCATCGGCATGATCCATTGGAATCTTAGTCTTCCGTGCGACGACGGTCGAGAGATCGGCGAAGAAACGCCATCAGCACCCAACTCCGCGCAAGCGCGGCAGCTAAAAGGGGGATCACTTCGCGGTGCGTTTTTGTTTTCCCTTGCTGCGCGGCTGCCAGATTTTTGTGCGCTGGTCGGATTCCGTGACCTCCGGCTCCCAGGAGCGGGCGCTGCGGATCGTCGGAACGCCTTTGATTTCGTTCAATTTGTCGCGAAGCTGGGCGGCACGCTCGAATTCCAGGTTCTTGGCGGCTTCCAACATCTCCTCCTCCAGAAGCCGGATCAATTCGCCCTGGTCGAACTGCTGCTGGCTTTCGTGAATCGCCTCGCGCGCGGTTCGGCGGGCTTTCATCTCCGATTCGATGCCGGTGCGGATCGCCTTTTCGACCGTCTTGGGCGTGATGCCGTGCTCGGCGTTGAAACGCATCTGAAGCTGGCGGCGGCGGGCAGTTTCGTCCATCGCCTTCTGCATCGCGGGCGTCACGCTGTCGGCATACAGAATCACCCGGGCATTCACGTTCCGGGCCGAGCGCCCGATCGTCTGAATCAGCGAGGTTTCGCTGCGCAAGAACCCGGCTTTGTCCGCATCGAGAATCGCGACCATGGAAACCTCGGGCAAATCCAGGCCTTCCCGCAGCAGGTTGATCCCCACCAAAACGTCAAAATCGCCTCTGCGAAGATCGGCGAGGATTTCCGACCGCTCCAGGGTCTGGATTTCGCTGTGCAGATATCGCCCGCGAAGTCCGGCCTCCTGAATGTATGCGCTGAGGTCTTCGGCCAGGCGCTTGGTGAGTGTGGTGACCAGGACGCGCTCGCCGCGCTCGGCGCGCTCCTTGATCTGGCAAAGCAGATGCGGGACCTGGCCCTGGGCAGGGTGGACGACGATTTCGGGATCGATCAATCCGGTGGGGCGGATGACTTGCTCAACGATTTCCCCGCCGGTTTTTTCAAGTTCGAATTTCCCCGGCGTGGCGGTGACGAAAACCACTTGGTTCCACATTTTCTCGAATTCCTCGAACTTCAGCGGCCGGTTGTCCAGCGCGCTGGGCAGCCGGAACCCGTGCTCGACCAACACCTCCTTGCGTTGGCGGTCGCCGTTGTACATCGCCCGAAGCTGCGGCAAGGACACGTGCGATTCGTCGATGACCAGCAGATAATCCTTGGGGAAATAATCGATCAGGGTGTGCGGCTTCTCGCCAGGCTTGCGGCCATCCAGATGACGGCTGTAATTCTCGATGCCGCTGCAATAGCCGACCTCCAGGATCATTTCCAGATCGTATTTCGTCCTGGCGAGCAATCGCTGCGCTTCGAGCAATTTTCCCTGTCCGCGCAAATGCATCACCTGCTTGTCCAGTTCCTCGCGGATGGACTGAACGGCGGCGTGAACGCGTTCCTCGGGCATGACGTAGTGAACCGCGGGATAAATGAAGACCTGCTCCTCGCCGCGGATGACCTCGCCGGTCAGCGGATTCACCGCGTCGATGGCAGAGATGTCGTCGCCGAAGAACTCGATCCGATAGGCGAATTCCTCGTAGGACGGATGAAGCTCGACCACGTCGCCGCGGACGCGGAAGGTGCCGCGTTTGAAATCCATGTCGTTGCGGGCGTACTGGAGGTCGATCAGCTTCCGCAGCATGGCGTCGCGGTCGGTCGCCTGGCCCACGCGGATCGGCAACACCGAGGCCTTGTAATCCGCCGGCGAACCAAGTCCGAAAATGCAGGAGACGGATGCAACCAGCAGAACGTCGTTGCGGCTGACGAGATTGCTGGTGGCCGACAGGCGCAGGCGATCGAGATCGTCGTTCCGGCTGGCATCCTTTTCGATGTAAATGTCCCGCTGGGGGATGTAGGCCTCGGGCTGATAGTAGTCGTAATAGCTGACGAAATATCCGACGGCGTTGTGGGGGAACAGTTCCTTGAACTCCTCGTAGAGCTGGGCCGCCAAAGTTTTGTTGTGGGACAGCACCAGCGTCGGCCGATTCACGCGGGCAACGGCGTGAGCCATGGTGAACGTCTTGCCCGAGCCGGTGACGCCCATGAGCGTCTGGAAAGGCATGCCCTTCTGAATGCCGGCGACCAGCTTGTCGATCGCCTGCGGCTGATCGCCCTGCGGCTGGAACGGACTGACAACCTCGAATCGGGGCATGGGGGAATTATACGCGCTGAGTCAATTTGGAATTTTCTGCGAGCAAGAAAGCCCACGGATGGCCATCCGTGGGCTTTGGGAGGTAGACGTCGAACTGGCCCCGTCGGCGGCGGCGTGAAAAGGCGAATACGCCCGCCCTACGCCCGGCGGGGACGCCGGCGGAGCAACGCCAACGAGGACAAACCGATCATCGCCAGCGTGGCGGGTTCGGGAACGGTGGAAACGTACAGGACGTTGCCCACCGTGTCGTAGGTCATGCCAACGACGTTGCCGGGCACTGTCGCCTCGGGAACGAATTGGTTGCCGACTGGATCGTACTGGTAAATTGTCGTGCGGCCACCGGATTCGTCGTAGGATTGAATCATCCGGCCGACGGCGTCGTAAGTGTAGCCGGTGGGCCGACCCGGATCGGTAATTTCGTCGATTGGAGAATAGTTGTTGTTGGCATCGTATGTGTAGGTCGTGACCCTGCCAAGCGAGTCTTCCGTGGTGATCCCAACCCGACGGTCCTGCGTATCATAGCCGTCCAAAACAGGCGAGCCGGGGGTGTCGATCGAGGTGATGAGGTTTCCGGTGCTGTCATATACGTAGCTGGTTGTAGTATCCGAGGGGCCGGGTTCGGATTCGACAATTCGCCGGTTGAGCCCATCGTAGGTGGTGGCGGTGACATCGCCGGTGGTGGGGATGCTTGCGACCTGGCTATCCGAGCTATCGTAGATGGTGGTGGTGGTGTTGGGTCCCTGGTCGTCGGTGAGGGCTACGCCACGGGAAGAGGAGTCATAGACGCTGCTTGTGGCTGTGCCGGTGGTGGTTGTCGTATCGAGTAAACTGTAAGTGGAGTCGTACTGATACCGGGTGGTGATTCCGGTGAGGGGATCTGGGACGGAGAGATCAAGCCCGCCGGGATCCGCGCCGTACTGATATCGGTATGTGGTTGTGCGGCCCATGCCATCGGTAATAACCACGGGCTGGCCTTGGAAATCGGAATTGTAAGAGTAGGTCGTGGTGTTCTGGGCCGCGCCGATTGACGGCAACGCCAGAAATCCCGCCATACCGAGCAGGAAACAGCCCGTTTTCGTGATAAGCGAATTAATAGTACCCATTTTGCGTCCCTCCAATATACGGGTTTAGACCGATAAAATAGCCGCCCGCTTCGACGGGAAAGGGGGAAATATACCAATTCTTTCGGCAAAGATAAAGCTTTTTCCGGTGCAGGTCTGTTCTTTTTTCGACTATGGACCGGCGTTCCCGTTGTGGATGGGACTGCGATTAACGGTGTAATTTAACCCGATGGGAGCCATCGCGGGGGCGACGCGCGCGTACCGAAAACGCGCCTCAATCGTACACCTCGCGGCGATGGCCGACGCGAAGGACCAGCACGATCAGCCGATCATCCTGGATTTGATAAATGACGCGCCAATCGCCCATGCGAATCCGCCAAGCGTCCACGCCTACCAGTTTTTTGCTTCCCGGCGGACGGGGGTTGCCGGCGAGAGCGGTGATCGCCTCGCTGACGCGTTTACCAATGTTCTTGTCGAGCTTGGCAAGCTGTTTGGCGGCCGGTGGGAGGATAAAAACCGTCCAGCGCATCGACTAAAGCCGCAGCTCCGCTTTGACTTGCTCCCAGGGGATCGGCTTGTGTTTCTTCCGCTTCAGGTCGGCCAGCGCCTTGCGTGCCGCCCTAGCATCCGCTTCGTCCTCCAGTTTTTCCAATCGGGCCAGGTCTTCCATGGACACCAGCGCCGCCACCCCCTTGCCGCGGCGCTGAAGCACCACCCTTTCCCCCTGGTACGCGACGCGGTTGATCGTGTCGGCCAGCCTGGATCGAATCTTGACGATGTTGACGGTCATGGAACCCTTTCCCGATAAACGTCGCTCATGTACATCATCGTCACATTCGGCCGATTCGTCAAGGAGATTTCGCAGTGCTGGCATCGCCCGCATGGGCAGGATGCCCATGCCACTGGGGAAAAATCAGATACGGCTCGATCGTTTCGGCCGTGGCGGCGCCGATGCCGGAGACTTGTTCCAAATCGGACGGGCGCCCAAACGCCGCATTGCCGGGATGATGGGATTTGAATTGCTCGCGGAACTGGACGATGGCGGCGGCGCGTTTTTCGCCGAGTTCCGGTATGGCGGCAAGTTCGGCTTCCGTGGCGACGTTGGGATCGATCCGGTCGGCCAATTGGCTGGACGCCGGGGCTTGTGCGGAGGGAGATTCACTCACGGTTGCCGGATTGAGCGCCAGCCGAAGGGCCAGGATCGCGATGAGGATTCCCAGGACCACCATCACGCCGCGGCGCTGGGAGGGCGTGGCGAACAAGGACTAGACCTTTCGTTGCCATTGGTGGAATTGCTCGCGCATTTCCTGGAGGCGGAGGAATGCGGGCTTGGGCTTGAGCATGTCGTCGAGCAGCCCGCCGGCGGGAAGCGAGGGGTTGATGTCGGCCAGGTTGCCCCAGGCAATGGATTCGATGTAGGGCTTGCTGAGGGCCAGACGGTAGGCGGCGGCGAGCCACTCGGCCTGCAATTCCGGGTCCCAGGGCCGTTTCCATTTCCCGGCCAAAATCGGATCGAGTTTGCCTTCGGACCGATCGTGCGGATCGGGCGTGGATCGGCCGGAGACCCCAAGGCTGGTCAAAAATAGCGGCCTGCCCAGGGTGGAAAACTTGTCCAGCATGCTGCTGAACTGAAAGAGATCGCGCACGTACATGCCCGGCGCCGGCACGCCCATCTCGTATTCCAGCCCGAAGGCCTCGAAGTTGATGCCCGCCTGGGCGACCATCTCGGCATACATCATGGGCGGAACGCTGGCGCGGCTGCGGGCGTGATGTTCCCCGAATGGATATTTCACCGTCACCAGCGTCCGGGACGAGGGAAGAAGCGTTTTCACCTGCGCGACCAGCAGCCGGGTCAGCTCGATGATCTGCTCGAAGCTGAGGGTGAAGACG
>Ga0209415_10004490_pt1 | contig 25526 bp, 24 predicted proteins | sample PeaSoiSIISIP2007_FD_187696 | JGI IMG/M metagenome (GOLD analysis project Ga0209415, IMG submission 187696) | Peat soil microbial communities from Weissenstadt, Germany - SII-SIP-2007 (SPAdes) (version 2) | ecosystem: Environmental > Terrestrial > Soil > Wetlands > Peat | place: Germany... | reverse complement strand
GCGCGGGTTGGGCTCTATGAGCCGCGCGGCGAATACCAACTCATCGTCGATCACATGGAGGATGCGGGCCTCGGCGCCCTGAAGCAGCAATTCGAGGAATTGAGCGCCCGGTTGTCCGCCGAAGGCCTGTTCGCTGCCGAACGCAAGCGGCCTTTGCCCGCCCTTCCGAAGCGTATCGGCGTCATCACGTCGCCCACGGGCGCCGCGATTCGCGACATCCTGCACGTGCTGCGACGGCGCTTTCCCGCGGTTGCGGTGCTGATCTACCCGGTTGCCGTTCAAGGCGCTCAAGCGGCCTCGGAAATCCTCGCCGCGCTCCGTCTTGCCGGAAAGCGTGCCGAGTGCGACGTCTTGATCCTGGCACGCGGGGGCGGCTCCTTGGAAGATCTGTGGGCCTTCAACGACGAAGAATTGGCGCGCGCCATCGTGGCTTCGCCGATTCCGGTGATCAGCGGCATAGGCCACGAGATCGATTTCACCATCGCTGATTTCGCAGCCGACGTGCGCGCGCCGACCCCCTCGGCGGCCGCCGAATTGGTGGTCCCGGATGCCGACGAATGGCTGGCTGCATTCATGCGCCTCGGCGGGCAACTGAGGCGCAGCATGCAGAGGCGCCTCGAGGAGCGGCGCGAGCGCCTCGAATGGCTGACCGGGCGCGCCGCACTGGTCAGTCCGTCTGCGCGGCTCATCCAGCAAACGCTGCGTCTGGATGAATTCGAGCAGCGCATGTGCCGCGCGCTTCGGCATCTGCTCAAAACGCGCGTTGCTGAATTAAGCGAGCACGAAAGCCGGCTTTGGATGGCAAGCCCCCTCGCCCGCGTGCGCGACGCCGCCGCACGCCACGCGGCGCTGCTGGTACGCCTGCGTACCGCCGGTGTTGAGCACCTGCGGCGCGCTCGCGAGCGCCTGGTGCCGCTGGTGCGCACTTTGAACGCCGTGAGCCCGCTCGCGACGCTTGAGCGCGGTTACGCCATCGTCAGCGGACCAAACGGCTCAATTCTGCGCGACGCCGCCGATGCGGCTCCGGGCACGATCATCGAGGCGCGGCTTGCCAAGGGCCAGATTCACGCCAGGGTTGAGAAACCGTGACGCTGGGCCGAAGCCGCGCCCTGCTCACGACATGTGGTGCGGCGCTCATGGTCCCGGTGCTCGCGCTGGCGCCGCGCCTGGCCGTTGCCATGGATCTGCCGCATGAGAACTCGGTTCCGGGCGGGGTCAAAATCATTCGATTGAGCATCGCCGGAGACGCCCCTCCCTACGTCGAATCCGATGGGCATCGCGTGCTGGTCGTCCAGGATCGAACGGGTTGGGTCGCGGTGGTCGGCATTCCGCTCGCGGCACCCCTGGGTGCCCGGCTGGTGACGGTGCGCGGGGAGACCGGCCCGCAAGAGATCGAATTCGCGGTCGGCGAGAAGCGCTATGCCAGCCAATCGCTCAAGGTTGCACCGCGTCACGTCGATCTATCGTCGGCCGACCTTGCTCGCGTGGATCGCGAGCGGGTGCGCATCGATCGAGCGCTCCTCCATTGGAGCGACTCGCCGCCGGACACGCTGCGCTGGGCGCCGCCGGTACCCGGGGTGCGCAGCAGCTCCTTCGGCATGCGCCGCATTTTCAACGGCGAATCGCGCAATCCGCACAGCGGGATGGACATTGCGGCGCCCGCCGGCACGCCGGTACTGTTGCCGGTGGCCGGCACGGTCATCGATACCGGCGAGTATTTCTTCACCGGCAACACCGTGTTCGTCGATCACGGCCGTGGGCTCATCAGCATGTACTGCCATTTGAGCGCCATAGACGTGCAGCCCGGACAACGGATCGCCGCCGGCACGCGAATCGGCGCGGTCGGGATGACCGGCCGCGCCACCGGCCCGCACCTGCATTGGGCGCTGAGCCTGAACCGCGCCTTCGTCGATCCGGAATTGTTTTTGCCTTAGCTCGCGTTCAGCATTTGATCGACGGCGGCTTCCTCGATGGCGGGCGCCGTCAACGCGGCTTGCCGCAGCCGCACACTGTGCTCTTGTACGGCCGCGCCGGAAGGCTGCATGTCGATTTGGCCTTGGAAGAAAGCCCCGTCCGTGATGCCCACGCGCGGCGCGAACACGTTGCCCTTGACCTTGGCTGTCGCGCGGATGCTCACTGACTCGGTCGCGTACAGATCACCCTCCACTTTCCCGTCGATGACGATCACTCGCGCGCGAATGTCGCCCTTCATGGTGCCATCGGTGCCGATGGTGAGACTCTGAGTGTGGGTAATCGATCCTTCCACGCTGCCCTGGACGATCAAGTCTTCTTGCGCCGATAGTTCCCCGCGAAATCGCAAGGTCGGGCCCAGCACCGAAGCGCGTGCCGCGCTTTCCGGCGCACGCACATCCGCTGCACGCGGTTCCTGGGCGCGGGGTTCCGCACCACGCGGCGACGGCGTCCGCGGCTCGATGCGGGGCTCTCGCGGTTCGGGACGCCCGGTTGCCGGTTCTTGCGCGCCGGTACGGCCGTTGGTATTGGCATTCATCATGTCACTGTCTCCATCGTCGGTTTTTTTGAACCAGGCCATCGCTACACCGCACCGCTCGACGCTTTGGGCATGCGGGCCGGAGCGGCTTCGTGCTTGCCGAGGGTTTGGCCCGATTTCTTGCCGTCCATGTCGATACTGCCGCTGAAACTCGCGCCCTCGATGATGCTCACCGCGGGTGCAAAAATGTTGCCGCAGACTTTCGCGGTATCCTTCACGAAGACGGATTTTTCCGCGATCAAATCGCCCTCTACCGTGCCCTCCACAATGATGAGTTGCGCCCGAATGTTCGCCTTGACGGTGCCCTGCGCGCCTACCGTCAGACGTTGCGTGTGCGAGATCGATCCCTCCACGCGGCCTTGTATCAACAGGTCCTCCTCGGCGCTCAAATCGCCCTTGAAATACAGCGTCGGACCGAGGACCGATGCGCGCTCGGCGGCGCTGTTGTAGGGATTACTCATTCAGGTACTCCAGGAGTCGAGGAATTCGGGCAAGCGGGGAGCAGAGTACCTGGCGCAGTTGGGGGCCGAATGGGACGGCGGTCACGAAATCGGCACGCCATGTCATCGGCCCACAGGCTCTTGACGGCAACCCCAGGCCCCCGGCCTATTTCAGCGACAGTTCCAAGCGCACCATGCCGTCCTTGGCGACGGCCTTATTGTTCGCAACCAAGAACACACGGTCCGGGTCGATTTGCGGGTCGGCGAGCAATGCTTGCTGCAAAGCCATCGCACGCTGCTCGCCGAGTGCCTTGAATTCGGCATCCCCGACAGTCACGTGTTCGCGAATTCCCGTAGTCAAAAAATCGATTTTGGCCGACACCACATCGGCTCCTTTCTTTGCAGTCGTTACGGCCTCGGGAAACTTCGGCTGGGTGCCGACGTCGCGCGTATAGAGCTGCGTCAACAAATCGAGCTTGGCGGCCGGGCTCAGCTGCTCAAAGGCGGGCGAGACAGCTCCGAGCCCCTGGGTCCCTTTTCGGCTCGGTTTAAGTGCTTGGATTTCCTTGAGCTGAGCGGCGAATTTCGCGCCAACAAGCGCCGGCCCGTCGAGGTCGGGCACCACCGCTATCGGCAGGTCGATCTTGAGCTGCGGCCGCTCCGTCATGGCCTTGGCGACCGCCTTGATTTTGTCGGCGGCGGCCGCTTCGATTGCACTGGCGCCCGGCTTGAAATCAATGAACTGCAGCTCGGGACCTCCGCCAAACAACCGGCCCAACAACGCGAACGGCGCAGTTACCGCCTTTTCCAGAATGTTGACGAAAATCTTCCAGATAATCGGGGCCAATCGGAAACTCGGGTCGTCGAGCGAGCCGCCCACCGGCAGATTCAGATCGATGATGCCATTTCGATCCTTAAGGAGCGCGACCGCCAGCTTGATCGGCAATGACACTGCCTGTTTGCTCGCCGTCTTGGCACCGAACTCCAATTGGTCGATGACGATGTGATGTTGCGCGTCGAGCTTGCGGCCCTCGACCTTGTAGTGCATTTCGGTGGTGAGCTTGCCCTTGCTGATGTTATAGCCGGCAAACCTCCCCGAATACGGATTGAAGATACTAAGATCAATATTGCGGAAATTCATCACCACGTCGGTATAAAGCGCCGCGCTCAGAATATTAATCTCGCCCGTGATCGCCACCGGCGAGAACGCATCGACCTCGCCATGCAAATTCACTTTCGCGCGCGAATCCGGCATCGAAGACAGGCCGAGCACGGTGCCTTGTATATTTTGAATGCCGGCCGAGAAATTCGGAGCGACCGACAAGTCCGTGAAATTCGCTTGGCCGCTCCGCACCGTGACTTTCTTGATCGACATCGGCATGGTTTGAGGCACAGCTGAACGATCCGCGGCCGGCTTCGCTGCCGCAGTTTTCATCGCAGCGGCTTTGGCCGCAACCGGTTTATCGGCGCTCGATGGGGGCGCCGCCGGAGCTTCGGCGGGCGTGCCGGGGGTGGTCAATACCCGCTTCACGTTCAAGGTCGTATCCGATTCGATGATGACCCGCGCATAGGGTTTGATCACCGCGATCTCGGCGATGTCGAGCCGGCCGGGTGCCTGCCGGTAATTCAATCCAAGGATATCCAGGCGTTCCCAGTTGATGAAATCATCCTGCAAGTCGTTGTCGACGGTCTGCAGCTTATCGACACGGACGTTGCCGGTGAATTCCAGGGCCGGTTTTGGCTTCGAGGCGCCGTAGCTGAGCTGCGCCTCACCGCCCAGCAGGCCGCTGCGCACGGTGAGCGCGGCGTGTTGTGCGATATAGGGTTGGAGCGCCGTAAGATCGATACCGGCGAGTTTAAGCTTCAACGAAGCGGCCAGCGGTTGTGGCGTCACTTCGCCGTTCACGTCAAGAGAACCCGTCTCGTTGACGTGAGTATCGAGCGCGATCCCGAGCGGCTTGGTCAAATCGAGGCTCGCACCGCGGATCTGCAATGACAGCGGCGCCATTTCGATCTTGACGACTGGGTGCGTGGTGCGGTCCTCGGCCGAAATCCTCGCCTCTTTGAGATCAAATTGCCGTAGTTCGAACTGCCATGACGGGCTCGCGGCGGCCGCCGCCGGGGAACCCGCGCCTGGCGTCCCGCTGCCCTGCGGCGCAGCCGCAGCGGCGGGCGCGATCGAGGCGGCGGGCGCGGCCGGCGCGGCCGCGAGCTTGAGCAGATTGAAACTACCGTCGGTCTCGAGCCAAGTCGACACCTTCAAACCGGTCATGGAAAGTGCATTGACCTGCGCCCGACGCCGCGCCAAGTCCAGGTTGGCACCGCTCAACGTCGTCGCCGGGATCACGATCCAATCGGTATCCGACTCTTTCGGCCTGACGGCAAGATCGGTCATTGCGGCTTTGGAAACCTCGACCTTCAGGTCGACATTGTCTCTATATGAAAATTTGTACCGCGCATCCACATCGATGCTGCCTGAAGCAATCACGAAATTGAGCCGATCCGCAAGATACGTCCAGATCGTGCGCGCCCGCAGTCCGACAATGCGCACCTCGCCGTCCGACTCGAGCGGCTGCACCGCCAAATGCCCGTGCCAGTCGATTCGCTCGCCGAGCTTGGAGGATCCGCTGAACGTGAAGAGCCCGCCCTCGGCGCCGGTGGTAAAGTTCCGCAGCTCGAAATCAATCGGCTGCAAATGCGCCGCAAACTCGGACGGCCGGCTATGGTCCACATAATCCGCCGATCCGCGGGTGATTTTGAGCGAATCGACGCGCACCGGCGGCAGTGTTCCTTGCACCGCTCGGGTCTGCACGACTCGAGACTTTGGCCGATACTTCTGCAGGTTCAGCGTTCCATCCCGCGCCACCGTCGCGTTGACATAAGGCGCGGCCATGTCGATGTTGGCGAACGAATAAGCCCGTTTCCACAGCGAAGAGAGCTCGAAATCGACGAACAAGCGCTCGAACCCCACGAGCTTTTCGCCGCCGCCGCCGGACAGCGCGAAATCCTTGACCTCCACCTGCAGCAGAAACGGGTTGATATGAATGTCGCCGACCGCCGCCTTGACGCCCAGGGTCTTCGGTATGTCCTCTAGGAGTGCCGAACGGATGATTTTCGGCGCGATCACGAATCCCGCCACCGCGTACAAGACGACGGCCAGCCCTACGGCTGCGAGAACGCGTGCGATCTTCGTTCTGAATATCTTCGGCACGAGACATCCCGCCAAATCGCCATCCTGGCGACCGGCCGTCAGTCTATCAAAGAGCCCTCAACGCTTGTTGCGCTGGATGAGCCGCTTGCGCTTGCGCACTTGGCGGGGCGTCAGCGGATTGCGCTTGCCCGCATATGGATTTTCCTCGCCGCGAAAGGTGACGCGCACGGGCGTTCCCATCAAATCGAATGCCTTGCGATACACGTTCACCAGATAGCGACGGTAGGCATCGGGCACGTGGTCGGTTTGATTCCCATGAATCACGATCACCGGCGGGTTGCGTCCTCCCTGATGGGCGTAGCGCAGCTTGATGCGCCGCCCGCTCACCAGTGGCGGTTGATGGCTCTCGATCGCCGCTTCCAGCACACGGGTCAGCTCCGGCGTACCCATATCGCGCGTCGCCGCGGCGTATACGTTGCGCACCGACGCAAACAACTCCCCCACGCCGCTGCCGTGGCGCGCGGAGATGAAATGCAGCGGCGCAAAATCCGCAAACTGCAGCCGCCGCTCGATCTGGCTGCGGATCAGGTCGCGCTGTTCGCTCGGGATGTTGTCCCACTTGTTGACAGCAAGCACCAGCGCCCGGCCTTGCTCGATTACGGTGCCCAATAGGCTCGCATCTTGCTCGGCGACACTGTCTTGCGCGTCCATGACCGCCACGACCACGTGGGCCGTCTCGATTGCCTGCAGGGTCTTGATTACGCTGAATTTCTCGACCACTTCCTCGACACGGGCGCGACGCCTCACACCCGCCGTGTCGATCAGCGTGTAGCGCTCGCCGTCGCGCTCAAAGGGCACCATGACGGCATCGCGCGTGGTGCCGGGTTGGTCGTCGGCGACGAGTCGATTCTCGCCCAGCAAGCGATTGATCAGGGTGCTCTTTCCCACATTGGGGCGGCCTATGACCGCGACCTTGATGCCGGTCATATCCGGGCCGTCTTGGGGATCGGCGGTGAGCCCCTCAAGTGCCGACTCGAGCAAGGAAACGACGCCTTGATCGTGGGCGGCCGCGATCGGATGCGGCTGGCCAAGGCCCAGTTGATGAAAGTCGACCACAGCGATGTCGTAATCGAAGCCCTCGGTCTTATTGACCGCCAACAGCACGGGTTTGCCGCTGCGCCGCGCCAACTGCGCGACATACTGATCCTGAGGCGTTACCCCCGCGCGGCCGTCAACCAACACGATCAGTCGATCAGCCTCCGCAATGGCGCGTTCGGTCTGCGCCATCATCAGGCTCTCGATGGATCCGGCGTTTTCGACTAAGCCGCCCGTGTCGACGACGATGCAGGGTACCTCGGTGCGGCGCGCGAAGCCGTACTGCCGATCGCGGGTCAACCCCGGCAGATCGGCGACCAGTGCATCGCGGGTGCCGGTCATGGCGTTGAACAAGGTCGATTTGCCCACATTCGGCCGACCGATCAGTGCGACTACGGGCAGCACGTTGGGGTTACGGTTTTGGAGGGGGCGTCGCGCGGAATGCGGCCATGCTGCCGCTGTCGGTAAGCACGATCACGGTGTCCTGCACCGCCACCGGCGGATTGCTGACGCGGTATTTGGCCACGCGCTGCCGCGCCACCAGTACCCCGGTCGCCTTGTCCAGCCAATGCAAATAGCCCTGATAGTCGGCGACCGCGATGGCGGTACGGGTCACGGCCGGCGTGGTCAAGCCTCGCCGCTTCAGCTTGTCGTTGCGCCATACCTCTGACCCATCGCGCTGACGCATCGCCACCACGACGCCGTCGGATTGCGTCACGAACAAATTGTCATCGTCGACCGACAATCCGCGATCGCTCGACATATCGTGCGCCCACCAAATCTGGCCGGAATCGATCGCGAGCATGGCGGTGCGACCTTGAAAACCCGCGGCAAACACATTATCGCCGATCACGCGTACCGAAGAGTCGATGTCGACCAGGCGGTCGAGCTCGGTCCTGCCGTGCGGCGAAGCGAGCGCCGTATCCCACACGGTATCGCCGGTGCTCAAGCTTACGGCCATGACCTTGCCGTTGTCGAAGCCGCTGATGGCCATCTCTTTGGCGATCACCGGAATCGCCGTGCCGCGCAAGCTCAGGCGCGGCACCTGTTGCTCCACCGACCACAATTCCGCGCCATTGTGCGCATCAAAGCCGTGCAAATGGCCGTCGACCGCGCGCATCACCACGACTTTTTCACCGATAGCCGGCGCCGACAGCAGTTCGGAATTCACCCGTGTTTTCCAAAGCACACGGCCGGTCGCGCCATCCAAGGCGATCACCGAACCCTTGGTCGTGCCGACCACCACCATCCCATAACCCGCGCCGGGACCGGCGGATAGGGGCAAACCGAGTTTCTTCAGCCAAACCTTCCGACCGGTATCCAAGGAGACCGCGAGCAGCTCGCCCTGATCCGAACCCGCGAACACGATGCCGTTGTCGACCGCCGGCCCCAGACCGAGCCGCAGCTTCACTTGCTTCTTGCCGCCTCCGACGTTGTCGCCCCAGATTTTCTTTACCGGAAGTGTGGTCGGAAATTTCACCAATGCCGCCGGTGGTTCGACGTCCTTGTCCTTGCTGCAGCCGGCGGCGAACAGCAGAGCCGCAAGGGCTAGCGGGAGCAATAGGCGCATCAGGGTTTAGCCTTGTTCGAGGTATCGGCGGGAGAGGAGGCGCTGGCGGTTGCGGGGGCCGCAGCCGGCGCCGCGGGCAATCCCAGGTCCGCTATCTTCAATGTCAGCAAGGCCGAATCCGCCTTGCTCGCAGGGTCATTTTCGAGCGCCGCCTTGTATTCATTCTGTGCTTGTCGAATGTCCTTCTTGGCGAGAAACGCGTCGCCGCGCACCTCGTGATAGCGCGCGGCGAATGCGCCCGGCTCATCGGCGAGCATCTTGAGCGCATCGTCCGGTTTGCCTTGATCGATCAGCAGCCGCGCGAGACGCAGCCGAGCGATGTGCCGAAGTTCGGTATCCTTCGACTCATTCATGACTTCGGTCAGGGGCGCGATCGCCTTCGCGTCTTGCCCTTCGTCGACGTCGAGGCGCGCAAGCATGAGTTTCGCCTGATCGGCGTAGGGCGATGTCGGATAAACCGCGATCAGGCCCAGAGCGATCTGCCGCGTCTTGGCGCGGTCGTCGTGCTGAAGCGCGGACGTCATTTCGCCGAACTGCGCAGCCGCTTGCAGCGCACGCTCGTTTCGATGATGTTCGTAATAGCGCAGACCGACCGTAAAGGCCACTCCGATCACCAGCGCGCCGAGCATCCAAGGGCCATATTCCCCGGCCAAGCGCTTGACGTGTTCCAGCTGTTCGTCGTCAGTCAAATACTCTTCTGCCATGATTTCTCCGCTACCTTGAGCCCGTCTATAGACCCAGCAATGACCCCAAGCGTTCACTGATTTCGTCTATCGGGCATTCCTCCTGCGCCACATCTTGGCGCAAGGCCTTCAACGCGACGACCCCGCGAGCGACTTCGTCATCCCCTAAAATGAGTGCAAACTGCGCCCCGTTCTTGTCGGCGCGCTTGAATTGCGCCTTGAAGCTGCCGCCGCCCAGGTTGATTTGCAGCCGCAGATCCGGCCAAGCTTCGCGCAATCGCTCCGCCAGTTTGAAGCCTTGAATCTCCGTTCCGTCCCCGACGAGCACCAGGTAGACCTGCGGCCCGTCGCGCGGCGGACTCAATCCCTGCTTTTCGAGCAGCATGAGGATGCGCTCTTGGCCCATCGCCCAGCCGATGCCGGCGGTGGCGGGTCCGCCCAATTGCGCCACCAGCCCGTCGTAGCGTCCGCCGGCGCATATCGTGCTCTGCGCGCCGAGCGCATCGGTGGTCCATTCGAACACCGTGCGCGTGTAGTAATCCAGCCCACGAACCAAGCGCGGCTCGATATGATACTCGATGCCGGCGCTGCGCAGGTGGGTGCATAACCCCTCGAAATGCGCCTTCGATTCGGCATCCAACGCATCGAGCAGGAGCGGCGCGCCGGCGATGATGCGCTGCATATCCGGGTTCTTGCTGTCCAGGATACGCAGCGGATTGCCGCGCAGCCGCCGTTTGCTGTCCTCGTCGAGCTGCGCTTCGTGTGCGCCGAAATACGCCGCCAACCGGTCCTTATAAGCGGCGCGCACCTGCGGCGTTCCGAGCGAATTGATTACCAATTTAAGGCGAGCCAATCCGAGCCTGCGCAACAGCCGCGCGGACAACAAAATCAATTCCGCGTCGATGTCCGGCCCTTCGAAACCAAACGCTTCGGCATCTATTTGATGGAACTGGCGGTAGCGCCCCGCCTGCGGGCGCTCGCGTCTGAACATGGGACCCATGCACCAGACGCGCAGCCGGCCCTCGCGCAACAACCCGTTCGATATCGCCGCACGCACGATCCCAGCGGTCGCTTCGGGCCGCAAGGTAATGTGATCCTCGCCCTGATCGACGAAGCTGAACATTTCCTTCTCGACGATGTCGGTGAAATCACCGATCGAGCGCTTGAACAATTGCGTCTGCTCGATCACCGGCACCCGGAATTCCTCGTACCCGTAGCCGGCAAAGACTTCTCGCGTGATCCTTTCCAGATGCTGCCATGCCGCGGCCTGCGCGGGCAGCACATCGTGAACGCCTCGCAGGGGCTCGATGATCTTACTCAAATGAGTTCACCGCTCAGTCGTGAGGCGCGTCGTCGGCGCGCCGTTGAGCGCCATTCGCCGAATTGGACCGTGATTCGCGCCTCAATACTCCGTCGGCACCGGCCTCGAAGCGCGCGACATCGCCGGAGACGAATTGCGGCCCGATCGCGACGGCTCGGTCGTTGATCTCGAGCTGTACGCCGCTGGCATATCCCAAGTACACCTTCAACGGCGCTGTGCCGGCGATCGTCTTGACGCTGTTGGCGCGGCCGTTACCGGCAAACACGCGGCGGCCGGTCGAATCGTGCACCTCAACCCATGAGTCCGCCGAAAAGCTCAGGCGAAGGCGCGCCGGCCCGGCTCCCGGCATTGAATCGGCTTCGCGTGCCGCGGGGACCGCTGCATCAGCTGCCGGCGCCGGCGGCGGCGACACTGCCGAGGAGACAGTCGGTGCGGGCGCGGGCTCCACGCTGTCTTGCGCGCCGGAAGATACCGCGCTCGGCACCGATGCGCTCACCGGCAGGCCGGCCGTCGCCGGGGCACTGATGGCGGATCGCTGGTGCCACGGTCGCCACCAAATGATGCCGCCGACAGCTACGGCAATGGCCGCGAAGGCCGTGATCTTGGTCCATGGCCGGACTGCAGAATCCTGCGCCGTAAAGCGCATGCGCACGCTCGAGGGCTGCAATGCGGCGGTGGCCGGTGAGGCGGGCTTGGTGTCGTATCCGGACACGACTTCCGCGCTGGGTAATCCGAGAATGGTCGCGTATCGCTTCAGATGTCCCTTGGCGTACACCGGTGGACCGATGCGCTGATAATCGCCGGCCTCGAGCGCGTCGATGACCCACGAATCGAGATGCATTTCGTCTGCGGCCTTTTGCTTGCTGACTCCACGCCGTTCGCGCTCCGCCTTGAGCCGCTGTCCGAGCGTTTGCGCGGCCTCGCTCATCGGTCGGCGCCGGAACGCAGTGCCAGTGCCTGTTCGGAATTGGGAAATTCGGCCTGTACGCGCCGGGCATAACCCGCAGCCGCGGTGCTATCGCCGAGCTTGCGTTCCGCACGGAAACCCAACCAAAGAATTTCGGGAGTCGGCTGATTCACGGCAAGAAAGCGCTTCACATAATCGAGTGCCTCCGCCGCATCACCGCGCTGCAGCGCAAGATTGCCCGATTGCAGCAGAGCCTCCGGCATGTTGGGGCGAATAGCCAGTGCGCGATCGAAAAAGCGCTGCGCATCGACCGCATCGCCCGCGGCGCTGTCGCAGACGCCGGCATTGACCAGCGCCACCTCCGGGGTTTGGTAGACCGGATTGCGCGCGACTTCCATGAAGATCTTTTCGCCGGCCGCCGCCTTGCCGGTGCGGCATAGAAAGCCGGCATAGCTGTTCATGATGTCCGGATCTTGCTTACCCAGACGCACCGCCTCCGCGAATGCGTGCTGCGCCTTCGACATTTCATTGAGGCGTTCGTACACCAGGCCTGCGGTTTCCTGAACGTTCGCATTGTCGGGCGCCTCGTGCAGCGCCCGCTCGATGCGTTCGCGCGCCCGGCCGAGATTGTTGATCCTCATGTATTCTATGGCCATCTGCATGTTGGCCACCGCGGCCTGTTCGGGCTCGGGTTTTCTTGCGCCGCGGTCGGGCGGCTGATAGGCCGGCGGAGCGCTATGGCAGGCCGACAACACCGACGCGAGGACAAACGCCATCGCCGGCACCGTTCGCCGTGTCGCACGTCGTCTCATGGGACCTCCGCCGGCACGCGCGATCCCATCAATTTGGCGCCGAGCCGAACCAGGGTGCGATCCTTCACCCTGCCGGCGAGTTGGCCGCACGCCGCATCGATGTCATCGCCGCGCGTGCGGCGTATCGTCGCAATGACCCCGTGCTCGTTGAGAACGTCGCGAAATCGCACAATCGTCGCCGCGGGCGAGCACCGGTAGCGCGTGCCGGCAAAGGCGTTGAACGGAATCAAATTGAGTTTGGCCGGCCGGCCACGCAATAGGCGCGCCAGCGCCTTTGCATGCTCGGGCCTGTCGTTGATTCCATCGAGCATGACGTACTCGAAGGTGACGCTGCGGCCGTTTTGCTTGTCGATGTAATGCCAACACGCCGCCAGCAGCTCGGCGATGGGGTGTTTGCGATTGATGGGCACGAGCTCGTCGCGCAAGTCATCATTCGGCGCATGCAACGACACCGCGAGGGCCACGTTGCATTCATCGGCCAGTTTATAGATTTGCGGCACCAAGCCCGAAGTGCTCAAAGTGACCCGTCGGCGCGACAAATCGTATCCCAGATCATCCATGAAAATGCGCATGGCCGGCACCACATTGCGGTAGTTGGCCAGCGGTTCGCCCATTCCCATGAACACGATGTTGGTGATGGTTCGTCCGTCGGCACGCGTCTCCGTGAGTTCGCGGTGCGCAAGCCACACCTGACCGACGATTTCCGCGACGCTCAGATTGCGGTTGAATCCCTGCTGCGCAGTCGCACAGAACGTGCAATCCATGGCACATCCCACCTGGCTCGATATGCACAGCGTCCCGCGGCCGGGTTCGGGAATGTAGACCATTTCGATGCCCTGCACCTCGTCCATGCGCAGCATCCACTTGCGGGTGCCGTCGGAGGAGATCTGCCGAGTGACGATCTCGGGCACGGCGATCTTGGCCACTTCGTTGAGTTGCGCGCGAAAGTCCTGCGCCAGATCGCTCATGGCGGAGAAGTCCGCCGCGCGCCGCCGATAAATCCACTTCATCAGCTGCCGAGCGCGAAACGGCTTGGCGCCGAGGCGGTCGGCGACGAACGCCTCGAGTTCCGCACGCGGTAAACCGAGAAGATTGACGCGCTCGATGATCACGCTCCGTTGCTCCCGATGGCGCTGCCAGAATACGCTAGCGCGTACGCGGGCAGACCTCAATCTCGCGAAAGAAATACGCGATTTCCCGCGCGGCGGTCTCGGGTGCATCCGAACCATGGACGATGTTCTCATCGATGCTGGTGGCAAGATCGGCGCGGATCGTGCCTGGGGCGGCCTTTTTCGGATCGGTCGCGCCCATCACCTCACGATTCTGGGCAATCGCCCCCTCGCCCTCGAGCACCTGCACCATGACCGGACCCGACGTCATGAACTTCACCAAATTCTTGAAGAACGGCCGCTCGCGATGGACGGCGTAAAAGCCTTCGGCCTCCGCCGTCGACAGATGCATCATGCGCGCAGCCACTACCCTCAGACCCTTCTGCTCGAACCGGCGCAGCACTTCGCCGATGAGGTTACGGCCAACGCCGTCGGGTTTGAGAATGGACAGTGTGCGCTCAATGGGCATGATGACCTCGGATAGGTTGCCGGATTGCCCTTCTTGGGGGCCGACAAAGGCCGCGAAGTGTACTGGAGAGGGCGCCTCCAGGCAATCGGAACGACAGCCGAAGTGCCTGTATTACTTGGAAAAACCGCGGTTCGGCGTGCCGGGGCGCACCGACGGCCTTGCTCAGACGTTGAAGCTTTCGCCGCAGCCGCATTCGCCCTTGGCTTTGGGGTTCTGAAACTTAAATGCCTCGTTGAGACCCTGTTTGACGAAATCGACCACGGTGCCGTCGATCAGCGGCAAACTTGCCGAGTCCACCACGACCTTGACGCCGCGCGCCTCGAATACCGCATCGTCGGGGTGAATCTCGTCGACGTAATTGACCACATACGCGAACCCCGAGCAGCCGGTCTTCTTGATGCCGACACGCAGGCCGACTCCGGCACCTCGCTTCGCCAGATGAGAGCGAACTCGATCAGCCGCCGATTCTGTCAATGATATCGCCATACCACGCCGCCCCTGCTTACGCTAGAGACCAAATTCAAGTTACATCAATAACACGCACGCGCCCCTTGTGCACGTGACTGGATCGTAATTTTCGCATCGTTTGCGCATTGCGCCACAAAATCTCCAGCTCGAGGAGGCGCTCGCGCTTGGCACGAGCTCATTATTCCGGCCCCGGCGCCCTCGCCGCCTCTGCCGCGCGCAGGGCGGCGATCCATGCATCTTCCACGATCAGCAGGCGTCCGAGCTTGGGAATGGGCACGTCGAAGCGCTCCCGAAGGGACTGGACGCTCTCCGGCAGCTGCGCCTTGATCTCGCACCCTGGCGTTTGCTCCGCCAGCCAAGAAGACACCGCGATGATGTGAGGGCATGCGAAGGCCAGGAAGCGCACCGCTTGAATGCGTGCCGGGCCGGCACCCGAATCGACTTGCACATCGAATTGCACCCAGGTTCCCTGCGCCCGGCTGCCGGACGCGCCGCGAAAGCAGTCCGGTCCGATCAAAACGCCGGCCGTCCCGCTGGCGTTCTCGAAATACCGGCGCGTCAGCTCGTTGTAGGTCATGCGCCGCCGATCCGGCGCAGCCGCTCCACGGCCCGCCTCACCGCACTCACGGCGGTATCGACGTCGGCCGCAGTGGAAAAGCGGCCGAAGCTGAAACGCAGGCTGCTTTCGGCAAGACGATCGTCGCGGCCCAGGGCGCGCAATACATAGGACGGCTCCTGGTTGATCGAGGTGCAGGCGGAACCGGTCGACACGGCAATATGCGGCCGAACGGCTGCGACCAAGCTCTCTCCCTCGACGCCCTCGAACGACACGTTGAGCAAATGGGGCACCGAGCGCTCGGAGTCGCCGTTGCGCAGCACGCCGCCGATCGAGCGAAGCCCGTCCCACAGCCGATCTCTCAATAGCGCGATGCGCAGGGTCTCATCGCGCGGCGCGGCTTTGACGAGAGCGAACGCCACCCCCATGCCTACCACCTGATGGGTCGCGACGGTGCCTGAGCGCAGAGCCCGCTCCTGCCCACCGCCATATTGCAGCGGTTTCAATTGCACGCCCCTCGCGCGCGACACGACCAAAGCCCCGACGCCCTTCGGGCCGTACGCCTTGTGCGCCGACAGGGACAGAAGATCGATGCCGAGCTCGCTGAAATTAACGGCGCACTTGCCGATGCTCTGCGCGGCATCCACGTGCAGCCGCGCGCTGCCGGACCGCGCGCACAGCGCCGCGATCGCCGCAATGTCCTGTATGACGCCGATTTCGTTGTTGACGTGCATGACGGACACCAGCACCGTGTCCGGCCGCAGCGCCGCCGCCACCGCCGCGGGATCAAGCACGCCGCTCCTATCCGGCGTGAGATAGGTCACGCGCCATCCGCGGCGTTCGAGTTCCCGGCAAGGATCGAGTACCGCCTTGTGTTCGGTGCGCACGGTGACGATATGCCGGCCGACCTGGGCGTTGTATTGGGCAACGCCAAAAATCGCCAGGTTATTCGCCTCGGTGGCGCCCGAAGTCCAGATGATCTCGGCGGGTTCCGCACCCACCGTTGCCGCCACCTCGGCCCGTGCCGCCTCCACCCGCTCGCTCGCCGCCTCTCCGTATACGTGGCTGGTCGATCCCGGGTTGCCGAAGACGCCGTCGCGCCCGAGGCACTGCGCCATACGCTCGGCGACCAGCGGCTCCACCGGGGTGGTCGCCGCATAATCCAAGTAGACGCAGCTCGGACCGTTCATTCGCGCGCACGGCGCACCGCTTGGCCTCGCCGTCCCTGCACGGCGCTCAAAATGCCGCGCATGATATTGAGTTCGTTGCGATCAAGCTGCGCACGATTGAATAGCCGCCGCAAACGTTCCATCAGGTGCCCGGTACGGTCGTCGAAATCGATTTCGTTGAGAACCTGGTGCAGGTGCGCGTAAAAGTGTTCGACGTCGCTCGACGGCGCCAGCGGCAGCTCCAATTGCATGCGCGATTGGGGCTGCTCGCGCGCCACGAATATCTCATACGCGAGCAGCTGTACGGCCATCGCCAAGTTCAGCGAACAATAGTCGGGATTGGCGGGTATGCGCACCAGTACATTGCAAACTTGCAAATCCTCGTTGGCAAGACCATAGCGTTCCGAGCCGAACAACAACGCCGCGCGATTCATATCCCCGAGGCCGGCGATGCGCACGGCGACGTCGCGCGGGGTCGTGAATTCCCAGTGATAGGAACGCGGACGCGAGGTCGTGCCGGCGATGAAGCTGCAGTCGCCGATTGCTTCGGCCACCGTTTCCGCGATGCGCGCGTCCGTCAAAATGTCGTCCGCACCGGCCGCCAGCGCATTGGCTTCCGCGTTCAGGAACGATCGGGGCCTGACCAGCGTGAGGTCGCTGAGCGCCATGTTTTTCATCGCCCGTGCGACCGATCCGATGTTGCCGGGATGGCTCGGATCTATCAGGACGATGCGAACGGGAGCGGTCATGCTCTGCTATTCTACCGCTACCTTATGCAGCCACTCCTCAATATCGGCATGCGTGCCGCGCGGCGCGCCGGTGATTTGATCGTGCGCAGCCTATCGCGTCTCGATTCCTTGAAAATCGACACCAAGGGCCGCAACGACTTCGTCACCGACATCGACCGCAAGGCCGAGGCGGAGATCATCGCGACGATTCGACGCAGTCATCCCGACCATGCCTTTCTCGCCGAGGAGAGCGGCCGGGGCGGCGGCGACAGCGAATTCGTCTGGATCATCGATCCGCTCGACGGCACGACGAATTTCCTGCACGGCTTCCCGACTTTCGCCGTATCGATCGCGCTCCAACACCGCGGACGCCTGCAGCAGGCGGTGGTCTACGATCCGATGCGCCAGGAATTCTTCACCGCATCGCGAGGCGACGGCGCACAGCTCGAGGGAAAGAAAATTCGCGTCAGCAGCCAGCGCACCCTGGAAGGCTCGCTGATCGGCACCGGCTTCCCCTATCGCATGGAGGCGGCCCACATCGATGACTATCTGGCCATGCTCAAGGTGATCATGGGCACGGCGGCCGGCGTGCGCCGACCCGGCGCCGCCGCGCTCGACCTCGCCTATGTGGCGGCAGGCCGCATCGACGGCTTTTGGGAGTTCGGCCTCGCGCCCTGGGACACGGCGGCCGGAACTTTGCTCATCCAAGAAGCCGGAGGGCGCGTCGGGACCCCGACCGGCGCCGAATACGCGCTCGGGCCCAATATCGTTGCGGGCAATCCGAAGGTATACGAGGGACTGCTCGAAGCGCTCGGCCCCTTAACGCCGGCGGCTTTGCGCAGCTAGTCGGCGGCGGGCGCCACCGGCGCCGCCGCGCCGGGAATCTCCGGTGTGCGCAGACGGCTGTTTCGGTACCCGTAGAGCAAATAAACCGTGATGCCGACCGCGCTCCACAGGACCAGCCGCCACCAAGTGGCGGTGGGGAGCGAAGCGGCCATGCCGGCGCAGAAAATCACTCCCATGGGCGCGGTGAACCAAACCCACTTGACTCTGAAAGGACGTCGCAAATCGGGCCGCGTATAGCGCAGCACCAGGATCCCCGCGCACACGACGATGAAGGCAATCAGCGTACCGATCGACACCAGTTCGCCCAGAATGCCGATCGGCAGGAGCCCCGCGAACGTCGCCGCCAATATCCCGGTGATCAGCGTGGCAACGTGCGGCGTGCGAAACTTAGGGTGCACGGCGCCGAAGAATTTCGGCAGCAGCCCGTCGTGCGACATGGTGAGCCAGATGCGCGCTTGCGGGATGATCATGGTGATGATCACCGAGGTCAATCCGAACAGCGCTCCCCAGATGACCCAGCTCGACAGCCAGAACAGTTGCGGGTGTGACTCGAGCGCGACGGCCACCGGCGCCGCATCATTGAGCTGCTTGAAGGGCACTAATCCGGTCATCACGCTCGACATGAGGATGTAGAGCACCGTGCAGATGCCGAGGCTGCCGAGCATGCCGATCGGCATGCCGCGCTGCGGATCCTTGGCCTCCTGGGCGACGGTGGAGACGCCGTCGAAACCGATATAGGCGAAGAAAATGATGGCCGAGGCCTGAAGTATGCCGCTCCAGCCGAACTCGCCGAAAGTGCCGGTGTTTTTCGGGATGTAGGGCACCCAGTTCGCGGTATTGACGTACACGGCACCGAAAACGATGACGGCGATGACGATGCTGACCTTGATCGCCACGATGATGGTGTTGACCACCGCCGATTCCTTGATGCCCTTGTAGCACAGAGCCGTTGCTGCAACGATGATGCCGATCGCCGGCAAGTTGAGGAAGGAGCCGGTTTGATGCACTTGAAAGCCGACTTCGGCCGCCTCGAACGGCGCCGAACTCAGCCAGTCCGGGATGAAGTTGATGCCGTAGTGATCGAGCAGTTTCACGAAGTAGCGGCTCCAACCGACCGCCACCGTGGAGCAGGCCATCATGTACTCGAGTATCAGATTCCAGCCGACGAACCACGCCACGAATTCACCCAAGGTCGCGTAGCTATAGGCGTAGGCGCTGCCCGCGACCGGCACCATCGCGGCGAATTCGGAATAGCAAAGCCCGGCGAACATGCAACCGGTGCCGGCGATGACGAATGAAATCACGATGGCGGGGCCGGCGTGCTGGGCGGCAGCCAGTCCGGTCAGCACGAAGATGCCCGTGCCGATGATGCCGCCGATGCCGAATGCGATCAGGGACGGGATGCCGAGCGCCCGCACCAGTGTCTTATCGGAAGCCTCTTTCTGGTAGGTCGCAATCGGCTTGGTTGCCAGCATCCCTTTGATATTCATGTCATTCACCCGGCGTCAGGTATGGTATCGGCACTCTACACGTTAACCCCGTCGCCGCAAACGCAGGCGGGACCAGACCGCGGCGGCCGACAGGACCATCGAACCATATAGGTAGGTCCGCGGGACGTGCACATCCACCGACTCCGCGATCAAGGAAGCCCCTACCATCACGAGAAACGCCAGCGCCAGACCCTTGATGGCCGCGTGCCGCTCGATGAAGCCGCTCAACGTCGAGGAGACGACCATCATCATTGCCGCCGAGACGACGATGGCGGCGACCATCACCTCCACCCGGTTCGCAATTCCGATCGCCGTGAACACCGAATCCACCGAGAACGCGATATCGACGACGCCGATCTGCAGGATGATCAGCCAGAAACCGTCCATCAACCCCATTTTGCGCTCGGCGCTATCACCGTGAAGCACGTCGCGAATTTCCATGGCGCTTCTTACGACCAGAAACGATCCGCCGGAAAACAGCAGCCCAATGCGCGTCAGCATCGCGAAGCCCAATCCCACGAGGCGCGCGCTTCGGCGCCGCGCCGGCGGCACGCGGTCGACGAGAACGGAGAGCAGTTCCATCGAACCACTCTAGGGAGGGCGTCGCGCTAAGGCAAACCGTCGATCTCTTCAGGCTTGGTGAGTTTGCGCTCCAGCAAATCGTCGGTCTGAAGCCCCAAATCCAAGGCGAGCGCGGCCGAAATGTAAATCGACGAATAGGTGCCCGCCAGAATGCCTATCACCAATGCCGCGGAGAATCCGTGCAGCGTTTCTCCGCCGAATATCAGCAGCGCCACCACCACCAGCAGCGTAACCAGCTTCGTCATCAAGGTTCGCGACAGCGTCTGATTAATGGATTCGTCGATGACCTGGGCAATGGGGAGCCTGCGCGCGGCGCGCGCGCGCTCGCGCACCCGGTCGAATACGATGACGGTGTCATTCAGCGAATAGCCGATGACCGCGAGGATGGCGGCGATCGCCGTGAGATCGAAGGTCATCTGCGTCGAAGCGAAGAAACCCACCACGCAGATCGGATCGTGCAATACAGCGAAGATCGCGCCGAGCGCGAGCTTGGGTGTGAATCGCAATAACACATATACCAAGATCAGTGCCAGCGTCGCCACCATGGCCCATCCGCCCTTGACGAACAATTCCTGGCCCACCTGCGGCCCTACCACCTCCGTGCGCAGCAGCTTCGCATTGGCGTCGACGGTCTTGAACACCTCGAGAATCCGCGCCCCGATCTGCTCACCCTTCACGCTCGGATCCGGCGGCAATCGCACCAAGATGTCGCGCGAACTGCCGAAGGCCTGCACTTGCGCGGCGGGCACGCCCGAGCGGCTCAACGCGGCGCGCAACTGTTCGATATTCGGCGCCTGCGGGAAGTTGGTTTCGACCACCACGCCTCCGGTGAAATCGACACCCAGGTTCAGGCCGCGCACGACCACCAGGCCGAGCGAGGCGAGGATCAGCGCCGCGGACAGTCCGTACCACACCTTGCGGGTGTTCATGAACGGGAAGCGCGTTACCTTGTGAAAAAATTCCATGGACCTGAACCTCGAAACGAACCTTAGATGGACAAGCGCTCGACCTTGCGCTTGCCTCCGTAGATGACTTGAACCAGCGCACGGCTGCCCATCACCGAGGTGAACATCGAGGTGGCGATACCGAGCACCAGCACCACCGCGAAGCCGCGCACCGCGCCGGCGCCGAAAAGCCACAGCACCAAGCCCGCAATCGCCGCGGTGACGTTGGAGTCGAAGATGGCGGAGAACGCCCGATCGAAGCCGGCGGTGATTGCCGCGCGCGGCGACACGCCGTTGCGCAATTCTTCACGGATGCGCTCATAGATCAAAATATTGGCGTCGACCGCCATGCCGACGGTCAATACCACGGCTGCGATTCCCGGCAGCGTCAGCGCGGCTCCCACCAGCGACAAGAATGCGGTGAGCAGCACGACGTTGGCGACCAGGACCACATCCGCGATCAAGCCGAACACCTTGTAATAGATCGCCATGAACACGAAGGCCGCCAACATGCCGAAGACCATGGCGTTGACGCCCTTGTCGATGTTGTCCTGACCCAGGCTCGGACCGATGGCGCGTTCCTCCACCGCGGACAGCGGCGCCGCCAGACCGCCGGCGCGCAGCAGCAGCGCGAGTTCGCGGCCCTCGATCGGGTTGACGCCCGTGATCTGAAAATTATTGCTGAATACGCCGCGAATGGTCGCACGGTTGATGACTTCTTCCGTGACGCGGTCCACGTCGACGCCCTGGGCGTTCTTTTCGCGCGAACGGTCGATGAACACCACGGCCATCAGATGGCCGATGTTCTCCTGGGTATTTCTCAACATCTTCGCCGCGCCGCGACTATCCAAGCTCACCGACACCGCAGGACCGTCCTGGGTGTTTGGCTGGAACGAGGCGTCGGTCAGCTGATCGCCGGTGACCACCACGTCGCGCTTGAGCAGCACCGGCTGCTTCTCACGCGTGTAGTACAGTTTCGAGCCCAGCGGCGCGCGCCCGGTGGCCGCGGCTTCGAGCGGATTGTTGGTTTCGTCGACCATGCGAAATTCCAAGGTCGCCGTCTTGCCGAGAATCTTCTTCACCTCGGCGGAATTCTGCAGCCCGGGCAATTGAATCGCGATGCGATCGACGCCCTCGCGCGCGACCTGCGGCTCGGACACCGCGAGCTCCGGGCTATTCAGGCGATTGCGCAGGATGATGATGTTTTGTTGAACCGCGTAATCCTGGCGCTCCTTGATTTCCTGAGGCGTCAGCTTCAGCTCCAAGGCGGGCGAGCTGCCGACCACAGTCTCGGTCAAATTCAAGTTGCGGTTGTCCGAAAGGATTGCGGCCTTGCCCTTGGCCAAACTGTCGGAGTCGCGAAACAACACCCTGACGCGGTCGGCCGGGTAGTCCACTTGCACATCCTGGTAGGGCACGCGTGCGTTGCGCAACGATGCGCGGAAATCCTGTTCGCGATGATCGAGCTGTTGCCTCACCGCGCCCTGTACGTCCACTTGATAGACGAGGTACACCCCGCCCCGCAGGTCCAGGCCCAGCTTCAACGGATTCAGCCCCAAATTGCGCATCCATTCCGGAACCCGCGAAGCCTGCGACAAGGCGATCGTGAACTGATTGGGCCGCGCTTCGGCAATCAAATCGCGCGCTTTCAATTGATCTTGTTTGCTGCTGAATCGCAGCGTCAAGCGGCCCTGGTCCAGGAATGCGCCGCTCGGCGTCACGCCCTTGGACTTGAGCAACTCCTCGATCCCGGTGCGATCGCTTGCTTGCACTGCTGCCCGATCGCGGGCCAATTGCAGCGCATTCTCTTCGCCGAAAAGATTGGGAAGCGCCAGAAAGATCCCGAACACGACCACGATCGCGACCAGCGCGATCTTCCAGCGCGGATACGAAATCATGCGCTCTTGACCGTGCCCTTGGGCAGCAGTTGCGCAACCTGGAATTTTTGCAGCTTGATGCTCACGCCGCTGGCGATTTCCAAGGTCAGGAACTGATCGCCGACCTCGAGCACCTTGCCGAGAATTCCGCCGGTGGTAGCCACCTCATCCCCAACGACGATTTTCGACAGCATCTCCCGCTGTTCTTTGGCGCGCTTGTTTTGCGGCCGAATCAACAGAAAATAAAACACCACCAAAAGCAGCACGGGCAGCAGCAAAGCGCTCATCATGCTTTGACCGCCGGACCCGCCGGCGGCCTGCGCATGGGCCGAATTAATGAGGGAATCCATAGCGTTACACCCGTTTATTGCGGCGGACGCCGCGGCACAAAGCCGTGCAGTATACAGTAGGCCGCCCTAAATATTAACGCGTCTGGAGAGCTAAGGCGGGCGGGACTCCCGTGCCGGCTGCACGAGCCTCAAGGGTTGGCCTGGACGGCCGTTCCGTCCGGGGCGCGCCCCATGAGCGCATAGAACTCGGCCGCAAAGTCCGCGAACCGCCCGGCCTCGATCGCCGAGCGAATTTCCGTCATCAGGCGCTGATAGAAATACAAGTTGTGGATCGTGTTCAGGTGCGAACCCAATATTTCGCCGCACCTATCCAAATGGCGCAGGTAGGCACGGCTGTAATTGCGGCAGGTATAGCACGCACACCCCTCCTCGATCGGACCGGTATCCGTCTGATGCGCCGCGTTACGAATATTGAGCACGCCCGGGCGCGTGAATAGATGCGCGTTGCGCGCATGGCGCGTCGGCATGACGCAATCGAACATGTCGATTCCGCGCCGCACGGCCTCGACGATATCTTCCGGGCGGCCGACACCCATCAGGTAACGGGGCTTGTGCGCCGGCATATGGGGCACCAGTCCATCAAGAACCCGGCGGCGTTCCGCTTCGCTCTCGCCCACCGCGAGGCCGCCGACGGCCAGTCCCGCAAAACCGATGTCCTCGAGCGCCTCGAGCGACGCGCTGCGCAAATTTCCGTGAATGCCGCCCTGTACGATGCCGAACAGCGTCCCAGGCGGCTCATTGCCGTAGTATTCGCGAAAGCCGCGCAACGCCCAGCGCATCGACAGCTCCATGGAAGCGCGCGCCTGCGCCTCGGTTGCCGGATACGGCGTGCATTCGTCGAAGCTCATCGCGATGTCCGAACCCAGGACGCGCTGGATGCGCATCGACTCCTCGGGTGACAGAAACACCGGCGCACCGTCGACCGGTGAGCGAAAGCGCGCGCCTTCCTCGGTTATCTTGCGCATGTCCTTGAGGCTCCAAACCTGAAACCCGCCGGAATCGGTGAGAATCGGACGGCGCCAGTGCATGAAGCGATGCAAGCCCTGATGCGCCGCGATCACCTCGAGGCCGGGGCGCAAGTACAAATGGAAGGTGTTGCCGAGAATGATTTCGACGCCGATGCCCTCCAGCTGTTCCGGGGTCATCGCCTTGACCGTGCCGTAGGTCCCCACCGGCATGAACGCCGGCGTCTCGACCGCGCCGCGCGTGAAATCCAAGCGGCCGCGCCGGGCGGCTCCGTCGCGCCGCAGCAGCTCGAAACGCATGCCGGGCGGTGCCGTCACACGCGCTCCAAAGCAGCCGCTGCCGGAGTCAAAAACATCGCATCGCCGTAACTGAAGAACCGGTACCGATCCTTGATCGCATGCTCATAGGCCGCGAGCAGCGCGTCCCTCCCGACGAACGCCGCGCACAGCATCAGCAATGTCGACTCGGGCAGGTGAAAATTAGTCACCATCGCATCCACCGCGCGAAACCGGTACCCGGGCTTGATGAATATGCGGGTCAACCCTCGATAGGGCGAGAGCACGCCGCCGCCGGCCGCCGTCTCCAAGCTCCTCACCACCGTCGTACCCACCGCGATCACCCGGCCCCCGGCGGCGCGCGTGGCATTGATCGCGGCGCACGTGGATTGCTGCACCTCGAGGTATTCGGCATGCATTTCATGCCCGTCGATGTCGTCCACCCGCAGCGGCTGAAAGGTTCCGGCGCCGACGTGCAAGGTCACGAATGCATGCTTCACGCCGCGCTTCTTAAGCGCGGCAAAGATATCGTCGTCGAAATGCAGACCCGCCGTCGGCGCGGCCACCGCGCCCAGCGCTCGCGCATACACGCACTGGTAGCGTTCACGATCGGCGGACTCGGGCGCACGATCGATATAGGGGGGCAGCGGCACATCGCCGTGCGCTTCAAAGAATGCCAGCACGTCGCCCGAGAACTTCAATCGATAAAGGTCTCCGGCCCGGCCGAGCATGTGCGCGCTGTGGCCGCCGGGCAGATTCACCCGCGCGTGCAGCCGCAGCCCCTTGCTGGCGCGGGCATGCATCAGCGCCGTGTCGGCCGTGAGCACGCGCTCGAGCAGCAGCTCAACCCTGCCGCCGCTGTCCTTCGTTCCATGGATTCGCGCCGGTATCACGCGCGTGTCGTTGAACACCACGAGATCCGCGGACGTCAAAAGCCCCGGGAAATCGCCGAAACGCAGGTCCTGCCATAAACCTGCGCCGCCGTCGAGCGCGAGCAAGCGGCTGGCGGAGCGCGGCGTGACTGGACGCTGGGCGATGAGTTCCGGAGGAAGGTCATAGTGAAAGTCCGTGCGCTGCATTCTTAGAGCCATACTACCAAGTGAGACAATCGCATATACTGCGCGATCTGGCCTGCCCGGATGGCGGAACTGGTAGACGCGCCGGACTCAAAATCCGGTGGTGGTGACACCGTGTGGGTTCGATTCCCTC
>Ga0209415_10004488_pt1 | contig 25533 bp, 20 predicted proteins | sample PeaSoiSIISIP2007_FD_187696 | JGI IMG/M metagenome (GOLD analysis project Ga0209415, IMG submission 187696) | Peat soil microbial communities from Weissenstadt, Germany - SII-SIP-2007 (SPAdes) (version 2) | ecosystem: Environmental > Terrestrial > Soil > Wetlands > Peat | place: Germany... | reverse complement strand
ATCCGCCGCGAGATTGAAACCACCACCAGCGATTACGACCGCGAAAAACTCCAGGAACGCCTGGCCAAGTTGGCCGGCGGCGTGGCCCAGATCAACGTCGGGGCGGCCACCGAGGCCGAGTTGAAGGAAAAGAAGGCCCGCATCGAGGATGCCCTGCACGCCACCCGCGCCGCGGTCGAGGAAGGTGTCGTCGCCGGCGGCGGGGTCGCCATGATCCGAGCCATGAAGTCCCTGAACGGCGGCGGAAATCTCAAGCTCGAAGGTGACGAAGCCGCGGGAGTGAAAATCGTCCGCCAGGCCCTGACCGCCCCCTTGCGCCAGATCGCCGACAATGCCGGCGCCAGCGGCAGCGTCGTCGTCCGCCGTGTCATGGAATCCAAGGACGACGAAGGCTTCAACGCCCTGACCAGTGAATACGTTGACGTTGTGAAAGCCGGCATCATCACCCCGACAAAAGTCGAGCGCACCGCGCTGCAAAACGCTGCCGAGGTAGCGATTCTTTTGCTGACGACCGATTGCATCATCGTCGAAGCCCCAAAGAAGAAGGACGACCACGCCGGCCACGGCCCCGAAGGCATGGGCGGAATGGGCGGCATGGGCGGGATGGATGACATGATGTGAGGTGTTATGCGGAAGAAATCCGAGAGCGCCTCAGCGGCGGTTGGTGACGCGGATTTGGAGATACTGCGGATGACTCGTGCCGAGATGCACAAGGGCCTCATGGGTAAGTGCGCCCTTGGCCGTGCGAGTAAGAAAACGGGACATCACTCATATTTCCCAAATGGGCCATCAAGACGGTTTGAGGCATGAAAAAGATGGGCATATTCTACGTCGGGTGCAAGATTGAGAACGTCGCCGCGCGAGATAGATCGGCGACGATAGGAAAGCTGTTGGTTGACACCGGCAGTGATTACACATGGCTCCCGGCTAAATCGCTGGAAAAAATCGGCGTCAAACGAGAAAAAAAGGACGTTACGATAACGATGGCCAATGGCCAAAGTATCACTCGAAATGTCGGATTCGTGATTATTCGAGCGGACAAATTCTTCACGGTGGATGAAGTCGTTTTCGCCGAGTCCGGCGATCTGTCTCTGCTTGGGGCGCGAACGTTGGAGGGCTTCAATGCTCGCGTCGATCCAAAGCAGAAGAAATTGGTTGCGGCCGGACCTCTCGTGGCCGCTGGGAATCGGAAAGACCGGGACATCAAGAACTAAGAAACAAAGGAACCCTATTATGAAACTTCGACCCCTACAGGATCGCGTGATCGTCAAGCAATCGGAAGCGGAGACCAAGACCGCCAGCGGAATCGTTCTGCCGGATTCGGCCAAGGAAAAGCCGACCAAGGGCAAGGTGATCGCTGCCGGGCCCGGCAAAGTGGACGAAAAAGGCAAGCACATGGAGTTGGCCGTCCGCGCCGGCGACACGGTGTTCTACGGCAAATACAGCGGCACCGACATCGAGGTCGACGGCGAGAAGTTCGTCATCTTGCGCGAGTCCGACATCCTCGGAGTATTGGAATAAGACGGCATTCGTCATTGGTCTTCACAAATGACCAATGACAAATGACCAATGACAAAAAAGCAAACAAGGACCCATCACTATGTCAGCCAAACAAATGAAATTCGCAAACGACGCCCGGGCGGAGATCGCCAGCGGCTTATCGCAGCTTTCCCGCGCGGTGAAGGCGACTCTCGGCCCGCGCGGCCGCAACGTCATCCTTCAGAAGTCCTACGGCAGCCCGCGCATCACCAAGGACGGCGTCACTGTCTCCAAGGAGATCGAGCTCGCCCAGCCGTTCGAGAACATGGGCGCCAAGCTCGTGAACATGGTCGCAAGCAAGACCAGCGACGTCGCCGGCGACGGAACGACCACCGCCACCGTGCTTGCCGAGGCCATTTACACCCATGGGCTGCGCTCCGTGACGACGGGCGTGAATCCGGTCACGATCCAGCGCGGAATTCTCAAGGCCGCCGAGGTGGCCGCCGACGCCATCACCCAGCAATCCAAGAAGGTGAAGGGCCGCGAGGATTACAAACGCGTCGCCACCGTCAGCGCCAACGGCGACGAAAAGATCGGCGATTTGATGGCCGATGCGATGGACAAAGTCGGCAAGGAAGGCGTCATCACGGTCGACGAGGGCAAGAGCATCGAATCCACGCTGGAATACACCGAGGGAATGCAGTTCGACAAGGGCTATTTGTCACCGTATTTCCTCACCAACACGACCACTCTTGAAGCGGTGCTGGAGAACTGTTTGATCCTGCTGCACGAGAAGAAGATCTCGAATCTAGCGGAGCTGCTGCCGCTTCTGAACAAGGTGGCGACGTCCGGCAAGCCGCTGCTGATGGTGGCCGAGGACGTCGAAGCCGAAGCGTTGGCCGCCTTGGTGGTCAACAAACTCCGCGGCGTATTGAACGTCTGCGCGGTGAAGGCCCCGGGCTTCGGCGATCGCCGAAAGGCCATGATGGGCGACCTCGCCGTCGTCACCGGTGGGAAGTTCATCAGCGAGGATTTGGGTCTGAAGCTGGAGAACGTCGAGCTGACGGATCTGGGCACGGCCAAGCGGGTGGTCGTGGACAAGGACAACACGCTCGTGGTCGAGGGCGCCGGCAAGAGGAAGGACATCGACTCCCGCGCCGACCAAATCCGCAAGCAGATTGACATCACCACCAGCGACTACGACCGCGAAAAGCTGCAGGAACGGCTGGCGAAATTGACCGGCGGCGTCGCGGTCATCAAGGCCGGGGCCGCCACCGAAACCGAGATGAAGGAACGCAAGGACCTGATCGACGATGCCCTGCACGCCACCAAGGCCGCGGCCGAGGAAGGCATTGTTCCCGGCGGCGGCGTGGCGTTCCTCCGCGCTATCGAGGCCGTCGAGAACGCCAAGTCCAAGGCCAGGGGTGATGAGAAGCTCGGCTTCGACATCGTTGCCGAGGCCTTGCGCTGGCCGACGCGCCAGATCGCCGAAAATGCCGGCGAGGACGGCGACGTCGTCGTTGACCAGATTCTGAGCAACAAGAACCCGGCCTGGGGCTACGATGCGGCCAACGGCGAATTCGTGGACATGCTCAAGAGCGGGATCATCGATCCAACGAAGGTCGCCCGCACGGCCCTGCTGAACGCCGCCAGCGTCAGCGGCTTGGCGTTGACCACCGACGTTATGGTGACCGAACTGAAGGAAAAGAAGGGCGAAGAGCCGACGCCGGTCGCCGGAGCGGTGGTGTGAGTTTTGGTTTCCAATCCCGACGGGAAATGGGAGGCACGGAAACAGTCTGTTTTCGTGCCTTTCGCTGTAAAGGAATAGAGTAATTAAGTCTGTTTTTTGGCATTAAGGATGTTGCCAGAAGCCCGTCTATTTGGCGGAATGACGCAGCCGCGAGTAGCCGATAGAATCAGTAATTGATAAGAACTTGGAGATCCTTATGCAGTTTTCAATTACGTTTGATCGCGATGAAGATGGGATCTGGGTCAGTACGTGTCCATCAATTCCCGGATGCGTCAGCCAGGGACGCACGAAACGCGAAGCGATGAAGAACATCAAGAAGGCGATCAAGGTTTGCCTGGAAGTCAGAGCCGAGAGAGGATTGCCATTGACGGTTGAGACTGGTCAGGTTGAGGTCACGATCTGATGGCATCCCTGATTCCGGTCCTGAGTGGTCGAGAAGTCGTCCGGGCTTTCGAACGCCTCGGGTGGAAAGTGGTATGACAGAAGGGAAGTCATATCGTCATGGTCAAACCGGGTGAGATTGTGACGCTTTCGGTGCCCGATCACCGAGAAGTGGCTCGGGGGACACTTCGTAGTCTCATCCGAGAGGCGAACCTGACAGTACCGGAGTTCCTGAAGGCAGTGAAGTGAAGGGAAAACAGTGCCCACCGCCAAGCGCGACTATTACGATATCCTCGGCGTTCAGCGAAACGCTGACGACGAGGAGATCAAGCGCGCTTATCGCCGGCTGGCGATGAAATTCCATCCCGATCGCGCCAACGGTGACAAGACCGAAGCCGAAACGCGATTCAAGGAATGTTCCGAAGCCTATGAAGTCTTATCCGACCAGGCCAAGCGCCGGCGCTACGATCAGTTCGGCCACCAGGGCGTCACCGGCCAGCACGACTTCTCGCACATGGACGTCACGGACATCTTCTCGATGTTCGACGATATTTTCGGCGGGGCCTTGGGCGGGGGGCGCGGCCGGGTGCGGCAGACCACACGCGGCTTCGATTTGGAGACCCGGATCGAGCTGAGCCTTCACGAAGTCGCCGCCGGAGCCGAAAAGACCATCGACTTCGAGAGACAGGACCGTTGCGAGCAATGCGCCGGCAGCGGCGCCAAGCCGGGCACCGCTCCGATCGTCTGCCTACAATGCGGCGGGCAGGGGCGGGTCGCGCAACAGGGATTCGGCGGAATGTTCCGCATGGTGGTGGCCTGCCCGAATTGCCGCGGACGCGGAACCGTGATTCGCGAGCATTGCCCCAGTTGCGGTGGAACGGGCCGGCAGCTCCGCAAGCGAACCGTCGTGGTCAAGATTCCCGCGGGCGTGCACGATGGTCAGGCCGTCCGCGTCACCGGCGAGGGCGAGGCCGGTGAAAACGGCGCCCCCGCGGGCGACCTGCACGTTTACATCGCCGTCCGGGAGCATCCCGTGTTTTCCCGCCACAACAACGATTTAGTTTGCCAGGTTCCGATTTCATTTTCCGAAGCGGCCCTGGGCGCGCGAATCGACGTTCCCACGCTCAAGGGCATGGAATCCATGGACGTGCCGGCCGGGACCCAGCACGGCGAGGTCTTCAAACTCAAGGGCCGGGGACTTCCGGACGTGCGGTCCTACCGCTCGGGCGACGAGCTCGTGCAGATCGTCATCGAGGTGCCGAAGAAATTGAACGACCGTCAGAAAACTCTGCTGCGAGAGTTCTCCGCCAGCGAGGATGCCCGTCTTCGGCAGCAACGAAAGGGCTTTTTCGACAAATTGAAGGGCCTGATCAAGGGTGACGCGGCCAAGAGTAAGGATTGATGGCATTTAGCAAGGTGATTCATGAGACCCACGCCGACAGACCCCAACGCCGATTTTCCCGAGCGCGACGACGTCGACTCGCTTCCTGAGGACAGCGACGCCCCGATTCAGGATCGCGACGCGTTGATTCAGGAGCGCGACGCCCTTCAGCAGGAGCGGGACAGCCTGTTTGACCGTCTGGCCCGGACGACCGCCGAATTCCAGAATGCCCGGCGACGCCTCGATGCCGACAAGGACCAAGCCGTCGCCTTTGCCAATGGCGCATTGATCAAGAGCCTTCTGCCCGTCATCGATAGTTTTGAACGCGCGTTGGCGGTGGATCCGCCCGCCAGCGATGCGGCCGGAATTCTCAAGGGGATGCAGATCGTCCACGACCAATGGATGACGGTTTTGAAAAACCAGTTTGTCGAGGTGATTGCTCCGGAGCCGGGCACGCCGTTCGATCCCGCGACGATGCAGGCCGTGTTGCACCTGGAAGATGAGAAGTCGCCTCCGAATTCCGTGACGCAGTTGCTACAGAGGGGATATTCGTTGCACGGCCGTACGTTGCGTCCGGCACAGGTGGCCGTCAGCAAACCCGAGTAGGTAAGTTTTCGAATCGGGGGATTTGGCTATGCCGACCTATCAGTACAAGTGCGAGGCATGCGGTTTTGAGTTTGAGAAGTTTCATTCGATCAAGGCTCGCGCCGTGAAGAAATGCCCCCAGTGCGGGAAGAGCCAGGTGAAGCGATTGATCGGAATGGGCGCCGGAGTGATCTTCAAGGGCGGCGGGTTTTACGCCACCGACTATCGTAGCGAGGCGTACAAGTCCGCCGCCAAGGCCGACGCCGGGGGCACGTCCGGCTCCATCCAGACCAAGACTGCCGGCGGTGGGGGAGGCGATTCGGCCTCGAAACCCTCCTGCGACTCGACGCCCGCGGCCCCGACCAAGCCCGCCGCTGATGCCAAGAGCTCCTCCGCCTCGACATCCAAGGATGCCAAGTCGGCAAAGTGATGGTTTTGAAGGCTAAGGCCATGCTGTGCCCCATCTGCAAAAAAAACATTGCCGACCTGGATGATCCTGATTCTCCCAACCGGTTCTTTCCCTTTTGCAGCGAGCGATGCAAGCTGATTGACCTGGGCCGTTGGCTGGGCGAGAGATACCGGATTCCCATCAAGCCGGCCGACGAATCTTCCGAATTCCCGCCGCCATCCTCTGCCGACGCCCGCGCCGATTCATCGGACAAGCCCTAGAATCCGCCCCTCCATCGCCAAAATCGAAAATCTCCCATTGCACGGGATTTTGAACCCGCCCCCATGCACACTATAATGCCGGCCTCATGGGCTAACCCGCGATTCAATCGCGGCCCAGGCATGGCGATCGCAATGGAAAGGAGCTTCGGCCGATGGCGGACGAAGGGCAAATTATTCGCGGCATCGATTGGCGTCAGGCATTCCCGTTCACCCATATTTTCAGGTCGTTTCGGATTGCCATTCACCTTTCCAAGCTCGCCCTGGGTTTGGCGCTGCTTCTGAGCGTCTATTTCGGCGGGCAGATCATTGACTGGGCCTGGCCCGCGCGCGCCCGGGCCGTCCCCGGCGAAGTGGCCGAATATCAGGCCATCGCCAACGGCACCGATCAATCCACCCTCAGCGCTTGGCGCGACCAAGTCCAGAAATCCATCGACGAGTCCTACGCGCAAACCCTGATCGGCTATGGGATCGTCACGAAATACGACAGTGAATCCCCCGAGGCGTATCACGCCCGCGTTTTGGAAGAGGCCCGCAAGGCCAATTTCCTGTCTAAAGTGTGGGAGCATATCCACGACCGTCTGGAAGGCGCCAAGGCCGCCGCCATAAAGCAATACGATGACGCTCTCAAAACCGCCAACGACGAAGCCAAGCCCGATCTCCTGCGCAAAAGAAATGCCGCCATACTCGACGCGTACAATTCCGCCGAGACCGAATGGCAACAGGTCAGGCTGATTGAGGGCCAGGGCCTGTTCAGCACCTTCTTCCAATATGAAATAACCCAGGTCACCGGCATTGTTGACGGAGTGAAGGGCAATAACTGGCTCGAACCCGATGGCGTGAAGGACCACGTTTATAATTTCTTCGCGGTCGGTCCAATCTGGCTGATCTGGAACCACACCGTGTTCTTTGTCATCTTCGCCATTCTGTTCCTGGTGTCCTGGGCGTTGTTCGGCGGCGCCATCAGCCGCATCGCCGCCGTTCACGTCGCACGCGATGAAAAAATCTCCGTGCGACAGGCGATGAATTTCGCCGTCGGCAAGCTCCTCTCCTTCGCCTCGGCGCCGGTCATTCCCCTGGTGATCGTCGTCGCTATCGGCTTGATCGTTGCCATCGCGGCGCTGATCGGCAACATCCCGTTCCTCGGCCCACTTGCGGTCGGCGCCCTGTTCGTCATCGCGCTCCTCGCCGGATTCGTCATGACCCTGGTGCTGCTCGGAACCGCCGGGGGCTTCAATCTCATGTATCCCACCATCGCCGTGGAAGGCTCCGACAGCTTTGACGCCATCAGCCGAAGCTTCAGCTACGTCTACGCCCGGCCCTGGCGGATGCTGTTCTACACCATCGTCGCCCTGGCGTATGGAGCGACAACGTATCTCTTTGTTCGCCTGTTCATCTGGCTGGCCCTGGTGCTCACCCACCATTTCGTCGGCATGGGCATCTTCACCGCCGCCGACAACACCACCGATCTTCTCTCCGCCATGTGGCCGAGTCCGTTGGCCCTCGGACGGCTTTCCTATTGCCCCGATTATCTGCCCCTCGCCGCCGGCCAGAAAATCGGCGCGTTCTTCATCAACTGTTGGGTGATGCTCTTCATATCCTTCCTCGGCGCCTATGCCATCAGCCTGTATTTCTCAACCAACACGATCGTCTACTACCTCATGCGCCGCGAAGTGGATTCGACCGAGTTGGACGATGTTTATCTCGAGCAATCCGAGGATGAATTGGAGCCCGCTTTCAGCGCCGTCGCGACCGAAACGACGGTGACGGCGGTCACTTCGACGCCAAACCCCGAGCCGCCCCCCAGCGGCGACACGCCGCCCGCCGCCTCCCCCCCGGCTTGACGCCCCGGCCGAGAGGCCGCCTGCGCCGAAAGCGCCGGCGCTGGATTCATTCGTCCTTTCGCGCATAATCTCGCCGGCGAGTGATCTCGCTGGCGAGTTTGTTTTTGAGCACCCGTAGCTCAATTGGACAGAGCATCGGTCTTCGGAACCGAGGGTTGCAGGTTCGAGTCCTGCCGGGTGCACTGCCCCTGGATTTGCCCCATCCACTCCGGCAAACCGCCATTGCTGTCGCGCTGGATTTTCCGGCCATTTATTTTTGGACCGTCGCCACCACGCGGTCGCACCACTGGTCGAATTTCGCGTCGACCGAGCGCAACTCCGGCGTGCGCTGGAAATGTTCGATCGTTTGGCCGATCCCCTGTTTGAAGGTTGTCGTGGCCACAAAATCGGGGACCAGCGACTTGATCTTGGAATTATCGTACACGGCGCTGTGGCAGAATCCGCCCCAGAGCCACCCCTCCAGTTCCGGATTCAGCGAAACGAGCGTGTCGCTCGCGACATGCACAAACTTGGGCTTGGCCCCGACGGCGTCGGCCACGATCTGGTAGTGCTGGTTCCATGACAGCACCTCGTCGCTGGTGATGTGAACTGGATGTCCGACCACGCGGACGTCTCCGAACAGACCGACAAATCCCTTTGCGAAATCCGAGTTGTGCGTGGCGGTGCAAAGATTCGTCCCGTCGCCGTGAACGATGATCGGCTTGCCCCGGAGCATCCGATCCACCGGGGACCACGACTGCGTCCAACTGGTGATCGAGAGCGGGATGAGCGTGTCCCCGTAAGTGAGCGACGGACGCACGATCACCGCGGGAAATCCGCTACGGCGGTATTCGGCCACGAGCCGATCCTCGCACGCGATCTTATTCCGCGAATATTCCCAGTACGGATTGTGCAGCGGAGTCGATTCAGTCACGCGCCAATACAGCGGAGGCGTCTGGTAAGCGGATGCCGAGCTGATGAAGATGTACTGCCCGGCCTTCCCGCCGAAGAGCCGGATGTCGCGTTCAATATCGCTCGGCACAAAATTGACGAAATTGGCAACCACGTCGAACGTTTGATCGCGCAGCGCCGCTCGGGCCTGATCTTCCTGTTGAATGTCGGCATAGATAAGTTTGACCTGCGGAGGCAATTTTGCCGCCGTTTTTCCCCGATTCAGGACATGGACGTCCATCCCCCGCAGTGCCGCCAGGCGCACGCACGCCGTGCTGATGATCCCCGTTCCGCCGATAAAGAGCACTTTCATCGGCTGACTCCCGCGGGCTTCCGTTCAATGCGCCGCATCCGTGCCAAATCGTACTAAACGCTGCAGAAAAACGCGAAGCTCTGCAATATATTATGGAAAGCGAACCGCCGGCCGTCTTGAGATCCTTTGGGAAGGACCTTCACGCCTTACGCAGAAATCCCACCGTGGACTGTAGAATCCGATGCCGCAGCGAACTGGCGTTCTGCTGGGATTGCTGCTGCAAATCTTCCAAATTAGCCCGGCAGAATGAGCAGTTCAGGCGGTTCAGGTGGAAATCGACGTATCGTCGCCACGGCTCGTCGAGCGTGCCGAGAACGTATCCGCCGACGGTGCTGCGCTTGGGGCAGCTTGGCCGCTGGTCTTCCCAGATTTCCGTCAGCAACGAGTCCATCGCCTCCGGGGCATCCCAGGGAAGCTCGGCCTGTCTCATCGATTCTTCCACGCGCTGGCGAAGCTGTTTGATCCAACGATGCTTCAGCAATGCGACGTGGTTGGCATCGACGCCCATTTCGGCGGCGATCCATTGATTGGGGCGCTGAGCGTAAAAGACCATTTCCAGGATCTGGAGGTCCGGCAAATTCGTCCGCTCTTTCATCCGGTGAACCAATTCGTCCAGCGCCGTGCCGAGGGCCGCGTAAGCGGCTTGGCGCTGTTCATCGCGCCGCGCGTACGAGCTGGCCGTGGGGTCCGGCGCCGGCAGGTTGACGCCGCCGCCGGTTTCTTCCCCTTGCGGTAATTCGCAGACGCCGATGCGTTTGCCCCGATGCGCTTCCGCCAGACGACGGCGCAGAATCACGAACAGAAACGTTTCGATGCTTGCCTGCTCGCGATACTGGGCCAATCCACGCAGAAACAGTAGAAACGTGTCCTGCACCAGGTCTTCGGGTTCCAGGTTTCTGGGCGCTCGGCGGCGGGCAAAGGCGATGAGGCGGCCCTGATATCGCTCCACCAATTGTGACCACGCTTCGTCGCTCCCGCGGCGAATCTGGTCCATCATGTATCGCTCTGCCTCGGTCCATTGCGTCATGGTCCACCGAGCAAAACCACCAGTGCCACCGCCGTTATCGTCGCGGCAAGCAGGCGAAGCCGCAAGGTGAAGTATCCCTTGGTAATCATGTTGAGCAGGAGATACGCGATCCATACCGACAGAAGGAGCGCCGCCGCGCCGATTTGCAGGGTCGTCATCCAAGCGCGGCGTGCCGGCAGTTCGCCCCGGTAACGATCGACCAGCGGGTCCAATTTCCCGGGCGACGCATCCAGCAACACGGTTTCTGTCCAGATGGTTCCGTAGGGCCGATCAAACCGTTCGACCAGGTCGTCGGCCGCAAGCTCGCCCGCGCGCACGTCCGCCAGCACGCAGCCGGCCAGCCATTTCCGATCGCCGCGCCCCGGATTGATCCGCTCCAGCGCGATAGGATAAACCGCCCGCGCCGCGTCGGTCCGCGCGGATTCCTCGGCTTCCGCTTGCGACAGGCATGGCCGCGCGCAGCGCCCGATGATCCATCGGCCCGGATGACTGCTCGAAAACCCCGCGAAATCGCCAATCCACGGCTTGGTCGGATGTGCGGCCCCCGAGAGGGACCGCAGCGCCGCCGCCGCATCGGGCGTCGGCACGGCCGTGGGCCCAAACAACTCGTCCCGATTGCTGAATTGCTGATGCAGAACCACCGCGATTCCCAGCGCCAGCATCGTGATGAGCAATGTGCGTATAAACATTGTGTTCCCCAACCGGTCATTTACCGCTGTCCTTGTTGGCGGCGGGATCGGCCGCCTGAGGATTCATCCGCGCACGCCGAGACCGGCAGGCCGGCCATCCCAGTAGGAATGCGCCCAGCAGGAATATAAACGACGCCTTGAGCACCGCGGGGAATTGCACCTGCTGGAAGTAAGCATCCATCGTCTGGCCGGGCGTCGCCGCCGGCGTCACAGTCGCCAAATCCGGCAGCACTCGGCCCAGCGTGAACGCCGCGCCCAAAAGCACCCCAACTCCCAGCACTGTACGGAACATGTGTGCGCCTCCGCCATGCCGCCGGGCCATCAGCAACAACACCAGCGAAACCACCGACGTCACCAGGCAAACCGCCGTCGCGGATTCCGTCATCAGCCGCGGCCATTGCCTCGTCCCGAACGCCATCTCCAAATCGTGGGGCAGGCGCGCATCCAGAACTCCGGATGCAAACAGTCCCGGCAAGTCCATCGCCACCGCCAACGCCAGCAGAATCGACGCCGTCAGAAGGATCGAACCTATGAGCCCGGCGAAGCCCCGCGCCACTGACGAGGCAAATCCTCCCAACGATGAGCTCTGGGACATCATTTCGTCCGCCGTGGAAGAGTTGGCATTGAACATAAAGCCTCCGCGATTCGGTTTGAAAACTTGAATCGTCACAATGACCGCCGCGGCCAGAAGCACCAGCGACACCGGTTTTCGGCTGTGGTTCACGGCGGCAAAACACCACGACCACAGAATGAGAGGCGCCAGCAAGATCATTGCCCCTCCGAAGCCCGTGAACCGGCGGCCCGGTGCTTTGCCTTGCGGCACGCTTGTGTGTGGCGCCGGCGAAGGACCCGATTGCATCGGCGTGAAATTTGGCGGCGCTGGCGGCGCCGCGGCGGGCGTCGGAATCGGCGGAGGCGCCAGCCCGACGGCCCGCGGACGCCATGCGCTGCTCAGGCTTACCGCCGCCGACGCGCCCACCACAGTGGCGATCGCCGTCAACGGCTGATTGTCGTCCAGCATTCCCGCCAGAACGACCGCACAGATTCCCGATGTGAACAGATGACCGATACACAGCCGTTCTTTCCGCTCGGGCGACAGGCGCCGTTGCCACTCAATCAGCAGCATTGCTCCGAAGCACGCCTCCAAGGTCGGTGGAAACCGATTTTGTCCAACCCACCACGGTAGGCTGAAAATGGCCGCGCCAATCGCCGCGGGAGCGCCAAGCGCAAACCGCTGAACCCACTTGGATTCGGTGCGAAGACCCGTTCCGATGGCTCTCCACGCAACGTTAACGCCAATCATCGCGCCGGCAATCGCGAATAAGGCGAAGAACGCGCGGAATGGGGCGTTATGGCCACCTCCGCCAATGCCGGCGAAAAACGCGGCCAGGCACATCGCCAGCAATGCCATGGTCATCCGCGCCGCCGGAGTCAGCGGATCGGTCCCCATCGCGCCCAAAGCCGGGGGATTGGCCGCCCATCTCTTGCCGGCGATTCGATCGCCCGCCTCTTTGAGGCGGTCTCCCACGAGCGCCATCTTCTCGCTGAGGCGCTCGGCCAAGTTCTCCCATTTGTCCTTCGGCAGATCCGATCGCCCCCGCGGAGGAAACGATCCCGGCGCGCCGACATGTTGTGCCGCCCGCCCGGCGATTTGCGTCAGGCTCGCCGGCGAAAACTGCGACACGCTGTTGCGAACGTGCTCGGAGCCGAAGACCGCCTCGACCATCTCCTGCACGCTTTGAAACCGCTCGGCTGGATTTTTCGCCATCGCCTTGCGGATCGCCGATTGGAACGGCTCTTCGATTCCGTCCAGGCATACCTGGCTGGTCAGATGCTTCATCAGCACTTCCGCCGGACTGGAGCCGAAGAACGGAACCTGTCCGGTCAGCATTTCGTACAACAATGCGCCCAAGGCGTAGATGTCGATGGTACGGTCGTATCGGCCTTCGCCGATCTCCGGGGCCATGTAGTGCAACGTTCCCACGGCCACTGTCTGCCCGCTGTGCCGGGTCATGCTCATCGCTTTGCTCAGGCCGTAGTCCCCGATTTTGACGTATCCGTTCTCGTAGAAAATGTTGCCGGGTTTCAGGTCGCGATGAACGATGCCGCAGTCGTGCAGGTACGTCAGCCCCTTGCCGATCTCCCGCAGGAAGAACGCCGCTTTGGCGACGCCCAGCCCGGACGGGGCCGCATCCAGCAACTCGCGCAGCGACGGCCCCGAGACATATTCCATGATGACCCACGGCCGCCCGTCCGTGCCGTACTTCACGTCGAAAATCGTCACGAGCTGCGGGCTCTTGAGGTTCATGCACTGGCTGATGCCGCGCAGTTCGATCTGCTCGTACGTCATCACCAGCTTGAGCGCCACTTCGCGCCCGCCGTCGCTCACCGCGAAGTAGACTTCCCCAAATCCGCCTCGGCCGGCGGCGCGTTGGATGGTGTATCCTTCCAGCGGCCGATCGCCGTGCTTGTATTGATAGGTTCTGCCCGCCACTTCTTCATCGATCGTCATGGCCTCTGCTCCCTGGAAACGACCAAACGAAGTGAGCCGATGGAAACATTTGCGCCCTGCGGCAAATTCGCCGTGTTGCCCGCAGGCCGCCCGTCGATCGTTATTTCATCCGCGCTTCGGCACGCCAATCCCTCCCCGCTGCGAATCAGCACCACCGGCGAGGGCAGTTCGTCGGCTCGAATGTGAGCGCCGGCTCCGGGACCGATGACGATCTCGCGATCCAACAGAATCACCTGCCGAATTCCCGCCCCAGGCAGGCGCGCTCCCGAAATGTCCAACACCGCCGTGCCGCTGGCGGCGCTGGGACGCCTGAACGTCAGCCGGCAACGCGCTCCCAGCCCGATCTGGTCTCCACTGTTGAGCAGTTTGCTCGTGCAGGGAACTTCGTTCACCGTCGCCGGCCGATCCGCGATCAGGAAATAATCCTCGTCGGATCGCGAAAGGGTGATCGCCGGCGCCGCCGCGTCCATCATCAGCGGCAAATCTAAAGCTCGCGTCGAACTGAGCGGCCCAATGGAGATCTTTGCTCCGGGCAACACCTGAAAGCTGCCCACGCCGTCGATGTGCAGAACCAGCGACTGCATCCTAGCCATCTCCACCGGGGGCAGGCGCGTTTCCGCCAGCCCCCGCTTTGCCGTGGGCGCCAGCAGGGAAAGCGGACTGGCGTGGATCGCCGTCTGAACCTGTCCCCACTGCCGGGCTTGTTCGGCCAGTTCGCCGATCCAGCCGGCCTTGGGCCACGTGACCTGCAATCGGCGCAGGGCTTCATCGGCATCCCGATACTGTCCGGCGGCGATGGCGTTGGATGCCGCCCGGCATTGATCCAACGTCGCGCGAAGCTGCCGCGTCGCGGTCGTTTCGGCCGGCAGATGGTCAAGCTTCTCCAGCAGCGCCACCGCCGTGTCCAGCCGGCCCGATTCCACGTGCGACGCCGCTTCGGCCGCGACGTGGTCGGCGATCCGGTCGGCCAGCAGCCTCAGCGCCGCATCCTGGGCGCCGTTCCTGCCCGCCCCGGCAATGTGATCGATCGCCGCTTCCCAATCGCCGGCGTTGAAGGCCTCCGTTGCTCTTTTCAGGCGGGATTCGAGCCCCGCGCGGCGGGCGGCCAAATCCTGCTTAAAACATTCCAATCGCGGATCGGCCACCGGCGATTCGGCCAGAACCTGCTGACCAACCGTAAGCTGGCCCTGCTCCGCATGCCGTCGAGCCAGGGCCAGCGCTTGCGCCGCTTGCTGGTTGACGCGTTCATGGCCTTGCCGGGCCGTGCGCACGGCTTCCTGCAATTGCACCCCCTCGGGCAGATTGCCGCCCAGCAAAACCGCCTTGTCGGCATCGGCCGCGGCGGCCGCCAAGCGTCCCTGCGCCAAATGCCGGCGGCCGCGATCGATCAGCGATTTCACCAGTTTGCCGATCAACTGCTGCCCCCGCCGATGGGCTCGAACATCCTGCTGGCGGGCCAGATCAAACGCCTCGTCCAGCCGCCCGTCGGCCAGCGCCCGCTCGCATTGTTTGAGTCGCAGGATCAGCACGGCTTCATTCCTCGGCTGCTCTTTACCGATGCCACAGAACCGATGGATCCTTCGCGCCGCGCGGCAAGAAAAGAGATGCGTCTTCCCTCACGCGGGCAGGCAAGCTCGGCGCGGAGAAACGTCTCCAATTCCTGCACCATTTGCCGGCCGCGCCGCCGGTATTCTACCGTGCCGCAGGCGCCTTCGGTAGACGCATCGTCGCTGCACCTGTACGGTTTCATGGCCACTGCTCCTGAAAGTTCGGCCACTGCTGCCTAACGTTCACTTGCCGCTTGGCGCTTGGTTCACGGCCAACGCCGACGGACCGGACAAACAACCGTCCACCTGCTTGAGCAAATCCTGCTCGTTGACCGCGTTTGCCGGAACCGCGTGTGCGAATCGGGCTTCCTCGGCCAGCATGTGCTCGGAAATCGCCAGTTGCCGCCGCACGTCACCGATCACTTTCTGCGCCTGGGCGAGCTTGGTGTTGTCCACCTGCACGTCCGTTCCCACCGCGGTGGCCTGCACCAGCCGATATCGCGCCTCCAACGCGTCGATTTCCGACTGCAAACCCGTTCGCTGATCGCTGGCGGTCTGCATCGCCTCATTGGCCGCGGCCAGAGCGCTTTGCCGGTTCTCCAGCAATTGCTGTTTTTGCTGCAAGGAGATTTCCGCCTCCTTGTAATTGGCAAATTGCTGGGCCAGTTCCTGCGCCAACTGCGGGCGGCTGTAGGAAAGCTCGCCGATCGTGAACGTGGACTGATTCGTCGACAGGTCGTCCCGAAGGGTCTGCATGCGCACTTTTTCCGCCTCCAGGGATTGGTTTGCCTGGGCGATGTCGCCGCGCAGGGAAGCGATATCCACTTCCTCCTCGGCGATCAGGCGGATGTTCTTTTGCATCTCCGGACCCGTATCGTCGAGCAGATCGCGCGCCCGGCGGATTTGGAATTCGACTGGAATGTTCTCCTTCACCGCCAGGGAAATGGAATGGAAGGAACTACCGACGTAGCTGACCAGGTCGGCGCCGAACAGCACGCCCCCCAAAATGCCCGCTCCCGCCGCGGTTATCACGCCTAACTTGATTGCTTTCCAGAGCATACGCGTCTCCTTTCGTTGGTATATGCCGGGGCGACAACCGCCCCGACAACCGGGTAGATGCGCGGCCTGGGGATATATTTCAGAGTGGTCCGGCCTTCGGGCGGCGATAGTCAAACGGGAAATCCTGGCTTATTGATTGACCGACCGGCATGGGTAATATCCCGGTTCGAGTACTCAAATCGAGAGGTTCGATGCATCACCTGCTGATTAGCCTGCTCTTTGTGCTGTTGGCGTCGGCCACCGCCATGGCCGCTGGGGAAGACAATTTTTACAAACTTGGTCCGGATTCACTTCCGCAAGACGGGGTGCCGAAGGGCAGGCTGACTGGTCCGACGACTCTGCCGAGGGAAGTCTTTCCCGGGACGGCCCACACCTATTGGGTTTATGTTCCGCGGCAATACGATCCTTCACAACCGGCGGCATTGATGATCTTCAATGATGGACAGGCAATGATCGACATGCAGGGGGATGTGCGCGCTCCAAACGTGCTGGACAACCTCATTTGGCGGCGGGAAATTCCGGTGATCGTCGCCGTGTTTATCGATCCGGGCAAAACGCCCGAGCAGCCGGAACCAACTCCTCGGGATTGGGGGGACAAGAACACCAATCGCCGAGTCGAATACAACACGCTGGATGACAAGTACGCCAGGGTGATCGTCGATGAACTGATGCCCGTCATTGCCCGGCAGTACAACATCTCGCCCGATGCCGACATGCACGCCATCGCCGGGGCCAGTTCGGGGGCGATCGCCGCGTTCACGGTGGCGTGGGAGCGCCCCGATCAATTCCACAAAGTCATCAGCATTGTCGGCAGCTTTGTGAACCTCCGCGGCGGATACGTCTATCCGGAAAAAATCCTTGCCGGCGAGAAGAAGCCCATCCGCATTTTTCTCCAGGATGGCGTCAACGACAATCGCGCTCTTCACGGCGACGTTTATGATCCGACCCGCGATTGGCACTATCAGAACGTCAGGCTCCTCGACGCGCTAACCCGCAAGGGATACGACGTGAATTACACCTGGGGCATCGGCCTGCATGGCCAGAAACAGGGCGGCGCGATCCTGCCGGAAATGATGCGCTGGCTCTGGCGCGATTATCCACGGTCCTATGACCCGCACGACATGATCGAACGCTCATTTCGAGGCCCCGCCACTCGATCGGCCCAAAAGACCAATTAGATGACGCCAGGATCGGCATGACTCGGAAATCCTGTTGAACCGGCAAATAGGCTTGCCTAAAATATCGCGTTCGTGGGGAAAATCGCCGTGCCTTAGGGCATGCCTTATTTGGATCGTCCGTTCCGTGGCCCGGAGGAGAGTATATGTCCAAGAAAGGGGGCAATAATCACGCCGCTCGAAGATTGCGCCTTCTTCGTAACTGCATGGTCTTCACTGGATGCGGGCTGGTGTTTGAAGCCCCGGCTCGCGGATTGACCATTGATCTTACTTACGATCCGACGGTAACCACTCTGTCCTACGCCGCGTCGGTGGAAAGCGCGACCAATTATGCCGCACAGCAGATTGAGAATCTTTTCAGCGACAACATAACCATCAACATCGACGTAGTCGCCTCGTCCGATTCGAGTTTCGTCGGCCAAAGCAGCGCCTCCAGCGCGGGCGGTTTTTCGTACTCCAATGTCCGCAGCGAGCTGATCGCCCGCGCCGATGACTCCACCGAAACGACGGCCTACTCAAATTTGCCCGCTTCTCCCGATCCGACGGGCGGCGGCAACTTTCTTCTCTCCACCTCGCAAGAGAAAGCCCTCGGTCTCATCGCGGCCAACGCACCGGGCATTGACGGCAAATTCACGTTCAGCACCACCGCCGCAACCTACACTTTCGATCCCAATAATCGCGCCGCACCCCTAGATCGCGATTTCATCGGCCTGGCCGAACACGAAATCACCGAGGACATGGGCCGATTTGAGGGACTCTCTCCGACGTCTTACGCCGCTTACGATCTTTTCCGCTACACCGCCCCCGGTGTGCGAAGCCTCAACATGACCGACACCGGCGTCTATTTCTCCATCGATGGTGGCGCCACCGACCTCATGGATTACAACTCGAACCATCTCGGCGATCTCCAGGACTGGGCCGGCGAGACCGACGATTCTTTCAATGCTTTCTCTCCAACCGGCGTGGAAAACGACTTCTCCCCCGTTGACGTTGCGGTCTTGGACGTGATCGGATTCCATGCCGTCACCACCGATATCGCCGTGCGCAGCGCAAGCGGCAACTGGAGCGCGGCGAGCAGTTGGAATCCCGGCAGCGTGCCGGTGGCGGGCGATGCCGTTTACCTTGCGTTCAGCGACGGCGTGAATCGCAATATCACCTACGATTACACCGGCGCGGCGGTCACGCTCTATTCCCTGACCATCGACCTCGCCAACGCAACCGGCGCAGCGACGACCGAGTTTTCCATGTCCGCCAACAACCTGACCGTTAACGGCGTCGAGGAAATCGGCCAGCGCGGCGTGGGAACCTTCAATCAAAGCGGCGGCGTCAACACGATCAACGGCGAAAATGGCCTCTTACTCGGCCAGAACATCGGTTCCACCGGAAGCTACCTCCTCAGCGGCACAGGTTCACTTGCGCTCATTGGGGGAAGCGAGCACGTCGGCGTCTTTGGCGCCGGAATCTTCAACCAGAGCGGCGGGACCAACACGGTCAATTCTGGCAATAACCTCTATATTGGCGACAACGCCGGGGCCATCGGAACCTATTCCCTCACCGGCTCCGGCTCCCTTTCAGTCAGCGGCAACGAGTACGTCGGTAATAACGGCGCTGGAAACTTCAACCAGGGCGGCGGCACGAATTCAATTGGCGTCGAACTTTACCTTGGCAACAACACAGGCTCCACCGGCACATACACACTAACCGGGGGCACACTCTCTGCTACTGCCGGTGAATACGTCGGCTACAACGGCGCGGGAATCTTCAACCAGAGCGGCGGGGCCAACACCTTCTCGGGCACCGCGGCCCTTCTCATCGGGGCATTTGGCAGTTCAACCGGAACCTACATCCTCAGCGGCACCGGCATGCTCTTGGCCAACGGGGGTGAATACGTCGGCTACGCCACGCCTGGAACCTTCACCCAGACCGGCGGCGTCAACAACATTACCGGCGGCAACTCCCTTCTCGTCGGCGGCTTTAGCGGTTCGACCGGGACTTACATGCTCAGCGGCACCGGCTCACTCTCCGACGACGGCGGCGAATACATCGGCTACAGCAGTCCTGGAACCTTCACCCAGACCGGCGGCACCAACACAATCACCAATAACAACGGCCTACTTTTGGGTGGTTTTTCCGGTTCGACCGGAACCTACAACCTCAGCGGCACTGGCATGCTCTCGGACGAAGGGGAGTATGTGGGCTATAACACCACCGGAACCTTCAACCAGACCGGCGGCACCAATACCATTTCCGGCAATTCTCTCTACCTGGGTTTTAACACCGGATCGACCGGAATCTATACGCTTGGTGGCGGCACCGCCACGGTCACCGGCGGCATTTACGTCGGCGGCACCGGATCTGCCTCCGGCGGCACCGGAACCCTAACCGTCAATTCCGGTCAATTGAACGTCACCGGCACGCTGCGGGTTTACAGTGGCAGTACGGTGAACTTCAACGGTGGAACGAGCACCGTCGGCAGTCTCTCCATCGACAATGGCGGCGTCGTCAACGTCAACGGTTCGTTTTTCGTTGACTATGGCTTCGGCCCCGATCCCATTACAACCATCGCCAGCTACATCAAGTCCGGCTACAACGGCGGCGCATGGAACGGCACCGGCATAATTTCTACGGCCGCACAAACGAAGACCAACGGACTTGTTTACGGCGTAGGCTATGCCGACGGGAAAGATCACGTCGTTGTCGGCCTCTCCTCCGGCCGGATCGAAGTGATGTATACCCTTCTCGGCGATGCCAATCTTGACGGCTTGGTCAACGGCTCGGATTTCAACATCCTCGCGGCGAACTTCAACCAGAGCATCACCGGCTGGGACCAGGGTGACTTCAATTACGACGGCCTGGTCAACGCTGCCGACTTCAACGTCCTGGCGGCGAACTTCAACCAGGGCGTCAGCGGCGGAGGTTCGGCCGGCGACATCGCGGCCCTTGACGCCTTCGCGGCGGCCAATGGATTGTCCCTACCGGCATCCAGCGTGCCCGAACCGTCGAGTGCGGTGATTGTGATGGCTGGATTGGGCATTCTCCGCCGGCGGCGGCGATCTTAGCGGCTGCCAGACAAGAGAAACATTTCGCCAAACTTCAAATCTCGTTACCCTACGCAAAACGGCCGACGAGCTTCGTCGGCGGAGGTTCAAATGAGAAATCCCGGTTTAGCCATTGTCATTGCGGCGAGTCTTGCCTTGCTGAATCCGCGGGCGCGGGGCGACGATGCTTCGATTCCACGCATTGTGGAGAAGGATGGCCGATATGCGCTGTTCGTCGATGGTGCGCCCTATCTGATTCTGGGCGCTCAGGTGAACAATTCCAGCGCCTGGCCCGCGATGCTGCCGAAGGTCTGGCCGGCGATGGAGTTCATGCACGTCAACACCGTCGAGATTCCCGTTTACTGGGAGCAGTTTGAACCAGAGTATGGGAAATTCGATTATTCCGTGGTCGATACGCTGCTGGATCAGGCCCGCGACGAAAACATGCACTTGGTGTTGCTTTGGTTTGGCACGTGGAAAAACGGCAGCAATCATTACATGCCCCGGTGGATGAAGCTCGATCCCGAGCGCTACCCCAACATGATCGGATCGGACGGCAAATTCATCGATTCTCCCAGCCCGCTGGCAAAGAATACGCTGGCCGCGGATATTCAGGCGTTTTCCGCCCTGATGCGGCACCTCAGGGAGGTTGATCCGCGGCACACGGTGCTGATGGTCCAGGTGGAAAACGAGCCGGGCACTTGGGGTGGAGTGCGGGATTATTCTGCCGCCGCCCAGGCGCTTTTCAATGACGCGGCGCCGGCCGAAGTTGTCGCGGCCATGGGGAAAAAGGGCGCAAAACCGTCCGCGAATTGGCGCGAGGTTTTTGGCACGGACGCGGATGAGTATTTCCACGTCTGGTGCGTTTCAAAATATGTCGGACAGGTCGCGGCCGCTGGAAAGGCGGCTTATCCGCTGCCCCTGTACGTCAACGCCTCGGTGCGAGATCCGATTGATCCGGGTCGGCCGCCGAGATACGAATGCGGGGGTCCCAACGACAACGTCTTTCCGATCTGGAAAGTCGAGGCTCCGGCGGTTGATCTTCTGGCTCCGGACATTTACCTGCGCGAGACGCCCAAGTATCTGAAGCTGCTCGATCTCTACCACCGCCCGGACAATCCCCTGTTCGTTCCGGAGACGATCGGTCAGGGCGCCTTTGCACGATTCTTCTTTGCGGCGTTGGGCCGGGGGGCCATCGGATTCTCGCCCTTTGGAATGGATTACACGCGGACGTTCGATTCTCCCGTCACCCCGGGCATGACGCCCGAACAGGCGATGACGCCCACGGCCTTGAATTACGAGTTGATCGGCCCCATGTCGCGAGAGATTGCCCGCCTGAATTTCGATGGAAAAATTCAAACCGCGGTGGATGAGCGTAATCCCGCCGAACAATTGCCGGAGCTGGAATCAACGTCGGCCGCCGACGATCCTCGCCTGGAAACACCCGACCATGTCCTCCACTTTGGGAATTGGGACGCCAACGTATGGTTTCGGCCCATGCACCGTCCGATCCTCGACGCCGCCACGCGGCCCACGACGCCGCTTCCACCCAACGGGCGCGCCCTGGTCGCGCAGCTCGGCGATAATCGGTTCCTTGTCACCGGCTTGTTTTCTCGCGTCGGGTTTCTGCCGGCTGGGCCGTATTCGCAAAAGCGGTGGCAATATTTCGCAGTGGAAGAAGGTCAATACAAGGATGGTGAATTTGTAACGTCCAGAATCCTCAACGGCGATCAGACCGACTGGGGCCTGATATTCGCCGCCAAACCGACCGTATTGCGTGTGACCCTCTATTCGCGTTAGGAGCCGACTGGTAGCGGCTCACTTTCGCAATCCAAAGCCCTGGGAGCTTGCTCCCTGGGGCAGCCGATTTTACGCAGAATTTTAGTGCCACGAGCGGATTTACCCAGTAGAATATATATGAGTAACCGTAGCCGTCGCCGGAGGCGGCATCGGTTATAGACCCTTATAAACAGATGCCGTTAGTATTTGGCAATACCGCCGGTATCCCCCGTCCGAATCCCGGCGGGAAGAAAAATCCGCGCCGAGCGCGTGGACGGCGCGTTGGATGCAGTGTCGAAGCGTTGGAAAGCCGGCTGCTGTTGAGCACGGTGAGTTGGGTTGGAGCGGCCAGCGGATCGTGGAACACGGCGAGCAATTGGAGCACCAACACCATCCCCCAGCCCGGCCAGGACGTGATCATCAGCAAGTCGGGGAGCATCCAGGTCACCCTTACGGGCAGCGCTTCGGTCAACAGCATTTCGGTCACCGGTGACACCCTTAGCCTTTCGAGCGGCACCCTCACGCTCGCGGCCAATTCGTCGATCAACTCCTCCAGCACGCTGGTGCTGAGCAGCGCGACTCTGACCTTGGCATCCGGCGCGACGCTGGCCAACAGCGGCTCGATCACCGTCAACCCACTCAGCAGCCTGAACGTCGGCGCCGCCTACACCCAGACGGCCACCGGCGTTTTGACGCTGCCGTCGGGAACGTTGACCTCCGGCGTAGGGACCAATTTGCTGGGCGACCCGGGGTTTGAATCTCCCGTGGTTGGCACTAACACGACGACGACTCCCGACGACTGGGGAGACTGGGGACCGTCATACATCAGCACCCAATACGCACACACCGGCGTGCAATCGGTACAAACCCCCGGGACCAGTGGGGGTTCCGGCGTGAATCAGTCCTTCTCCGCGACCCCGGGCGTCTCTTACACCGTCACCGCCTACGCCATGACGCCTTCCACCTCCAAACTCAGCGGCGCCGAGGAAGGGATTCTGAATCTCATCTTTTTCAATTCGACCGGAACCCAGGTCGGCGCCGACGGGATTACCGTGCTCACCTCCAATAGCGCCACCGGCGGCCCAATCTCAGGCAGCGTCGGTGGCCAGGGCTGGAACTTTTATTCCACAACCGGCGTGGCGCCCAGCGGCACAGTCAGCGCCTACGTCGCGCTTCAGGTCGGACCCTACAGCGGCCTTGGCGGCACAAACGGCGGATCGGTTTTATGGGATGACGCCCAATTCGGACCGACCGCCGCGACATCGGCCGTCGTCACCGCCGCCAGCTTATCCAACAGCGGAGCGATCACGATCGGAGCTTCCGACAAGATCAACGTTGCCGGAACGTTTTCGCAGGCCGGCACCGGAACCCTGACCCTGCAATTGGGCGGCTCCCCGTCCAGTCTTATGTTCGGTTCGCTCACCGCGAGCGGAACGGCGACCCTCGGCGGGACGCTCCACGCCGTCCTCGTCAATGGATATAGCCCCTCGATCAACGATAGCTTCACCCTCCTGAACTATTCTACCCAAACCGGCGCGTTTTCCTCAACCCAACTGCCCTCCGGCGCTTCCTACGCCTTCCAACAGGCCATTAATCCCACGTATCTTGGCATCAGCGCATTGCCCACTTCATTGACCACCGCCGTCAACATCGCCACGGTAATCGATCCAGCGTCGACCAATCTGCTTGGCGTGAACCTGGCGTACTGGGACGACAAGTTGACTACGGCGCAAACGCAATCAATGCTTCAGGCGGGGGGGCTGGATATCTTTCGCTTCCCCGGCGGGTCGGCTTCCGACGATTACCATTTCAATTCATCCAGCAACGACGGGGATTCCTCCGCCAATACAATTCCCCAGTTTGCGCAGTTGATCGACAACGTCGGCGGCCTGGGCATCGTCACCATCGATTACGGCTCGGGCAGCCCGCAGGAAGCCGAGGCTGAACTCGCCTACGTCCTCGGCTCGACCACCGACACGACGACCATCGGCATGGGAATGGAATGGAGTGACAGCGCGGGTGCATGGCAAAACGTTAATTGGCAGACCGTCGGCTACTGGGCCAGCCTGCGCGCCGCAACGCCGCTGGCGCACGATGATGGGTACAACTTCCTCCGGATTGGCCGCGCCAGCCCGTTCACCGGCATCAATTATTGGGAAGTCGGCAACGAACAATATGGAACCTGGGAGACCGATCATTACAGCCCCACGGGTGTTGGCGGCAGCGCCACGTCCGGCGGCTACAACTATCCCTCCGCCTACGCCCAATTCGCCGCGTCGTTTTCCGCATTCGTCACCGCCGACAAATCGCTGCCGTCCATCCTGATCGGCATCGACAGCGGCGACCCGACCGGCTCTTCCGACAACAACTGGACGAAAGAAGTGTTGACCTACGGGCTGGCGGATGGGTTCGTTCCCGGATTCATTTCCGATCACAGCTACATGTACGGGCCCGGCTCGGAAAGCGATTCGATTCTGCTCAACGACACCGTTTCAAACCCCGCCAGCAATCTCGATTGGTCCACTCGCTATACCGATTACGAAAACACCCTCTCGCAGACGGTGGGCGCCAAGGCTTCAGGCGTTCACATCATGGCCACCGAGTACAACTCCAACTATGGCACGCCCGGCAAGCAGATGACCAGCCTGGTCAACGGCCTGTTCGTTGCCGACTCCATCGGCAGCCTGCTCGACAGCGGGTACACCGGCGGATTATTCTGGGACCTCCGCAACGGGTGGGGCACCAACGGAAACAACTCGGCGACTTTATACGGCTGGCGCTTGGGCGGAGACGAGGGAATCCTGGGCGACCCGAATTTCAACGACCCGCCCTCCACCGGTCCGTATATCCCATATCCCAACTACTTCGGCTTCCAACTGGCCTCCAAAATGGTTGAAAGCGGCGGCACCGTCGTCTCGGCCGTCAGCAACTATAGCGAATTGGCCGTCTACTCTATCCTGGAAGCAAACGGCCACCTTGACCTGATGGTGATTAATAAGAACCCCGACGCCGCAATCAACGAGCAATTCAATCTCTCGGGATTCACACCCAGCGGGCAGGCGCAGTTCTGGCAATACGGCGAACCGCAGGACTATGCCCAAAGCCAATCACCCACCGGCGCCGCGTCGCTGTCGAATTTCAACACCACACTCAGCTTTACCGGCAACAGTTTCAGTTATGCCTTTCCGGCATATTCGATGACCGTGATCGACCTGACGCCGACGCCCTCAGTCGCAACTCCGGCCGCGGCCAATCCGAATCCCGTGACGGGGACCTCGACAGCCTTGAGCGCGTTAGGCAGCGAAAACGGCTCCGGTTCCGGACTCACCTATACCTGGTCCTACACCGGCCCAACCGGCGTCACCTATTCCGGCAACA
>Ga0209415_10004486_pt1 | contig 25543 bp, 14 predicted proteins | sample PeaSoiSIISIP2007_FD_187696 | JGI IMG/M metagenome (GOLD analysis project Ga0209415, IMG submission 187696) | Peat soil microbial communities from Weissenstadt, Germany - SII-SIP-2007 (SPAdes) (version 2) | ecosystem: Environmental > Terrestrial > Soil > Wetlands > Peat | place: Germany... | reverse complement strand
AATTTCGCCAAGATGGGAATTCCGATCGCGTTCTTCACGACGGGCCTGCACGTGGACTATCACCGTCCGACGGACACTCCGGACAAGATCGACTACAAGGCGATGATGCAGATTTCCAAGACGGTGGCCGCGGTGGGTTGGGATCTGGCGAATCAGAATGGCCGGCCGAAGCTGAAGGAGAAGCTGCCGGACGACCTGCTCAAGGACATGAAGACGGTCCAGACGCAGGGGTGGGGCAAGCTCACGCCGGTTTTGGCGCCGCTGCCGGGGGAGCCGCAGTAAGAGCGGTCAGCGATCAGCTTTCAGCGGTCAGCCAAGCTCCGGGATGCGCGTCCCGATGAGCGGGGGCCGGTCCCTGGCGGGAGCGACTCTGGCGGCAGAAATCTCGGTGATCGAGGAGCGCCGGCTGAAGCGGGCGGCAGGTAGTCAGAAGGGGAAGGCGACAGGGCATGGCGGCCGAGAATTGTGGGATCGGCCGAACAGGACCCGCTGAAGGCGGTTCACGATGGCACGCCCGCGGGAGTAATCTGAAGGGATGAGACGCCGCACATTTCTCCGAGATCTGGTGGCCGGGGGCGCTCTCGGAACGTTGGCGCCCGGGGCCACGGCCTACCAGGCTGCGGCACCGGTGGGCCCGGATCCGAAGATCCGGCGCGTGCTGGTTGCCTTCAAGTGTCATCTGGACGTGGGATTTATCGATACCCAGGCGAATGTCGTCCGCAAGTACTTCGAGCAACATTTCCCAAACGCGATTCTGACCGCGGCGGCGCTGCGGCAATCGGGCACCGACCGCTACGTGTGGAGCACGGGATCGTGGCTGCTTTATGAGTACCTCGAAAGGGCGGCCGGGCCGCAGCGGAAGAGCATGGAGCAGGCGATTGCCGCGGGAGACATCGCGTGGCATGCGCTCCCATTCACGTGGCAGACGGAACTGATGGACCCGTCGCTGATCGCCGGCGGCCTGGGGCTGTCGCACTCCCTCGACCGGCGGTTTGGGCGAACCACCACCGGGGCAAAAATGACGGATGTGCCAGGCCATACGCGAGGCATCGTTGGTCCGCTGGCCGAACACGGCGTCAAGCTTCTGGATATCGGCGTCAATTCCGCGAGCACCCCGCCGGACGTTCCGCCGCTGTTTGTGTGGCGGGCGCCGGACGGCAGCCGGCTGGTGGTGATGTACCATCATCACGAATACGGAGGCGTGGTCCGAATCCCGGGAGCCGGCCTCGCCGTGGATATGGAAGTGGCGGATGACAACCGGGGCCCGCATTCGCTCGAAGAGATCCACAAGATCTACTCCAGGCTCCGGAAGCAGTTTCCCGCGGCGACGATCACGGCCACCGATCTGACCGGGATCGCCAATGCGGTGGCGCCGTACAGCAGCCAGTTGCCGGCGATCGCGGACGAGATTGGCGACACGTGGATTTACGGAGCGCCCAGCGATCCGCTCAAGGTCGCGCGCTACCGGGAGCTGGCGCGTCTGCGGCGCGAGTGGATTGCGGGCGGAAAATTTTCAGCCGGTGACGCCACGGACCTGGCGTTCCTGCGCAGCTTCCTTTTGGAAGTGGAACACACTTGGGGCACCGATACCAAGACCTGGCTGGATTTCGACCATTACACCCCGCACGATCTCGCGCGAATGCTGGACCAGCCGAAGTACAAAGTGGTGCAATCGAGTTGGGCCGAAAAGCGGGCCGACCTTTTCGACGCGATGGCCGCGCTGCCCGCACCGCTCCGCGCGCAAGCTGAGGATCGGATGCGCGGCCTCGAACCTGGTGAGCCTCGAACCGAAGGGCTGTCGCCACTGATGGGCGGCGAGCGGATCGAAACCAAACATTTCGAGATAGCCCTCGATCCTCAAACGGGTGCGATTATCCGGCTGCGGGGCAAGAAGACGGGACGCGAATGGGCATCCGAGCGGCAGCCGCTCGCCTTGTTCAGCTACCAGACGCTCTCGAAGAACGATTACGACCGTTTCTTCGACGCGTATCTGAAGAGCCATGCGGATTGGGCGCCCAAGGATTTTGGCAAGCCGAACATCGAGCGGTTCGGAGCGGTGAGCCGCACATGGCTGCCGGCCATTGCGGAAATCCGGCAGGGCAGAGAGGCGGGCGGGCACCGGATAGTGGCCCGCCTCGAGATCCGCGATGCCGAGAGCGAAAAATCGGGCACGGTGGCATGGCCGCGGAGAATGTACCTCGACTTGCGACTGCCGGATGCGAAGCCAATCGTCGAATGCGACTTTTCCTGGTTCGGCAAGACCGCCAACCGTCTGCCCGAAGCGCTTTGGCTCAGCTTCCACCCGATAGCCTCCGATGCGCGGGGCTGGCAGTTGGACAAAGCCGGCAGCCCGGTCTCGCCATTTGACGTGGTGACGGGGGGCAATCGAGCGATGCATGCCGTCCTCAGCGGGTTGCGCTACAAGGATCCGCGGGGCAGCCTGGAGATCCAGACACTGGATGCGGCGGTGGTCGCGATTGGCGAGAAATCGCCCGTCTATTTTTCCAGGAACCAGCCGGTGGTTTCGAAGGGTTTCCATTTCAGCCTGTTCAACAACGGCTGGGGAACAAACTACATTCAGTGGTTTGGCGAAGACATGCGCTTCCGATTCAGAATCTCCGAGTGACTCCGGGATTGTATCGAACCTCACAGGCGGCAGCGATTCTTCGCGCATAGAGATGGGGAAGAAGCATCAAGATGACTGACGCCGGGCAGATTCTCTGGCAAAAGCAAAGGAGCATATCAGCATGTCACTACGTCCAGTGAAAAAGGTGATCAGGGCCAAGCCGACCATCGAAGGGGCCGGCGTGCATTTGCGGCGTGCGTTCGGATTCGGCAATACGGCGGACTTCGACCCGTTTCTTCTGCTTGACGACTTTCGCAACGACGTGCCGGAGGACTACCTGGCGGGTTTCCCGTGGCATCCGCATCGCGGGATCGAAACCATCACGTATGTCCTGGCGGGGACGGTCGAGCATGGCGACAGCATGGGGAACCACGGCGCGATCGGCGCGGGCGACATCCAATGGATGACGGCGGGAAGCGGGATCATCCACCAGGAGATGCCCAAGGGGGACGCCGCCGGCAGGATGCACGGATTTCAGTTATGGGCGAATCTTCCCGCGTCACTCAAGATGACAGCGCCCCGTTACCAGGAGGTGAAGGCGCGCGATATCCCGGAGATCACGGACGACGACGGCACTCACGTTCGAGTGGTCTGCGGAAAGTTCTGGGGCGCAACCGGTCCGGTGGATGGCATTGCCGCCGATCCGATTTACCTGGATGTGTCGGTGCCTCCGGGCGAGAAAAGGAGCCTCCCGGTGGAGACTACGCGGCACTCTTTCGCGTACGTTTTCGCCGGGGGCGGGAAATTCTGCAACGCTTCCGGCCCGCTGGCGGTGCCGACCGAATCGGTGGGGTGGGCCGACACGAAGCCACCGGCCGAAGCCGGCAACCGCTCGCTGATTCTCTTCGACCGCGGCGACGAGGTCATGGTCCACGCCGGAGAGGACGGGATCCGCTTTCTTCTGGTGTCGGGGAAGCCGCTCAAGGAGCCGGTGGCCTGGTACGGCCCGATCGTGATGAACACGCAGGAACAGCTCCAGCAGGCGTTCGCGGAACTCGAGAAGGGGACCTTCCTCCAGCCCAAGAAGTGAGGACTTGCAGGAACGGATCGAGAAACGCACCACGGAGATTTACCTGGACGTCAAGCTCAGAACCAGGGAAATTCCAGTTCCCATCCGGGAAACACGGGGCGTGGAGTAGTGGCCAACATTCCTTTGGATTGTGAAACTAACGAATTCTCCGTGAAGGCCTTGAGGGCTCTGCCAAGAGTGGCGTTGTGGACGTTGGGTGGCTGGGGTTGCGGTGGCGTATGCTCTTATCATGCCCCCTCAGAAGCACACACCTGGAGCGGAATCGGGTGAGCGAAGCGAGTCGCGCGTTGCGGACCGTGCTACAAGCGAATTCCTTCTGCGCGTCTGCCACGACTTGAGAACTTCTCTTCGTTCGATCCGGGCGCATGCCGAGTTGCTTCTCAGGAGTCAGGAAGCGCCGCAGGTGTCCGATCTAAGCGAGCGCCTGGGCTTCATCGTCGATGGGGTTCAGAGAATCGATTCGCTGGCGGAAGGCCTGGCCAGCTATTCGATTGCGCTGCAGACCGGAAAGGAATCGTTCCAACCAACGCCGATGGACGTGATGCTTCGGACCGTTCTGGCGCGGCTGGACAAGGAGATACGGAGCAACGACGCAAAAGTATCTTACACTAAACTCCCGCGTGTGTCCGGAGACCCGGACCGGCTGATGGAAGTGCTCGAAAACCTTGTCCGCAACGCTATCGAACACCGTGGAGAAGCCCCTCCCAGTATCCACATCACCGCGGAAAAGCAGGCGGAGGGCTGGCTGTTTTCAGTTCGGGACAACGGCCCAGGGGTGGAGAGAGCTTACCTGGAAAGCATCTTCAATCCGTTCGAGCGCTTGCATGGCAGGCAGCGGCCCGGTCCCGGGCTTGGCCTTGCGATTTGCCGGGCAATCGTGGAGCGGCATGGCGGACAGATCTGGGCCGAGGCGCAAAGCGGATCCGGCGCCACGTTCTTCTTTACTCTCCCGGCGGATTAGCCCATTTTCCGCAAACATGGTCCAGTCACATGCCGGGGATCGCACCGGCGCCACGCGCTTTCTCACCTTCGAAAGAACGGAGCTTATAGTGAAGGGTGCGGAGGCAGAGGCCCAAGATGGCCGCCGCCCGGCGCCGATTGTTGTTGGTGTGCTTCAAGGTCAGGCGGATGTAAGCCTCTTCCACCTCCCGCAGGGATTGCCCGACGGGGAGCCGCATGGAGTCATCCGGCGCCTTCTGGGAGGAGGCCGTTCCGGGCTCCGCCGCCAAGTGGCCGGGGAGATGACGCAACTGGATTTCGCCTTCGCCCGCAACGATGGCCGCGCGCTCGATCACGTTTCGGAGCTCGCGCACGTTGCCAGGCCAGGAATTGGCTTGGAACCGTTCGAGCACTTCGGGACTCAGATGGGTGACGCGGGAACCGTGCTTCCGGTTCAGGTCGCGGATCAAAGCGGCGGCGATCGACGGAAGGTCCTGTTTGCGCTCGCGGAGAGGCGGGAGCGCGACGTGGAAAACGTTCAGCCGGTAATAGAGATCCTCGCGAAGAAGCTTATTCTGAATGGCCTTGTCCGGAGAGCGGTTGGTGGCCGCCAGCACACGCACGGAGATGGGGATGTCGCTCGAGCCGCCCAGCCGGCGGACTTTCGACTCCTCGATTACACGGAGCAGCTTGGCCTGCGTCGAGATTGGCATTTCCGCGATCTCATCGAGCAACAGGGTTCCGTTCTGCGCTTGCTCGAAGCACCCGGCGCGGCGCTCGACGGCGCCGGTGAACGCGCCTTTTTCATGACCGAACAGCTCGCTCTCCATGAGGCTTTCGGGCAATGCGGCGCAATTCACCGCCACAAAGGGGCCTCCATTTCGCGGGCTCAGATTATGAATCGCTCGAGCGACCAATTCCTTACCCGTTCCGCTCTCGCCGGTAATCAGAACGGAGGCCGTGGTGGGCGCGACTTGCCGAACCATAGAAAAGATGTCCCGCATCGAAGGCGAATCGCCAACCAGCTCGCCCAAGACACCTTGATAACTGAGTTGACGGCTCAACCGTTCGGTCTCATCGAGGAGATAGCTTTGTTGGATCGCCCGCTCCAAGAGGGCACGCAGGATTCCCGGCTGGATGGGCTTTTCCAGAAACCAGAAGGCTTTCAGATCATGAACCACCGAGATGGCCTGGTCAATGCTTCCAAATGCCGTCAAAACGATGGTGGGAGTTCGATCGCCGCGCGCGGCCAGTTCCTTCAGGAGCTTGAAACCATCCATCCGGGGCATGACGAGGTCGGTGAGGATCGCGCTCGCCGGGAAAGAAGCCAACTCCTGGAGGGCCTCCGCGCCGTCCTTCGCGGTTCTCACCTGATGGCCGAGAGCGACAACCATTTCGGACAAGTCGGCTCGCTGGCCGGCGTCGTCATCGACCACCAAGATCTGAGCAGGCACGGGTTCCCTCCGTCGCTCCTCCATTCTACTCCAGAGCCGGGATTCTCGCGCTTCCTTCTGTCGCACCATATGAGTAGCTATGTCAGTCCGGCCAGCGCGGAAGACGACCGGTGTGTTTGGAGAACATCCCGGATCCGCTCGACGAGCTCGGCAGGCTCGAACGGCCTTCGCAAGGTGTTGGCATCCATCGACGGCACGCTATAGAACTCACTGATTTTAGCACCGGCTTCGCCCGAGACGAAGAGCACCTTGATACCCGGTTCAACATCGAGCAACGCCTTGAACAATTCGTATCCGTTGCCGCCAGGCAGCGAAATGGCGGTCAGGAGCAGATCGATTTGTGCGAGGTGCCGTTGATGAGCGTTTTGGGCGCCGCGGTAATCGGCCGCCTCCAGCACCCGGAACCCGGCGGCCCGAAGTATGTGCCGCATGGACTCACGGTGCGGTGCATCGCCATCGACCACCAGGATTGTCGGTCTTAATTGAGGCATGGACAAAGAACACGTTTTCCTTCCGGGCCACTCAGTCAAATGGCTGAGGAACAAAAAGAGAAGCATGTTTAGGGCCACGACGCAGGTTGAGGCTAGGGCTGGAGGGTATCCCGCGGAAGGGTGAAGAAGAACGTAGCTCCGAGGCCGGGCTCCGACTCGACCCAGATGCGGCCGCCGTGCTGCTCGACGATTTGTTTCGCGACGGCCAGCCCGACTCCCGCGCCGGCGTGGGCTTCAGGATCCACGCGCTTGAACATGCTGAAAATGCGCTCGCTATGCCGGGGATCGATGCCGATCCCGTTATCACGGACGGAAAACACCCAGGCGTTACCGTCCGCGGCTGCGGACACGTGGATCTCGGGCCTGGCCGCCCGCCGAAACCGGATCGAGTTCTGGATGAGGCCGGCAAATGTGTAGACGATCTGGCTGGGATCGCACGACAGTTCAGGCAAAGGATCGTGAGTTACTACGGCGCCGTTTTCATCGATCGCGCGCTGAATCGACGCCAGGGCGCCAGCCAGAAGAGCATGGGCGTCGCAACGGCGATAGGCGGCTCGGGGGCCGACGACCTGCATGTAGGTCCTGAGTCCGGACAGAAGGTTCTGCAGGCGGTTGGCGGCCTTCTGAATGAAGCCAAACAAGACTTGAGCTTCGTCATCCAGAGAGTCCCGGTGTTTCTTGAGAATCAGATCGGTCATGGTGCACATCTGGTTCACGGGGCTCATCAGGTCGTGCAAGGAATCGGCGTTGAGGCGCACGAGGCACTCCTCGGCCGATGGCTGGACCGGATCGCACCGAAGCGGCGGGAGGTTCTGGACAGTCAAGCGGGCGGATGGTCCTGGCATACGGAGATCTATACCTTTCCCGGCGAAGTTGCTGCTCCGGCCGCGGCCGGCAGCAAGACCCGGAACATGGTCCCTCTCCCCGGCGAACTTTCCACCTGTACGCCGCCTCCATGGCTACGGGCGAAGCCATAAACCGCCGCCAATCCCAGGCCGCGTCCCAGGAATCTGGTGGTAAAGAAGGGATCGAAGATTCTGGCTTGGGTCTCCTCGTCCATGCCGCATCCGGTATCGCGCACCTCGAGAGTTACGTACTGGCCGGCGGGGATGGCGGCCGGCCCGAACTCGCTTCTGCGGACCGCTTCCTCGTCGATTTCGACTCCCGCCGAACGGACCGAAATGCCGCCGGAGCCACCATCGATGGCTTCCACGGCGTTCATCACCAGTTCCACGACGACCTGGCGCAATTGCCCTGGGTCCGTCACTACCGGCGGGATGGCGCACCCGCTGTGGCATTCGAGGCGAATGGTGTTTGGAATGGAGTTACGAATTGTGTCGCAGGTGGAGCACACGAGCTCGCCCAAGTTGGTCAGCTCGATCTGGAAATTGCCCTTGCCCGCGTAGGAAAGCATCTTGCGCGTGAGCTCGGCAGCACGTTCGCCGGCCCGCATGACACCCTGGAGCATTTTCTGGGCCGGATGGGAGGGAGGGAGAGTTTCCATGGCACAACTGGCCCCACCCAAGATGCCCACCAGAAGGTTGTTGAAGTCGTGGGCGACTCCGCCCGCCAGCACGCCGATGCCTTCCAGTTTGTGCTCCTGGCGCGCGACAATCTCGGCGCGTTTCTGGTCCTCAATCTCCGTACTGGTCCCGAACCAGTTGGTAATCTCTCCGGCGGCGGTTCGCACGGGGACGGCGCGCACGAGATGCCACCGGTAGCTGGCGTCAGTGGTCCTGCGGAGACGGTGTTCGATCTCAAATACGGAACCGGACGCCGCGGCCTGGTCCCAGGCGGTCCTGGTGCGCTCGAGATCTTCCGGATGAAGGAGCCGGTCCCACCCCATGCAGGCGGAGTCTTCCAGGTCGAGGCCGGTATATTCGAACCACTGGCGATTGGCATATTCCATACGGCCATCGGCGTTGGCAGTCCAAACCATCTGCGGGATGGCCTCCAGCAAGGTCTGGTAGCGCTGGCGGCTGCGCTCGAGGGCGGACCGCTGTTCCTCGATGCGCTCCTGCATGCGGAAGCGCTCGATAGCGTGGAGCACGGTGCGAGAGAGGGTGTCGGCAGCCAAGTGCCCCTTCTGCAAGTAGTCCATGGCTCCGGCCTTCATGGCACGGACTGCCAATTCCTCGCCTCCGTAAGCCGTCAGCATGACGACGGCGCAGGGAAGGCGGCCGGAGTCGCCCCGCAATCGGTTCATGGCCGTGAGGCCATCCATGTCCGGCAGGTTGAAGTCGAGCAACGTGCAGTCAGGCTGCCACGTATGGGTCATCTCGATCCCCGCAGCGGCGGAATCGGACTCGGCGAGCTCCACCGCCCCCGCCTCGGACTGTTGGAGGCACCGCTTGTACAACGCACGGTCTATCATGTCGTCTTCGATGACCAGAATCTTGATAGGCTGGCGCTCCATTCGTCGTTGAGAGGGCGGAGCACATCAGGAGCCAATTCGAATGTGCGGCCGCAAACAGTGGGAGATCTGTGATTTCTCAAACAGTTTGGGCCCGGCAAGCAACATGGCCGCCGGTCTTCGATCAATGGAAAGCAACATGCAAAGCCGAGTGGTTCTTGGGGCGTTACGATACGTTCCTAATGTGACAGCGAATGCCAAGAGCTGACTGGTCAAAACGGAACGAAGGATACTGGAGGGGTAACCAAGTTCAATTCCTGGTTCAATTCCTGCACGGGGGGGAGTGCAAGATTTGCACCCAGGACGGGTTTTGGTTGCACCACATGAGGGGACAGGATGCCTGAAATTCTGCTAGCGGAAGACAACCCCGCAGATGTTTATCTGATTCGGGAAGCGCTCCGGGAGCACGAGGTCGATTGCACGATGCGCGTGGTCGCGGACGGGAAGGAAGTATTGGGGATCATTTCCAGCGAGGAACTGCACACACAAGCCCGGCAACTGAGCTTGATTATCCTGGATTTGAACCTGCCACGGCACGATGGAATCGAGATCCTGCAACGCCTGCGGGAGACGCCGGAACTAGCTCACATCCCGGTGGTGGTTCTGACCTCGTCGGATTCGCCAAAGGACCGTCTGGCCGCCAATCAACTGGGAGCGGCGTGCTATTTTCGGAAGCCGTCGAGCCTGGCTCAGTTTCTCAGCCTGGGAGCTGTACTGAAAGACCTGTTGGGACAAAAGAGAGGCCGCGGAGTGACCGCAATTGGAGGAACCGTTGATGAAGTCTGAATCGATAATCGACGCACTGGATACAAGCACGTTGTTGAAGACGTTGATCGCCTTCAAGGACGGCGATTTTTCGGTACGACTGCCGGTGGACCAGACGGGAGTGGCGGGCAAGATTGCCGACACGCTCAATGACATATTCAAATTGAACGCGCGCATGGCGAGCGAATTCGCCCGCATCGGCAGCGCGGTTGGCAAGGAAGGCAAGATCACGCAACGCGCCAGCCTGGGAGCGGCCTTCGGCGGCTGGTCGGAGTGTCTAGATTCGGTCAATGGCCTGATTGGAGACTTGGTGCAGCCCTCCACGGAAGTGGCCCGCGTAATTGGCGCCGTCGCCAAGGGCGACCTCTCGCAGACCATGGCTCTGGAAGTGGATGGCCGTACGCTCAAGGGCGAGTTCCTGCACACCGCGCGAGTGGTGAACACCATGGTGGAGCAGTTGAATTCCTTCGCCTCGGAGGTGACGCGCGTGGCGCGCGAGGTCGGCACGGAGGGCAAGCTCGGCGGTCAAGCCGTGGTGAAGGGTGCGGGCGGGGTTTGGAAGGACCTGACGGACAATGTGAACTCCATGGCCGGCAATCTGACGGCGCAGGTTCGTAACATTGCCGAAGTGACTACGGCGGTGGCCAATGGCGACCTGTCGCGCAAAATCACGGTGGACGTCCAAGGCGAGATTCTGGAACTGAAGAACACCATCAATACCATGGTCGATCAGCTCGGCTCGTTCGCTTCCGAAGTGACCCGTGTGGCGCGCGAAGTCGGCACCGAGGGCGAACTGGGCGGCCAGGCGGAAGTAAAGGGTGTCGCGGGCGTCTGGAAAGACCTCACCGACAGTGTAAACTCCATGGCCGGCAACCTGACGGCGCAAGTCCGCAACATCGCGGAGGTCACCACGGCGGTGGCCAACGGGGACCTCTCGCGAAAGATCACCGTGGATGTGCGCGGAGAGATTCTGGAACTGAAGAACACCATCAACACGATGGTGGATCAGCTCAATGCGTTCGCTTCCGAGGTTACACGCGTGGCGCGCGAAGTCGGGACGGAGGGAATCCTGGGCGGCCAGGCGGATGTGCGCGGCGTCGCCGGCACCTGGAAGGATCTGACCGATAGCGTAAACTCGATGGCGGGCAATCTTACCGGGCAGGTCCGCAATATCGCGGAAGTCACGACGGCCGTGGCCAATGGCGACCTGTCGCGCAAGATCACGGTGGCTGTGCGCGGTGAGATTCTGGAACTGAAGAACACCATCAATACGATGGTGGACCAGCTTGGCTCTTTTGCTTCCGAGGTGACGCGCGTGGCGCGCGAGGTAGGCACCGACGGCAAACTCGGCGGCCAAGCTGAGGTCAAGGGGGTAGCCGGTACGTGGAAGGACTTGACGGAGAGCGTAAACTCCATGGCGGGCAACCTGACGAACCAGGTGCGCAACATCGCCGGCGTTACCACCGCCGTTGCCAAAGGCGACCTCTCGACCAAGATCACGGTGGACGCGCGCGGCGAGATTCTGGAGTTGAAAAACACGATCAATACCATGGTGGATCAGCTCAACAGCTTCGCCTCGGAGGTCACGCGCGTGGCGCGCGAGGTGGGTACCGAAGGAAAGCTGGGCGGCCAGGCCCAGGTCAAGGGCGTGGGCGGCGTATGGAAGGACTTGACCGACAGCGTAAACTCCATGGCGGGCAATCTGACGGCCCAGGTTCGCAATATCGCGGAGGTGACCACCGCGGTGGCCAATGGCGACCTCTCGCGCAAGATCACTGTGGACGTGCAGGGCGAAATCCTGGAACTGAAGAACACCATCAACACCATGGTGGACCAGCTCAATGCCTTCGCTTCGGAAGTCACACGCGTCGCTCGGGAGGTAGGGACGGAGGGCGAGCTTGGCGGGCAGGCCGAGGTAAAAGGCGTTGGCGGCGTCTGGAAGGATCTCACCGATAGCGTGAATTCCATGGCCGGCAACCTGACGGCGCAGGTCAGGAATATCGCGGAGGTGACGACCGCGGTAGCCAACGGAGACTTGTCGCGCAAGATCACGGTGGATGTGCGGGGCGAGATCCTGGAGTTGAAGAACACTATCAACACGATGGTGGATCAGTTGAATGCCTTCGCCTCGGAGGTGACGCGCGTGGCGCGCGAGGTGGGCACGGAAGGCAAGCTCGGCGGACAGGCCGAGGTGAAGGGTGTGGCGGGTACGTGGAAGGATCTCACGGACTCGGTCAACTCGATGGCCAGCAACCTCACCAACCAGGTCCGCAACATCGCGGAGGTCACTACGGCTGTGGCGAAGGGCGACTTGAGCCGCAAGATTACGGTGGACGTGCGCGGCGAGATTCTGGAGTTGAAGAATACCATCAACACCATGGTGGACCAGCTCAGCTCCTTCGCTTCGGAGGTGACGCGCGTGGCGCGCGAGGTGGGCACGGAAGGCATCCTGGGCGGCCAGGCCGATGTGCGAGGCGTGGCCGGCACCTGGAAAGACCTCACCGATAGTGTCAACTCGATGGCGGGCAACCTGACTGCCCAGGTGCGAAACATCGCCGAAGTCACGACGGCCGTGGCAAAGGGCGACCTGAGCCGCAAGATCACGGTAGATGTACGCGGCGAGATTCTGGAGTTGAAGAATACCATCAACACCATGGTGGACCAGCTCAACGCATTCGCCGGCGAAGTGACTCGCGTGGCGCGCGAAGTCGGCACGGAAGGCAAGCTGGGCGGCCAGGCCGACGTGAGGGATGTGGCCGGAACGTGGAAGGACCTCACCGACAGCGTCAACTCCATGGCGACCAACCTGACGACGCAGGTCCGCAACATCGCGGAAGTGACCACGGCCGTTGCCAAAGGAGACCTTTCGCGTAAGATCACGGTGGATGTGCGGGGCGAGATTCTGGAAGTGAAGAACACGGTAAATACCATGGTGGATCAGCTCAACGCATTCGCCGGCGAAGTGACTCGCGTGGCGCGCGAAGTCGGCACGGAGGGCAAGCTGGGCGGCCAGGCCGACGTGAGAGGCGTGGCCGGAACGTGGAAGGACCTCACCGACAGCGTGAACTCGATGGCCAGCAACCTGACCAACCAGGTGCGCAACATTGCGGGCGTCACGACGGCGGTGGCGAAGGGCGACCTGACCACGAAGATCACCGTAAACGCGCGAGGAGAGATTCTGGAGCTGAAGAATACTGTCAACACCATGGTGGATCAGCTCAGCTCTTTCGCCTCGGAAGTCACGCGCGTGGCTCGCGAGGTGGGGACGGAAGGCAAACTGGGCGGCCAAGCCGACGTGCGGGGTGTGGCTGGAACCTGGAAAGACCTCACCGACAGCGTGAACTCCATGGCGACCAACCTGACGACGCAGGTCCGCAACATCGCGGAAGTGACAACAGCGGTAGCCAAAGGAGACCTGTCGCGTAAGATCACCGTGGATGTGCGCGGTGAAATCCTGGAAGTGAAAAACACGGTCAATACCATGGTGGATCAGCTCAGCTCCTTCGCGGCCGAAGTCACTCGCGTGGCTCGCGAGGTCGGCACCGAGGGCAAGCTGGGCGGCCAGGCGGAGGTGCGCGGGGTTGCCGGAACATGGAAAGACTTGACGGACAGCGTAAACTCCATGGCCGGCAACCTCACCGCGCAGGTGAGAAACATCGCCCAAGTTACCACCGCGGTAGCTAACGGAGACCTCTCGCGCAAGATCACGGTGGACGTACGGGGCGAAATCCTGGAGCTGAAAAACACCATCAACACGATGGTGGATCAGCTCAACAGCTTCGCCTCGGAAGTCACCCGCGTGGCGCGCGAAGTGGGCACGGAAGGCAAGCTGGGCGGCCAGGCCGAAGTGCGCGGGGTAGCGGGCACCTGGAAAGACCTTACCGACAACGTGAATTCGATGGCAGCAAACCTCACGACCCAGGTCCGCGGTATTGCCAAGGTTGTCACCGAAGTGGCTAACGGCAACCTGAAGCGCAAGCTGGTGCTCGAGACGAAAGGCGAAATTGCGGCACTGGCGGACACCATCAACGAGATGATCGACACGCTGGCCGTGTTCGCCGACCAGGTGAGCAACGTGGCCCGCGAAGTAGGCATCGAGGGCAAGTTGGGCGGGCAGGCGCTGGTGCCGGGGGCGGCAGGAATCTGGCGCGATCTTACGGATAACGTAAACCAGCTTGCCGCGAACCTGACCACGCAGGTGCGCGCCATCGCGGATGTGGCCACCGCGGTCACAAAGGGCGACCTGACACGCTCCATCGCGGTGGAAGCCCTGGGTGAGGTTGCCGCCCTGAAGGACAACATCAACGAGATGATCGTGAACCTGGCCGAGACGACGCGCAAGAATACCGACCAGGACTGGCTCAAGACGAACATCGCGAAATTTACCGGGATGATGCAGGGCCAGCGCGATCTGTTGACGGTATCCAGATTACTCTTGTCTGAGCTGACTCCGCTGGTGGGCGCCCAACACGGAACGTTTTATATCACGGACTCCGCCGAGGAAGGGGCGTCTTTGAAGCTCCTTGCTGCTTATGCCTCGAATGACCAGGACGGCATTCCGAGACAATTTCGCATGGGGCAGGGCCTGGTCGGTCAATGCGGGCGGGAGAAACGCCGAATTCTGGTGACCGATATCCCAAAGGACTACATCAAGATCAGCTCCAGCCTGGGCGGAGCAACCCCGCTGAGCATCGTGGTGCTGCCGGTCTTGTTCGAAGGTGAGACCAAAGCGGTCATCGAGCTCGCATCGTTCCGTCATTTCACCGATGTAAACCTCTCCTTTCTCGATCTGCTCACCCAGAGCATCGGTATCGTGCTGAACACGATCGCGGCCACCATGCGAACCGAGCAATTGCTCAAACAGAGCCAGGCCCTGGCCGAAGAGCTCCAGAAAACCAATGCCGAACTGGAGGAAAAGGCGCACCTGCTGGCCGAGCAGAAGAACGAAGTGGAGACCAAGAACCGCGAAGTGGAGCAGGCCAAGGCGGCGTTGGAGGACAAGGCCGAACAGTTGTCGCTGACGTCGAAATACAAAAGCGAGTTCCTCGCGAACATGAGCCACGAGCTGCGCACGCCGCTGAACAACCTGTTGATCCTCGCGCGAATGTTGGGGGAGAATACCGATAGCACGTTGACTCCGAAGCAGGTGAAGTATGCCGAAACCATCCATTCGTCCGGAACGGACCTGCTGGCCCTGATCAACGACATCCTCGACCTGAGCAAGATCGAATCCGGAAAGATGGACATCGAGGTGAGCGGTGTCCGCTTCAACGAACTTCGCGATTTCTGCTCGCGGACGTTCCGCCACGTGGCCGAGGGGAAGGGACTCGAATTCTCGATCGAACTGGGAGAGAACCTCGGCGCCGATTCGATCATTACCGATGCCAAGCGGCTGCAGCAGGTGCTGAAGAACCTGTTGTCGAACGCGCTGAAATTCACGGAACACGGGACGGTTCGATTGCGAGTCGACCGATCCGATGCGGGCTGGAGCGCGAATCATGCGGTGCTGAATCGCGTAAAGTCGGTCATCGCGTTCTCGGTGACGGATACCGGGATTGGGATTCCGCAAGACAAACAACGGATCATCTTCGAGGCGTTCCAGCAGGCGGACGGAACCACCAGCCGCAAGTATGGCGGCACCGGCCTGGGCCTGTCCATCAGCCGCGAGCTGGCCCGGTTGCTGGGCGGCGAGATCCGGCTGCAGAGCGCTCCCGGAGCCGGCAGCACGTTCACGTTGTATTTGCCACAGACCTATGTGGCCCAAGTTTCCGCAGCCAAGACCGACGGGCAGCGGTCCATCCAGGCCGGCGAGATCCGGCCAGCCGCGATTCCGGCCGACGCGACGATTCCATCCGGCGACGAGCCCCTCGACATCTTCCTGCCGGCTCCATCCGCGACGCCGACCGCGGTGGTGCACGATATTGAAATCGATGACGATCGCAATCTGATTCAGCCTGGCGACGCGGTGCTGCTGATCGTCGAGGATGACGTCACCTTCGCCAGGATTCTGGTGGACCTCGCGCACGATCGGGATATCAAGGTCCTGGTGGCACTGCGAGGCGCGGCGGCGCTCACGCTGGCTCGCGAATTCAGTCCGGACGCAATCACCCTGGATATCAATTTGCCCGATATGGCCGGCTGGACGATTCTGGACCGTTTGAAGCACGATCCGGCCACGCGCCACATACCGGTGCACGTAATCACCGGCGATGAAAACCGGCGGCGCGGGTTGGCCCTAGGCGCGATGAGCTATCTCGAAAAATCGGTAACGCAGGATAATCTGAACGCGGCGTTCGATTCCATTTACCGTTCCCTGGAGCGGCGCACCAGGAAGCTGCTGATCGTGGCAAGGGAGGAGTGCCGGGAGAAGTGGGGAGAGGCCCTTGGAGGAAGCGACCTCGAGATGGTGGCGGTCGGATCGGGAGGGGAGGCCCTGGCGGTAGTCAGGCAGAAATACCTGGATGGGATCGTGCTCGATCTTCGTCTGGAAGACATTCGGGCGGTACATTTGATCGAAGAGATCCAAGCGGAAATGAGCCCTGCGCCGCCGATGGTGGTGTGCGGCACGCCCAGCGCGGTGGCGGAGGCGGATGAAGAGATCCGGCGCCTGGCGCGGCAAAGTGTCGTCCGGTATGCCGAGTCTCCGGAGCGCCTGCTGGAGGAGACCGTGCTGTTGCTGCATCGGGCGGAAGCGGATCTGAGCGAATCGCAACGGGAGATCCTCAACTCCATGCGGCGGAGCGACTCCACGCTGGCTGGAAAAAAGGTCCTGGTGGTGGACGACGATGTGCGCAACATCTTCGCGCTCTCGACCGTGCTGGAACAGCATGGCCTGCAAGTGGTACACGCAGAAAACGGGCGCGCGGGCATCGAGATGCTGGTCAAGACACCCGGTATCGACGGCGTGCTGATGGACATCATGATGCCCGAGATGGACGGGTACGAAACCATGAAAGCGATTCGGCAAATCCCGGAATTCCGTTCACTCCCGCTCATCGCGGTGACCGCCAAGGCGATGAAGGGGGATCGTGCCAAATGTATCGCAGCAGGCGCTTCGGACTATATCACCAAGCCCGTCGACCTGGATCAACTGTTTTCGATCTTGCGCGTCTGGCTGGTACGAGCCCACGATGTAACGCTGACAACCCTGACGGCAGCAGGATAATGGAAACGCATGCCGACTACAGCCAACGGGACACAAATCGCCCGCGAGCCCGCCGTGGACCCCAGGATTAAGATCCTGCTGGTGGACGATACGCCGGAGAACCTCGTCTCCCTGGAGGCTGCGCTCAGCGGAATGGACGGAGAGCTGGTGCTGGCGAATTCGGGGAGGGAGGCGCTGCATCACGTCCTGAACGACGACTTTGCGGCGATTCTACTGGATGTGAGAATGCCCGACATGGACGGGTTCGAAACCGCGGAGCTGATTCGCAGCCGCCCGCGGTCGCGCCAGATCCCGATTCTGTTCCTGACCGGATACCGCAACGAAGAGCATCTGTTTCGCGGGTACGATCTGGGCGCGGTCGATTTTCTGTTCAAACCCATTGTGCCGGAGGTCCTGCGCTCGAAGGTAGCGGTGTTTGTGGAACTCAGCCGCAGCCACGCCAAGTTGAAGGAACAGGCCGCGGTGCTGCAAAAGGCAGAGCAACAATTCCGATCGTTGCTGGAGGCGGCGCCCGATGCCATGGTAATGTGCCGCGCCGACGGTGAAATCATCATGGTCAATTCACAGACCGAGGCGCTCTTCAATTGCGGACGGGACAAACTGATATCCAGGAACATCCGCACGCTGGTGGCGGATTGGGGGTTCCGTCTTCGCCCGGGCTGGAACGACGAATTCGGGTTCACGAGGATTCAGCCCGCGGAACGGGGCCGGGAGTTCCAGGCTTTTCGCAACGGCGGCACGCCGTTTCCGGTGGAGATCACTTTCAGCCCTTTGCAAACTGAGGAGGGCGTGGTAATCACCAGCGCGATACGCGACATCAGCGACCGCAAGAGAGCCGAGGAGCAGATCCGGCAATTCAACGCGAACCTGGAGGAACGGGTTCGGGAGCGAACCGAAGCGTTGCTGCGCTCCAACGAGGAGCTGCAGCAGTTTGCCTATGTAGCGAGCCACGACCTGCAGGAGCCGCTACGCACCGTGTCGGTCTTCGCGCAACTCCTCGCTAAACGTTACCAGGGGCAACTTGAGGGTGACGCCGACCAGTTCATCCTCTTTATCGTGGAGAGCGCGGACCGCATGGCGAAACTCATCCACGACATCCTGGACTTTTCGCGCCTGGATGCGCGCGGCGCCGACCTGTTCACGCGGACGAGCTGCGAAGAGGCTCTGGACGATGCGATCCGCAACCTCCATTCGGTGATCGAAGAGAGCGGCGCCATGGTGACGCGAGAGCCCTTGCCGGCGGTGCTGGGCGATCCGGTGCAATTGACGAGGCTGTTCCAGAATCTGCTGGTAAACTCCATTAAATACCGAAGCGAACAGGCGCCCCGCATACACGTGGCGGCCGTTCGGAGCGGCGCCGAGTGGCTGATTTCGGTGAAGGACAACGGAATCGGGATCGAGCCCCAGTACGCAGAAAAGGTATTCGGAATCTTCAAGTGTCTTCAGCCGCGCGACCAGAGTTCCGGAAGCGGTATGGGCCTGGCCATATGCCGGAAGATCGTGACACGTCATGAAGGCCGCATTTGGGTTGAGTCCACACTGGGCAACGGCGCCACGTTTTACTTCACCTTACCCAAGAAGGACTGACCCTCGGGAATCGACCTCCGCGATTGTGAGCGCAAGGCCGAATTTCGTGAAAATGGCGCCGATTCCGGAGGAGGCCGGACGCCGTTCTGCGTTTCAATGCCGGTTGATTCACACGGGCTAACATGACTCGCCGGAGATGCCGGCGACTTTTTTCGACGAACTGGGGATGCCGGCGCCGGACGTCAACCTCGAAATCGGAAGCGGCAGCCACACGTCGCAAACGGCCGGCGCGATGCTGAGGGTGGAAACGGAGCCAGTGCCCGCATCCTAACTAATGTTCTGGAACGCTCGTTGGAGAGCCGGTAAACCACAGCGGAATGCTTCAGTTCGAAGGGACCACCCATGCGCCGAGAGGCCGCCACTGGCTGGTCTGGGCGCCGCCCATGGTCTGTACTGCCATCCAGACGGCTTTCGGGCCCGCAAAAGCCGGCTTGAACGTGATGTTCAGATTGACGGTCAACTGACTGACGTTTGCGGCCACGCTGCTACCCTGCGCCGATATAGTGCACTGGCTGTTGCTCAGGGTATTGGCGCCCGCGAGAACCATGCTGGCAGCCTTCGAGGGGTCTCCATTATCGGGGTACAGAAGCACCTGGTTGCCCGGGCGGTAATAGGCGATATAGCATGCCGACCGTCCATCGAGAGCGGTGTTGAATAAGGCCCATGCGGTTTGCAGATTGGCAGCGGTATTCGCGTCCCCGAACGTGAAGGCAAAGGTGGCGCTCGCGGCGCTTCCCGAGGAAGGCGTCGTACCGATGCCGTTGGGGAAGTTAGACGGCCAAGGCGGCACGCTCAATACGCCCATGGTTTGCCAGCCCGAGTTCAGAGTCAGGGTGCGCGCAGCCGCATAAACTACGCGGTCGCCGGCAAGGGCGGAAGTGAAGCTTATGTTCAGGGTGAGGGTGAGCGTGTTTCCGCTGCCAACCGCCGACGAGCCCGCGCCCGTGACGACACACTGACTGTTGGCGAGCGTCCCCGATCCATTCAATGGCATCCCGGGCAACAGCCCGTCCCCGTTGTCGTTTACCAGGTACAGCATATTAGTTTGCGAGTATGCCAGGTAACAGGCTTGCCGGCCATCCAGGGAACGGTTGATCAGCACATTGACAACATCGATATCCTGCCAACCACTCGCTTCGCCGATCTGGAGCGAGTACGTTTGCGCGGTTCCAGTCGCGGCCGCCGGCGTGAACGAAGTCACAGTTGGTGTGGAAGACGGAGCTGGAGCAGGAGGCAAGGGCGGGGGCGGCGGAGGCACGGCGGCCCCGGAGATCTTTCGAATTCGATTGTTCATGCGGTCCGCAATGTAAAGAGCGCCGGTGGAATCGATCGCAATACCCCACGGATAGTCCAGCAGGGAGTTGGTAGCGGGACCGCCGTCGCCGGAGGATCCGTTGCCGTCGCCACCGGCCATGGTGCTGATGATTCCGGATGTGGCGTCAACCTTACGGAGCCGGTTATTCCCGGAATCGGCGATAAATAAGCTGCCGGCGCCATCGACGGCAACACCCGAGGGAAGATTTATCAGGGCGGCGGTGGCAGCGGCGCCGTCTCCCGCAAAGCCGGAAAGATTGCCGTTGCCGGCAACGGTGGCAATCACACCCGCGGAGCTGACCCGCCGGATACAGTTATTGCCCGCATCGGCGACATACAGGTTACCTGATTTGTCGGTTGCCACTGCCAACGGAAACATCAAAGAGGCGGCGGTAGCCAGGCCACCATCGCCGGCGAAGGCTGGCACGCCGTTACCGGCATATGTGGTAATGAGTCCGGTGGTGAGATTGACCCGGCGAACATTATGGTTGGAGCTGTCGCAGATGTACAAGTTGCCGGCAGCATCAAGGGCTACAGCGATTGGCCGGTTCAGAGTGGCATTCGTCGCGAGGCCCCCATCTCCCGTATTACCCTGCACGCCCGTTCCGGCAATCGTAGTGACAATGCCGGCTGCCGTCACTTTGCGTACGCGGCGGTTGCTCGCGTCGGCCACGTACAGGTTGCCTGCACCGTCAAGCGCGATACCGAACACATCGCTAAACGACGCATTTATTGCCTGGCCTCCATCGCCGGTTGCGCCATAGGTCCCATTTCCGGCGACGGTCGAGATGATCCCGGCCGGGTTGACTCGCCGGACTCGCCAACCGTTCGTGTCGGAGATGTAGACGTCACCAGCCGGGTCGATGGCCAGCCCCGACGGCTCATTGATAGCCGCGGCCGTGGCTGAGCCGCCATCGCCCGACGAGGTCGTGTTCCCATTTCCCGCGAACAAACTGATGGTTTGCGCCTGCGCGGGCCAAGCGATCAGGAGCAGGCACACGGCGGAGGCAGCGCTGAAACTGCACACCAATCGAGGCACTCTGATTCCAGTTATTTTGGATTTCTCGGTTCTCCGGATGTTTCCCATGCGCATATTCATACCGTCCCTTTGGGCGCCAGCGCACCGGAACCGACTCAGCGCACGCGTTGCAGCGGCGTTAAGATATCGGACGTTGAAGGGCGCGGCGTCGCGATACAGTTTGTGATGTGGACTGCCGCGGCACATCGCTCAGAATTGCCATGGCAGGGCCACTACGGCACTGACTTATACTGGCACGACTTGAAACCGTTCGCTGTTTCGGATTGCTCACGGTATAGTTTTGATTTCGGGAGAGGCACCACGCACTTCATTACGGAACAGTGACGGTCCCCACGGCCTGCCAGTTAGAATTCAGGGTATTACTGCGCGCCGCGAGGAAGAGGATATGATTGCCCGCAAACCCCGGGGCGAAAGTAATCGCCAGAGCCAGCGTGAGAGTGTTCCCGCTCACATTTATGGAACTTCCATCGGCGGCGATCGAGCACTGGCTGTTGGCGATGGCGCCGGAGCCGGGGAGGGCCATTCCCTGGTAGGGCCCAGCGGAGTCGCCCGCATCATCCACGAGAAAGAGCGCTGCCCCAGTGGAGCCCGACGGAACGAATGCGAGATAGCAGGCGTGCCGGCCGTCTAGTGCGGTGTTGATGAGGATGTCGGCCACCGCTATATCCTGGGCGCCGTTGGTGTCGGTGAACGTGAACGTGTAGTTTTGACTCAGCGTATTGCTGCGCGCAGGACTCATTCCGCCAACGGCCGGGCCTGTTGGTACGGATCCGGACACCTGCCACGTTCCTAAGGCTTGCCACCCGGTATTGGTTGAAGATTGATTCTGCGCGGCCAGGTACAGCACCTTATTCCCGGCAAAACTCGCGCTGAACGTTATATCAAGTGTTAGCGTAAGAGTGCCGGCGGCCCCGCTTACGGAACTTCCAGCGGCATTGACAGTGCACTGGCTATTGCTTACACTCCCGGAACCGGGCAGGGGCATTCCGGAGGCCGGACCTCCCGTGACACCCGTGTCGTCCGTCAGGAACACAGTGCCCGAGGAGGCACCGGAGGGCACAAACGCAATAAAGCAGGACTGCCGCCCATCAAGGTCATTGTTGATGAGCACGTCCGCAACGGCAAGACTCTGCCAGCCCGAAGGATCGGAGAATGTGAAGGCAAAGGTCTGGGATGTTCCGTTGCCGGCGGCGGGATTCACCCCGGCTGGGCTCGGCGGTACCGTTTGGCCGCCACCAGTCTGGCCGCCGGCGCCCACGACATCGAACGCATCCACCCATATCCAGGATTCGTTCGAATTCGCGTCGTGCGTGTCGGTGGCCTCGATCGTCAATGTATGCGTACCGGAGACCAATCCATTGACGGTGTAGACGGGAGTTTGCGCCTGGCTCGGCGAGAGGTAGGTATCGACCGTCGCCGTCAGCAGGCCGTCCACGTATACCCTGGCAATACCAGACGACTGGTCGCGATACCCGATCCAAGTAATAGCGGTGCCATTGAAGGTGATCGTGGCGCGCGAACCGGCGTCCGTCGCGAGCGCCGCGCTACCGCCGCTGTCCGCAGCGGAGGTATTGGTAAACCAGACTCCGGTATAGGCTACGGCCGGACTGTTCTGTTCCGTACGCCCCGCTGTGGCGGTAAATCCGCCCGTTACACCCGAGCCGTTCTCGATGTCGAACGCATCAATCCAGACCCACGACCCCTGCCCGTTGGGGTCCCTCGTATGAGGAACGTTAATCGTGAGAGTGTGAGGGCCGTTGGCCAGGCCAGAGACCTTGAAGACGGGCTGCTGATAAAGCGTGCTGCTGCCATAGGTGTCCACCGTGTTCATCGTGCCATCGAGGTAAACGATCGCGATCCCGGCCCAGGGATCCAGCACGCCGATCCAGGTAATGCCCGTGCCGGTAAAGGTGACTGTCGCTGTCGCACCGCGCGCGTTGGTTAAGGCGGCGCTTCCGCCGCTGTTGAGGGAACTGCCGTTTGTGTACCAGGTGCCAGTGTACGCGATGCTCTTGTCGGTCTCTTCGATGCGCGTGGTACCACCCGTTTGGGCCTGGCTAAGCGATGCCGACATTAGAATCGCCAGAGGGAAAAGAAGATACTCAAGCCGAGCGCGGCTCATCACGATGGTCCTCCCAATTGAATCCCGTCCTCTTTTGCTTCCGGGAACCGAGTGAGTCCGGCATGTCTGGCAGTTGAATTCACCGGTAGCACGCATAATCCGCAATGTCGGTCCGGAGTATAGTAGTCCACAGAACAAAAAGACGCACCCTAGCTCCAACCTCAAGTGTACTGACAAACCACACATTTGGCTGTTCAATAGCGCTCACCAACAGCGAGCTCTTCCCGCAGCGCGACGGACAGGCACACCCTCGCTCTGTCGACCTGGTCGCTCCGCATAGCAGGGTGAGCAACGGTGTACTGCGAATCAATCGAGTTCCAGCCGGCATGGTTGTCTGGTTTACTGAGGGGAGCATGCGGTTCAACGAGATGCAGCAGGGGCTCGAGCGTTTTGGCGCCGTCCAAACAATCCAAAGCATCTCTCCACGGGTACTGAACCTGTTTGTCTCGAGCAGAGTTTTGAAGGAGGTCAGAATCGAGACCGTCGTTCCGGAGCTTCTGAAATGTGATAAAGCCTACCGTGGCGAGTTTCTGAGCGAGGCCCTACTAACTGAGGATTATCCAGAATCGCCCGGAGTACGAATTGTCGGAGAAGTTCGTGCGGCAAGCCTTCGCCAAGGGGGACGAATGTTACGGATTTTTAGATGGCGCGATTCTGGCAGCGTACGGATAATATTCGAACAAGCCGGCTGCCATTGACGCCGCCGGCATGGTTCTCCATTTTGACGACCGCGACATCTACATGTACAAGGGCTTCACCCACGTGAAAAGTCGCGGGCAGCGCCCACACGGGTTTGCCGTGACCCGGGCCCTCGAGGCATATCTGGCAAAGGAGTGCAAGGGGATCCCGTCGTACGTCGCATGGAACAATTTCAGCTCGTTGAAGTCCTGATACCGCATGGGCTACGCGGACTTCGGCAATATCTATCTGGTACGGATCTTCGGGCATTACTTGATCCAAGCGGACAGGGGCTGCGCGAGCTACTGTTTTCACCTCGAGTACGCCGGGATTCGGAGCCCGGCTGAACTGCGGCCGCAGGACAACCACCTGTCGCACCGGCTAATGAAGGCCGGTAGCGTGGGTCGCATCTCCGCAATGTCGCGCCTTGCGACGGTCTCTCGGGAAAATCGCCACTGATGGCGCCGCAAATTTGTTGACCCCTTTCGGGCTTTGGCGACGCGCGAATCCCCGCCCCGTTCAACCCGCACTTGAATGCCCGCCACCGAAATCCGACAACACTCCTTAAGGCGCGAATGAAGCGACCCTAAGGTGCCCGCCTAATTGAGCCACGACGCCACTGCCCTTACCTTGGAACAAGAGCAGCCGCCCTCTCGGCAGCGGCTCACGTAAGGAGAAGTCTTGCGAGGACAATTTGCGCAAAATCACGATCCTGGTCGTCAGCTCTCCGTCGCTCACGCGCATTATCGAGTATCTCCTTCATGACTGTGCCGAGTTCGAGGTTGTAAGTAGTTTAAGTGATTTGGGAAGCTTGGGGCGGACGGCCGGACTTCTTCTTCCCGAACTGATTGTGGTGAACGTGAAACCAGTGAGCGTCAGGATATGCCAAGCAGTCGCTTCCATCAAGAAGTCCAGTCCGTTATCCAGGCTGATCCTGATCTGTCCGGTCGACGATCTCGCGCGCGTGGCCCGGAAGTGCGGTGCTGACGCCTGTCTGAACGATGAGAAGCTGGCCGGCCATCTCTTACGAACGGCCCGCGCCCTGGCGGAGCGGCCGCGGATGGCTAACGCAGGCCATTAGAGACCGTTGCGTTATCGGCTCGGTTTCGGGAAAAAACCGGCTTTCGAACCCTAAGGAGAACCTCGTTGAAAAAGCAAATTACTCGAATCGTCCTGCTCCCTGGGACACTGATGCTGTTAGGCACGATGGCGCCCGCTCTTGCTCAGTTGGCGACCGGAGGCGTCGAGAATCCACCCAATTACAATACTTTTCAGCCGCCATCGGTCGGCGGCACCTATGTCGATCCAGTCTTCGGCTCGACGGTCAAGCGGATATCCAATGCCATGGGCACGCCAGACTCCGACATCGGCGGCTACCTGACGTGGATCGAGGACGAATATCCGACCATGACCCCGTTCAACAGCGACAATTCGAAGATTATTCTGGTGCACCAAAGTTACTTCGGACTGTATGATGGGACGGGTTTCTATATTCGGGACCTCCCGCTCGAGATCAACGCCTCCAGCGAACCGCGGTGGTCGAGGAAAGACAATAGCACCATTTACTACGTTCACGGCAACCAGTTCAAGTCCTACAACATTTCCACCGGGGCCACAACCATCGTGCACACGTTTAGTGAATACTCCGCCATCACCGGCATGGGCGAATCCGATATCTCTTACGATGGGGACCACTTTGTCTTCGCGGGAGACTCCAGATACGTCTTCGTGTATCAGATCAGCACCGATGCGAAGTCACCAGTATTCGATACGGGAGGAACCCAGTTCGATAGTATCTATATCACGCCCAGGAATAACGTGATCATTGCCTGGATTCAGAGCGGCACCGTCCGCAACACGGGCCAGGAGCTGTTTGACAGCAACATGAACTTCTTGCGGCAGGTGGGGCGCGCCGATGGG
>Ga0209415_10004485_pt1 | contig 25547 bp, 17 predicted proteins | sample PeaSoiSIISIP2007_FD_187696 | JGI IMG/M metagenome (GOLD analysis project Ga0209415, IMG submission 187696) | Peat soil microbial communities from Weissenstadt, Germany - SII-SIP-2007 (SPAdes) (version 2) | ecosystem: Environmental > Terrestrial > Soil > Wetlands > Peat | place: Germany... | reverse complement strand
TTTGTTTTCATAGACATTCTCGCTTTGTTCCGCTGGTTCTCATAGGCTGGCGCCCCGATGTATGGGGTCTGCGATGTCCCGAAGGGACAGGTCAGGGCGCGTAGTACAATCTGACCGACTTGCGCCTCCGGCGCATAGCAGACGTTGACAAGCAACGTGTGCGCCAGCCAGAGACTTAGTGACCCTTTCCTTTGTTTTCATAGACATTCCCGGATCGTTCGTCGAAAAACCGCTATTGGCGGTCAGCTTTCAGGGCTCAGCCGCCATGTGGGATGGCGCAGACCCCGAAGTATGGGGTCTGCGATGTCCCAAAGGGACAGGTCCGGCCAAGCGGTACAATCTGACCGACCTGCGCCTTCGGCGCATCGCAGACGTTCAAGAACAACGTCTGCGCCAGCCCGAGATAGCGGCCCTTTGTTTTCATAGACATTCTCGCTTTGTTCCGTCCATTCTTGTAACGCCGACCTTGGGGTCGGCGCCGCACCGGGTGCGAAAATGTGGCGCGGCACATCTTCCACTTAGCATTGTAGCCTATCGTTTCGGGTTTGTCAAGAGACAACAAGTCCCTTTCTATACTTTGCGGTTATAATGGTAGTACTAAGGCGAGATCAGTCGCAGTCATTTTTCCCGAAAGGAGAAACCTACTCATGGCGGGGAACCCGATGGAATACCTCTGGCCGGGCATCGTTGCCGCGCAGGCCATTCATGTTGCGGCGAAGCTGCGCATTCCTGACCTGCTTGCTTCCGGCCCGAAGACGGCGGCCGAGCTTGCGGCAGATTGCGGCGCTCATCCTGCCACGCTTGAGCGTTTGCTGCGCGCGCTGGGCACGCTCGAAATGTTCGAGCGCACAGCCGACGGCCGTTTTCGCAACACGCCGTTCACGGAAGTGCTGCGCGCGTCTCACCCGCAATCACAGCGCGAGAGCGCCTTGTTCCTGCCCGCGGCGTTCCTTTGGCGGCCGCTGGGCGAACTGGAGTATTCGGTGCGCACGGGTGGGCCATCGTTTGAACGAATCTTCGGGCAACGTTTCTTCGACTACCTCGAGGGGCATGCGGAGGACGCCGCACTCTTCAATGCCGCCATGACTCAGGGTGTGGCTTGGACCAGCCCGGCGCTCGTGGCGGCGTACGATTTCTCGCGCTTCGAGCGGCTCGTGGACGTGGGCGGCGGCGAGGGCGCGCTGCTTCGCGACATCCTTTCGGCCACACCCGGGCTGCGCGGTGTTCTGTTCGATTTGCCTCAGGCGGTGGCGCGCGCTTCCGAAATCCTGACCGGCGAGATTGCCGCTCGCTGCGAGATCCTGTCAGGGAACTTCTTTGTCTCCGTGCCTGAGGGCGCCGACGCCTACCTGCTGAAAGGCATCATTCACGATTGGCCCGACGAAGACGCCGCCAAGATTCTCCGCAACACTCGTCGCGCCATTCGCCCCGGTGGAACTCTCCTGCTGATCGAGAACATCGTAGATTCGACTACCCGGCGGCCCGGCTTGATGGAATTGCTGATGCTCGTGCTGGGCGGGCGAGAACGTACAGAGGCTGATTTACGTGCACTGCTTGCGGCAAGCGGCTTCGCAATCAGTCGCATCGTCCCTGCTGAGGTGTCCTCGGTGATCGAGTGCCATCCGGTATGAGAAAGGCAGGATTCAGGAGTCAGGACTCAGGAGCTAGGATGTAGTTCATTCGACAATGGAGTCTTCGCGGCATTCGCCTCATCATCCTCGTCGAGGACAAGCCTGATCAGCCACTTTGGCGTGGCCCAGGACAGGCCATCGCGCTTGGCCGGGTGGTTGCGGTGACGCCGAAAATTGGCTAGTTTGCAAAATAAATACGCGGGAAAGACGCAGCCCGGGATAACCACCAGAATGACGTTTAGCAGCTTTGCCATTTGACGCGCAAGCCTCCTTGGGGTTGAGTGTAAACCTTCAGTGTCCGCTGAACAATGCGAAAGCGTCTTCTTCTCTTTACGGCCTTTGCGCACTTTGCGCCTTGGCGTGAAACCGGAACGTCCAATTTTTGACCCTCTTGCGCAATTCCGCTAATATTAACAATTTGGAGACGGGTTTCTGAAACCTTAAGGGGTGGTGATGTTACGTTTTCAAACTGCGGGCGAATCGCACGGACAAGCTTTGGTGGCGATCCTCTCAGGAATACCGGCAGGCTTGGGAATCGATTTCGAGTACGTCAACCGGGAGTTGAAGCGGCGCCAGGGCGGCTACGGGCGCGGGGGCCGGATGAAGATCGAGTCGGATGCCGCCCAGTTTCTTTCCGGCGTTCGCCATGGGCACACCATCGGTTCACCCATCACTCTACTGATTTCAAATCACGACTGGGAAAATTGGAAAGAGGCGATGGCGGTCGGGGATAGTCCCGAGACGCGGGCCAAGCACAAAGCGCTGACGCGGCCTCGCCCTGGGCATGCCGACCTGGCGGGATGTCTTAAGCACAATTTCCCGGAGGCTCGATACGTGCTCGAACGAGCCAGCGCCCGCGAAACTGCGGCGCGCGTGGCCGCCGGGGCGGTGGCCAAGCTATTCCTGAGGGAATTCGACATCGAAGTGGCGAGCCACGTGGTGTCCGTGGGAAGCGTCGTTCTGGAAGAAGAACCCGTTGCGTTCGAAAAGGTGCTGGCGCTGCGAGCGACTGAGGAAATCGTGCTGGGATGCGTGGATACGGCTGTGGAAGCGCGCATGAAGGAAGAGGTGGACAAGGCGCTCGAGGCGCGCGACACGGTGGGAGGGACCTTCGAAGTTATTGCCCACGGCGTGCCGCCGGGTTTGGGCTCCTGCGCGCAGTGGGACGAGCGGCTGGACGGACAATTGGCGCAAGCGCTGATGTCCATCCAGGCGGTCAAAGCGGTGGAAATCGGCGGCGGAATCCAAGCTGCGGGCCGTCCCGGCTCCCAAGTCCACGATGAAATCGGGTACGACCGGGAGAACTCCCGCTTCACTCGTAAATCGAACCGCGCTGGGGGCCTGGAAGGCGGAATCTCGAACGGCGAAGACGTGGTCGTGCGCGGATACGTGAAACCCATATCGACTTTGCGCCGCCCGCTCGAGTCGGTCGACTTCACGACTAAGGAGACAGCGACGGCGGCTTATGAGCGCTCCGATGTTTGCGTGGTGCCGGCCGCGGGAGTGGTCGGAGAAGCCATGGTGGCGCTTACCATCGGCCGATCGTTCCTGGAGAAATTCGGCGGAGACTCGATCGTGGAAACGAAGCGGAATTATTCCGCTTATCTGGAGCAAGTGAGACAGTTCTGATGATCTATCCAATTGTTAAGTACGGTCAGGAGGTCCTGGAGAAGCCTGGCGCGCCGGTGACCTTGTTTGATGGAAACCTCGAAAAGCTGGTGGCGGATATGTTCGAGACGATGTATGCCGCCAACGGCGTAGGACTTGCCGCGCCGCAGATTGGCATTTCCCTGAAGCTCTGCGTGATTGATGTTTCCTGCGGCAAGGATGCGAAATCAAGATTGATGCTTGCCAATCCCGAGGTCATTGCCACCGAGGGTGAACAGGCGGAAGAGGAGGGCTGCCTGAGCCTTCCTGATTTCCGCGCCAAAACTACTCGCCCCTTGCGCGCCACAGTTCGCGCTCAGGACATTGCCGGAAATGAAATCACACTCTCCGGCGAAGGCTTGCTGGCGAGGGCCTTGTGCCACGAGTCCGACCACTTGGGCGGAAGGCTGTTCATTTCGCATCTGAGCCGGCTCAAGCGTGACTCGATTAAGCGCCAGATTCGCAGGATGATTAAAGCGGGAGAATGGTGAGGAGTTCGTCCGTTGTCGGTTGTCCGTGGTCCGTTGTTCGCCATGCGATATGAGTTGCGCAGCCTGAGAGCGCCTTTCACACACCAACACGCCACCGTGAAGCTTCGAGAACGAGGATGCAGTCAATTCGCGGCGCATAACGGACCACGGAAAACTGACGACGGACCGCGGACGTCTTTTCCATGAAGATCATCTTCTGTGGCACCCCCCAATTCGCCGTTCCCACGCTGGAAAGGCTAATCGCGGATTACCATGAGATTCGGTTGGTGATGACCAACCCCGACGAACCGAGCGGCCGGGGTTACGAGACCAAGCCGTCTCCTGTGAAGCAAGCGGCGGTGCGTGCGAGCCTGGAAGTTTTCCAAACGGCGAAGTTGAAGGACGAATCGACGGTCACGTTCCTTTCAAGATTCCAACCTGATTGCATCGTGGTGGTTGCTTACGGCCATATTATCCCGCGCTGGATGATCGACCTTCCCAAACTGGGGTGCATCAACCTGCACGCCTCGCTCCTGCCGAAATTCCGCGGCGCGGCGCCGATTCAATGGGCGATCGCGCGTGGCGAATCCGTAACCGGCGTCACCACGATGAAAATCGACGAAGGACTCGACACCGGAGATATTCTGCTGAAACAGGAAGTGCCGATTGGATCCTCGGACACCACGGAGACCCTTTCCGAACGGCTGAGTGGCGTGGGCGCAGAGCTGATGGCGGAAACCCTGGGGAAATTGGGCCGAGGAGAGATTCAGCCGCAGCCTCAGGATCATTCCCAAGCTACTCTTGCCCCAATCCTGAAGAAGGAAGATGGCCGGATCGCCTGGACGCTCAGCGCCGAAGGGATCGGGTGGCGGGTGCGTGGATTAAGGCCCTGGCCGGGAGCTTATACAAGTTTTCGCGCGAAGAACCTCCACATCTGGTCGGCCGCTCCCGCGACCGGCCACGCCGGAGCTGAACATCAGCCTGGCACACTTCTCCCCGAGCGTGGGCGTTTGCGTGTCGTGTGCGGCCAGGGAACGCTTCTGGAACTCCTGGAACTACAGCTTGAAGGACGAAAACGCTTGCCGGTCCGGGAATTCCTGAACGGGATGCGCCCTGTGGCAGGAGAAACACTCGGCGGACAGTGACGGTGAAGAAAACGTGTAGGGGTAGGGCTTGCCCTACCCCGGCCCGCACGAAGGGGACGGCAAGCCGTCCCCCTACAAGCAGGTAGGGGAGAAGGAGTCAGTTCTTGCCTATTTCAGCGGCGCGGTCAACCGCCTATCGAATCCTCCGGCGGGTCGAAGCGGGCCGAGGGTTCGCCGTCGATCTCCTGCAAACCCCGGAAGTCTCCGCGCTGAAGGGTGCGGACCGGCGATTGGCCACCGAGATCGTGATGGGCGTTCTACGTTGGCGTGGGGAACTGGATTTTCGGATTGCCGAGGTTTCCGGCAAGCCTGTCGAGCGCCTTGACCCCGAGGTGGCGACGATCCTGCGCTTGGGCGTCTACCAGATTCAGTTTCTCGCCAAGGTTCCGAAGCCGGCGGTGGTCAACGAAGCCGTGGAGATGACGAAAGCGGCGCGCAAACGCTCGGCGGCGGGATTCGTCAATGCGCTCTTGCGCAAAGTCGCTCCGAGCGGCACCGGAACCCAATTGCGGTTCGAGGATCTCGACGAAGCCGGGCAGGCGAGCGTGCGCCGCACCGTTCCCGGCTGGCTGCTCAAGCGTTGGGATTCAATGGGCGATGACGTGGCCTTGCGGCTGGCTTGGGCAAGCACGCAAGTTCCTCAAACCGTGCTGCGGGTGGTCAACCTTGGCGAAGACATCGCTGGGTTGCGCGACGAGTTGGCCTCGGACGGGGTGAAGACCCAGGCGGGGAAATTCTCACCTCGCGCCCTGGTGGTCACCTCAGGGAATGTGCAAGCCTCCCAGTCGCTGCGGCAGGGCCGCGTGGTGATTCAGGACGAAGCTTCGCAGCTTGTGGTAGACCTTTTGATGGCGCAAGAGGGGCAGCGCGTTCTGGATTTGTGCGCAGCGCCCGGGGTGAAGGCGGGGCAGATCGCGCAGAGATTGGGGCGCGGAATACTCGTAACGTGCGACCGGAGCGCCTCGCGCCTGCGCACCATGGCGAGCCTGCTTCCTCAATGGGTTCCCAAGCAGGTGCAGCGGATGGCGGTCCGCCTGGATGCGACCCGGGCTCTGCCCTTTGGCTGCCGGTTCGAGCGCGTTCTTTTGGACGCGCCCTGTTCGGGGACGGGAACCCTGGCGCGCAACCCCGAGATTAAATGGCGGCTTCGCGAGGCGGACCTTGAACGCCTGGCAGAGGCTCAGGCGAAGATGCTGAAGGGGGCGCTTGAGAATCTTGGCCAGGGCGGCCGCCTGGTTTACGCCACATGCGCGCTGGAGTGCGAGGAAAACGAAGGCGTGGTTGAACGTGTGCTTGCGGAATCGCCGCAATATCGCCTCGTTTCGCGGACAGAGCTTGAGTCGGCGCACCCCACGCTCAGTCCGCTATTCGACCCAGAAGGTTACTTGCGTACCCGCCCCGATTTGCATAACATGGACGGCTTTTTTGCGGCTGTGATCGAGAGGAAGGGTACGTGACGACTGGGCAATAAGCACCTGTATCCGAGCTCGCGGTTGCTGTGGCATTGGGAGAGTGAGAATTCGGGATTGAAACGGGCTTCTCCGTGCCCTCCGTGCGTCTAAACCCTCAACACAGAGTACACGGAGGGTCTCCGTGGCCTCCGTGTTTTGACCTTTTGCTTGGCCCCGGAGAGCACGGAGAAGGCTCATCTGCTGAACAACGCCCGGGAACTGGTTAGGCAGAGCCCAACCAAAGGAGATTACGAATGACGCGTAGGAGCCTGCCACTCGTTGATATTCCTCAATTCTGGGCGCTCTGCACCCTGATGGCATTGGCCACCGTAACTCTGCTTCCCACTCGAGTCAGAGCGCAAGCCGTCGAGGCCGAAACATTTCAGCGAGATTCCAAGCAAGCGATTGATGAAGCTTACACAGAGCACATCCGAAAATACACCACCGCGCCGGCCCTGAATTCGCCGCTTACCGATTACCTGCCGGCGTCCAGCACCGTCCCTACTCCCGCGAAGGTGTTGGGGGATGTGGCGGGTGTGCCCGACGTGTTGCCCTACGCGGAAGACGTATACCGGTATTTTCGCTTGCTGGCGGCTGCCTCACCCCGGGTGAGAGTGTTCACAATCGGCCATAGCGAAGAGGGGCGTGAGATGATCGCAGTGGCGGTTGCCGATGCCGCCCTGCTGGATCACGCCAAGGAAAACAGCTCGCGCCTGGCGCAGCTCGGCGATCCCAGGAGTCTGAAGTTGGATGACTCCAAGGCGCAGGCGCTGGTAGACCGCTCATTTCCGATCTACTACATCACCGGCACGATTCATTCGCCGGAGACGGGCGCGCCCACGGCGCTGATGGAGTTAGCGTATCGGCTGGCTGTGGACAATGCCCCGTACGTGCAGTACATCCGGACCCACCTGATCACGCTGATCACGCCGGTGGTGGAAGTGGATGGGCGCGACCGAATGGTGGACGTCTACAAATGGCATAAAGCGCATCCGGGGGAGAACTGGCCACACCTGGTTTACTGGGGCCACTACGTTGAGCACGACAACAACCGCGATGCCATGGCCATGACGCTCGAGCTCTCCAAGAATGTCTTGAACACCTATCTCGAGTGGCACGCCCAGGTTCTGCACGACCTGCACGAGTCGGTGCCGTTTCTTTATGACAACACAGTGGGCGATGGCCCTTACAATTCCTGGATCGATCCCATCCTGACCAACGAATGGTCAATGATCGCTTCCGACAACATGGCCCGCATGCAAGCTTTTGGCATGCCGGGCGTGTTTACACACGGCAACTACGACACCTGGAGCCCCAGCTACCTGATGTTCATGGCTGCTTTCCATAACGGCATCAGCCGCCTTTACGAAACTTTCGGCAACGGCGGAGCCGACACGGAGAAGCGCGTGCTTTCGCCCGATGAATACGCGCGCACCTGGTACAAACCGAATCCGCCCTATCCCACGGTGGTGTGGTCCCAACGCGACAACAACAACTATGAGCAAACTGCGCTGCTGACTTCGCTCTCCTACTTTGCGCATAATTCCAAGCTCTTTCTGAACAACTTCTACTTGAAAAGCAAGCGCTCGGTCGAGAAGCCTGCCAATGGCGGGCCTGCTGCTTACGTGCTGCCGCAGGACGCGAGATTTCTGAACCGCCAGATCCAGTTGCTGAAGGTGCTGGCGTTGCAGCACGTCGAGATACAGCGTCTCACTCAGGCGGTAACGGTGGCCCTGCCCCCGCCTCCCCACAAAGAAGGGGAAGAACCCAAGCCGGAAACGCCGCCACCGCCGACCTCTCAGACGTTTCCTGCCGGCAGCTTTGTCATTCGCATGGACCAGCCCTTCTCGCGTATCGCCGATGCCCTGCTGGATCGCCAGTACTGGTCGCCGGAAGACCCGCAGAAGGAACCTTACGACGACACCGGCTGGTCGTTCGGAGACCTCTTCAACGCCAAAGTGTCGCGCCTTACGGATAGCCACATCCTGGCGGCGCCGATGTCGCCGGTGACTGACCTCACCCAAGTTACCCCCGGAGACGCTGGGGCGGGGCCTTTCTACATTGTTGATAACTCTGCCCAGGTCAGCCTGGCGTCGCTGGTGTATGCTCTGCGCGGCGCCGCGGACGTGTCGATCTGCGACGGAAACTTCGAGAGCGATGGACAGAAGTTCGCCGCAGGCTCGCTCATTATCGGCGGCGTGGATGCTTCAAAGCTGACGAGCTTGTTGAAGCAATACGATTTGGCTGCCGTCAGTATCGCCAGCCGGCCGGCTGTTAAGCTTCACTCTGCCGAAGCTCCCCGCATTGCTTTTATGCACACCTGGCTCGGCACACAGAGCGAGGGCTGGTGGCGCATGGCGTTCGACAAGTTGCATGTGCCGTTCGCTTATATCAACACGCAGACAGTCTCGAAGGAGTCCGATCTGCGCGCCCGATACGATGTGATCGTCTTCGCGCCAGTCGGCTACGGGTCTGGTCAGCAGATTGTCGATGGCCTGCCGATGTGGGGAAATGCTCTGCCATGGCAAACTACTTCGCTCACCCCGAATCTGGGAAAGCTGGATTCGACGGAAGACATCCGCCCTGGCTTAGGCGAAGCGGGCGTTGCCCATCTCAAGGATTTCGTGCAACAGGGCGGATTGCTGATCACCGCAGAGGACACCGCGGAGTTCGCCATCGAGGAGGGTTTGGCGCCAGGAGTGTTCGTGGCGCCGCGGAAAGAGGCCAGGGTTGTGGGCAGCGTTCTGAATTCGGTGGTGTTGAACGGCAAGCATCCGCTGGCCTATGGCTACGATGGCGCGGTGCCTCTCTATAGCTCGGACGGGATGGCTTTTACGGTGAGCAACATCGCCGTAAACTATCATCTCCTCACTGCCAAGGACTACAAACGCCCGACGGGACGCGGGAGTGCCGATGATGAAGACATCCCGCAAGGCCGGGCGTTTGAAAAGGCGCCGCCGCTGCCGGCGCCGAAGGCTTGGGAGGCCACTGCCCTGAATGAAGAACAGCAACGTAATAATCCCTATTTGATTCCGGCTGAATATCGGCCCCAGGTTATCCTGCGCTATGCCGGCATGAAGGACCTTCTGCTCTCGGGCTTGCTCGCGAATGGTGATTCCGTGGCCGAGCATCCAGCCGTGGTGGTGGCTCATTTCGGCAAGGGAGATGTGGTACTCTTCGCCAATAATCCCTTGTATCGAGGCGAGACCGTCGGTTCGTACGCGCTGGTTTTCAATGCGATTCTGAACTTCGGCCATTTGAAGTAGGAACATTCTATGTGTGGCCGCTGCCCTGAAAGCGTGTAGGGGTAGGGCTTGCCCTACCCGCCCGCCGCGAGCCCGGCAAAAGGGGACGGCAAGCCGTCCCCCTACAAGCAGGATGACAGGCGGCTGGTTTTTTCACGACTTCTGGTAAAATAGGCCACTAATGCCGCTCAGTCCTACAATCATCTTTAACCAAGGAGTAACAATGCTGAAACATAAACTGCTTCTTGCCATGCTAGTTTTGATTGGCTTGGCGGTGTGTCTGCCGCAAGCCGGCCATTCGCGGCCCGCCAAGAAAGGCAAATTGCTGTACATGACCCTGACCAAGGGGTTCCACCACGAAAGCGTGGAGCTCTCCAAACAGATTGTGAAGGAGATGGGAGAGAAGTCCGGGGCCTACGACACGACTGTGACGGAAGACGTGGGCGCCTTTACCAAAGAGAATCTGAAGAACTATGACGCCGTGATGTTCAACACCACCGGTGAGTTGCCCATGACGGACGAGGAGAAGAGCGCGTTCGTGGATTTCCTCCGCTCCGGGCACGGCTTTGTGGGGGTTCATAGCGCCACGGACACCTTCTACATGTGGAGCACTTACGGGGACATTATTGGAGGTTGGTTCAACCATCATCCCTGGCATCAAATGGTGACGATTGACGTGGCGGACCCGAAGAGCCCGCTGGTGAGTTTTCTCGGGAACTCGTTCCAGATTAACGATGAGATTTATCAGATCAGCGACTTCAAGGCCGAAACCTCGCATGTTCTTTTAACGCTTGATCCGAAGTCCGTCGACATGCAGAAAGAAGGCGTCCGCATCCGGTATTACGGCTGGCCGGTGGCGTGGACGCGCATGTTTGGAAAGGGCCGGGTTTATTACAACAGCCTGGGCCACCCGGACGAGGTGTGGAACGACCCACGATACCAGGAGATGCTCCTGAACGGCATCCGTTGGGTCATGCGACAAACAAACTAAAGCGGAAAATAGAAACTGGAAACTCGAAAATCGGAATGGCTCCCGCCCACTGAGGTGGGTGGTAGTTTGCGGTCTGTCCTGTCGCGCCGGGTGAAACTTGGCCTACGCTGCCATTTTTTAATTTCGAATTTCCAGTTTCCCTGATTGTGGGTGCGCTTTTTTCTTGACATCAGGTTTGGGGGCCTTTTATAAGGGGAATAGCGGCCTCGGGCACACCAGGTACTGCCGGAGGCCGTGGGAAAAGGATTCAACCTCGTTAGGCGAGGTTACCACACAAACAAAAGCCACTGCCCGGAAACTCGGAGACGAGCCAACGGGTGGAGCAGGCATGGCCGGCGTAAGGCTCTGCCTAAAGTGGCTGTCGCAGGCTGCACGGTACTACGTTGTGTGGAGCCAAAGCTCTCACCAGGAGGTTTGAAACCGGGTAGGCGGAACCTCGGTTTCTTGTATCGCCCCTGCGGAGTTGAGGCTCCCGGGGGCGTTTTGGTTTTGGGCCGATGATCTAATGGACGGATTGGGCTGTGAATCCACGGAGGGCGCTAGAACTCGAGCACGTGGGCCGTTGGGTGTGGAACTCCGCGCTTGGGTGGTTGCTGTTTTTGTTTTTGAATGCCACCCCAGGGGCGCGCGGCCAAGAAACTCCCACGCCGGACCAGGGGCAGAACTCGACGGACCCGGCGGCCCAAGCTTGGAACTGGCACGTGCAATCCACGGTTGTTGGCCAGGGGCACCTGTCATTCCCTGCTGAATATACGGGGAGGAACAGTCTCACGCCGGGAGCACAGGTTCGGGACACCATCTCTGTGGACGCGTTCGGTGGCCTGCGGACATGGCAAGGGGGAGATTTCTTTGTGGACCTCCTGATGTGGCAGGGATACGGACTTAGCAACACGCTCGGCGTGGCCGCGTTTCCGAACGCTGAGGCGTTCCGAGTGGGGAAGAGCTACCCCGACCTCAACGTTTGTCGGGCTTACCTTCGCGAGACTGTGGGGTTGGGCGGAGAAAAGGAGTCAACCGAGGACGCACCTGACGACTTGAGAGGCACAAGGGCCGTTCGGAGGCTCACATTTACGATAGGCCATTTCAACGCCAAAGATATCTTCGACAACAACGCCTACGCTAACGATCCGCGCACCCAATTCATGAGCTGGTCCCTGTATGCCAATGACGCCTGGGACTACCCGGCGAACACACTGGGATTTACGAACGGAGCTACGGCGGAATTGAATACTCGCGCCTGGAGTGCACGCCTGGGCATCTTTCAGGTGTCGAAATTCGCCAACGCCTTGAGAATGGACTGGGACTTGGCCAAGGCCTGGTCCACAGCACTCGAGTTTGAAAGGCGATATTCACCTCGGGGCCATCCGGGGGCCATTCGATTGATGGGCTATGACACACGCGCCCACATGGGAAGCTATCAATCCACAATCGACGATCCCGCGATCAGCGAGGATATTTACCTGACCGCGGCGTACCGATACAAGTACGGCTTCGGCATCAATATGGAGCAGGAAATCCGCAAGGACCTGGGGGCTTTCGCGCGCCTGGGGTGGAGCGACGGCAAGAATCAGACCTACGAGTTCACCGATGTGGACCGCACCGCCACCGCGGGGATCAGCTTGAAGGGCGCGTCGTGGCGCCGAACGCAGGACACCGTCGGCTTGGCGGTTGTGGTCAACGGGATCGGCGCTGTCCATCGCCAATATCTTGCCGCCGGCGGGCTCGGAATCACGGTCGGCGACGGCGCCCTCGACTACCGATCCGAGCGGGTCGCCGAAACGTATTACAACTGGCAGATCGCGAAACATTTCCAGTTGACCTTTGACTACCAGTTCGCGCAGAACCCTGCGTATAACCACGTACGCGGGCCGGTTGATCTCTTCGCGCTGCGCTTCCATACCGAACTCTAAGAAGGCAGAAACATGATTTACTTTACTGAACTCGATCACCTTCCCGTCTATGCAGTGAAGGGAGAATACCTGGGCCGGCTGGAGGACCTTTGTGTCGCCCCTGCTCATAACGCCCTTCGCGTAGCTTCCTATCTTGTCAAGAGTCCCAAGAAGGTCCTGATTTGCATCACGCACGAGCAGATGCAGTCGCTTTCCGTTCGAGCCGGGCAGACCAGCGTGCCGCGCGATGAAGTGCGTTGCTACGCTCCCGACGAGGGGTTGCTGAAAGTCAAGAAGGACATCCTGGATCAGCAGATCATTGATGTGAACAACCGCAAAGTGGTGCGCGTGAATGATGTGGACTTTGATATTCAGCCCGACGATCATCACGCGGAACTGCGAATTGTGGCAGTCAATGTCGGCATGGCGGCGGCCCTGCGCAGGCTGCTGCAGGGCCTACTGGCCAAGCATACCATCCGCATGCTCACCAGCCCTTTCCCAACCAAGACCATTCCCTGGGAGTTCGTCAATCTGATTGAGCCGGACCCCCAACGGCGCCTCAAGCTCCGTCTTTCCTACGATCGTGTGGCGCAACTTCACCCTGCTGACATCGCCGATATTCTTGAGGAACTGAGTCGAGATGAGCAGAAATCCGTCCTCGAAGGTCTTGACGACGAGACGGCCGCCCAGGCGCTCTCCGAAATCCCTACCCGAATGCAGGCCGACTTGCTGGAGAGCATTCCGGCCGAAAAGGCGGCGGATATCGTCGAGGAAATGGCTCCAGACGAAGCCGCAGACGTGTTGCAGGAATTGTCGCCGGAAACCTCGGCCGAAGTCCTGGCGGATATGGGGAAAGAGGAGGCCAACGAGGTTCGCGAACTGTTGGGTTTTGAGGAGAATACGGCCGGCTCCCTGATGACCACGGAATATGTGTTCGTGCATGAATCCGCGTTCGTGGAAGGGGCCATTGAGGCTCTGAGGAATTTCGAGGGGCCCGTGGATTCGATCCATATGATTTACCTCGTGGACAACGACGCCGTCCTGACTGGGGCGGTCGCCGTGGGGCGCATACTTCTTTCTCATGCCGTGACGCCGCTCAAGGAGTTGGCGGCGGACTCGCTGATCTCCGTGCCCTCGCACGCCTCGGCGGTTTCCGTGGTTGATCTTTTTCACAAATACAATTTGACCACGCTGCCCGTGGTGGATGACAATCGCCACTTGATCGGGGTCGTCACGGCGGACGATGTACTGGAGTTGGCCATCACTAGAAAGCAATTCCGCACCAGAGGATGAACTCTCGTGAATCGGGAACGGCTTCGCCGCTATCGTACAAGCTTGCTGATTTTCCTGGCCGTCCTCGGCCCGGGGATCATCACCGCCAACGTCGACAACGACGCGGGAGGCATTTACACCTACTCCCTTGCCGGAGCGAAATTCGGGTTTACGTTGCTTTGGACGTTGATTCCCATCACGGTGGCGCTGGTGGTAGTTCAGGAGATCGTGGCGCGCATGGGCGTGGTCACCGGGAAGGGCCTGGCGGACCTGATTCGCGAGGAGTACGGCTTTCGCACCACATTTATCCTCATGATGATGCTGCTCGCCGCCGACCTTGGTAACACAGTGGCGGAGTTTGCCGGCCTCGCCTCCGGCATGTCCGTGTTCGGCGTGACCCGGTACATTGCCGTTCCTCTCGGCGCCGTGTTGGTGTGGGCGCTGGTCGTCAAAGGCACTTACCGGTTTGTGGAAAAAGTCTTTCTGGCGGCTTGCGTGTTTTACATTGCTTACCCGGTCTCGTGTTTCCTTGCCCACCCGAAGTGGCCGGACGCTGTAATCAGCACTCTGAAACCCTCTTTCGAGTTTAGTGGCGGCTACTTGTACATGCTCATCGGCGTGGTCGGCACGACCATTGCGCCCTGGATGCAGTTCTATCTTCAAGCGGCGGTGGTGGAAAAGGGCATCAAGGTGAAGGAGTACATCTATTCGCGTTGGGATGTGATCGTAGGCTGCATCATCACGGACGTGGTGGCATTTTTCATCATCGTCGCCTGCGCCGCCACCATTTATCTTAGCGGTCACCGCCAGATCAACGACGCCGGGGATGCGGCGATGGCTCTGCGCCCGCTGGCAGGGCATGCGGCCAGCGCCCTCTTTGCTTTCGGACTCTGCAATGCTTCTCTCTTTTCGGCTTGTATTCTGCCGTTGGCCACCGCTTATTATGTCTGCGAAGGGCTCGGCCTGGAAGCGGGCATCAACAAGCGCTTCGACGAAGCGCCGACTTTCTACTGGCTCTATACATCGCTGATCGCGGTCGGCGCGCTGGCGGTGATGCTGCTAAGTGAAGCAAAACAGATTCCCATCATCCTTTTCTCGCAAGTGGCCAACGGCATTCTCCTGCCGTTTGTTCTGATCTTCATGCTTCACCTCGTGAACCGCGAAGACCTGATGGGAAAGTACAAGAATTCCCGCCTGTTCAATTACATCGCCTGGGTGACCTGCGCGGTGATGATCGTGCTGACCCTGCTGTTGGTGGTGAGTACGTTCTTCCCGGATAAATTGCCGGCCTGACGCAGGTACGCGTTCTGGTTTTATGCGTAGCGCGGACCTTCAGGTCTGCAGATGCCGACCTGAAGGTCGGCGCTACGCGTCGATTTCAGCCCGGATTTCCAATGTGAACTCTACTTCTGAATCTTCGGATCGTCGTTTTCATCAATATTCATGAGGGTGGGAACGGAAAAGTGTCGGAAACATCGGCCAAACGCGGTATGGTTCCGAGCCTTAGCAGGCCGCGGAGAGCCCAAACCGGCCACGTGTACGGTCAAGGAAGATCCAGAGCGACGCTAAACCGACCGACAGTTGCGTTGAGTGGCAGTCAGATGTATGCTGCCGAGCGATCTAGGACGCCCCGGGGGAGTACCTATGAAAATCAAGCTCCGACCGTGGTTGGCTGGTGTGAGCTCGGCCTTCCCCAGCGCCTTTAGCCCCTATTGGCGCGCGCTGCCACTAGGGCGGATGAAGATGTTCCTGGCAGGGTACTTCTTCGTCGGTGCCGCCGGGGGCTTCGCATTCGATCTATTGCAGCTCAATGCTTCCCGTGTCGGCGGAGGTTTCTTTTGGCCCGTCTTAATCGGGACGGGAGCGATGGCGGCTAGGGCTGCCGGAATCAAAAGAGTTCGTCTTGTCCCTTTTCTGCTTCTGCTGCTTGTCGTGATCGCCTGGGTAGAATACTGGGCCTCGCACGTTTCGATGCCTCTCCCGGTCCCAAACGCGGTACACCGGCGGGTGCTATTCGATACGATCGGGATCTTGATTGGTGTTGGTTTCGGGGTCCGATTTCTGCTGTTCTTCGCTGGTACAGAGGGTCTGGCCAGCGTGCGCATGCAGACCGAGCTTTCTCTGGCCCACGGCATCCAGGCGACCCTGGTTCCGACAGTATCTTTCCAGAACGCGAGTTTCGAGCTGTACGGCAAATCGGTCCCTAGTGCAGAAATGGGCGGCGATTTGGTCGATGTCATCGAGAGCGAAGTGGGTCTGGTCGCTTACGTCGCCGATATCTCCGGGCACGGCCTGCCCGCCGGCCAGCTCATGGGGATGTTGAAGACTGCGATGCGTCTCGCCGTGCAACTCCGCCAAATGCCTGTAGCCGCGCTCGAAAGTGCGGACCGCGTACTGCCAGATCTAAAGGGACGCGAAATGTTTGCCACCCTGGCCCTGCTCCGCTTCGATGCCTCCAGTGAAGCCGAATACGCGTTGGCCGGCCATCCCTCGATCCTCCACTATCGGCATGGCAGCAGGGACACGGCCCGGCTCTCCATGGAGCAGCTTCCGCTGGGACTGATCCCGGGCGGTTCCTATGCCAGTAAGCGCGTCACCTATTCACCGCGCGATCTCTTCTTGCTGGTTACCGACGGGATAACGGAAGTGGCCAATGCCAGAGATGAAGAATTTGGCCTGACCCGCCTGCAAGAGCTGCTCACGCAACACGCTACCAGAGCCTTGCCGGAGATTTGGGATCTCATCATGCGCGAGGTCCAACAATATGGTCCGCAGCAGGATGACCAAAGTCTACTCCTGCTGCGCGTGCTGGACCCAGCCATCCCTCTCGCGACGTGAATTCCAAAGTGACACAGGAAACCCGAAACCCACTTGGACGCACAATGGGCGAGGCGTAATGCGCCCCGCGCCTACGCGCTATTCCCGATTCAGGCCTCGCTATGCCGGCGGCGCGACAAAGCTCTCCAGCGACGCCAGCCTGACGCGCATCTCTCGTAGCTCCAACTCTCCCAGCCTCTGTGCGCAGCCTGAGACAATTCTTCTGCCGCGTTCAGCGAGTGTGCGACGGTACTGCTCGTCCGGTGTGCTGATGGCGATATCACCTAGTGCGCGCAGCAGGCGCAGGCTGACCGCCATGTCCGTCTGCGAGTAGAGGCGGATTTGCTCGAACCCCGCGTCTACCATCCGGTCGAAGTCGGTCCACTGAATGCTGACTCGAACCACTCCGGGCGGATCGTAGAGCACAGACTCCGGCAGTTCCCTGGACGCGAAACGGATCAGTATGCGGCTTAATTGGTCGACGCAGCTTATGGCCGTGCTCGGGTCGTTAACGGCTGGAGAGATGGCTTTGAGCGCGATGTCAACGATTTGCAAAACCCCGAACTCAAGGTCTTGTTGCAGGGTCCGCGCGGGGCCGAAATCAAACGCTGCGCGGAGGTCCGTAACTCCCTCAGAAGAGAGGCGCTCGCCTTTGTACACCATCAGAAGTGGGATGCCCGCGGGCACGAATTGTCCAACGCGGCGCAAGACGCGGACTTTGACGCGGTAAGCCTTCGCCCGGGCGACGAGCTGCTCCGTGTCGATAAACCGGATGTAGCCGGAGGCATCGCTGAAGACAGGCGTTTCCCAGGCATCGGGCTTGACCGGATCGTTGTCTGCCATGCGGGTCGGCCGGTGGGGTAGCGGCATCATCTCGTCGATCATGGCTTCGGTCTCGGAGGCGATCCTATCCACGATCTGGTTGACGCTGATGGCCTGCGAAATGTGGTGAATGAAGTAGAGCAGCCACGCTACGCAAGCCAGGGCCAGCAGCATCGCGCCCAGCACGGTCGCGACGGGCGCAAAGGGGTGCGGCAGAGAGCGTGCCGCGGGAAGCGCCGCCATGCAATAACAGAAGGTGCCAAGGAATATACCCAGTGTCCACTGCGTCACGCGGTCCCGGGCGAAGCTCACGATGATGCGCGGCGAGAACTGCATCGAGGCGAGCGTGAGCGTCATGAGCAGAATGGCGAAAACGATGGACACTACCGTCATAATCGATGCAGCGATGGCGGCGAGAATTACCTGGGCCACCTGAGGGTCGGCATGGGAAGGGAAAAGCGCCTTCGGCACCCAGGCGCTGATACCGGGAACGGCCTCTTCCCACCACGAAAGGAATGAGCCCGCACAACCCAGCGCCAGTGCAATGGTCAGCGGGCGAACCAGGAAGCCGCCACGCAGGTTGTACGTGACATGACGGAACAGCAAGGGCAGCCTTTTGCTTTTATTCATGGCAGCAATGAATAGAGTCTAAAGGGTAAAGGTTAAAGGGTAAAGACTAAAGAAGCGCCGGTTCTCCGTAGGGCAGCCGGTCAACGTTTATCCTTCAGCCCTTACCCTTTATCCTTTACCCCTCAGCCTTTGCCCTTTTATAATGCCATGATGATGAGCAGACGCCGAGGGATCCACCTGTTTCGCTTCCTGGGGGTGGATGTGTTCTTGCACTGGTATTGGTTTCTATTTGCAGCGTTCGAAATAACCAACCGGGTGAACAGCTATTCGTCCCTGGCATGGAATGCAGCGGAGTACCTGGCGCTGTTTTTCATTGTGCTGCTGCACGAGTACGGCCATGCGCTGGCCTGCCGGCAAGTTGGAGGATCGGCCAACGAGATCATGCTCTGGCCTCTGGGTGGAATGGCGTATGTGAATCCACCGCTTCGGCCGGGTCCTACTCTCTGGAGCAACGCCGCCGGACCCTTGGTGAATATAGCGCTGCTTATCGTTCTTGCCCCGGTGGCACTACTGCCGGACAGGTTTTCCATTCTGGCCCGCAGGGCGCCCAATGTCCAGTCGTTCTTGATGGCGCTGGTCGGCATTAACGTGCTCGTGCTCGCATTCAATTTGTTGCCCATCTATCCGCTGGATGGCGGCCAGATTATCCGATGCTTGCTCTGGTTTGCGGTGGGCCGGGCCCGCAGCCTTATGGTAGCAGTGGCGATTGGATTTGCCGGGGTGGCAGGGTTGCTGCTTCTGGCCGTGCTCTTTCGTTCCTTCTGGATTGGCGTTCTCGCCTTATTTGTCTTCGCGAGTTGCTGGGGGGGATGGCGTGAAGCGCAGATTTTGAAACACTTGGGCGAGTTGCCGCGCCGCGAGGGCTTTGCCTGCCCCTCGTGCAGGGCTGCGCCACCGGTTGGGAATTATTGGAAATGCGGCCGCTGTGGGAAGGCCTTTGACACCTTCCAAAACCGAGCCACCTGCCCAAACTGTGGAGCAGAGTTTCCCTTGACCATGTGTCTTGATTGCCGCAAGCAGAACGCCTGGAGCGAGTGGGTCGTTCATGCACCTGTGCCCATTGACGCCTGACGGGCTGCCCTTGGCCCGACAGCTTTCTACCGTTTACCCCTCAACCTTCATCCGTGGACCTTGCTACTTTCCCTTTGCCGGAAACGCTTCGTCTAGGTTGAGATTGAGCTCCAGGACATTTACCCGAGGCTCACCCAGGAAACCCAGATCTGCGACCTTCGTATTCTGGCTGATCAGCCCCTCCACCTCGTGAAGATCAATGCCTCTGGCCTTGGCCACTCGCGGTGCCTGCGCTTCTGCGGAGGCGGGGCTGATGTCGGGATCGAGTCCGCTGGCGGAAGCGGTCAACAGATCTGCGGGAATCGGCCCGGTGTAGTCAGGGTTTTCCTTGCGGAACTGCTCCGCCGAGCTTTTTACTCGATCGATGAGCTTCTGGCTGGTTGGGCCGTAATTGGACCCTGTGGAAGCGGTCGCGTCGTAGCCATCATTGCCTGCCGCCGAAGGACGCGGATGGAAATACTCCGGCTTCGTGAAGTTCTGCCCAATGAGGGCCGATCCGATCTCTTTTCCCCCCGCGCTTAGCATGCTTCCGTTGGCCTGCCAACGGAAGAGCACCTGGCAGAGGCCCGTGACGACGCCGGGGTAAATCAACCCCGTGAGCACCGTCAGCACAAGCATTAATCGAAACGCAGGCAAAATTTGACGACGCATGAAAACTCCTTGAGGGAACAGGGAATAGGGAACAGTCGGTCCCTAGTCTCGCCTGATCTTCCTCATATAACTCACTATCTGCCCACTGCCCATCTGCCTACCTGCCCACCTGCCTACTGCCAACCGTTAAGCCAAGTGCAATAATCCCAGCAGCCGATCGATCAGGAAAATGCAAGGAAAAGGCGCAATGAAACCGCCCACTCCGTAGATCCAAAGATTGCGTCGCAGCATGGCGGCGGCGCTCTGCGGCCGGTACTTCACGCCTCGCAGCGCCAGCGGCACGAGGGCGACAATGATCAGGGCGTTGAAAATCACTGCCGCCAACACCGCGCTGTGCGGGGTGCGGAGGTGCATGATATTCAGTTTCGCCAGCGCCGGATATGTGGTCATGAACATAGCCGGGATAATCGCGAAGTACTTCGACACGTCATTGAGGATGGAAAACGTCGTCAAGGCGCCGCGCGTGATCAGCAGTTGTTTGCCGATGGCCACGACCTCAATGAGCTTGGTCGGGTTGCTGTCGAGATCGACCATGTTGCCGGCCTCTTTGGCCGCCATGGTGCCCGTATTCATGGCTACCCCGACATCCGCCTGCGCCAGCGCCGGCGCGTCATTGGTACCGTCGCCCGTCATGGCCACCATGCGGCCGCCGGCCTGTTCTTTGCGGATATACTTCAGCTTATCTTCGGGAGTGGCTTGGGCAAGGAAATCATCCACGCCCGCCTCCGCGGCAATGGCAGCGGCGGTGAGAGGATTATCACCGGTTATCATCACGGACCGGATGCCCATGGCGCGGAGTTGTGAGAGCCGGCTTTTCATTCCGCCCTTCACGATGTCCTTGAGGTGCACAACTCCCAGCATGCGCGAGCCGTCGGCCACGGCCAGAGGTGTGCCGCCCGCGCGAGAGATTCGGTCTGAAATCCCCGTGAAGTCGCCCGGTATTTGTCCACCCTGCTCTTTGACGAAGTTGATGATGGCGTCCGTTGCGCCCTTTCGCAGCGCGCGCCCATCCAGATTGACGCCACTCATTCGCGTATAGGCGGAGAAGGGAATGAAGTGCGCCCCCGGTTCGGCAACTTCCCGGCCGCGCAACTGGAACCGCTGTTTGGCTAAAACGGCGATCGAGCGTCCTTCGGGTGTCTCGTCGGCGAGGCTCGACAATTGCGCGGCATCCGCAAGTTCTGCCTCGCTCACTCCTTGCACCGGAATGAATTCCACCGCCTGCCGATTGCCCAGCGTGATAGTGCCGGTCTTGTCCAGCAGGAGCGTATCGACGTCGCCCGAGGCTTCCACGGCTTTCCCGCTCATGGCTAGGACGTTGTGCTGCATCACGCGGTCCATCCCTGCGATCCCGATCGCGGACAGCAACCCGCCGATGGTCGTTGGAATAAGGCAGACCAGCAGGGAAACCAGCACCGCCACAGTCGGCACCGACCCTGCTCCCGCCGATGCGATGCTATAGATCGCAAATGGCTGAAGGGTCGCCACAGCAAACAGGAAGATCAGCGTCATGCCGGCAATCAGGATATTCAAGGCGATCTCGTTGGGAGTCTTCTGCCGTTCGGCCCCCTCCACCAGAGCGATCATCCGGTCCAGGAAAGTTTCACCGGGGTTGGAGGTAATCTTGACTTTGATCTGATCCGAAAGAACTTTCGTTCCACCCGTAACCGCGCTGCGATCGCCACCCGACTCGCGAATCACCGGTGCGCTTTCGCCGGTGATGACGGATTCATCCACGGTGGCAATGCCCTCGATGACTTCTCCGTCGCCGGGGATAATGTCTCCAACTTCGCAGAGGACGGTGTCCCCGGCGCGCAGCTTTGAGGCTGCCACCGATTCCATTTTGCCTTTACCAAGGAAGCGCTTGGCGATGGATTCGGATCTGGTCTTCCGTAATGTGTCAGCTTGCGCTTTGCCGCGCGCTTCCGCCATAGCCTCAGCGAAGTTGGCAAAGAGCACCGTGAACCAGAGCCACAAATCAATCTGGATCTCAAATCCCAAGCTCGGCGCTCCGATGAAAGCGTCACGAATCATGAACACTCCGGTCAGCGCCGCGCCCACTTCCACCACAAAAATTACTGGATTCTTGAATAGCGTGGCGGGATTCAGCTTGAGAAATGAATCCTTCACGGCGCGTCCCACGAGTTCGCGATCGAACAGGGGACGCGCCCGCACCAGTCGCTTCGGAATCAGTGTGGTCAGGTCGTCAAGCAAAGGAGGGGCAGAATTTAATGTCGTGGCCATGAATCAACTCCAGATAGAAGACATCAGCGAAGAAAACAGTTTGCCCTGGTGCATAAGGTAGTGTTCGACCAGAGGGCCCAGCGAAAGGGCGGGGAAGAACGTCAAGGCGCCGATTACGATTACCGTCCCCACCAGGAGCCCAACGAAAAGCGCGCCGTGGGTTGGGAACGTGCCGCTGGACGACGGCACCCGCTTCTTGGCGACCAGGCTTCCCGCGATGGCCAAAGTGGGGATGATGAACGCGAAGCGCCCGAGGGCCATCGCCAGACCCAAGGTGAGGTTGTACCAGGGAGTGTCCGGATTGAGCCCGGCGAAAGCGCTGCCATTGTTTTCCGGGGCGCTCGAATAGGCGTAGAGCATCTCGCTGAATCCGTGCGGCCCGGTATTGGTGAGGTTGGCGATAGCCGGACCGGGAGGATTCCAATACCCGTTCTTAGCAAACGGAGCGACGAGGCTGGCAGCGGTAAACACCAGAATCACGAAGGCAGTGGCAAGGATGGCCACCATCGCCATCTTGACTTCTTTCTGCTGGATCTTCTTTCCCAGGTACTCCGGCGTTCTCCCCACCATCAAGCCCGCAATGAACACCCCGATAATGGCGTACAAGAGCATGCCGTAGAGGCCTGACCCGACGCCGCCGAAAATCACTTCGTCGCTCTGGATATTGAACAACGGAACGAGGCCGGCAAGCGGAGTAAGGCTGTCGTGAACGTTATTGATGGCGCCGCAGCTTGCGTCGGTGGTAACGGTCGCAAACAATGCTGAACTGGCAATGCCAAAGCGTGTCTCCTTGCCCTCCATGTTGCCGCCGGGCTGCGCGCCGGTGTTACGGGTCTCAATTCCCAGTTTCGCCAGGATGGGATTGCCCGCTTGTTCGTAGTGATAGCAGACGAATACGCCGACCAGAAACATCACCGCCATGGCGGCGAATAATGCCCAACCCTGACGCGTGTCGCCCACCATGCGGCCGAACAAATAGGTCAGCCCGGCCGGGATCATGAATATCAAGACCACTTGGAGAAGGTCTGTCAAGGGGGTGGGGTTCTCGAAGGGGTGCGAGGAATTGGCGTTGAAGAATCCTCCGCCGTTGGTTCCCAGCATCTTGATGGCTTCCTGGGAAGCGACAGGGCCTCCCGGAATGGTCTGCGTCGCTCCTTCGAGCGTCTTGACTGTGGCGTAGGGACGGAAGTTCTGGATGGCTCCCTGCGAACAGAGAATCAAAGCGCCAACGAAGGCGATCGGCATTAGGACATAGAGGGTAGCCCGAGTGAGGTCCACCCAGAGGTTGCCGATACTGTTCCCCTCCTGACGGGCAAAGCCGCGAATCAGCGCCACGGCAACAGAGATGCCCACCGCTGCCGAAGCGAAGTTTTGGACAGCGAGTGCCGCCATCTGTACGAAATAGCTGAACGTCATTTCGCCGCTGTAGGCCTGCCAATTGGTGTTGGTAAGAAAGCTCACTGCCGTGTTGAAGGCCAGGTCCGGCGTGACGGGAGTGGCTCCTGAGGGCGCAGCCTTGGTGCCAAAGTGCATGGGGTTGAAGGGCAGGTAGCCTTGCAGGCGCTGAATGAGATAAACAAACAGGAAACTCGCCACGCTGAAAGCAATCACGGATGCCGCGTATTGCGTCCAGCGCTGCTCGGTGTCCTCGCGCACACCAATCAGGCGGTAGATCAGGCGCTCCACCGGACGGAGCAACGGGTGCAGGAAAGTCCGCTGCCCCTGGAATACTTTGGCCATGTAGGCCCCCAAGGGTTTCGTGATCGCGAGGATCAGGACGAAGTAAACGGCGATGTGCAGAATTCCAAGCGCGCTCATGTTTGTTCCTCTTTCCCCCTCTTACCCCAAGCACCTGATTACGGCTTCCCTTGTCTTTGCTCGTGTCATTCAGTTTTTGCTCGTGTCATTCTGAGCGAAGCGAAGAATCGCTGCGGTTCATATCGCACGCAACTATGGAGATTCTTCGCTTCGCTCAGAATGACAGGCCCGGACCAGGGTGGTCTCAAAAGCGCTCCGGCCGAAGCAAGGCATAAAGCAGATAAACCAAAAGAAACAGCGCAGTCACTCCTGAGATGATATAGTCCACCGAATGCCTCCTTCTTAGAGCCGGTCACAGCCTTTGGTAGCAGCCCAGCAAGCGACAAACAACACTAGCCCGACGACAACATAAAGCAGATCCAGCATATGCCCACCTAAGCGGTTAGGAAGTGATCTCAATTAAAGTGTGCCCGACGCGGCATAAAGAAGGCATAAGGATTTGCGAAAAATTTCGTTAAAGCAATTGAGGGGTCCGGCCCGGCGTTGTGGTGCAGGCGTCTCGCCCGCTTTCGCGGGAGCGCCTCGCTCCCGTGCGCGGGCAGAGCCTGTCCTGAGCGGAGCGAAGGAATGCCCGCGCCACTGCGGGCGAGACGCCCCCACCACCGCCTGTAATTCCTAGTTCCCATCCCCCATTTCAGGCTATACTGAATTCGGGTCTACGCTGCTGAATGGGAAATGAACTGGTCCAACTCACGGTCTTCGAATCCGCGGGATCGCTGGCGCCTGCGATAGCGCCGCATCGCGCAACCCGTGTGGCCGCGCCGGGCAGGCTGAGGACGTTCTACATTGAAACCTTTGGCTGCCAGATGAATGTGCACGATTCGGAGAAGGTGCAAGGCGTGTTGCTGGCGCGCGGGATGACGCCTGTCGACGACCACGCCCAAGCCGACCTGATTCTCTACAACACCTGCAGCATTCGGGAAAAGGCCGCGCAGAAGGTCTTTTCACGCCTGGGCGCCTTCCGCAAGGGAAACGGTGGGGCGGGGAAGGTGATTGGCGTGCTGGGCTGCGTGGCGCAGCAGGAAGGCGAGCGGTTTTTTGAGCGCGCTCCGCAGGTCAGTTTTGTATGCGGCTCCGCGAGTTATTCCAAGCTGCCCGAGTTGCTTGACCAGCTCGAAGCTGGACAGCGGCGTGTGACGGGTCTTTCGCTCGACACCGACGAATGCTTTGAAACGGAATTGACCCGGCGCGATAACCCTTTCCGGGCTTATCTCACCATCATTGAAGGGTGTGACCAGCGCTGCGCGTTTTGTGTTGTGCCCATGACCCGCGGCCCGCAGCGCAGCCGTCCCAGCGAGAAGATCCTGGCCGAGGCGCGGCGCCTGGTCGACGAAGGCTACACTGAAATCCAGCTTCTAGGCCAGATCGTCAATGCCTGGGAGGATCCCTCTCCCGCCCGCCGGAGCTTTGCGCAATTGCTGGCGTGCGTCGCCGAAATTCCAGGCGTTCGCCGCGTTCGATTCACGACCTCGCACCCGAGATTCTTCACGCCAGACATCGTCCGGGCCATCGACGCCCATCCCACCCTGTGCGACCAGGTTCACCTCCCGGTGCAGTCAGGCTCCACGCCGGTCCTGGCGCGCATGCTGAGGGGTTACTCCCGCGAAGAGTATCTCGAACGAATCGCTTACATTCGCCAAGCACGCCGCACCATCAGCCTGTCCACGGACATCATTGTCGGCTTTTGCGGCGAAACGCGGCAGGACTTTGAACAGACGCTTTCGTTAATGCAGGAAGTGGAGTACGATCAGGT
>Ga0209415_10004484_pt1 | contig 25551 bp, 20 predicted proteins | sample PeaSoiSIISIP2007_FD_187696 | JGI IMG/M metagenome (GOLD analysis project Ga0209415, IMG submission 187696) | Peat soil microbial communities from Weissenstadt, Germany - SII-SIP-2007 (SPAdes) (version 2) | ecosystem: Environmental > Terrestrial > Soil > Wetlands > Peat | place: Germany... | reverse complement strand
TGTTTCCAATCGTGATGAGATGCTGAGCGGCCCTTTTCAAGGTAGGAAAGAACTGCGCCGGCTTGGGTTGAGCGGATAATGGGTCGCAACCCCACGCTTTCGATGTTTGCCTGGGGTACCATCACCTTCAAGCCACTCGAAAGAATCCGCAACATGTAAAAGCGTTCCGATCTGCCATTCACATTACCAAAACTGATCTGTTCGATAAGCCCCACACCATGGTTCGGATACACGACTTTTTCGCCTAGCTTAAAGTCCATGAGTCTGAGTTCCTCCCCCGAACTGCGTCTTTAAATCTTAGGCTTATGCGAACGATGGCGTCAAGCGAATCCCATTAAATCGTACATGATGAAAGTTGGAGAAAAAGGGCGTTTTCGGCCCAGTTTGGCAGGGCGATTGCCCTATAATCGGGCACGTGCTGACGTTCGCCCTCGATACTTCTTCGCCTGCCGGGAGCCTGGCAGTGCTGCGAGACGAAAGAGTGATCGGAACTGTTTCAACCTGGACCGACGAGATTTACTCTTCGCGTATGTTTCGCCATCTCGAGTTTCTGCTGAAGGAGCTCTCGCTCGGCCTCGAAGAATTTGATCTGTTTGCCGTAGCGGCTGGCCCTGGATCATTCACCGGTCTGCGAGTAGGGCTGGCGGCAGCAAAGGGCTGGGCGGAGGTTTACGGCAAGCCAATCGCAGCGGTAAGCGGCCTGGAAGCTGTTGCGGCACAAACACGTTCGCAGTCGTCGCTCGTAGTTCCAGTACTCGACGCCCACCGCGGACAGGTCTATTTCGGAATGTACCGACGAACTGGCGAGCCCGGCGAAAACCGATTTGCACTTGAGGGCGAGGAGTGCGTGATGACGCCGGAAGAATTCCTTGAATCGCTCCACGCGCGCGGCGCAGATTCCGATTGCACGATTGTGACGCCCGCGCCCGCGTTGATTTCCGGCGCGGCGTCTCGATATGAGACGGCTCACCCCGCCGGCGGACGGGTTCGAGTGGACGAAGTATCCGTCATCCTGGCGCCTCACGTGGGGCGACTCGGTTATCTGCGCGTGCAACGCGGCGAGGCCGTCGATTCGCTCACTCTCGATGCGAACTATGTCCGGCGGACGGACGCCGAACTCCACTGGAAGGCGCCGAAAGAATCTTGAGCCTTCGCCCGATCGAGACGGACGACCTGCCGTTCATCATGGCGATCCAGTCTGCGTGTCCTGAAATCGCGCAGTGGACCACGCGGGATTACGCGCGCGTCGTGCAGGGCGACATGGCCGGGTGGGTGGCCAAAGAGAAAAGCGAAGTCGCCGGATTCATCGTGGCCCGGCGCGTCTCGAGCGATCTGGAGATACTGAACTTTGCGGTCCGGCCGGACTGGCGGAATCGCGGAGTTGGCGCAGCGCTCCTTCGTCAAGTGCTCGACTGGGGCGCAACATTTCAGGTCGAGAAGGCATTTCTAGAGGTTCGCGCTTCGAATCTCGCCGCGCTGCGATTTTACGATCACAATGGATTTGAAATAACCGGGCGCCGCCCGCGCTACTACCTGGCCCCGATCGAGGACGCGCTGGTCTTGACCGCGCGACTCGCATCGTCGTGAACTTGCAGAGCGGCCAGTTCGCAAGCTTTGCTGCTAGGATAGCCGCGTGAAAACCTACGATGTTGCCATCATCGGCGGCGGCCTGATCGGCGCGTCCATCGCATTTGAGCTGGCTGGCGCGAAACTTCGCGTGGTCGTGCTCGATCGCCAGCAGCCCGGCCGTGAGGCGTCCTGGGCGGCGGCGGGAATGCTGTCGCCGGCGCCGGACTCGCTGCGAGACCTGCTGCTGGTGCCGCTTGGGCGCGAAAGTCTGAGACTCTATCCAGAATTTGTCGCTGCGATCGAGGAAGCGTCCGGGGAATTGGCTGGGCATGCGCACCAAGGTGCGCTCGAGATTTTTGGGGCGCCGGGCGGTGAGGCGGATCGCGACCGCAGAGTCGCCGAATGCCGACAGTTAGGTTTGGCTGCTGAACCGGTCACGCTTGATACGGCACGGCAGTGGGAGCCCGAGATCGGGCCGGCCGCGCACGCAGCTGCGTGGCTTCCGGAAGAGGGCACGGTCGAGCCGCGGTCGTTGATGAACGCGGTCGCGACAGCGGCACTGCGCAGGGGCGCGGAATTTCGCGCAGATTGCGGCGTCACGGGATTGATTCGTGAGCGCGATCGTTGCACTGGCGTTGTCGCAGGCGGCGAGGAAGTCTCCGCTGACCATGTGGTCGTCGCGGCCGGATGCTTTTCGCGCGAGATCGCGCCGGAGAGTGAGTGGTGCGCACGGTACGCGCCCACACGGCCGGTTCGCGGGCAAATGATGGCGCTGCGTCTTGACGGCGCGGGATTGCGGCGCGTCTTGCGATCCGAAAGGGGTTATCTGGTGCCGCGCAGGGACGGGCGGATCGTCGCGGGCAGCACTTCGGAGGAGGTTGGATTCGAACGGCGCGTAACGCCCGAGGGAATGCGCAAAATATTCGACGCCGGGATCGAGCTTTTTCCTGGACTCGCCAGCGCGGAAGTTCTTGAAACCTGGTCCGGGTTGCGGCCAGGCACGCCGGACGATCTTCCTATTCTCGGACCGACAGACATTGACGGCCTGCTCATCGCCACCGGTCACTACCGCAATGGAATCCTGCTCGCGCCGGTAACTGCCAGACTCACTCGGGAATGGATCACTGGTGCGCGCGAAGGATTTAATGCCACGGTCTACTCGCCGATGCGGTTCGCCAATCCGAAGCCTAAAACGCAGAGCGCACGATAACGTCGCCGCCCTGCCCTGCAATTCAGGGACGCGATCGGAAAATTAGAATGGGATTTTATTTCGGGTGGGCTCGCGGTTCGGCGGACCGGCAAGCGTGGATGCCTGCCCGGGAGTAGTGAACTGCACCTTATCCGCTTCCAGAAAGATCGAACGGTCAATCACGGCTTCAATCGTCGAGCCGCGCGGAAGTTCCGCATCCGGGCCGCGCGAAAGCAGCACGGCGCCAAGCCCTGCGGCAGCTCCGATGCCGGCGCCGATCCCAGCGCCTCGAGCGCCTCCTGCGATTCCTCCAATGCCCGCACCCGCGGCAGTTGACTTGATCACCGTGCCAACGTCGGAAGCTTTGTCGGTGTCGCCCACTACTTGTCCTTCATTATTTACCGTCTCGCGGCCGCCCGACCCTGCGCCGCTCGGCAGCGCGTTGAGATCCACCATGTAAGAATTTGGCAGAATGATCGTGGTCAATTTGATTCCCAACTCCGCGCGTCCCTTCACCCTCCCGGCGCGCTTTGCTTCGGTGACCTCACCGCTCATGTAGGAGCCCGCGGGAATTACAACGTGGCCGTCAATCATGATGGGAAAAAGCGTCTCGAAATACACCGGATCGCCGGGCCGCGCGCTGCGGGTGGAAATCGCGTTGTGCAGCACCAGCGGGATGTGCGTGCCGCCGGGAACCTCGATCATCACTGGCTTCGCGGTTGGGCTCGCGGGTGCACCAGCAACCGGCGCAGTCGAGGGAGCCGAAACGGGTGCGACCGCTGGCGCTGGAGCTGGGGCAGACGTCGCAGCCGGCGCAGTCGAATTCTGCGCCGCGGGCATAGGGCCACCTTCCTGGGACCAAACGGGAGCGGCCAATCCCAAAACGAGGACAGGAAGCGCCGCACGAAGCAGGCAAAGCTTACGGCTATTCATAGGATTTCCTCAAAACTTCTCAGATCGGACTCAAATCAAGAGATGCGTTCCGCGCAAGCTGAGATGCATGCAGGGTAATCCCATCTCCGCCCGCTTGGCCACTTCATTTTGCAGCCGGGCGGCGCCTCAGCGCGAAACCTGCAGGAGTGCACGACTGAGCACGTGCGCTGGCTCCTCGGTTCGGCTGCTTCCAGCGGCACCTATACTAGAGAAGCGAGTCTTAGGTCGAAATACACGATGCGATTTCGTTTGCGGACATCCCTGCGCAATAAAACGCTCTTCATCGTCCTGGTGGCGTTGATTGGACTGGTGGGCGGCCTCTTTGTGCTCGCGCGCGCCGTCTTGCTGAGCGGATTCTCCCGGCTGGAGGCCGATTTTGCGACGGAGAACCTCGGACGCGCATCGAGCGCACTCCTGAACGAGATCGACAACCTGCAACATACGACCGACCAATTTGCCGACCAGAACCAGACGTATGCACACCTCCGGGGGCCAAATCCCGAGGGCGTCCAGTCCGAATTTCCGCCGCGAATCTTCGAGCAACTTCGAGTGAACTTCATCGTCGTCCTGGACCGCTCGGGACGCAAGGTTTACTCCAAAGGCTTCAACGTGGCTGCCATGAAAACGGCGCCCGTTCCCGCTGATCTCGATTTGCGCCTGGAGGCGGGCTCTCCCCTGCTTGGCAATGCCGGAGAAACGAGCGACGTGGCGGGGATCGTCATGCTCGCGTCAGGGCCCGTGTTGATTGATTCCAGCGCGATCTTGACCAGCAACTCCGATGGGCCGTCAGCCGGACGAATGATTATGGGGCGGTATCTGGACGCCGACGAGAGCGTTCGCCTGGCAGAAATGACGCACATTCCGGTCGATATCGAGCGCATTGATTCAGGCCATATGCAGTCCGATTTCCGCCTCGCGGCCAACACGATCACCGAAGAAAAACCTAACTTGATTCGTCCCGACGCGCGCGGCTCGCTTGCGGCGTATCAGGAATTCCACGACATCAACGGCAAGCCCGCGGTGATCCTGCGAGTGCTTCTTCCGCGGAAGATTTACGAACAGGGACAGACGAGCCTGCTGCAGTTCCTGTTGCTCTTGTTGGCTGCCGGCATGGTGTTCGGTGCGGTCACGATGTATCTGCTCGAGCGATTCGTGATCTCGCGCGTGGGGCGGCTCAGCGACGACATCACGCAGATCGGCGCGAGCGGCGATTTGGGACAACGCCTCCATATTTCCGGCCACGATGAGCTGTCCAATTTGGGAGACACCATCAACGGCATGCTCGAAGACCTGGAAAGAGTGCAATTCGAGCGTCATCAGGAACGAACGCGTCTCGCGGTGATGGTCGAGAAGATGCCGGCGGTGCTCTGGACGGCCGACGCACAACTGCGGATTACCTCCGCTATGGGCGCCGGATTGGACGCTCTAGGGCTGCGCGCTCTCGAACCGATTGGCTTGCCGATCCTCGATTTCTTCTTCACGAAAGACAACGACGCTCCTCCCATTGCGGCGCACCGCAAGGCGCTTGAAGGGGAATCCGTAGCGTACGAAGTTACGTGGAAAGATCGGCGGTTCGAATCGCACGTGCAGCCGCTGCGTGATGGGGAAGGCATCATTCAGGGCGTGATTGGCGTTGCACTGGATATCACCGAGCGCGAGCGCCTGACCGACCAATTGCGCCAATCGCAAAAGATGCAAGCCGTCGGCGAGCTTGCCGGAGGCGTCGCGCACGATTTCAACAATTTGCTGATGGTCGTAAAAGGCCACGCCCAGCTGCTTCTCGAGCGCATGCCGGATTCGTCGCCGCTGCGGCTCAGCGTCGAGCAAGTGGAAAAGGCAGCCGACCGGGCCGCGACGCTTACGCGGCAGTTGCTGGCCTTCAGCCGCAAGCAGGTTTTGCAGGCGCGCGTGCTGGACATGAACGACGCGGTCGCGGGAATGATCCGGATGTTCTCCCGCGTGATCGGTGAAAACATCAATATGGCGTTCGTGCCAGGCGGCAAACTCGGCCGCGTGAAGGCGGACCCGGGCCAGATCGAGCAGGTGCTTCTGAATCTGGTGGTCAACGCGCGCGACGCGATGCCCAACGGCGGACGGTTGACGATCGAGACATCCAACGTGGAGCTCGACCGTCGGTACGCCGCGACGCATACAAGCGTCGAACCGGGACTTTACGTGATGCTCACCGTCACCGACACCGGCTGCGGCATGGACGCGGAGACGCAAGCGCGCATCTTCGAGCCGTTTTTTACGACCAAGGGGCCGGGCAAAGGTACCGGACTCGGTCTGGCGACCGTGTACGGCGTGGTGAAGCAGAGCGGCGGATACATATACGTTTACAGTGAAGTCAACCATGGAACCACCTTCAAGATTTATCTGCCGCAGGTCACCGCCGAGATCGACACGCCCTCACCCGAAACAGAGAAACGGCGCAGCGCGCGCGGCACGGAAACAATTCTGTTTGTCGAAGACGAGCAGAGCGTCCGTGAACTCGTGCGCGACTATCTGGTGGGCGCCGGATACTGCATGCTCGAAGCCTCCGATGGAGTGCAGGCGCTGAAAGTGGCCGCCGCGCATCCCGGACCCATTCACATGCTGATTACGGACGTCGTGATGCCGCATCTGAGCGGACCCGAACTTGCGACCAAGTTATCGGCCGAACGAACGGATCTGAAGATTCTGTTTATCTCGGGTTATACGGACGACACGGTGTTTCGCCACGGCGTGCTTGAGGGAGGCGTCGCGTTCTTACAGAAGCCCTTCAACCTCAAGGCGCTCGCGCAGAAGATCCGCGAAGTATTGAGCGGACAGCCCGCCACCGTTCCCCGCACGGACCTCATTATTACGAGCTAGGCTTGGATTTTCCTGCAAGAACCGCGAAAACATTCGCAGCAGCACATGGAACAGCGTTAAATCAAGAACACGCTCTGGCCCGTCAGGTCGAAACGCTTGCGGCACTTGATGTTCCGGCAGGCCGCGAGATTGTCCACGCGAACCATGTAGGAACGCGCCTTCGCAAACTGCCTCTTGTCCTCTTCGTTCGCACCGGCCGGGCACTGCGCCTTTTTCGTCCGCACCATCCAGCGCACGGGAAACGTAGTGTCCTGGCGGCAGTGCGGGCAGACCAGCGCCTGCTGCTTGGTCTCTTCCTTCTCGTCGTAAAACCGCCGCTCGTCCATTCGTCTCCGCCGTACTAATTTCTCCCGACAAATCCTATTGTCGCATCTCGTCGAGCGTTACGAAGCGAAATCCCAGATCTTTCCACCGCGGCAGCCAGTATTCGAGCGCCGCAACCGTGTGGCGGCGATCGGAATTCATCATACGGTGATCGCCGTCGTGCAGCAGGACAATATCGCCTCCCCGCACGCGGCGCAAGCGCTCAATCACAGGCTCGGCCGGCTGCGGCTTCCAATCATGTGCCCATGCAGACCACATCACCACGCCCGCGCCGCCGCGCCGCCGCACGATCCCATCGAGCAGCGGACTGCGGAAACCGAATGGAGGGCGCATCCAGCGGGGTTTCTGCGCTGTAGCCGATTCGATGGCATCGTCGCACCGGTCGAGCTCATCGGTAATGCGTTGCCCCGAACGCAGCGCCAGCGATGGATGCGTCTCGGTGTGATTTCCCACGGCGTGGCCCCGGACGGCAATGTCATTCGCCAGGGACGGCGCTTCGCGAACCCACGCGCCGACCAGAAAAAATGTCGCTTTGATTCGATGGCGGTCGAGCAAATCGAGCAGCGGCGGAGTGGCTGCGGGATTCGGACCGTCATCGAAAGTGAGCGCGATCGTGGATTCATCGCCCGTGTGGCGGATCGTCGGTCCGAAAAGTCGCGCCGACGGGGCTACGGAGCCCCACGCATATATTCCGCTTGCGGCAAGTGCCCCGCTCGCGACGCAAAGCGCCGGAATTGCGTGGACCATGGAAGAAATTTTCGCATTGGCTCGCGCAAAACGCCAGCCAATGGGATTGGGCAGTTTCATTTGATACGATGGCCGCGGAATTCGCTAACAAAATGGCCACGGCTCCACCAGCGCCACGCAAACTCCCTCTGTGGATTCGATGGGCGGTCCTCGTCTGGCTCGCGATCTGGATTCCCGCGTACTGGCGGACCTGGGGCGCGGCGAATTTTCTGCACCTTTGCGACATTGCCGTGATCCTCACCTGCGTGGGCGTATTGACCAACAGCGCGCTTCTGATTTCAAGCCAGGCGGTTTCGTCGCTTCTCGTGGACGCAGCATGGGCGCTTGATGCGGGCTGGAGACTCTTTCGCGGGCGAGGCCTGCTGGGCGGGGCGGAATATCTTTTCGATGCGCACTATCCTCTGTGGGTTCGGATGCTTTCGTTGTTCCACATCGCGATGCCGGTCCTGCTTCTTTGGGCGCTGCACCGAACCGGATACGACCGGCGCGGCTGGACGCTGCAGTGCGCGATTGCGCTCCCCCTTTTTATCGCCGCGCGGTTCACCGACCCAGCAACAAATATCAACTATGCGTTTAGCGATCCCTTCATTCATCGCCAGTGGGGACCGGCTCCGATCCACGTTCTGATCAGCTGGCTTTTTATGGCCTTGGTCCTTTATTTGCCGACGCATCTGCTGCTAGTGCGGATTTTCCCTACGCGGCAAGCGCACGTGTCGTGAAGCCCTAGTTAGTTAGTCTGTCTGGCGGATCGTGCGGAGATCAATGCCGAGCTGCTGGCACTTTTTATAGAGGTGGCTGCGTTCGAGGCCCAGCGCCTTCGCAGTGTTGGTCATGTGATGGCGGTTTCGCTTCAGTTCGGCGAGTAGTGTTTCGCGCTCGAATGATTCCACGCGGTCGGCGAGCGTTCCCACGCCAGCCCCGCGTGACTCCGATCCCGCACCAAGCGCCGCACCCCGCGGCAACGCTTGTGCAATCGTAGCCGCCTCGACCACATCTCCTGTGGCATAGAGCAGCACGCGCTCGATCACGTTGCGCAACTCGCGCACATTCCCGGGCCAGGCGTAGGTTTCCAGCGCCGCAAGCGCATCTGGCGAAAAACTCTTCGGCTTCCAATGATTCTGCTCCGCGAGCTGCTTCGAAAAATGCTCGGCCAGCACGCGAATATCCTCGCGGCGCTCGCGCAGGGGCGGCAGCACAATCGGAAACACGAACACGCGGTGGTAAAGGTCTTCGCGAAACGTTCCCTGGCGAACCTGCTCTTCGAGGTTGCGGTGCGTCGCCACGACCACGCGCACATTCACCGCAAACGGTCCGCCACCGCCGACGCGCTCGATTTCACCCTCTTCGAGCACGCGGAGCAGCTTCGCCTGCATCGACATCGGCATGTCGCCGATTTCGTCGAGAAAAAGCGTTCCGCGATGTGCCTGCTCGAATTTTCCGATATGCCGAGCGCCGGCTCCGGTAAACGAGCCCTTTTCGTGGCCGAACAGCTCCGATTCCATCAGCTCGGCGGGAATCGCGGCGCAATTCAGTGAAATAAACGGCGCGCCGTGCCGTGGGCTTTTTTCGTGCAGCGTGCGCGCGATCAACTCCTTGCCCGTGCCTGTTTCGCCGCGTATGCAGACGCGCGTCTCGCTCGCGGCCACCTGCTCGACCTGCGCCATCACGTCGCGCATCGCGGGGCTCGCCCACACAATCTGGTGCCGCCCGAGCCGGTGCTTCAGGTCCCGGTTTTCCTGTTCCAGGCGCGCCAGGCGGACGGCGTTCTCTACCGTGAGCAACAGCTTCTCGGTCGAAATCGGCTTCTCGAGAAAATCCACCGCGCCCAATCGCGTGGCGCGCACGGCCATTTCGATGGTCGCCTGGCCGGACATCATCACCGCTGGCGACGCCGCGCCGATATTCTTGAGATCTTCGAGAAGCGCGATACCATCGCGGCCGGGCATCACCACGTCGGAGAGAATCAGATCGTAGCGCTCGGCCTTCGCGAGTTCCACGGCGCGCGCTGCATTGTCGCAGACGGTCGCCTCGTGCCCCGCCAGGCGAAATGCGCGAGCGAGCGATGCGAGCGTGTTCGCGTCGTCGTCAATGATGAGGATGTGGGCTTTCAGCGGCACGCGGAATTACGCTCCCTTACTTGGGGGCGCCTCGGGCTGTTTGGCCTCGGAATGCTCGTCGACGGCCGGCGCGCTCACATCTTTCGAATGCGCAGGGGCGGATCGCAGCGGCGGCTTCGCGGGGAGACGAATGTGGAACGACGTGCCAACGCCCGTTTCGCTTTCAACGGAAATGCGTCCGCCGTGGTCGCTGACCACCGACTGCACGATTGCAAGACCCAGCCCGGTGCCGTGCTGCTTCGTTGTGTAATACGGCGTGAAGAGCCGCTCGCACTCTTCCGGCGCCAAGCCACCGCCGGTGTCTGAGATTTCGAGGTCCACGCTGCCGTCCTGGTGCGTCGTGCTCAACATGAGGACGCCACCAGCGGGCATCGCATCCATCGCGTTGAGCACTAGGTTTTCAATCGCGCGGTGCAGCAGCGCCGCATCGGCCTGAATCACGGGCAGGTTTTCCTCCAGGTGAAGTTCGGGCGAGATTGGCGGGCGTCCTACCGCGCCGAATTGCGCGTCGAAGAGTTTCATGACGCCGCGCACGACGTCATTTACGTTGACCGGCCCCAGCTCCGGCTGCGGCATTTTCGCGAAATCGCTGAAACGCCCGACGATTTTTTTCAGGTGCTCGATTTCCGAAAGCAGGATGCCCGTGGATTCCTTGAAAACTTCCTCGAACTGTTCGGGACTTTGGTCCTTCGCGCGCTGAAGATTCTCGACTGTGGTCTGCAGCGGAAAGAGCGGGTTTTTCAACTCGTGCGCCAGCCGCCGCGCCAGCTCGCGCCAAGCGGCCACGCGCTCCGCCTGCACCAGTTGTTCGCGCTGTTCGGTCAATTGCGTCGTCATGCGGTTAAACGCGGTCGCGAGCTGTCCGATTTCGTGGCGCCCGCGCACGTCCACTCGCGCTCCCCAATTCCCTTCCGAGACTTCGCGCGCGCCTTCGGCGAGTTTGCGCACCGGGCGCGTCACGCGCGCCGCGCCCCACCAACTCAGCAGCAGTCCGAAGCACAGCCCCATGGCCACTACCGCTAGCGCGAGGTCACGAATATGTTGTTCGAGCTTTACTACTTCCTGTTGCGAGCTTCCGACCAGCAGCACGCCGAGCAGTTCTTTCTGCCGTCCTTGCAGCGGCAGAGCGTGAAACGCTTCCGCGCTCGCTGGATCGGCCGTCCAGGAGACTTTGAAGGTCTGCTCTCGAGGCTCCTGCCGTTCCTGTTCGATGAAAGAAGCGAGGCGCTCGCCGTCAACCACGGTGCCCGATGCATCCACCAGGTTCGTGGGCTGAAAGCTCGGGTCCAGGTCCAGATACAGGAGCGCGCGCATCCCGGTCGGGAGGACCAACGAATTCAGAAAATCCTTACCGAGCCGCTCGCCTCCAACAATGAAGAGATCCCTGTCACCCACGCGAACCGTTGAAACCGCCATCAGCCCGAGCGCGGGGCCGTCTTGCGTATCCACTTTCATGAGGAACGAGCCCACCGACGACCAGTCTTGCGGCTGCGTCAGCCAGTCCATTTTGTAGCCGAAGCGCGCGGGCCATTCGTTCGAGGAAATAATCGCGCCGTCGGTGGCGACGAAATCGAGGAAGTCGAGCTGATGAGATTGCGAGACGCCGCGCGCATCGTTTACGTACATGGAAACGTCCGCTTTCGGGCGGCCGAGGTCAATCGCCATGCGCACGGTGCCTTCGGCGTCAGCAATTCCCTGAACCCTGTGTACCACGTCCTGCCCGCGCCGCTGAAACTCTCCCTCGAACTGAGCCACCAGCGCCTCGCTGTGCTGGCGATTCAGATCATCGAACGCCCGACGCGCCACGACGGTGACGCCCGCGGCGATCACGCCGACGGACAGCAGCAGCGCGATCGTAAAAACCCAGAAGAGCTTGGAGCGAAACGTCACTGTGATTCCTGTTCCAGCCAGACATCAACAAACGGCCAGCCTTCACCCGCTACAGGCGCCTTCCAATCCCTGACGCGCGCGCCCAAACCATACACCCGCGGGAGCCACACGAGCGGCACGACGCGATAACCGCTCACGACGGCCCGTTCGCGTTCGTAGATCTGCTCGGACGATGCCGCTGCGGGCAGCGGAGATGCGTCCAGCCCCGCGATCGCAGGGAGTCCAGATTGAAAGCTCACGAGCGCCTCACGAGGACGAGACGATGTTATTCGCAACCGCACCAATCGCGCGTCGTACCTTGGAGGCGACGGCTCAGGGCTTGCGATCGGCTCGGCCGAAAGCACGATTCCCGCGTCCCGCGCATTCACCGCGACTCGCTCCGCGATTGCTTGACCGAGCGAATCGCCCGAATCATATCCCAACACAATCCTTGGTGAACCGCTGATTTGGGACCACAAATCCTTCGCGCCAACTGCATCCGCAGCCGTCGAAAACAGGAACGCCGTACCGTTGGACCATTGCGGCAGCAATCCGCCAGCCGGCTCGCCTTCCTTCTGCAAAATGAAATTGACGATCGCTGCGCGGTCAATCGATCGCGCGAGCGCTTCGCGGGCGTGCGCATCTTCGGCGATCGAATGGCCCGCGACAAAAACCAACGCCACCAGCTCTTCCGGCAGCGACGTGCTCACGCGCACGCCGCGTTCGGCGGCGTGCCGCGCTTCCTCGGGTGGAATTTCCGCGAAGTCCGCCTTGCCCACTTCGAGGTCGAGCAGACGATCCTTGGCCGCGCGCCCCATCTCGATGTCAATCGAATCCACGAATGCGCGCCCGCCGCGATAATTTTCGTTGGCGGCAAGGGTCACATGCTTGCCCGATTCCCACTCGGCGATGTGAAACGCGCCCGAGCCGGCAACGCCCGCAAACGTTCCATCCGGATTGCGCTGGTCGTAGAGGAGCGCGTCAATCTCGTTTTTTGCGGAGGCCTCGTCCGGATCCGCAGGCGCTCCAGCCGGATCGAGCGAATGCAGCACCGCGCCGACTTCCACGCGCACAGTTCCGCCATATCTCGGCCGCCGCGACGACTCGACGCGTCCGGTGTGGAACAGCGCGACGCTAATTGCCGCAAGAAATAGACACGATCGAAGCTTCATACAATCCTGACTCGATACTCCGCGAAATCACGCGCGCCGACTTGCCATCGCCCACGGGCCACAGCGCCAGAATCGGCCCGGGAAGATCCATCGGCTGGCCCACGGCGATCGTTTTACGATCCCTGATTTCGTAAAGCTGAATCTGGTCCTTTTGAGTCCAATCACCTGCGCCGGTCGCCAGCACCTGCCACTCCGAACCGCATCCGCTTTCGATGGGCACAATGTCACTGCCCCAGCCGTTAAAAGCCGAGGCCGGTTCAGCGGCGCCGACGAAAAGCTGCGTTTGCCCGTCCAGACCCGCGACAATTCGCCGGGAAGAGCTTAGCCCAGTCGTCTCCGGCGACGGAGACGCGGAAGAAAAGAAAGGAGGAAACTTCGCCTGGAGGTCGTTCGAAAATGTGACGCTGCCCGAGAAATAATTTCGCGACGGGTTGGAGGTCCAACTGACCGTACCCATCGGCCACTGTTGGCCCGCATTCTCGCGGCACTCCACAGAGAAGCTGGGATTCCACGAAGCGTCGCAGCGCACCCCACCCGTAAACGCGCTCACGTTCATCGCGTCCGCGACCACAAGATGGCCGCGAAGATCGCGCGACGTATAACGCCGGGAAATGGGCTGGGCTTCACGAAGCACTTGCGCGCCGTCGTCGAATTCGTAAACCACGAGGCGATCCGGCTCGAGGAAATACCAGAGCGTGCGGCGCGAATCCGCCGGCACTTGCGCGAAATCAAGGATGGGAGTGGCTTGCTGCCAGATAATTTTTCGCTGAATTCCCGGCTCAGGACTCGGCTGAGGCGGCAACTCCTCGGTGTTCGCGACGGAGACCAATGCCACCTGCTGCGCGTCGCCTCGGTGAATCTCCGCAACGAGCACGAAACCCGCAGCGGTCTGAGAAATCGTGACCTGCACCTGCACATCCGCCGGCGCCGCCACGGAGCGGTCACCTCGCAGAGTGATGTCATCTTCTAGCGTCTGACGGACACCTGCGAGCTCCACTGGCGCTGACGCGGAGACGTCCTTCACGTCGAGCGAAAACGAGTGCAAAGAGCCCAGCGCAACGGCAATTTCTTGGGCGAGGGAGTACATCGCCTCACTCCACGCGTGGGGCAGCTGGCCGGGCGTTTGCGCAAAAGATCCGCTCGCGGCGCACGCGAAAAATGAGAAGGCAAGAATACCGCGCGGGATCGAAGGGAGTATTCGGCGGGGCGGCCGCATCGGCTTGTGCCAATTGTGCAACGCGTTCTTCGTGATTCATCGTAGCACAACCTCGTAAGCGGCCCAAAGTTGCGCCGGCGGGGACTTCGTTTGGTACACATCGGACGAAGCCCCCAGCAAGGGTTTTTGCCGGCGTATCTCCCGGGCGCGTCTGGTTTCTTCCTCGTGCCGAGCCCGAACCGAGAAGAAACCAGGTGAGCCAGGAATTTCTACGGTTTCGAGAGCGGATGCATCAATGAATTGCCGGTATCGGTCGCCATCGCTGACTTCAGCACGTCGTTGGTGAAGAAAAACTTCCCGTCGTTCGGCACCATCATGATCTGCACACGGTCCGACAGACGCTGCGCGACAGTGAGCTGGACAAGCAATGGATTGACCTTGAGCGCGGCGGCCTGCAGTTGCATCTGTTCTCCTTCGGCCTGCGCGGTCAGGCGAATCCGATTGGCCTCGGAATCGGATTGCATCTTTTCGCGCTCTTGTTCGGCGGCCGCCGTTACGCGAATGCGATTGGCTTCGGAATCGGCCAGCAGTTTCTGGCGATCCTGGTCCGCCTGCGCAGTCACACGAATGTGGTTGGCCTCGGAATCGGCCAGCAGACCCTGGCGCTGCTGCTCGGCCTTGCTGTCAATCACCTTGGCCTCCGCGGCAGCCTCCGCGTCCTCGATCGTCGTCTGCTTCCGCGCCTCCGCCTCCAGGCGCGACTGCTCGATCTGCTTCTGTTTAAGGGGCAGGGTGTACTGCATCGCGTCCGACTGAGCCTTGGCCATGATCACCTGTGCCTGCGCGTCACCTTCGGCGCGCTTGACCTCGCGGGCCTTCGCGGCTTCAGCCTGCGATTGGGCAATGGCAACTTTCTTCTGCTCGATTTCGGCATCCACGGACGTGCGGTCATCCTCTTGTTCCTTCAGCAGGAGATCTTCGAGGCCTTTGGCGTACTCCTCCGGCAGCTCGACTTTCTTCAGCAGCACTTCCTTCACGATGATGGCATCGCCTCCCAGGCGCGCGGTGATCAGTTGCGCGGAGCGCGAGCGGAACTCCTCGCGCTTGGTTGAGAACAGATCGCGCACCACATAGTTCGGCGCGATCTCATGAAATGCGGCGACCACGGTCGGCTCGACGATCTCGGAATCCACGGGCTGCGGCACGTTCGCTTGTATGAAAGCGAGCCGCGAGGGATCGATGCGGTAGCGCACGGTCACCTCGAGTCCCACCGAAAGCCCCTCGCGCGCCTGCACTTCGAGGAGTTCCATCTTGTCGTTGCGGACGGCGAGGGCGGTCGTCGAAAAAACTCGGTCGCGGATATCGAACAACTGGACGCGATCAACCAGCGGGACGATCAGATGGGTGCCCGCATAGAGCGTTCCGGGGCGCACGCCAGAAAGCTGGCTGATGCGGACCCCCGCTTCGCCGTCAGGGATCACCAGGATACTCACGCCCAGCAAACCCAACATCGCGCCGATGATCGCGAGCTTCGCGGCGGAGCTCCATCGGATTTGGCGTCGGGATCGCAGCATCACAACGGGAGGCGTTGGTGCGGGGATTTCACCCGTCAACGAGGTGCTCGTAGGCTGCTGACGCCGGCGCAGAACGCGGTCGAGTTCGTAGGCCAGAAAGATGTCGCACAGCACCATGCCTGCCACGCAGGCAAACAGGCCGAAGCAAGCTGCGATCAATATGAATCTCAGGAACAGCATGGTATTCCTCCCTTACCCGTGGGACGCGATCGTGCAGCGTCCCAGGGGTTTGCTCGGCCGACGCGCCTTTGGCGCGCCGACGTGTTCCCTGCTCTAGGAATGGTGACCGTTCCGCGAGTGGTCCCGCCGGACGGGCATCAAACTGGTGAGTCCGTACAGACCGACCCACTCGAGCCCGAGCGCCAATCCCAGCGCCGCGATGATTGCTCCTGCTACTTCTGCAAATCCGATAAAGCTGTCCATGGCCGTCTTCCTTCTGGCTGGGCCTGCACGACGCACAAATGCAGCTGCGTGACCAGAGAGCGTTCGACTGGCGGGAAAGAACTTAGCGTTGGCCACGCCACATGAATTCGTGGCGGCGAAAACACGGCGTGGAAAATGGCACGCGATCAGACGCATCGCGGCAAGGGCTCGCGATACGGTAGAATGCCCGCCGAACCGCGATCAACTTCATGGAACCTACAAACAGAACATTCGCCCGGCGCGCACGATTCACTGTTCTGATCCTGGCGCTGGCGTGCGGCACCGCGGGCGCGGGCCAGCATAAGAAGCGTCCGATCGCGCGGCAGCCCGCCAGCGCAGCGTCCACCGCCCAAGGGCCTGCCGCTCCACCGGCCGCAGACCTCGAGCTAGCGCTCCGGGAGAACAATCTGGGTCTGGCGCTGATGGATCGGCATGACTTTCCGGGTGCTCTGGGTCAGTTTCAGACGGCGTGCGTCATGAACCCGGAATCCGACACGGGTTGCCTGAACATGGGAATCGCACTGCTGAGCATGAGCCGATACGACGACGCACAAAAGGTGCTCGCCAAGTCCGTGGAACGAGATCCCCAGAGCGCACGCGCCTGGTACAGCCTTGGCTTGCTCGAAAGGGCTTTGGGGCACGCCGACGCCGCGCGCGAGAAATTTCAAAAGGTGGCGGCCATCGATCCGAACGATGCGGGTACCCAATACTTTCTCGGGTATCTTGCCTCACAGGCGCAGAAATATGACGAGGCGGTCGCGGCATTCAAGCGCGCGATCGAGATCGATCCGTTCGATGCCTCGGCGGAGTACGGACTCTCGCAGGCCGAGCAGCATATGGGCGACGCCGACGGCGCGAAAGCGCACCTCGAACGGTCCGAGCGCATCACGGTGGAAAAGCTGGGCACGCCGGTCCGCTTTCTCTATGGCGAGCAGGGGAGGTATTCGCTCGGGCAGGAGATGGCAGGGCCGGCCGTCTCCGCGCCGCCGGCGATTCCAGTCCACTTCGTCAACGTGACTCCGATTGCGGGCTTGCCACAAATGCGGCCCGTGATTGCGACTCGCGCGCGGTCGGACGGCAAGCGACCTAGCGCCGGCGCCGAGGCCCCACCGTCCACACTGGCGAGCTTTCTCGGTAGCGGCGCTTGCGTCTTCGACTATGACGGCGACGGCAAGCCGGACATTTTTCTCGTCAACGCGGATGGCAAAGGCAACGCAGCGCTCTATCGAAATACCGGCAAGGGGACTTTCGTCAATGTGACGAAAGCAGCGAAACTCGAATTCCATGGCGAGGGAATGGGCTGTGCCGTCGGCGACTACGACAATGACGGCCACCCGGATCTCGCGGTCACTTCAGGCGACGGCATCACGCTGTTTCACAATGAGGGGAACGGAACGTTCAAGGACGTGACCGATGCCGCCGGGCTTCGTCCGGCAAACCAACAGGCAAACCCGGTCGGCGACCAGCCGCCCGACCAAACCAGCGATCAGGCCGACGCCCTCGCGATGGGCGCCACGTTCGTTGACTACGACCAAGATGGCGACCTCGACATCTACGTCACGCGCTTTAGCAACTTCCCTCTCGACGCCAGGACCCAGCCCTTTGCATTTCCGGAGAACGCGCCCGCGCCCGGCAACATCCTGTGGCGCAGCAATGGGAACGGGACGTTCGTGGATCGGACGAAAGAGCTGGGACTCGGTGGCAGCGCGTCGTCCATCGGCGCCATCGGAAGCGATTTGAGCAACGATCGCGCGATTGACCTGATCGTTACCGGTTGGCAGAAATTCCCCAGCGTATTCATGAATACGCGCGAAGGCGCGTTTCGCGCCACGAGCCCATGGGCCATCAGCATGCCGGGGCCCGCGGCCGGCGTCGTGGCCGCCGATTTTGATCACGACGGCTGGATGGACCTGGCATTCACGCACTGGGCGTCGCCCGCTGTGACTGTCTGGCGAAATGTGCAGGGAAAATCGTTCGAGCGCGTCCCGCTGGTGGGTCCCGGCTGGATGCGTGCCTGGGGGATCGCCACGCTCGACTACGATAACGACGGCTGGGTGGACCTGGTCGCGGTGGGCGAGACGTTTGCGGGTGAAGACCGAATCGCACTCTTCCGCAACGAGGGACCAGCGGGTTTTCGCGACGTTACGCACGAGACCGGCCTCGATAAGATCGCGCTGCATGATCCGCGCGGGGTGATCGCGTTCGATTACGACGGTGACGGATCGGCGGACCTGCTGATCACCCAGAACAATTTGCCCCCGGTGCTGCTGAAAAATGTCGGCGGAGGTAAGAACGGCTGGCTGAAGCTGGCTCTGAGCGGCGACCCGGACAACAAGATCGGAATCGGTACCAGGGTCGACATCTTCACAGGCGCGCAGCGGCAGACGTGGGAACTTGCAGGCGCTTCAGGCTATCTCGGACAAGGTCCGCCAGAAATTCTGACTGGCCTGGGCAACGAGCGGCAGGCTGACGTCATCAAGCTGCTCTGGCCCACGGGTATACTGCAGAACGAGATGCAGGTGCCCGGCGGGGCGCGCACGCCCATCACGGAAACTGAGCCCGGCGATTCTGCCCGTTGATGGCTAGCCTGATAACAGGAAGGAATTCTTGAGTTTCGTCCGTTCAATTCTTAACAAGCACGGCAGTCCGCGGGCGTCGGCTAGTCGGCGCATTAGTGTAGATTGCAGTGTCTTCATTCCGGCGTTCGGTTCTGGCGTCAATATTGGAGTTCGGGGGAATTATGCGATTCACGCGCTTCGGATTTCTGACTGCGGTAGTTTGCTCCGTTTTGGCCGTCGGGGGCATTTCCTACGGCCAGACGGATGCAGGCCATGCGCCCACGCCGGCGAGCCTCGACGCGCGCAGAGAGGCCCTGAAAAAGCTGGTCGCCGAGGAATGGGAATACGAGATGCACGAGAGCCCTCTCGCGGCCACTGTTTATGGAGATTACCGCTACAACGACAAGCTGGACGACCTCTCCGTTGCGGAGGTAATGCGACAGGACAACGCATCGAAGGACTTTCTGGCGCGCCTGGATGCCATTGACGTCTCGGGTTTCCCCGAACAGGAGCAGCTCAATAAAACACTTCTGGTACGCAAGCTTCGTCAGGGCATGGAGGATACCGACCTCAAAAATTACGAAATGCCGCTCGACCAGTTCAATGGAGTGCACCTAAGCCTTGCGCAGATCCCATCAGGAGTGCCCACGGACACTTCAAAACAGTATGAGGACTATCTGGCACGGCTGCACCAGGTGCCTCGCGCCCTCGATCAGATTATCGAACTGGCACGGCTGGGAGAGAAAGACAAGTTGATGCCGCCGAAGTTCGTGCTGGAACTCGTGGCCAAGCAGTGCGATTCAATCGCTGCTGCCGAAGGCGAGGCCAGCGCGTTTGCCGGCCCGCTCCACAAATTCCCGGCCGCGGTATCGCCGCAGGACCAGCAACGCTTGCACGATGCGGTCGTGAAAGCGATCGACACGGAGGTGCGTCCGGCGTACGTGAAGCTCAGCAGATTTGTCCGGGACGAGTACGCGCCAAACGGCCGCAACGACCCGGGACTCTGGGCTCTGCCCGACGGAGATGCGCGGTATCGCGTTGCCGTCCGCGAGATGACGACGACGGACATGACTCCGGAGCAGATCTACGAGCTGGGAATGAGCGAAGTGAAGGAATCCGAAAGGCAGATGACGGCGATTGCCAAGCAGCAGCGATTTCCCGATTGGAAGAGTTACGCCGCGTCCATTCTGAACGATCCGAAGCTCAAAGCGACTTCACGCGACGACATTCTGAACGCGTATCGCCGGTACATCGGACAGATGCAGCCGAAGCTGCCGCAGCTATTCGGGCTGCTTCCGAAAGCTAAACTCGAGGTCGTGCCTGTCGAGGCGTATCGCGAAAAAGAGGCCGCCGGCGCGAGCTACTTTGTGGGGACGCCAGACGGCTCGCGCCCGGGAAAGGTGTATGTGAACACCGGGGACTTCGAGAATCGCGAACTGCCCGAGATCGAGTCGGTCGCCTATCACGAAGGCGTGCCCGGCCATCACATGCAGCTGTCCATCCAACAGGAATTGCCCGAACTTCCGCCCTTCCGGCAGCATCTGTTCTATACCGCATACATCGAGGGCTGGGCGCTTTACTCCGAGCGGCTGGGAAAAGAGATCGGGTTCTATCAGGATCCCGACAACGACTTCGAGCGGCTGGCGAGCGAACTCTTCCGCGCCACCCGGCTGGTCGAAGATACGGGCGTACATTACAAGCGTTGGACGCGCGATCAGATGGTGCAGTTCTTCAAGGACCACTCGCTCGAAACCGGAGACGACTTGCAGGCCGAGGTTGACCGCTACATTTCCTACCCGGCGCAGGCCCTGAGCTACAAGATGGGGCAACTAAAAATTCTGGAGTTGCGCAAGCGGGCGCAGGATCAACTGGGAGACAAATTCAGCATCCGCGCGTTTCACGACGAGATACTCAGCGGAGGCGCGCTGCCGCTCGATGTGCTGGACGCGCGAACGAATTCGTGGATCGCAGCGGTGAAAGCGGGAACCGCAAACACCCCCGGACGGTAGGCGGAGAATCTAGTCAGGCGGCGCTGAACGGCCGAGATCGGCCCGAGCTTGCGCGCGAAGATGCGCGAGAAACGCTTCCTGCAGGCGCGTCGAGGATTTTCCCCGCAGCTAATCGCTCCGATCGTGCGCGCGGTGCGTTCGTCGGCGAGCGGAACGAACCTGCATCCGGGGCGCTTCTCAACCGCCATTTCCGGCACCACCGGCACGCCCAAACCGGCGCTGACCATGCTTAAGATGCTGCTGAACTGCCCACTCTCGAACACGATTTGCGGATTTAGATGCGCTCGCTTGCAGGCCGCCACCGCTGTCTCGCGGAAGCAATGGCTGTCGCGCAACAATAGGAACGGTTCCCCGCTCAGATCGCCCAGCGACACCGCCGAGCCGCGGGCCAGCGGATGGCGATCCGGCAAGACGGCGTAGAGCTTTTCCCTCAGCAGGGGCAGGGCCTCGAATTCATGGCTGCGGACGGGCAGCGGCAGCGCCACCAGCGCCGCGTCCATGCCTCCGGCTCGCAATTTTTCGAGCAGGAGCGGAGTGATCTCTTCCACCACATCAACGAGGTTATCGGCCGCGCGAAGGAAGTGACGGCCGCGGACTAAAGTTTGTCCCACCCCGGGAAACTGGGGCGTGCCGATCTTGGCTCGCTCCAGTTTTCTTTCGGCTGCCGCTACGGGCTCCTCTCCAAATGATGGTCCACGTGCCCGAAGATCACTTTCAATATAGAATCCAGTCTCCCGGTGCGCGGTAGTGAGCCAGTTTCCGGTCAGCGCCTTTATCGGGCCTATATTATGTGCCGGCGGTGAACAACGGAGATAAGCGAGCACTTCCTCCAACTTCGCGTGATCTATGAAGATTTGCCGGATCTGATTGAACTCGGTGTGCGCGTGATCCATGGTGAGTGGTCCGCCAGATCAAGGGCCTACGCGTCGCCATCATTCTTCACCGAAAGTGGCACGGCAATTCTCCGACGGGTCGAAGCACGTGAAGGGCCCCTACGGATTGAGGCCGGGGCGGATACGGGGAGCGGTTGGATGGTATTGCGGTTTTACACGATCGATCGCGCGGCCCACGCCCGATGTGCCATCACACTTGCCACGAGCACACGGACGGACGGGCCGCGTCCTGCAGAGACATCACGGTTCGCGGTCGAGCTTCCCACGGAGCTGGGGCCGGTCGAGCGTTTCGGACGAGAGTGTATCGCTGTCGGCAGCGACTTCAAGCGTGATGCGCGACTAATCGTTTTACCAACATAGACGCCCTCTGCGAGTGGAGCCTGGCAATTCGGCCATAACTCTGATAACCGGCGAATGACCCACTACCAGCCGCGCCGGCCGCTTGATTGCCGCGAGCGAAGCGTGCTAATTTCGGCGCGTAGCATCTCACGTTCATTCTGCCAACCATGTCTGTGCCCAACCTCATGGAGTCGAATCCGGCTGGTCCCGCGCGCACGCAAGATTACCCGGCGGCGGTGCGCGAACCCGTCTTTTGGCGCGTCGAGGGGAGCCTGCTGAATTTGACTGCCGTGCGGCCGGTTGCGTTCTTCACCTGGAACGCGCAGAGCTTTCTGGGCAGGTGGGCGCGCCGCGGAGCGATGGGCGTGCTGGCCGTCGCGCGGCCGTTTCTGTACGCCTCGGACCGGGTGTTCGCCACGCGCGTGCTGCACGCCGTGCTGCGGCACACAAGCCGGGACCGTCTCGATCTTCTCGGCGAGGAATTTTTCGAGTATTTTTTGAAGCCGCGTCTGAAACCGCGCGGCGTCGAGGCGCTGCAGCGCGTCATCGCATCCGGCGCGGACGTGGTGCTCGTCAGCCAGGGGCTCGATCACATCATGAGGCCGCTCGCCGTTCATCTGGGAGTTCGGCGAATCCTTTCGAACCGCCTCGATTTTCGCGACGGCATCGCCACCGGCCGGCTGCTCGATCCCGTGATTCGCCCGCGCGGCCCACTCGCCAAGCTTCGTACGGATCGCCCGGACGGTACGATCGCGAGATCGAAGCTATTGCGCGATCTCGGCTTCGCGAAGAAACCCGAAGTACTGAACGAAACGATCCGGGCGGCGCAACGGCCGTCGCCAAGGATTGACGTGCCGGTGGTTCACTTCGATTCGCAGAACAATCGCGCACCTCTTTCCGTGCGCGCGATTTTGCGCGGAAAGCAAATACTGCTCATCGGCGGCACGGGCTTCATTGGCAAAGTGTGGCTTGCGAATCTGCTAACCGAGCTACCGGAAATCGGCCGCATCCATTTGCTGATCCGCGGCCATCGCTCGGCGACGGCGCTTGAGCGCTTCGAGCGCATGGTTTCCGAATCGCCTGTTTTCGACCAGCTGGCCGAGCGGCATGGTGACCGGTTCGCGGATTTCCTGCGCGAGCGCGTGGAGGTGGTGGCAGGCGACGCAAGCAAGCCCGGGCTCAGCCTGACGCCGGAAGCGCGGCGGCGCCTGGGGCGTTCGCTGGACCTGATCGTCAATAGCGCGGGGCTGACGGATTTCAATCCCGACCTCCGCGATGCTCTGGCAATGAACGTACACGCGACGGATCACCTGCTGCATTTTCTGCGCGAGTGCGACCATGCGGCGCTGCTGCACCTTTCCACCTGCTACGCCATCGGACGGCGCGACGGGCGCATCCTCGAAGATTTCTCCAATAACTACTGTCCGGCCGGCGTGGCGGGTTTTGACGCACGGAAGGAGTGCGCATCACTCGAAGCATTGATCCTAGAGACGGAAGCACGTGCGGACTCCGCCGAGGTGACGGCGGAGCTGCGCCATCAGGCGCTCGACAAAAGGCAGGCGTCCAAGAATTTGCAGGGAGTCGCGCTCGAAAATCAAATTCGCAAGAACCGCACGCGATGGCTGCGTCAGGCCCTGATGGATGCCGGAACGAAGCGCGCGAACGAGCTCGGCTGGCCGAATACCTATACGTTCACAAAGAGCCTGTCCGAATCGCTCATCGGCAACTACGTGGACGCAACTCCCGGCGCGGCGATTGCGATCGTTAGGCCGTCCATCGTCGAATCCTCCATTGAAAAGCCCTTCGTGGGCTGGAACGAGGGCGTGAATACGTCGGCCTCACTCTCGTATCTGCTGGGCACATTTTTCCGCCAGCTCCCCACGAATGAGAGCAAGTGCCTGGACCTGATTCCCGTGGACATCGTCTCGCGGGGGATGACCTTGATCGCGGCTGCGCTGGTCGCGCGGAGACACGAGCGCGTCTATCACCTGGCCACGTCGGTGGCGAATCCTTGCGACATGCGGAGATCCATCGAGCTGACCGGCCTGGGCCACAGAAAATTCTACCGGTCGCAAGAGGGATTCCAGCAACGCGTGCGCCTGAAGTTCGACGCCATTCCCGTTTCGAAGGCGCGATACGAAAGGCTTTCTGCGCCGGCCCAGAAAATGCTGGTGCAGGCGATCAACCGGAGCGTCGAGCCGCTGGGCTTCGCAAAGGCGCCGCTGGCCCGGCAGGAACGCGACCTCGAGAAAGTGATCAAGCTGGTGACGCTGTTTGAGCCCTTCATCCTGGAGAACGATCACGTATTCGAGGCGGCAAACATCGAAAGGCTGAGCGCAGCGTTGCCCGCTGACGAGCGCACAGAATGCGGCTACGACGCCCGCTCGCTTGATTGGTGGGACTACTGGATCAATGTCCACATTCCTGCGCTGCGCAAGTGGTGCTATCCTCTGATCGAGGGCCGTCCACAGGAAGCTCGCCCGCTGCGTAGCGTGCCGCTTGCGTCCCGCACCGAAGCGAGCGCCGCCGGAGCCGCAGGAAAAACTCCGGCAACGACGCCCTGACACCCGAAAATCGTGGCTATCCTCCTGACAGGGAGCACCGGATACATCGGCGCCCACGTTGCATCGAACCTGCTCGCGGATCATTCCGAGCCGCTGAACGTGCTGGTGCGCGCGCGCGATTCCGAAGAAGCGCATGGCCGCCTCTGGCGCTCGCTGCAACTCCACATGGATTTTCAGCAGTTCGAAACGCACCTGAACAGCCGCATCCGAATTTTCCTAGGTGACCTGACGGACGCGCGCTTCGGCTTGTCCGAAGACGAGTACAGGCAGTTGGTGCGATCCACTGATTCGCTGATCCACTGCGCCGCCTCTCTGAATCGCAAGTCTGAGAAAAGTTGCCTCAACGTGAATCTGCGCGGAACGCTTGAAGTGATTCAACTGGCGATGCGCGCTCGCGACGAACACGGCCTGCGCCGCTTCAGCCACGTCAGCACGGTGGCTGTTGCGGGGCACAGGTCGAACGAAGTGGTCGAGGAAGATTCGGCCATCGATTGGAGCCGCTCGGATTATGATCCCTACGCGCGCACGAAAAAATTCTGCGAGCACATGGTTCGGCAGCTGCTCCCGGATGTGCCACGCACAATCTTTCGGCCGAGCATCGTCCTGGGCGACAGCCGGCGCCCGGAAACAAATCAGTTCGAAATGGTCCGCGCGTTTGTGTTTCTCGCCGGGCTGCCGGCGCTTCCCTTCCGTTCGACGGACAAGGTGGACATCGTACCGGTGGATTACGTCGCGGACGCGATCTCGACGCTGCACCAGAAGGAGAAGCCGACCCACGAGATCTATCATCTTTCCTCGGGCACGAGTTCCGAAACGTTCGCGGAATTGACAGGCGCTCTCGCCAAGGCTCAGGGAAAGCGCGGACCGATGTACGTACCGAGCCTCGAAGGGCCATCATCGAAAATGGTCAACGCGCTGGCGGGCGGCGCTGGAAAAGTGGGCGGGTTGGCGAAGCTAATGAAGGTCTTCCTGCCTTACCTGGTTTGGAACACGGTGTTCGACAACCAGCGCGTGGTTGCGGAGATGGGCCGGCGGCCGGCGCCATTTTCGCAATACTGCTATCCGCTGCTGCATTTCAGCCGCGAGAACCACTTTATGTACAAGTATCGCGATTGGCCTTCGGACGGCGCCGCCAAATCGCAAGCTGTTCCGGCATTGCCCGGGTCGAGCGCGGCGCAGGACTTCCGACGATGATGGACATGGACGTCGCGATCGAGGCCTGGGTTGGCAGCCTCATCGAGCTGAATAAACTCAAATACGTG
>Ga0209415_10004482_pt1 | contig 25566 bp, 19 predicted proteins | sample PeaSoiSIISIP2007_FD_187696 | JGI IMG/M metagenome (GOLD analysis project Ga0209415, IMG submission 187696) | Peat soil microbial communities from Weissenstadt, Germany - SII-SIP-2007 (SPAdes) (version 2) | ecosystem: Environmental > Terrestrial > Soil > Wetlands > Peat | place: Germany... | reverse complement strand
CCCGCCACGCCGCAGGACGTCACGGACCGCGACGCGTGGGTCAGCAAGCACCTGCTCGAGGTGCTCGCGTCATTGCGCCGGGCGCCTCCTCGAACGGGCCCGACGGACCTCGACGCAGCTCTCTACCCGCTGGAGCGGCTGCTCGTCCCCCTCGACTATCCCCGGGGCGCCGCCGCGATCGCGAAAGTCCGCGTCGCGCTCGACGAAGACATGCGCGCCGTCCCCGCGATCGCGTCCACCGATCGGGTCGCGAGCGCCGTGAAGGCGCACCTCGGGGTCGTGATCGAGCCGGCGAGCCTGCGGACGCGGCTCGATCGCGTCGAGGCGCACCTGCGCGAGGTGGCCGCCGCAGCGCTCGCGGCGAGCGAGGACCGGCGCGCCGTCGAGGGGCGGGCGCGCGCGCTCCTCTTCGTCGAGAAGCCGTGCGCGGCCGTGCCCGGGTCGCGCGTCCGTTCGATGGGGCCGCCCCCCGAGCGCGCGGCGATCTGCGGCCTGCTGCGCGCGTTGGTCGAAGACCCGGCCCCCGCCGTCGTCGCCCTCCACGACGACGTGCTCCTCGCGATCGCCGCCGTGGACCGGGCCCCGCCTCCGCGAACGGGGCTCATCTCGAAGCCGGAAGACGAGGTCGTCGACTCGCTACGACGCGCCGCGCGGGAGCGCCCGGTCGTAGCGCTCGGCGTCGCGCTCGCGGCCGAGCTCCTGTACGGGGAGGGGGACGCCGCGGCCGCGCGCTCTCGTCTCGATACCTGGCGCGCCCTCGGAGAAGCGCCGCTCGACGTCGCCGCACGGGAGCTTGGTGCGGCGAGGCCCTGAGGGGCCCTACTTCTTCGCCTGCTTGGTCGGCTTGCCCGCGTCCGGCGCGCCCGCGTCGGCCGTCGCACGGTACTTCGAGTCGTCCGAGAGCGCCCAGTCTGCCGAGAAGCTGCCGATCTGGTAGATGATGTCGCCGTCGGACCGCTTGGCCCAGTGGTTCGTGCCCGACGACACGTTGCCCACCATGAGCTGGAACGTCTTCGCGTCATCCTTGAGGCGGATCGTGACGGACGCCGCGGGCTTGTCGAGGCCCGTGTCGGCCAGGGACTTCCCGTCGCCGAAGTCGTCGGCCATGAGGGCCTTGTAAGCCCGCAACATGTCTTTGACCTTGTCCTCGTCGAACCGAGCAATCGGCTTCTGGTCGAACGTCCCGGCCCACTTGTCCCCCTTCGTGAACGACAGGGTGCCGTGCGCGTTCGTAATGGTCACCTGCGACGCGTTGGCGTCGTCGAACTTCATGACCTCCTTGTCGCGGAAGTCCTTCGGCTCCTTCGTGTAGAGGTACGCCGAGTAGCCCTTCACCGCGTAGACCGTGCTCGGCTTGTCGGCCATCACGACGAGCTCGCCCGCGGTGCCGCTCTTGCCGAAGAGGACGTCGAGCTTCTTGTCGGCGCCCTTCGACGCCACGACGTGTACCGCGTGCGCGGCGTCGAGCTGCTTCTCCTTGCGGACGTCGTCGTCGAGCTTGAGGCTCACCTGCGACTGGGTCTTCAGATCCTTGAGGTTCGCGACCAGATCCTTGACCGTCTGCTGGTTGGCCTCCGCGCTGACCGGCTTCATGAGACGCCACGTGTCCGCGGCGCCGCCGTCCACCGGCGCCGCCTTCGGGTCCGGCACGCGCACGAGGACGACCTCGCCCTTGTCGCCGTTCGTGATGCTGATCTTGTCCACGTCTTCGGGCATGGCGATCGTCGGTAGATCCGTCGCCGCCACCGCCGGGGCGCCGATGGCCTCGTCGCGCTTGGCCTGCTTGACGACGAGCAATCCGAGGAGACCCAGGAGGACCACGCCGACGATGATGAGCTTTTCGCGAGACATGTGCCCTTTCGTGGAGGTTCGTTCGGTGAGTTCTCGTTGTCCTTACGCGAGGGAGACGTGCGCGCGGGCGTTCAGGCGCCGGCGCCAGCGGAGCAGCCCGTATGCGGCGAACATCACCGGGATGCCCGCGATGAGCAGCCAGTCGATCTTGGCCTGCTGGTCCTTGCGGGCGGCCTTCAGCTCTTCCTCGGCCTTGCGGATCTCGTCGTCGGTCTGGTCTGCCGTGATCTTCAGCTTCGGGAGGTCCCCGTAGACGAGGTTCGGGTCCGCAAGGATCTTCGCGCTTACCGCCAGCAGATCCAGGTCCCCGCTCAGCCAGTCGAGCGTGTTCTTGAAGACGAGGATCGACCCGGTGATGAACTGCTGGGCATACGGCCCGGCGATCATGAGGAGCTGCTCGTCGCCGCCGAGGTTCGGCATCATCATGCCGTACTGCCCCATGTCCGGGCCGTTGCCTGCCCGCGCGAACGGGTTGGCGAGGAACTCCGAGGAGGCGAGGACGAAGACACGCGCCGGCTTCGCGCTCTGCGCCGGCGCCTCGACGCCCTGCTTGTCGCCGCCGCCGGAGGAGGCGAACGCGCTCTTCAGCGTCCCTTCCACGTTTGCCGCGATGGCGAACTGCTGCTGCTGCTGGCCTTTGAGCTTCGCCGCCCACTTCTGGAACGGCTTCAGCTCGACCGAGTCCCCGGTGAGGTGGGCCGCGACCGGGGAGGTCCGCATCAGCACCTGCAGCTTCGCGCCGGGCTGCTTGTCGGCCTTCAGCGACAGGCTGGAGGCCAGAGGGACGGCGATGTCCTGCACGCGGAACAGCGCGGGGAAGCTCGTGTCGATGAGCCGCTCGTTCGCCGTGAACCGCGGATCGTCCTGGACCTCGAGCATCTGCGGGAACTCCGGCTGCGCGAGCCCGCCGACCGTCGGGACGATGACGTGGACGCACCGCCCGCGATCGAGGACCACGTCCTTGTTCATCGCGATGCCGTAGCCGTCGAGCAGCTTGTCGAGCCCATGCAGGCTCAACGTCGCGTTCATCGACGCGTCGCTGGCCTTCACGTTCACGGCGCTGGCGAACACGGCGAGCGTCTTGCCCTTCATCAGGAACTCGTCGATGCGGCGGAGCTCCTTCTCCGAGATGTCTTTCCCGGGCTGGGTGATGAGGAGGCCGTCGAGCTCGTCGGAGATCTCGGAGTCACCGTTCTTCAGATCAACGTCCTGGAACGTATAGAAGGGGAAGTTCTGGGTGATGATCCCCTGCATCGAGATCTTGCCCATCTGGGTGGGCGCGAGGTCGTTTTCGGTGGTCTTGAGCTCGTCGTGGCCGGTCAGGACGCCGATCTTGTGGTGGATGTCGTCGCCCTTGTCGCGGATCTCGCGAACCTTGTTCGTGATCCAGAACTCGAGGCCCTCGGTGCGCTCCGGCGGCAGGAACTTGATGACGTCCTGCTGCTCGCCGTAGCGGAAGACGATGCCCATGAAGCCCTGGGTGACGGCCGCCTTCTCGTCGGTGGCGCTCGCCTCGCCGAAGGGCTGCTCGACGAGGCCGGCGTCCTTCGCCTTCTTCTTCGTGTCCTCGTCCCGCGCTTCGATGAGCGTGTAGCTGAACTTCCCCGCGCCCGCGTTCTTGTACTCCTGCAGGAGATCCCGGAGATCGCGCACGAAGGCGTCGAGCTTCGGGAGGCCCTTGGTGACGTAGACGTCGACCGCGAGGTCCTGCTTCATCGACCGGAGGAGATTCCCGCTACCCTTCGAGAGCGTGAACTTCTCGCTCTCCGTGACGTCCTTCCTCGCATAGACACCGAGGGCCGAGAGGGCGTTCACCGCGACGAGAATGGCCGCGACGATCAGGATGAGGACCCCGCTTTCGAGGGAGGTCTTGTTACGCTTCTCCATTCGGGGATCCGGTCTCTGTGGAACGTGTTGACGGAAACGAAGCCAGGCGAGGGCAAACGAGACAAACGAGACGAGGCGTCACGACCACTTGCGGCTCTCGAGCGAGCGGAAGCTCACGAGGAGGCACAGGATGGTCACCGACGTGAAGTAGACCAGCGCGCGCGTGTCGATGAGCCCGCGCGTGAACGACTGGTAGCGCGTCGAGAACGACACGAACTGCATCGCGTCCCCCAGGACGCCCCAGTGTAGCGAGCCGGCGAGCAGTCCGATGACGTAGAGGCCGACGAGGGTCGCCGATGTCATGAAGAAGGCGATGACGTCGCTCTCCGTCAGGCTGGACAGCATCATCCCGACCCCGACCGCCGCGAGCGTGAAGAACACGCAGCCGAGGTAGCCGGACCACACGGGACCCCAGTCGAGGGCGCCGAGGTGCCACGGCCATTTGAACATCGCGAACGGGTAGAGCAGCGTCAAAGCCAGGAGGATGAACGCGACCGCGCACGACGCCACGTACTTGCCGAGGATGACCTCGCTGTCTCGCACCGGCATCGTGATGAGAAGCTCGAGAGTGCCGGAGCCCTTCTCTGCCGCGAGCGATTTCATCGTCACCGCCGGGATCACGAAGAGGCTCATCAGCGGCGGGAGGCACGTGAACATCTCGTCCATCGTCGCCCGGTCGATCTCCCAGAAGCCGCCGACGGCGACTCCCTGCACCGCCATGTGAGGGATCAGGAAGAAGAGGATGCCGAGCAGGAGCATCGTGCCCCCAATGACGACGTACGCGACCGGTGAGTTGAACTGCGCGCGGAGATCGCGCCTCGCGATGATGAAGATGTTTCGCATGGGTCAGCTCGCCTCTTCCTTCGCGACCTTCGCGTCGACGGGGCCGGTGGCGCTCTTCGGACGCCCGGCCGGCGCCTCGTCTTCCTCGTCTTCGTCCTCCGCGGCGTCTTCGTCGTCCTCGTCGTCTTCGCCCTGCGCCTGCCCGGAGGCGGTCAAGGTGCGATTCCGGCGCTCGTCGCCGATGGTCAGGTTGCGGAAGACGCCCTCGAGGGTCTGCGAGTCGCGGTGGAGCTCGAGCATGACCCAGCCCTTGTCGACGACGAGCTTGAAGACCTCCGGTCGGAGGTCGACATCTTGCTCGCTGATGAGCTCGACCATGTGGGCGCGGTCGTCCGTCGGGAGCTCGCCGACTTTCTTCACGCCATCGAGCTTCGAGAGCGCTTCCTCGACTTCGCTCTTCTTCGGAGGGGCCCCCCGACCCCGGTACGCGCCCGTGCCTACGGACTCCTGGATCGAGACGACGTAACGGACGCGACCGCTCTTCGCGCGTATCTCGTCGAGGGGACCGTCCGCGACGATGCGCCCCCTCGAGACGATGATCGCGCGCGCGCACGACGCCTCGACCTCGGCCAGGTTGTGCGTCGAGAGCAGGACCGTTCGCTCGCGCCCGATCTGCTTCAGGTAATCGAGGAACTCGGCCTTCTCGTTCGGATCGAGATCGCTCGTGGGCTCGTCGAGGATGAGGATCGGCGGATCGTGAATCAGCGCTTGCCCGAGGCCGACGCGCTGGCGATACCCGTGCGACAGGTGGCGGATCTCCTTGCCGAGCACCTGCGCGAGGCCGCACACCTCGACCACGCTCTTGGCGCGCTTGCGGAATGCGTCATCGTCGAGGTGACGGAGGTCCGCGGCGAAGCGCAGGTACTCGAGCACGCTCATCTCGAGGTAGAGCGGCGCGCGTTGCGGGAGATACCCCAGGCTCTCGCGCACCTGCAGCGGCTCGTCGAAGACGTCGTGCCCGTTGACACGTGCGCTGCCGCTCGTCGGCGAGATGAAGCACGTGAGGATACGCATCGTCGTCGACTTGCCGGCGCCGTTGGGCCCGAGAAAGCCGACGATCTCGCCGCGCTTCACTTCGAAGTTGATTTTGTCGAGCGCCCTGAAAGACCCGAAGGCCTTCGTGAGGTCACTCGCGGAGATCATCACGTCGTTCGGCATTTCGGACCCACGCTAGAGTGCAGCAGCAAGCGGCAAAGCGGACACCTGTACGTCCGCGCCCTACGGACGAGCGGCGCGCATCCTAGCCACGCCCCCGTTCATGTCAACCACGAGACTTGCCGCGGGAAACAGCCGCCGGACCGGGTTATTCCCCGCCGGCTCGCCTCAGTTCGAGAAATCGTTCGTCAGATAGAGCATTCCATTCACCTCGAGGAGGCCTACGCCGAGGCGGGTGAACTGGGTGCTCATGATGTTCTGGTAGTGCCCGTGCTCGCCGGCGTCCCCCGGGGGACCTTCGTCGTACATGTCCTGCAGGATCTGGTCGATCTGCATCGTCTCGTTCGTGGTCGGGTCGCTCGACAGCATTCGCCAGCCGTTCGGGTCGCCCTGGTTCTCTCCGGCCATCGTGCGGAATCCCATCGAGAAGAGGGGGGGAGGGTTCCCCATCGACTCGGCGATGAAGTGCCCATGGGCCATGTGGTCGCACGCGAGCTCTTCCGACCCGGTCATCGCGAACGCGGAAAGGGTCGCGTCCAGCACGAGCGGGGTGAGGCTCTGGGTCGCGCGGTACATGTTGATGTCGTCGAGGTTGTGCTGCTGGAACGAGGCGACGTCCGCCGGGTTCGAGGCGCCCGGGTTGTAGAGGCCGGCGTCGCCACAGCCCACGGGGGCGTTGCTGGCGTCGCTGTTCGCCGTCGTCCCCGAGTCCTGGGGCCCACCGGAGCTCCCGCTGCTCGACGAGGACGACGAGCCGCTGCTGCTCGTGGATCCGCCGCTCGACCCGGACGATCCGCCGCTGCTGCCGGAGCCCGAGCCTCCGCCGCCGGAGCTGCTCGCGGATGTGGATCCGGAGCTGCCGGCGGCCGTCGACCCCGAGCTGCCGGAAGCGCCCGCGCCATTCGAGCTCGGGGCGCCGGAGCTCGCGCCGCCTTCTCCTTGGGATTGAAAGCCCGGCACCGACGACGCCCCACCGGAGCAGGCAACCACGGCTGCGGTCGCCGCCGCCACGACAGAATGCCGGCAGACCCGGCTGACCACTTCACCCTTCACGGCTCCCACACTGCGAGCCTCCGCGGTCTCGCGCCAGCGCAATTCAAAGCGACATGAGGGAATACCGCCGAGATTGTTTGATCACAGCGTCGCTGAACCCCCCCAACCGCAGGCCTATTCGCCGCGAAGCGTGGCGATCACCCCGAAATGGTCGCTCGGGAAGACCCCGTCGACGGGCCCATCGAAGCAGACCTTCGCTTCGAGCGGCTCGCCGCGGAAGCGATCGTCGCGGCCGCGCACGAACACGTAGTCGATCCGCCGGTCCGGTTCGCGCAGCGTCGCGGCGAAAGGGTTCGCGCGCGAATACGTGAGTCCGTGGGACCCGTCGCCGGCGATCGCGAAGGCGTCCTGGAAGTACACGGAGCGTCCGCCCGACCCGCCCGGCGTGGTGAGGCCGCGCATGAAGCGGATCTCGTCGGCGTCGGGCTCGGCGTTGAAGTCGCCGACCAGGATCGCCGGGAACGAGCGATCCTTCGCGAGCGCCTCGACGCGGAGAACCACCTCGCGGACCTGCGCTGCGCGCACGTGTCCCTCGTCGAACTTCCAGTTGAGGTGAGTGACGAAGAACGGAATCGCGCCGAACGGAGACTCGATCTCCGTGAAGAGCAGAGTGCGGCGTTCGTCCGTCCCGCTCCGCGGCAGCTCGTAGACGTGGCGCCGGGCGATTGGCCACCGCGAGAGGACCGCGTTTCCATAGTAGCGCTCGTCACGCGCGCGACCGTAGGCCGTGTGATATCCGAGTCCGTCGGCGATCGCCGCGGCCTGATCGAGGGCGTCGCCTTCGTCCGCGTCGAGGCGGACGACCTCCTGAAGGCCGATGATGTCCGGCGCGAGCGCGGCCATTCCGGCGCGGATCGCGACGAGGCGCTTCTCCCAGGGCCCGAAGCGGTTCCAGATGTTGAGGGTCGCGACGCGAAACGTCTTCATCGCGGGCGCGAAGGTATCACGGCCAGGATCACCAGCCGCACTGGCGGCCCTTGTTCTCACCCGCCAGCCACGCGGAGAGCGGCGCGAAGTACTCGAGCATCGCTCCCGCGTCCGCCTTGCGCCCGGCGCCGATGGCCTCGAGCGCGTCCGGCCACGGCTTGCTCGCGCCGAGGGACAGCATCGCCACGAGCTTCGCGCCGGCTTCTTTGCTGTCGTGGATGGAGCACTGGTCGATCGGCCCCTTCTGTCCGGCCGCCTGGCACAGCGCGCGGTGGAACTGGAACTGATAGATGCGCGCGAGGAAGTAGCGGACGTACGGGGTGCTCGACGCCACGTGGAACTTCGCGCCGGGGTCGAAGGCGTCCTCCGGGCGGGGCTCCGGCGGCGCGACGCCCTGGTAGCGCGTCTTCAGCGCCCACCAGGCGCGGTTGTAATCGCCCGGCGGGGTCTTGCCTGCGAACACGTCCCACCGCCACTTGTCGATCAGGAGCCCGAACGGCAAGAAGGCGATCTTCTCGAGCGCCATCTTCAGCTGCTGGTTGATGCGTCCGTGCTCTCCTCCCGCGGCGCGCTCCAGGAGGCCGATCGTCTTCAGGTACTCCGGCGTGACGCTCAGCGCGATCGTGTCGCCGATCGCCTCGTGGAAGCCGTCGTTCGCGCCTTGCTCGAACAGCGTCGAGAGAGCGTCATAACGCTGGAAGTAGAAGTCGTGGCCGAGCTCGTGGTGGATCGTGACGAGGTCCTCCTCGGTGGGCTCGAGGCAGACCTTGACGCGCAGGTCGCCCGCGTAGCTCACGTCCCACGCGCTCGCGTGGCACACGACCTCGCGGTCGCGCGGGCGCGTGAAGAGCGAGCGCTCCCAGAACGTCGCGGGCAATGGATCGAATCCCAGGCCCGTGAAGAAGTGCTCCGCCTGCCGCACCATCTTCACCGCGTCCCAGCGGCCGGCCTTCAGCTTCGCCGTCACGTCGAGCGACGGCTCGTGCGCGAAGGGGACGACCAGGTCGTAGATGTTGTTCCACTCCTGCGCCCACATGTTGCCCAGTAGAGGCGCCGGGATCGGCGCGTGGTCCGCCACCCTGTCCTTGCCGTACACGCCCTGGAGCTTCGATCGCACGTAGCAGTGGAGGGCCTCGTAGAGAGGCTTCACGTCGCTCCAGAGCCGCTCGACGTCGGCCTCGAAGTCGGCGGGCGGCATGTCGTAGCCCGCGCGCCAGAGGGCGCCCACGTCGTCGAAGCCGATCTCTTTCGCGCCCTTGTTCGCGAGCGCGACGTAGCGCGCGTACCGCTCCTTCATCGGGACCGCGATCGCGTGCCAGCCGCGCCACGCCTCGACAAGGGCTCCGAAGTCGTGGCTCGTCGCGAGGACGTGCGACAGCTCGCCGAGGCGCAGGCACTTCGTCTTGCTGTCCTTGAGGAGAGGCGACCCCGCGGGAGGGCAGTACTGGCCCTTGCCGTACGTGCTGGTGAGCCCCGTCTCGATCGCGGCGAGCTCGGCGCGCTCCCTGGCGTCGCGTGGCGCCGGCACGGTCTGCGCCACGGAGAGCAGGTACAGCTTGCGCGCGACGTCCGGAGGGAGCTGTCCGCGGATGGCGTCGAACCGCCTGGAGCGAGTGATCGCGTCCGCGACGAACGCGGCAGTCGCCTCCTCGCCCGCCGCCGCTAGCGCCTCGGTGTCGTCGGTGATGAAGTTCTCGTTCACCCAGCCGGCTCGGTCGCGCGCCACCCAGAGGCGGCGCAGCCGGCCCTCCGTGTCTTCGATGAAGGCGGTTGCCTCGTCCACGGTGGGCGGCACGGGGGTTGGCGGCGCCTGCACAAGCGCGACCGGTGGCGGCGGGGTGGGTCTCGGACAGACGGGAGGAGACGGCTCGCCCCCGCACGCCGCGGCAAAGATCATGCAGCCGAAGCGAGCGAGCCCCGAGAGTCGCACGGGCCCCTTCTACCATCCCTCGGCTGGCCATCCCATCCCGGTCGCGGTAGATGCCGGGCGTGACCAACGACGATTCCCCCACGTCTTTCCCGAAAGACCAGATCAAGATCCTGCTCCTCGAGAACGTCCACCCCAGCGCGCACGAGATAATCCGCGCTGAGGGGTTCCAGCTAGAGGTCGTCTCCGGGGCGCTGGGCCCCGAGGATCTCGCGCGCCGCATCGCCGACGTTCACGTGCTCGGCATCCGCAGCAAGACGCGCGTGACCGACGCCGCGCTGGGAGCCTCGCGCAGGCTGCTCGCGGTCGGCTGCTTCTGCATCGGGACCAATCAGGTCGATCTCGCCGGCGCGAATCACCGCGGGGTGCCCGTCTTCAACGCGCCGTTCTCGAACACGCGCAGCGTCGCCGAGATGATCATGTCCGAGATCGTGATGCTCTCGCGGCGCCTGGGCGATCGCGCGAGAGAAATGCACGAGGGGCAGTGGCGCAAGGTGGCGACGGGCTCGTTCGAGGTGCGGACGAAGACGCTTGGGATCATCGGGTACGGGCACATCGGCCGGCAGATCGGTGTCATCGCCGAGGCGCTCGGGATGCGCGTCCTCTTCTTCGACACCGCGGCCAAGCTGCCGATGGGCAACAACCGGGCGACCAAGACGCTGGGCGAGCTGCTCGAGCAGAGCGACTTCGTCACGTTGCACGTCCCGGAGACGCCGCAGACACGCGGCATGATGGGGAAGGACGAGATCGCGGCGATGCGTGCCGGGTCCTACCTGCTCAACGCGAGCCGCGGCACGGTCGTCGACATCGGCGCGCTGGCCGAGGCGATCAAGTCGGGGCACCTGTCCGGCGCCGCGATCGACGTATTCCCCGAGGAGCCGGAGACGAACAGCGACGGGTTCGTGAGCGCGCTCCGCGGGCTACCGAACGTCGTGATGACGCCGCACATCGGCGGGTCGACGGCCGAGGCGCAGGAGGCGATCGGCCGCGAGGTGGGCACCGCGCTCGTCAAGTTCGTCAACGCGGGCGTGACGACGGGCGCGGTCAACTTCCCCCAGGTCGACGTGCCGCCGACGCCCGGCAAGCACCGCATCCTGAACGTCCACAAGAACGTGCCGGGCGTCCTGCGCGACATCAACCATCTCGTCAGCGACCTCGGCGCGAACATCGCGGCCCAGGTGCTCGCGACGGACCCCGAGATTGGCTACCTGGTGATGGACCTGGACCAGGACGTGTCGCGCGACGTGAAGAAGGCCATTGCAGCGCTTGGCACGAGCATCAAGACGAGGATCTTGTACTAGTTCCTCGTGCAGTTGAACGGTGCCTGCGCCTGGACGCCGCACATCGTCAGGGCCGCCGTCAACGTCGAGTTGATCTTGCACGTCTGCGGGACGCATTCCATGCCGTTGTCGCACTCCGACGTCTGCTTGCAGATCTGGGCGAAGGCGGATGTCGACGAGATTGTCCCTGGACAATTGCCATTCGACTCCGGGGTCGCGCAGGACGTCTCCGCCGAGCCCGTGCCCGTCGAGGAGGCGTTCCCGCAGCACACCTGACCCGAGGTCGTGCAGTCCGACTTCTGGAGACAGCTGAACGCGGCGGTCATCGATGGGCAGGCCTGGCCGTGCGGGATGCACGTCGACCCGGTGATGAACTGCGTGACGCAGCATGTGTTCGTCTTGAGGTCGCACGGCGTCTGGTTGCACAGGGGGATGCCGGCGTCGTCGAACGTCGCCTGGGACGCGTCCAGCGGCGCTCCGGAGGAAGACGTGCCGCCGCCGGTGCTGGTGCCGCTCCCGCCGCCGCTGCCGCTGCTGGTGGTGCCGCTGCTGGTGCCGCCGTGGCTGGAGCTGCTGCTGCTGCTCCCGGTCGCGGAGCTGCTCGACGACGAGGAGCCCGAGCCGCCCCCGCCGTCCTCCCCGCAGCCGAAACAGGAGCTGGGCTTACTGCTGCACCCGGGGGCCGCCGAGACGAGGCCCAGGAAGGAAGAAACGAGACAAGCGATGATCGTGCGCCGTTGCATGAAAGCTCCTTTTGCCGCCCGCCCTAACGTTACAGCCTACCGCGAACGGGTACCCACCGGAAGAAAGGGGCGACCGAGCCGCCCATCTTCCCCACGAATTCGCCCGCATTTGACCACCTGTGGTACCCGCCGACATGTGAGGCGTAGATTTACGCGCCGCCTGCTCGTGCTCGTCGCCATGTCGGCGGCCCAGGCGGCGTGCGGAAAGCGCGAAGCACCCTCTTCCCAGGGTGCGGCTTCGGCTGCGAACGGGGCCGTCCCGCCCATCGCGCTCGTCGCAGTCGCGGCGCCATCTCCGTTCTCCGTTGCGGCGGCCCGCCTGCCGGACGACGAGTCACGCTTCCCCGTGAAGCTCGCCGCGCTGGCGTGGGAGACCCGCGTTTTCGAGGCACCCGATCCGTCGAGCAAGACGATCGGCTACGTTCGGGCGGGAGGCGTCGTCCGTGCCGCGAGCGCGGCCATGCCGGGAGAGGGATGCCACGGCGAATGGCGCGCGATCTCGCCTGCCGGCTACGTGTGCCTCGACGCCGCGAACGCGACGGCGGATCTCGATCACCCGCTGGTTCACGCCCTCTCGAAGAGGGCCGATCCCGGCGAGAAGCTCCCGTACATGTACGGCGTCGTTCGACGGCAGGGTCCGATCTACGCCCGGTTGCCGACTCGCCCCGAGGCGGAGGCGGCCGAGCTGGAGCTCGACGACCACATGCACGCCTGGCTGGTCGGCTCCGGCAAGGACGGCGCCGGCTTTCGCGCGGGCGACTGGCTGCGCGGCAAGACGGAGCCCGTTCCGTCCGCGGCCGCTCTATGGGAGGCGCGCACCACCGAAGAGGTGCCGGACTGGCTCTCGGGGAGCAAGTTCCCACCGGGCAACCTTTCGGGGCTACGCCACCACAATGACCTCGTCGTCGGGGCCACCAAGGACCACAACGCCTTCGCGCTCATCGACACCGCGGTGGCCGACGGGCGCCGGTACGGGATCACGAGCGAGTTGCTCGTCTATCCGGTCGATCGCATGCGGCCGGTGGAGGGCTCGACCTTCGCGGGGTACCGTATCCCGGAGGACATCGACTTCCCTTTCGCGCTCGTGCGCCGCGACGGGGCCGAAACGTATGCCCTTCATGGCAAGAAGCTCGCCCGGACACATGAGCTCCCCCGTCGCAGCGCCGTGCGCCTCTCGGGGGCGCAGCGCGCCTTCGACGGAGTGCTCTACTTCCAGACGGCCGACGGCCTGTGGGTGAGCGAGCGCTTCGTCTCGCGCGTCGACGGCACGAAGCGGATGCCGAAGTGGGCCGTCGACGGCGAGCGGTGGCTCGACGTGAGCATCGCGAAGCAGGCGCTGCTCGCCTACGACGGGACGAAGGCGGTCTACGCGACCCTCGTCTCGACCGGCGAGGCGGGCCTCGAGGACCCGGCGACGAGCAGGTCGACCGTCCGGGGCGCGTTCAGGATCTTCGTGAAGCACCTGACGACCACGATGGCATCGACCGTCGTGGGCGAAGAGTTCGAGCTCAAGGACATCCCGTACGTGCAGTACTTCTCGGAGGGCTATGCCCTTCACGCGGCGTACTGGCACGACGACTTCGGCATCCCGAGGAGCCACGGCTGCATCAACCTGTCGCCGGCGGATGCCAAGTGGCTCTTCCAGTTCACGCTGCCGCAGCTTCCTCGCGGCTGGCACGGTGTCCGCACGGTCCAGAGCGGCAGCGTGGTGTATGTGCATTCCTAGACTGGGTACTGGATCACCCTGAAGCCTCGCTCTTGGTTGAGTTGGGGGCCAGGATCACCCTGAAGCCTCGCTCCGCCTCGAGTTGACGGGTCACGAGGGTTAGCCTGAGCCTCGCTCCGCCTCGACTCGCTGCGCTCGCTCGGCTCCGCTGCGGCCCGCGAGTGACGTGCGTCACGTCGAGGGGAGCGGCGGCCGCTCCTCCTCGAGCTCCCCAGCCGGGAAAGCTGCTCCCTGCCGCAGCCGGGAGCTGGTGCGCGCGCGGTTTCTTGCGCATGGTTAACACCGCCATGAGATTTGGCGTCTCGCTCGGCCTCCTGATCCTGGTCCCCCTCGCCGGCTGCGAGCCGGCCGACGAGGGACCGCCGCCGCAGGCACCGCCGGGCGCCTCGTGGGGTCCGCCCGGGCCGCCTCCAGGTGATCCCGCGGCGGGGCCCGCGCCCGCGCTTGCGCCTGCGCCTGCGCCCGCCGAGTACACCCTCGGCGAGGACACCGACAGCTACGACGACAACGATCCCTCCGCGCTCACCGACTTCCACGCTGCGCTCGATCCAGTCGGGACCTGGGTCGACGACCAAAGCTACGGGACGGTCTGGGTGCCATCGCAGGCCGCCGTGGGAGCGGACTTCACCCCGTACTCGACGGCGGGACACTGGGTCTACGACAACGAGTGGGTCTGGGCGAGCGACTACCCGTGGGGCTGGGCGCCATTTCACTACGGGCGATGGGTGATGGCCCCGGGGCGCGGCTGGGCGTGGATCCCAGGGCGCGCGTATCGCGGCGCGTGGGTCGACTGGGCCGTGAACGATGGGTACACGTACGTCGGGTGGACGCCGATGCCGCCCGCCTTTCTGTGGTTCGGTGGCGTCGCAGTCGGGTGGGGCGGCTTCATCGGCCCGAGCTGGGTCTACTGCCCCCGTGGCGAGATATTCTCGCCAGCCGTGGGCGCGCGCGTCGTGTCGGGGCCCGCCGCCGCGCCGATCGCTGTCGGGATGCGCTCTTACGTCACGGCGACGCCCGGAGTCGCCGCGGGCCCTTCGCCGCAGCGGCTTGGGTTCACCGCGGCGCAGACTCCGCATCCCGCGGGGTCGACGGCATCGAGCCTCCAGCGCGCGCAGGCGTTTGCGCGCCCATCGACGGCGCAGCCGCTCGGCGCCCATGCCGCGACGCCCGTGACGGCACCCGTCGCCCGCACGGCGGTCTCGGGGTCGACGTTCTCATCGACGCGGCCGTCGATCACCACGCCGTCCCGAGCGGCAGAATCGTCACCGCACGCCGCCACGCCGGGTGGCGTCCACGTGCCCTCCGGAGCGCCGGCCACCGGATCCGCCCACACGGCGCCGCCCGCGTCGCGCTCCTCGGGCTGGCACGGTGGTGGAGGGGGCGGCGGGCACCACCGGTAAACCGCAGCGCCCCTTGGCCGGGGAGGCAGTTCACGCGAGGGAAAGATCGGGGGGCGGGCTCGCGGCCTCGAGAATAGTCGCGATGTCCTTGGGTAGCGGGACGCTCGCATCGAACGCGTCCACCCCGCCTCCGCCGGCGTAGGCCACGCTCGCCGCATGGAGGGCGTGGCGCCCGAGGGCGCGGATGACAGGGCCGCCGTAGAGCTCGTCGCCGGCGAGGGGGTGCTCGATCGCGCTGAAGTGCGCGCGGATCTGGTGGCGCAGCGCCTTGTCGACCCTCGCCTCCACCAGCGCCCACGTCCCCGTCCGCTGCAGGACCTTGTAGCGCGTGCACGCAGGCCGAGGCTCGTAGCGCATCACGTCGCGCGGATGGATGCACGCCTGCACGCGGCGTTGATCCTTGGGATGGTTGGCGAGAGGAAATTCGATCGTTCCCTCGTCGGGGAGCCCCTGTTCGGCGCAGAGGAGCAGGTAGCGCTTGTCGAGGCGTCCTTCTTTGAGCGCCGCCTTCAGGGCCGTGAACGCGGCGGCGGTGCGGGCCACGACGACCACGCCGCTCGTCTCCGTGTCGAGGCGGTGGATGACCCCCGGCTCGCGCGGCGAGTGGCCCACGAAGCCGTGCACGCTGTCGGGGACGAGCTCGGCGTACCGGCCGAGGATGGCGTTCACGAGCGTGCCCGTCTCGCCCGGCCTGAGGGGAGCCGTCGGCTGCCCCGTGGGCTTGTCGACGACGACGACCTGGGCGGACTCGAAGACGACCTTGAGCGGCGCGCCGGGAGTCCCTACCGCCGGCGCGTCGGCGACCTGGGCAACGTCGATCCGGAGGACGTCGCCGCTCGCGACGAGGCTTCCCTTCGGCTGGCGGCGGCCGTTGACGCGGACACCCCCGAGCTCGATTGCGCGCTTGACGCGAGCGCGGCTGAGCTCCGGCAACAGCTCGGTGATCGCCTTGTCGAGGCGTGCTCCCTCGAGCGACTGGGGGACGACGAGCTCGCGGATGGCAGCTGCGGCAGGTGGGGTAGGTGCGGCCGGTGCGGCGGCGCCCGGCTCGGGCATCGCGCCGGACCAGCCAGGGGGCATGGAGGCGGGCCGAGCGGGATCGTTCATGAGGGACCGTTAATCGGGTGCTCTGCGACAGCTCCGCGCATCGCGCGGCGACACCACTGTTACCACGCGCGCCCCCCTTGCGCCCGCGGGGCGTGGGCTGCCGCGCGCCGATGTATCCTCGGGCGCCGAGATGGATGGCATGGTCGGCCTCGACAGCATCGACAGGATCCCCCTCTGGTCGGCACTGGCCGCGTAGGGATCTCACTGCGGCGCAGCGCGTGAGTCCGGCGGGCTGCGGGCGATGATCCGCGCTCCACGCCGGTACGTGAAGTACGACCACGCCCAGGTGATCATCACCACGATCCGATTCCGGAAGCCGATGAGATACCAGATGTGCACCAGCAGCCACGCCATCCAGGCGAGGAAGCCCGAGAGGCGCATCCCCTGCACCATCGCGACCGCACGGCGCCGGCCGATCGTCGCCATGTTCCCCTTGTCGAAGTACTCGAACGTCAAGGGGTCCTTTCCTACGAGCATCCGGCGGATCGACTTTCCGACGGACCGCGCCTGCTGCATCGCGACCGGGCTCACTCCTGGCAGCGGCTTGCCGTCCTTGCCATCGAGGCGCGCGGCGTCGCCGATGACGAATGCCCGCGGGTGTCCAGGTATGCCGAGGTCTTTCTCCACGAGCACGCGGCCCGCCTTGTCCAACGGCACGCCGAAAGTCTTCACGAGCGGAACGGCCTGCACGCCGGCGGCCCAGACGACGAGCGAGCAATCGACGCGCTCGTCGCCGAGCCGCACACAGTCGTGCTCGATCGCCGTGACGGGGGCACCGGTGCGCACCGCGACGCCGAGCTCGCGGAGCTGAGCGGCCGCGCTCTCCGACAGGTCCGGCGGGAACGACGGGAGGAGCCTCGGGCCCGCCTCGATCAGCGTGACGCGGGCGGCCGAGGGGTCGATGCGCCGGAAGTCGCGGTCGAGCACGAACTTCGCCAGCTCCGCGACCGCGCCCGCGAGCTCCACCCCCGTTGGGCCCCCGCCGATAACGACGAAGCTAAGGAGCCGATTGCGCCTCTCCTCGACGGCCTCCCGCTCGGCGGCCTCGAACGCGAGCAGGACTCGTTCGCGGATGTCGACGGCGTCGCGGAGCGATTTGAGCCCGGGAGCCGCGGCGCGCCACTCGTCGTGCCCGAAGTACGACGTCTCGGCGCCGCACGCGACGATGAGGAAGTCCCACGATAGCGCGTCGCCTCCGGTCACCTGGACGGTGCGGGCGCGCAGATCGACGGAGGTGGCCTCCGCCATCAGAACGGTCACGTTCTCCTGGCTCCGGAGGATCCCCCGGATCGGCTGCGCGATCTCCGACGCCGCGAGGCCCGCCATGGCCACCTGGTAAAGGAGCGGCTGGAACAGGTGATGGTTCGTGCGGTCGAGGAGGGTCACCTGCACCGGAGCGGTCGCGAGCGACTCGGCGGCGATGAGGCCGCCGAAGCCGCCGCCGATGATGACGACGTGCGGTCGCACGTCCACGCCACGCGCCATCAGGCGGATATAGCTCGCGGCCCCGACTCGCGCGCATGGACCGCGGCTGCGGCCGCCCCCACCAGGACAGCGAGCGGGGCGACGGCGAGCGGTGCCACGCCGAACGCGATCGAGAGCAAGGCCACGACCCCAGGGATCGCTCCGAGAGCGATCGAGGCGCGCACCCGATCCCGCGTGGCCCGCGGGATCGCAACGGCCTCCGCCGCGTCGCGGACGTCGTCGCTCGCGAGCGCGACGGCCCACTCGCCGGGCGCCGAGCCCGCCGCCCCCATCGCCACGGCGACGTCCGCCGCGCCGAGGGCCCCGTCGTCGCGCGAGGGATGACCCACGACGGCGACGACGCTGCCGCCTTCGGCGAGGGCACGCACCGAGGCCCCTCGGTCCGCCGGGAGCACCTCGGGGCGCACGTGCTCGATGTCCAGCGCGCGTCCGATCGTCTCGCACGTGTCGCGCGCTTCGCCGCTCATGAGCACCGGCTCGATGCGGGCGTCGAGGAGCTTCTGCACCGCCGCGCGCGCCCCCGGCCTGAGGCCGTCCTGCAGGGCGATGAGGCCGACGAGCCGGTCTCCGAGGGCGACGAGCAGGACGCTGCGCCCCTGGGCTTCCAGCTCGGTGATGCGCGCGTCCACGATCGCGACGCCGATCTTCTCCTCGAGCATGATGGCGCGTCCGCCGACCACGAGGCGCTCGCCGGTCGACGCCAACGCAGTGACGCCCAGGCCGTCGTGAACGATGGCGTTGCGGACGTTCTCGGCCGCCACTCCGCGCGCGCGCGCGGCCCGGAGGATGGCCGCCGCGAACGGGTGCGTGGACGCCGTCTCGGCGCCGGCGGCGAGCGAAAGGACGCGCGCGGCGTCGTCGATCGCGACGGTCTCGGCGTCGCGCCGGGCCGATCCCAGCGCGTTGATCGCCACGATCTCGGGCTCGCCCATGAGCACTGTCCCGCGGGCGCTCAGCACGGCGACGTTCGTCGCCGCGGCGCGCTCGAAAGCGCGCGGCTCCTTGTACGTGATGCCGCTCGAGAGCGCCTCGAGGTGTGCTCGGGCGTAGTGCAGCGAGACGAGGGTCGCGACGGCCTTCAACCCGAAGGCCATCGCCCCGGCCGACATCGTCGCCAGGATCTCCACCGGCGTCGCGTTGGCGGCGAAGGCCGCCACTCCCACGAGACCCGCGGCGAGCGGCGAGCCTCGTTCGATCACCTGGCGCAGCGTGCGCGCTCCCGGGGCGGCGACATCGATACGCGTGGACGGCACCGAGAGCAGCCTCACCCAGGCTCGCTCCCTGCCGGACCACGTCGTCGTCATTCGCAGGCGACTCGATACGACGCGGGCGCCCGCGACCACGGGATCGCCCTCGCCGCGCATGACCTCGACGGGAGCGTCGAGCCAGGGGACGACGCGCGCCTCGCCGGCCGTCACGATGCCGTCGACGCCGACGAGCTCACCGGCCTCCACGACGATCTGCTCGCCCGCGCGAATCTCCGACGCGGGGAGGGCGATCGCCTCCTGGCCGTGGATCACGCGGACGCGGACGTCGAGTGCCCGCTCGATCCGCTCGCGCGCGCGGATCACCCGCGCCCGCGCCAGGGTGACGAGGATCTCGACGACGATCGCGACGGCGCACCCCAGCCCGGCGAGAACCGCGACCGAGATCGCCCGCGGATCGTGCGTCGCGCGAGCCCAGCCCGCCGCTGCCACGGCGCCGGCCGTCGGCCCCAGCACCACCGCCGGGTGGGGATCCGACGCGTCGCGACCCGCCAGGCCCACGCGCAGCGCGAGGGCAACCCACGCCCCGACGACGAGGGGAACCCGCGTGACGTCGGCAACCGCGCCGAGGAGCTCGAGCGCGGGGACGGATGCGCCCATCCCGATCCCTGCAAACTCGATGAAAGGGAGAGCGGCGCTCCAGCGCCTGCTCTCTCGCGCGACCTGACGCGCCGGGAGGGTCTCCGGCGCAAGAAGGGCGCGCTGCAGGGGCAGCGGCAGCGGCTCGGACGCTTCGGGCCGTTCGGGCCGGATACGCACCGGCTCGACGTCGGCGGGCGGCGCGCTCGGAGCGGGCGCCGCGAGCTGCATGACGCGCGCGACCTCCGGGGGCTTCGCCGTGGCGACTTCCTCTTCCTGCGGCCGGCCCCGCTCACGGAGGTACGCCTGCTTGCACGCCGCGCGGCAGAAGTAACGAAACCGGCCCTCGAGGACCGCGACGTGCCCTGCCCTCAGCGGGTCCACACCTTCTCCACACCCTGGACACGCGGGCGCGTCGATGGTGATTGGCGTCGGCGCGCCCTTAGGCTGTGACGCGCGCTCAGCGAGCCGTGCGTCGGAGAAGTGTGCGTTCGCCATGCGGAAGTCGGACACCGAGATTCCGCAGGGAGGTGCGGGCTGTCAAGGTCGGCTCGACGCGGTGCTGAAGGCGCGTTCAGGCACGCGCACAGCGGCCGCCGGCGCCGAGAGCACGCTCCGGACCGTGCGAACGCCCTCTTCGAGCTCGGCCACCGTGACCACCAGCGGCGGAGCGAATCGAAGCACGTGCTCTCCGGCGGCGATGAGCAACACGCCGGCCTCCTGGATGCGCGGAAGGAGGTCGCGTGCGACCAGGCCCTGCCTCAGCACGAGACCGCGAAGGAGGCCCTGCCCGCGCGCCGCGACGCAGGCCTCCGGCAAGTCGGTCACGACCTTCTGGAGGAGCTCGCCGAGCGCCTGCCCCTTCGAGGCCGCGCCTTCCACGAGGTTCTCGGCGTCCACGACGCGCAAGACGGCGAGGGCCGCTGCGGACGCGAGCGCGTTTCCGCCGAAGGTGGACCCGTGCGTGCCCGGTGGGAGCGCGCCGGAGAGGGCCTCTGTCGTGAGCATCGCGCCGATCGGGAACCCGCCGCCGAGGCCCTTCGCGAGTGCCACGGCGTCCGGCCGTACACCGCTCGCGTCGAAGCCGAGAAAGCGCCCGAGCCGGCCGATGCCGGTCTGCACTTCGTCCGCCAAGAGCAGCGCGCCATGCTCGTCGGCGATCGCGCGCAGCTTCGCGAGGAACCCCGGCGGCGCCGAGACCACGCCGCCCTCGCCCTGCACTGGCTCGACGATGATGGCGCAAACGTCCGCGCCCATCGCCCGCTCGACGGCGTCCGCGTCGCCGTAGGGGACGTGCGTCACCGGCCCGAGGGGGCCGAAGCCTTCGCGGTACTTCGGCGTGCCCGTCATCGACAGCGCGCCGAGGCTGCGCCCGTGGAACGCGTCCTCGAACGCGACGACGCGGACGCGATCCTTCTGCCCGCTGGCGAAGAAGTGGTGCCGCGCGAGCTTCAGCAGCGCCTCGTTCGCCTCGGTGCCCGAGTTGCAGAAGAATGCGCGGTCGAACCCGGTGCGGCGACACAGCTCGTCCGCGAGGCGGATGTTCGGCTCGTTGTAGAAGTAGTTGGAGACGTGCATCAGCCGCCCAGCCTGCTCGGCGATGGCGTGGGTCAGCGTTGGATGGGCGTGGCCGACGGAGCAGACGGCGACGCCCGCGCAGAGATCGAGGAAGCGGCGGCCGTCCGCGTCGAAGAGCTCGCATCCGCGCCCGCGCACGAGAGCCATCGGGGGCTGCCGGTAGTTCGGATAGAGGTGCTGGTGGGCGAGGGTGACGAGCTCAGTGTTCGATGACATCGCGAGAGGAGGGTTAGCACACCGCTTCGCGACGATCTCCGCCGCGATCTCGGCGAACCCCTGGCCCATCGCGCTCCGTGCCACGTAGCGCGGCGGAACGCTGAGGCGCGAGAGGCTGCCGCGTACGTTCGCCACGCCGAAGGTCACGCGGAAGGCCGCGAAGCCCGGCGCGTCGTTCCCGCTGTCTCCGACGAACGCGAAGCGGGACGCCGCCGCGCCCGGGTCCTCGCCCAGCTCGCGAGCGCAGAACCGCACGGCGCCGCTGGCCTTGTCGTCCACGTCGAACGTCGCGTGCAGGTGCACGCTCGACCGCGACCACCGCGCGCCGGCGCGCTCGATCTCCCGCACGATGGCCGCCACGCGCTCCTCGGGAGGAGTGGCGCGCTCGCCCACGTCCCAGGTGACATCGCTCACGCGCGCGCCGACGTCGTCGGTGAGCGTCGCCCCGTCGACGGCCGACCTCACGCGATCGACCAGGCTCGCGAGGCGCTCGCGCCGGGCCTGGCGTTCGGCGTCGTCGCAGCTGTCTTGCCGGACGATCGCGTGACCACGGCGCACCACGTAGATGGCGCCGTTCTCGGCGACGCACCCGGCGACCGGCCACTGGCGCACGAGGACGTCGGCCCACCCGCAGGGTCGCCCCGTGACTGCGACGAGCGCGAGCCCCGCCCGGTGAAGCTTCCAGAGCGCCTCGTACGCCTCGAGCTCGAGGATTCCGTGCGAGAGGAAAGTGTCGTCGAGGTCGAAGAGCACCCCGCGGAGCCGGCAAGCGTCCTCCGCCGCGAGATCGCACATGTCCTTCATCGGGCGTCGACCCGCGCGATGAGCGCCTTGAGGTAGAGCCCCTCCCCGAACGCCGCCGGCACCGGGTGGTCCGCGCCCTGGAACCATCGCTCGAGCACCGTCGCGTCCGTATTCGCCTTCGTCGCACCCGTCGCGAGCGCGCGCGTGAGCGCCGCGAGATCGACGGCCGCCGAGCACGAGCAGATGACGAGGACGCCGCCGGGCCGCGTCGCACGGCACGCGTTCTCGGCGAGCCTCGCGTACGCGACGAGGGCCTGCTCGCGGGCGCTCCGCGTAGGCGCCAACCTCGGCGGGTCGACGACCACCATGTCGAACGAGCCCTTCGCGTCCGCGAGAGAACGTCGCGCGTCGCCCTTCACGAACTTCACGCGATCGCCGACGTCGTTCATCGTCGCGCACTCGGCGCCGACCTCGATGGCGAGCGCGCTCTCGTCCACGGCGAGCACCTCGCGAGCCCCGCCCCGCGCTGCCGCGATCGCGAACGCGCCGACGAACGAGTACGCATCCAGGACCCGCCTCCCATGAGCGAGCTGCTCGACCCGCGCGCGGAGCGAGCGCTGGTCGAAATAGAACCCCGTCTTCTGCCCGAGCTCGAGTGGCACTCGAAACCTCAGCCCCCGCTCGACGAACTCGAACGCGCGAACGTCGTCGCCGCGGACGACGCCCCCGGACGCCTCGAAGCCCTCCGCCTTGGCGATCGCCGCGCTCGTTCGATCGACGATCGAACGCGGCCCGATGACCGTCGTCAGAGCCTCGTGCACGAGCGCCTCGCGCTGCTTCATCCCGATGGTCGCCAGCTGGACCGAGAGGACGTCCCCCAGGCGGTCGACGATCAGCCCCGGCATTCCGTCCCCTTCGGCGTGGAGCTGCCGGAACCCGGTCGTGTGCTCGCCCGGCAGGCCCAGCGCCGTGCGGTGCGCCACCGCGCGCTCCAGACGTGCGCGGAAGAACGACGCGTCGAGATGCGTCTTCTCGTCGCGCACGAGGAGCCGGACCGGGATCGCCGATCCCGGCGAATAGAAGCCGCGCCCCAGGAAGTTCCCGCGCGGGTCGACGACCCTCACCTCGTCGCCTGCCGTCGCCCCACCTTCGACGCCATCCACCGCCTGCGCGTAAACCCACGGATGCCCTGCCCAGATCGGCTGTACGTGTCCCGCCTTCAGCCGCACGGTGGGCATGACGCACTTCCTACCCGTTTACCGGGGGAACGTGAACGGCCGGCAACGGACGGGGCCGTCGCGTTGATTTCGCCCGTCGCCGGAGCCAAGCTTCGTGGCACTTCGGTTGCACCCGAAGGGGCAGCTTTCCCGTGTGCCTCGCCGCGTAAGGAAATCACGCCTCATGACGAAGCTCCCCCTGTCTCCGACGGCACTCACCTTCGTACTCGCATTCGCTGGACCTGCAGCCGCCCAGCCGGCGCCTCCCACGTCGGCCCCGAACTCGTGTCCTCCGGGGAGCTGGTTCTGCGCCGAGGCGCCGCAGCAGCAGGCTTCGCCTGCGGGCCAACCCGTGCAGTCGCTCGAGCCCCTCCCGGACCCCGAGCAGCCCCCGCCCCCGCCGCGCCGTCCGCCGTCGCCCCGGGGGAAGCCTCCCTCCTCGCCTCCGCCTGTCGTCGTCTACCAGCCCCCGCCCCCGGCGGAGATGTGGCGGCCGGAGATGCCGCCGCCCTACCAGTACGCGCCGGCGCACCGGGAGCAGCTCCTCCCCTCGCGCGAGTGGGGGCTGACCGCGCGCCTCGAGGGGGCACTCATCGGGCGCGGGACGGCGGGCGACGCATCGATGGGCGGGGCCGGCGCCGGGCTGCGTTACAAACCGACGCGCAGCTTCGGGCTCGAGGCGGACTTCGACTTCGTCGGCGGAACGGACTACCAGGGCAACAGCCGGAGCGAGCGGGCATTCTCGCTCAACGCCCTCCTCTTTCTGAACCCACGGTCGCGTGCTCAGTTTTATCTACTCGCCGGCTTCGGGTGGACCGGCGCGAACGTCGCGAACGATTCGCTGGGGACTCAGGCGAGCTACTCGTACTTCGGCGGGCAGGCCGGCGGCGGCCTCGAGATCCGGCTGAGCCGGAGCCTCGCGCTCGACATGGACCTGCGCGGCTTCATCCGGAGTCGGACCGACGCGCTGGCGGCGACACAGCCCGAGTTCACCGACCCCAGCGGGCGCACCACGAATACCTCGGCGGGCGGCCTCCTCACGGGCGGGATGACGCTCTACTTCTGATGCGGCGCGGGTCCGTGCTGCGTCCCGATGACCTATAGTAGATGAATGGCCGCGGTCATCGACGAGGCCGACCCAGCGGCCGAGCTCATCTTCGACTGGAACGAGGTGAACCGGCGGGGACGGCCGCTGCCTCCCAGCTTCACCATCTTCGACGAGACGATGCGCGACGGGCTGCAGAACCCGAGCATCGAGGACCCGCGCGTCGAGGACAAGCTGCGCATCCTCCACCTGATGAACGACCTCGGGATCGACGGGGCGAACCTCGGTCTACCGGGCAGCAGCAACCGCGCGTTCGAGGACGTCCTCTACCTTTGCAAGGAGGTCGTCGCCTGCAAGATGAAGATCCAGATCGCCGCCGCCGGGCGCACGGTCGTGGGCGACATCACGCCGATCGTCGAGATAAGCCAGCGAGCGGGCGTGAAGCTCGGTGTCTATGCGTTCATCGGGTCGAGCCCGATCCGGCAGTACGTCGAGCAGTGGGACGTGGGCCTCATCGCGAAGCGCAGCGCCGAGGCGATCGACGTGGCGGTGAGCGCGGGCCTCCCGGTCACCTACGTCACCGAGGACACGACGAGGTCGCGGCCCGACGTCCTGACGACGCTCTTCCGTGCGGCGATCGACCACGGCGCGACGCGCCTGTGCCTCTCGGACACGGTTGGCCACGCCACGCCCGACGGCGTGCGCAACCTCATCCAGTTCACACGGAGCGTCATCGCGGGGACCGGCGCGGACGTCGGCATCGACTGGCACGGGCACAACGATCGCGGGCTGGCTCTCGAGAACGCGCTCTGCGCGCTCGAATTCGGCGCGGACCGCGTGCACGGCACCGCCCTCGGCATCGGCGAGCGCGTGGGCAACCCGCCGACGGAGCTCATCCTCCTCAACCTGCGACTCCTCGGCCAGCTCGGCGCCGATCGCGATCTCACGAAGCTCGTTCAGTACTGCGAGGCGGTTGCGGGCGCCTTCAAGTGGGAGATCCCCGTCAACTACCCGCTCGTGGGCAAGGACGCCTTCCGGACGACGACCGGCGTCCACGCAGCCGCGATCAACAAGGCCATGCAGAAGGGAGACGCGTGGCTCGCGGATCGCGTCTACAGCGGCGTCCCCGCCGGGATGTTCGGGCGGAAGCAGGAGATCGGCATCGGCTTCATGAGCGGCGCGTCGAACGTCAGCACCTGGCTGCGCGAGCGCGGGATCGAGCCGGGCGGCGGTCTCGCCGACGCCATCCTTCAGGCGGCGAAGACCACGAGGCGCATCCTGACCGACGACGAGATCATGGCGATCGTCCACCGCGAGCGCGGCCACTGACGAGGCCGTTGCGCACCCTACAGCCCCAGCCAGGCCGCCGGTTGTACCGTCTGCGAGCCGTGCCTCACCTCGAAGTAGAGCATTGCGCCCTGGCCGTCGTCCCCGACGGTGCCCACGCGCTCCCCGGCGCCGATGTCCTGGCCGATCTTGACGTCGATCTCGTCGAGGTCGCCGCTCACCGTGTAGTAGTGGTCGCCGTGGTCGAGGAT